>Ga0302325_10034771_pt1 | contig 10306 bp, 9 predicted proteins | sample Palsa_T0_2_FD_201948 | JGI IMG/M metagenome (GOLD analysis project Ga0302325, IMG submission 201948) | Peat permafrost microbial communities from Stordalen Mire near Abisko, Sweden - Palsa_T0_2 | ecosystem: Environmental > Terrestrial > Soil > Palsa > Peat permafrost | place: Sweden: Abisko...
AGTGCGGTGGCTCTGCCGCCGCCTTTACGACTGACCCCGCTGCAACCCGCATTCATGCGGAAGGCGCAGCACGATTCAGTATTTCCGATTCGCGTCGGATGAACGGGCTGTCGGGAGATCACGCATAGCGGACACAATTTTTGTTTCTTGTCGATCCGCAAAGCGGCGGCAGAGCCGCCGCACACCCAAAGATCCCAAGCCCAATCGAATCGCCGCCCTTTCAATATGAAGAACCTCAGGTTCGAGCGCCCCGCCCTTCCATGACTCTTTCCGTCGCGCGCGATGGTCAAAATAAGTCACTTTTCGAGGGCATGAGACGCCGGGGCGGGGGAGCGGCGAGGGGGCGGACGGGAACCGCGGCGTATCTCCTTATGTGTCATAATGGAACCCCGGTGTGCTCCAAAAGTAAACAGTTGCGTCTAAATGGAACAGGCCGTGCTTCTGTCAGTGGCGTACCCCGCCAGGGAGTACAGAGAAATTAGAAAGACGAGCTCCAAGGAGAAAGACAAAATGAAGAAGAACCAGAAGGGTTTCTCACTTATCGAATTGCTGATCGTTGTGGCGATCATTTTGATCATCGCGGCCATCGCAATTCCGAACTTGCTTCGCGCCCGCATGGCGGCCAATGAGGCGTCGGCGGTCGGTTCGCTCCGCACCATTAACACGGCAGCGGTGTCGTTCAATTCCACCTACCAGGACGGCTTCCCTCCGACCCTGCCGACATTGGCCGGAGCTTTGGGCGCCACGGCATTGTGCACCGGAGCTCAGCAAATTGACCCGGTCTTGGCGGCTGGTCAAAAGAGCGGTTACAAGTTCGCGTGGACCGCTGGAGCAGTGGCCATCAATCCAGTCCCGGCGGGTTGCACGGCGGGATTCGTTGACGGTTACGAAGTATCTGCGGTGCCGGTCAGCTTGGGCACCACGGGTCAGCGCAGTTTCTGCTCCGACCAATCTGGCGTAATCCGCTATAACCCAGCGGGCACGGCGGTCGCGACGGAAGCAGCTTGCCAAGCTCTTCTGCCCTTGCAGTAAACGAAGGCTATAGGTTGTCCAGAATCGCCACGGTTTGCTGGCAAGCGTGCAAATCACATCCTAGAATTCGCATCTCGGCCTCCTTCGGTTCGAGCACTGTTGGGGTGAACACCGAACAGTCTACTCGGGCCGTCGCGAGGCCGACGTCGTTATGACATCAACCAGGACTTACCGTCGCAGCCAAACCAAAGAAGCCCGGCTAAACTTCTTCACGAATAAATTCAGGAAACTCGGTTTCATTCGATCTGCTTGGTTCTTCGGCGATGACTCACGCCAGTCGTGCGTATCTTTCTGGCCTGTCGATTCTTTGATCGACACCTTTGATTTGCCGCGTCGCCCACACGACAAGTGAAACATTGTTTGCCGTGCCGGTTTTTTCCCTCATATCGCGCATGATGCGATGAAACACAGGTACCGCCATATGAAGCTGCTTACACACCTGTCTGTCGGTTTGCCCGCCGGCCAAGGCACGCAGCACGATTGCCTCTTCGCTGGTCAGCGCGGGGTCCAACCGGAAAGCGGGCAAAGGGCGCGTACCAATTGGGTCGAGGTTGTGCTTCATGGGTTCGCCTAGGATGCCTTGCCAGCGATCGCTGCTCTATGGCGGAGCGCCGCGATCTTCTCTTGGGCGCTTGTGTTCGAGCGGCGGGTCTTAGCTTTGATAGCGTACAGGGCGGTGTCTGCTGCACCCAAGAGGGAATCTACTTTTTCGCCATCTCCGGGATAAATGGCAACGCCGATGCTGACAGACAGCTTCGGTGTTCTGCCGTCATTCGCAAGGCTATCGCAAATACGCCGGGCTACTGATTGAGCCGACACGCGCCCAGCCTCGGGGAGCACAAGTGCAAACTCGTCGCCCCCGAAACGCGCCGGGGTATCAATCCTCCGGCTGCAGATACTCAGGATATCGGCCAGCCGGCAAAGCGCTTGACTGCCCGTGATGTGCCCGAAGTGATCGTTGATCAGTTTCAAGCCGTCCAGGTCGAGGAATAAAAGAGCGAACTCACGCGCCGTGCGCTCTGAACGTTTGATTTCATTGTCGACGGTCTCCACCAGATGCCGGTAGTTGGCCAGGCCCGTCAGAGGATCTTTCGCTGCCTGTTGCCGCAAATGATCCTCGAGCTTGCGTTGCTGGGTGATGTCTTCGACGATGACTTCGTAGCTCCCGGCCTCGCCCTCGTTGTTGACCTCGCGTCCGCTGAGCCGGACTTTCAGCCTCGTGCCGTCTTTCCGCTTCCATTCGAGTTCCAGCGGGCCGGAGCCATTCTGTTCCGCGGATTCGCCCAGGAGTTGCGCCTTTTTGGTGGCGTCACACAGGATGTCAGCTGCGTGATTCGCGGCCAGGAGTTCCTCGCGAGTTGCATAACCCAGCATGGTCACCAGCGCCTGGTTCACATCTAGAAACTTGCCCTTGTTGCTGCAGCGGCACATTCCATAGGCCAGGTTTCCCACTAGCGCGCGATAGCGCGCTTCTGAATGGCGCAACTTTTTTTCCGTCTGATCGCGTTCTTCGCGCAGATTGTTCTCGCTAAGGGCTCGGCGAACGGATACGGGAAGATGCCCCACATGGTCCATTGCAACGCAGTCGGCAGCCCCCTCGGTAATAAGTTCCGCCACGGTTTCCAGTCGCAAGGTGTCGGTCAGGTAAATGCAGGGAATACGTCTCTCCCTCAGATTTAGGATTTCCTGCGCTGTGGGCTCTCGCCAGTTCGGCGATGGATACTCCACAAGCGCGATGTCGTAATATTTTGACTGCAGGCGGCCGGCAAACTGTTCCGGAGTAAGCACGACATCTGCGCTGACCTTGAAATGCGCGGTCCTAAGCTCGTGCAGGCAGCGCTCTACATTCCCGGCGTCCCTATGAACAAATAGAACCCGCAAGGGAACTCTTCTGCTGACCGGCCCGTTCCAAACCACGGGCAGATCGGCTTGCTTGACGCGATCTCGTAAGGTTGGAGGCATTGAAACTCAACTCGATTCGACTCACGGGACACGGGAGCCATCCCCCTTCTCGTCTGGCTCCCGTGAATCGGTACAGAAGCTTCAATCACGACCCTATTGGAAAGGAATGGGGGCATCTGTCCAAAACGGCACACTTCCGGGGTTATATGTTAACTGTTTGGACATATTTATTCTGTGCCAGACTCATCCGATTATTCGAAATGGATTGACACCATTCGTGACAAAGGCTTAGCTTGATCTTGATAGTCTAGCTTGCAATCGTCGGGCGAGTGAATTTGGTCAGCTCGCCGTAGGTCCCCTGTAGTATTTCGCGCTCCTAAAGGCTCCGAAGGTTCCCGGGAATGAGTTCTAAACGTAATAACCCGTTCAGTCCAGAGGTCTATCTCGAATCCGTCGGAGTTTCGAGAAAAGTGGGAGACTTTCGAAAAAGCCAAACGATCTTCTCTCAAGGCGATGTCGCGGACGAAGTGTTTTATATCCAGAAAGGGAGCGTGAAATTCACGGTGGTCAACCAGGTTGGCAAAGAAGCGATCGTGGCGATTTTCGGCCCCGAAGATTTTTTTGGAGAAGCTGCCATCTCAAGCGAAGTAATTCGAATCGGCACAGCGACGGCTATCGTACCAACGACGGTGCTGATAATTGGAAAGGATGAAATGATACGAGTACTTCACGCAGAACACTTGCTATCGGATCGTTTTATTATCTACATGCTGGCCCGGAATAGCCGGGTGCAGGCAGACTTGGTCGATCAGCTCTTCAATTCGACCGAGAAGCGACTCGCGCGCACGCTTCTATTGCTCGCGAGCTACGGCAAAGAGGATCAGCCCGAGAGAGTACTGCAAAAGGTGTCCCAGGAAACACTGGCGGAAATGATAGGCACAACTCGGTCTCGGGTAAATTTCTTCATGAACAAATTCAGGAAACTCGGTTTCGTCAATTACGACGGCAAAATCACAGTGAACAGATCTCTTTTAAGTGTCGTCCTACACGATTGAGAATGGCGGCAAGAAGGTCCTCCGCCATTTAGCGTTGCTCCTTACTGTCGGGAACGGCATTGCATGCCTTCGTCGGAATGGACTCGATAGGAAAAATCGTCGTTTGGAATGCTCAGGCGGTTTCTTCGGATGGTCCGGCGATGAAGCCCTCGGTCGAGTGCTTTTCCAGATTATTCTTCCGGAGCGGTCTCGTGCTGCTATGAACTGGCGAGGATTGGGAAACGCCCGTCCAACGAGCGGATGCGTCACGACGATCTCCGTTCGCAAATCTCAGTTGGCGACTAAGTCCCCTCGAAATACTCTGTACTGCCGTTTCTATTAATATGTGCATAAGATCAAATATAAGTAATTCGCATTCACTAGAACGATGAGAGACTCATCTCAATTCGATTCGATGCTCGATTTTCGGGTTCTATTTCAGTCGCTACCTGACCTGTCCCTCGTGCTCAGCACCAATTTGTCCATTCTTGCACTAAGCGGCGCCTATCTATGCGCTACGATGACGAAACGCAACGAAATTCTAGGTCGCAAAATATTCGAAGTCTTCCCTGATGATCCTGGCGACCCGTCGGCTACGGCGCGTCGACTTGCCTGAATCGCTTTCTGGCGCCTGTCCGGCTCGTCGTTAGCGCCAGGGGTTCGCGGAATCTCGGGCCTTGAATCTTTAACCCCGCGAACCATGACCGCGCCCCCAGCCCTCGCGGGACACCGCGGAATGAACCGTCTAAGGAAAAGTAATAATGATCCGATTTTATTGTATGGGCACGCAGTGACAAATGATCGCGCATCAGGCGGCGCAACGTCAGGCGTTGTCGGTAGCACAATCGGGCGACATCTAATCCTATCGGTGTGCTTTGTTCTGTTCTATCTGTTCTTGAGTAGCCCGACTGTCATTGTCATCTCCCACCTGGGCTTCACCGTTTGGTATCCGGCTACCGGTCTGATTTTCGCCCTGCTGCTGGGAGTTAGCCCACGGTATGCAGTGCTGGCCGTATTCGCCGATAGTTTCGCGGGCGCGCTGATTTATCACCAGCCTATTCGATCCTGGGGCGAGACTCTCGGCGCCCTGGGATCTATCAGTTGCTACGCGCTCGCCGCCTATCTACTGCGTGGACCGCTGCGCATCGATTCGGGTCTACGTCATCGCAACGACGTGGTTCGCTACGTATTCATTTCCCTGTGTGCTGCGGTCGGCGCCACCGCGATTGGGGTTGGGTCGCTCGCAGCAGACCATTCCATTTCGTGGAGCGAGTTTTGGCCTTCGGCGGCAGGCTGGTTCGCCGGCGATGCCGCGGGATTGCTGGGCTTCGCGCCTTTCTTACTTGTCCACGTAATTCCCATCGTCAGACGCAAACTTCTGAGGATCGAAAGCAGTCCGAAACCGCCCCTTGCGAAAGGCAATCGTTCCACGCAAAAACTGGAACTCCTTGAACTTGTGGGGCAGCTTCTGTTCATTCCAGGGACCATCTGGTTCGTCTTCGCGGGGCCTTTCGCGGCCAAGCCGCTCTATTACTTGGCGTACCTCCCAATCATTTGGATCGCGATGCGGCAGGGGGTGCGAAGGGTGGTCACGTCGTTGGTGATTTTCAACTTCGCGATCGTGCTTGCCCTGCGGATTTTCCCAGTTACTACGGATTTGCCCAATATTGGATTCTTGATGCTGGTGATCTCCGCAGTTGGCTTGATCGTGGGCTCGACGGTCACAGAGCGGCACCGAATTGGGAGACAGCTGACCGAGCGGACGATGTATCTGAACTCCCTGATCGAGAACACTCCTTTGGGAGTGGTGGTGTACGACAGGGGCGGACGCCTGCAACTTTGCAACGACGCTTTCGAGTCGCTATTTTTATTCCACCGTGACGAACTTTTAGGGAAGTATATCGACGATTTTATAGTTCCCCCTGACCAAGCATCGGAGGCCCGGGACCTTGGGGAGATCATCGCCTCTGGTAAGCGAGTACAAGTGAGCGTTCAACGAAAACGCAAAGATGGGGTTCTGATTGAAATCGAGCTATATGCAGTACCTCTCATCTTGGATAGCGAGGTCGGGGGAGGACTGGCGATTTATACCGACGTAACGGAGCGAATACAGGGGGCTTTACGTCTCAAAGACCAAGCCGAAGCGCTCCGGCGTTCTGTAACCGAACTGCAGGCGCGGACCGATCAAGCGACCTTGCTCAACGAAATGGGAGATTTTCTGCAGTCGTGCGAAGCCAGCTCCGAAGCGGTCAAGGTCGCGAGCGATTACGGAAGCCGGCTCTTCCGTTCCTCGAATTTCGGAGCGGTGTTCATCTTCAAGTCGTCTCGCAATGCTCTTGAGATTGAAGGTCGGTGGGGAAAACCGGAAGGCGTCGATTCGACGTTCGCGCCCGATAGTTGTTGGGCCCTCCGCAGGGGCCAGCCGCACTGGAGTGAATTCCCTGCCGCTAACGTGGTCTGCGCTCACATCACGCGAACAAGTCCCCACGTTTACCTGTGCGTTCCGATGATGGCGCGTGGCGAAACTCTAGGGGTTTTCCAGGTGAGATACGATCCGATGCCCGTCCAGAGTTCACCGACGGACGTAGAGACGTGGCGACAATCGCAGAAGCTATTGGCGGTTTCGGTGGCGACCCAAGTTGCACTGGCGGTGGCTTCTTTACGGCTAAGAGAATCTCTTCGCGATCAATCGATTCGTGATCCGTTGACCGGCCTATTCAATCGGCGATTCATGCAGGAGTCGCTCGACCGCGAAATGCAACGGGCTCGCAGAAAGACGCGGCCGCTGTGCGTCATCTTCATCGATATCGATCACTTTAAGCGCTTCAACGACGTTTTTGGCCATGATGCGGGCGATACCATCCTTCGCTCTTTCGCAGATCTACTGAGAAGTTTCTTTCGGGGCGACGATGTCATCTGTCGTTATGGCGGCGAGGAATTTGCGCTAATTCTACCGGAATCAAACGAGCAAGATGCCGCTGTTCGAATGAACCAATTCAGGGAAAACGTCAAGCGAATGACGGTTCTCCACGAGAGCCGAACGCTAGATCCAGTTTCAGTTTCAGTGGGCGTCGCCGCGTTCCCGAAAAACGGCAACTCAATTGAATCACTGCTGCGGGCCGCGGATCAGGCGCTCTATAAGTCGAAGGCGGAAGGAAGAGATCGGGTAAATATCGCCCTTATCAGGGATGCGCCCTAGCCACCTGAGCTACAGGCCCACGCAGTGAATGTCACTCTGCGGTCCAACAACCACAGGGGGCACGCGGACATCGGGTCAAGGCAAACGATGGCGGCCCTGCGCCTGAATTTTGTCTGGGAGTGGCCCTGTAGGAGCTTTGTAATCCGCGATCGAGCGCAGGGCCGCATGACTCCAAAAAGCAAAACGGGAGGCATCTTCGCCTCCCGTCCGCCGATGCTGAACATCCCCTTCGACTAATGAGGATGTTGCTCGTTGTTGTTGTGCTTCTCGTTGTGAATCTGCTTGCTGTTCTTATTCTGTTCGTGATTTACCTGTTTCTTTTCCGCGGGCGTCAACTTACCGCCGTTGGCCTGGCGGTCCGCGTGAACCTGCTGATTCACCTTCTGCTGGTTGTTTTCGGCGCGGGCCGCTTCGCCGGCCGTCATCTGCCCGCTTTGAACGCCGTTCGCAATCCGCTGCTGCTGATTGTTCTGGCGCTGGCCCACTTCGCTGTTTGTGCCCGGCTGCGTGCTGGCATTGTGTTTGTCGTCGTAGATCGAATGGCTCACATTGTTTTGTTGCTGGTTCACGTGCTGCTTCTCTGCGGAGGTCAACGTGCCGCCATTCGCCTGGCGGTCGGTCGCCACTTCGTGATTGATGTTCGCTTCTCGCGACTCCACGTTCTTCGTTTCGCCCGCCGTCATTTGTCCGGACTTGACGCCGTTCGCGATGCGCGCCTGCTGATTGCTCGCACGTTCGCCAACGTGGCTCATCGCCGGGTTCGCCGGCTTGCCGTGGTTCTCCGACGCGAAATTCGAACGGTCCGTGCTCGCCGTGTGCTCGTGGTTCATCTGCTCGGAGGTGGGCTGCACATGCTGCTCGCTTGCCGCCGCGCGTTCCTGCGCCGTCGGTGTTGCGGTCGTGCCGCCGGGGCCGCCGTTGAAACTGGCGCGGCTCGTCACCGTCGTGTTGTTGACCACCGTTCGGTCGACGTACGTGTTGTGGATCACCGTCGAGTTGACGTTCACTACCGCCGAGTTATACGCGAAGTGTCCTCCGCGCCATTCGCCACCGCCGAATCCCACTCCGCCGTAGCCGAATCCGTAATTCACTCCGCCATAAAAGCCCACGTGCGGTCCCCAATATCCGGCGTGAAACCCGTAAAGTCCCCCGGCAAATCCCCAGTATCCCGGAGTCCACAATAAGCCCACTCGCGGCGGCGCCACCCAAACTCCCGGCACCCAGTAATATCCGCCTTCCTGGTTATAGGCCCAATATCCGGGCGTCCACATGTAACCTTCCGTCGGGCACGCCGGCTGAACGTAAACCGGCAACGCCGGCGGTCCAACGTGCACCGAAATCCCCAACGAAATCTGCGCCGAAGCCGACGGCGTTATCGAAGTGAGTCCCAACGCCAACAGGACCGCAGGAAAAAGAACCCGAACCAAAGTCAGCTTACCCATTGCAAAATCCTCCCGTAGTCAGTTGAATCGAACCGCAAATTTAGTCCTTTAGAAGCGCCACCGGAGCTAGGGGCCGCGCTATGTTCTTACCGTATCTAACACCGGGTCGCGCAGAAGGTTTCTCGCCAGTAATTCCCCAAGGGTCATACACAACCGGTCCTGCGCTTCCCTAATTATACGGACGAGAGGCGGGGGCGGAACTTCGCCGGGGCACGTACTCCCCGATTCGGTTAATACCCATGCAAGTTACGGCGATTAGAGGGCTTAGACGCGATATGCCTTGGCAGCGTGCGAGGGAATACGGGCTTTGAGGGGCCAAGCGTCGGGTTCCATCGGAAGGTTCGGTCCTTGCCCAAGGCGAAGCCCACAGATCGCCGCATTCGGGCCGGCGCACTCCCACAACTTGCCGTTGCACCCCGCCCTGCATCTTCGTAAACTCGTGCCTCAACCCAAACGCGCCCGTAGCTCAGCTGGATAGAGCATCTGGCTTCGAACCAGAGGGTCGGGAGTTCGAATCTCTCCGGGCGCACCACTTCTTCTTACTGCCCCCTTTGGGGTGCCGCTGATGCCGCCCGGTGGATTCTTAGCGTTCCCAAGTACATCGGCAAGGCGACGGATGCGGTAAAGACAGGCTGCAATCGACTTCAATGAGCACATGACAGACCATTCGGCGTCGGGCACAAAAAAGAAAACACCTTGGTCGGGGTGCCCGTCTTGCTCCGCGGACCTAGCGGCCCGGCCTCTTGGCAGCAAACCGCCCTACACGGAGTGCCCTTATTGCGGGGCCTCCCTAAAATTTATTTGGTGGCAACGAGTCATTACGACTATCCTCGCGATCATTGTAGCGTACAGCCTCCCAGCATTATGGGGGATGCGAGGATACACCGTATTCTTTGTGGGATCGCTTTTTCTCGTTATAGCCCTCCCGCACGGCATAGCGATATACTGCAGGATTTTCCCTCCAAAATACGTACGAAGGCGTGGGGCTGTAACTACTCTGTTTCAGCGTTAAATGCGAAAGCGAGCCTTCACTGAGAAACCGGAGACAGACGGGACGTTTTCTGCTATTTCGACTGTGATGGCGCGTTTAGCTGATACCGCAGTGGTGAAAGTTCCGCACCCAGCGCGGCAATTCGGTCTCGCTTCCAGATCGGGGAGAAAGTCAGCGACAGGCTGATTAGATGACGTTGTCGGCTCCTTCCTCCGAGTAGACTTGGTAGCTGAAGACGACTAAGGCTCGGAAGAAAGGAGCCGGAGAAACCGGGGACAGACGGGACATTTTCTGGCATTTGATGGTGATGGCGCGCGGGTGGCGCACCCTTCTATACCGCTTACGCGAATGCTTTAGAATTTTCGGGTGGCGCATCCTTCGTTTCGTGAAGGGTGCGGGTATTGACTTGCAGACCTTGCGCTTCGCTCTTCCCGCACATACCGCCATCGAGCGATTTCGGAAGCGCCCCACCGGTGATCCGAATATCGGAATCATAAAATGTCGGTGTTTGCGCGAAATAAGCGCCCCCGAAAACGCTCCTGAGGAGTTCCAATGCTATGAGAAGGTGGCCCTCAACGATGGCACAGACGTATGTTATTCCGAGGTGGGCCACATTAAATAAAAGGCGTATTTTGATACACCGCTTCGCCCGCCTCAAAATTCGATACAGTTAAACTTGCAACGAAGCCTCGGAGAAAAGTTCTAA
>Ga0302325_10034772_pt1 | contig 10306 bp, 7 predicted proteins | sample Palsa_T0_2_FD_201948 | JGI IMG/M metagenome (GOLD analysis project Ga0302325, IMG submission 201948) | Peat permafrost microbial communities from Stordalen Mire near Abisko, Sweden - Palsa_T0_2 | ecosystem: Environmental > Terrestrial > Soil > Palsa > Peat permafrost | place: Sweden: Abisko...
AAGGCTGATGTGCTGCTTGATGGCGGCGTGGTGGCGGCGATGGGTGAGAAGCTTGATAATGCGAAGCACACCGTTATCGACGCGACGGGTTGCTATGTGTTTCCAGGGAGTATCGACCCGCACACGCATTTGGATATGCCGTTCGGCGGTACGGTGACGGCTGACGATTTTGCGACGGGCACGGTTGCGGCGGCATTGGGCGGTACAACGTCGATCATCGACTTCGCGCTGCATACCAAAGGCGACTCGCTGATCAACGCGCTGAATACCTGGAAGAAAAAGGCCGAAGGCAAAGCGGCGATCGATTACGGTTTTCACCTGACGATTGCCGACGGTCGCGACGAGACGATCGCGGAAATTCAAACCATGATCGAACGCGAAGGCGTGAACTCGTTCAAGTGCTTTATGGCATACAAGCACGTGCTGCAAGTCGATGATGAGACGATTTTCCGTGTGCTCAAAGCGGCAAAACAATTTGGCGGCCTCGTTCAAGTGCATGCGGAGAACGGCGATGTGATCGCCGTGACGGTCGAAGAGGCCCTTGAGCGCGGGGAAACGGCGCCGAAGTATCATGCGCTGACGCGACCGGTCGAAGCTGAAGGCGAAGCGACCCACCGCGCGATTCGGCTTGCCGAGATCGCTGAAGCGCCGCTGTACGTCGTGCATGTGTCCAGCGCCATGGCGGCGGATGCGATCAGTGACGGCCGCAAGCGCGGCTTAGCGATTTACGGCGAGACCTGTCCGCAGTACCTCGTCTGTTCGGACGAAGACTACGAGCGTCCGAATTTTGCGGGCGCGAATTATGTGATGTCCCCCCCGCTGCGTCCGAAATGGAACCAGAACGTGCTGCTGCGCAAGCTCAAGAATTTTGAGTTGCAGACATTCGGTTCAGATCACTGCTCGTTCAACAACTGCGGACAAAAGGAACTCGGCAAGGACGACTTCTCCAAGATCCCTAACGGCGCGCCGACGATCGAAGACCGCGTTGCGATCCTGTGGCATTACGGCGTGAACGCGGGCGTAATCGGCATCAACCATTTCGTGTCGCTGGCATCGACGAACGCGGCGAAGCTTTTCGGACTCTTCCCGCGCAAGGGCACGATCGCAATCGGTTCGGACGGCGACGTCGTCGTGTGGGATCCCGCCATTGAACGCACGATCTCTGCTCGCGATCATCATATGAACGTCGATAATAATATCTTCGAGGGCTTCAAGGTGAAAGGTAAGGCACGTCACGTGTTTTCACGCGGTTCGCATATCGTCGATAACGGCACGTTCACGGGCAAGCCGGGTCACGGCAAGTTCGTAAAAGCGGATCCGTTCTTTCCGGTGGCGCTATGAGTGGCTATTCGAGCGACAAGGTCAGCATCGGTCTCGTGCAAGCGCATCACGATACGGCCGGTGGCGAACCCGTCGCCGTGCATAAGAGCAAGGCGATTGAAAAGCACGTGCGTCTCATTCGCGAGGCGGCGAAGCGCGGCGCCCAGATCGTGTGTCTGCAGGAGTTATTTTACGGCCCGTACTTTTGCGCGGAGCAAAGTCCGAAGTGGTACGACGCGACCGAACCGATTCCCGACGGACCGACCACCCGCCTGATGCAAGATCTCGCAAAAGAACTGGGTATCGTGCTCGTCGTTCCAATCTACGAAGAAACCATCAAGGGCGTGTATTACAACACCGCCTCGGTGATCGATGCCGACGGAACGTATATGGGCAAATATCGCAAGCATCACATTCCGCAAGTTGCTGCCGGCCCGGCCGGTTGCGGCTTTTGGGAAAAGTACTACTTTAAGCCGGGCAATAGCGGCTATCCGGTCTTCGCAACAAAGTTCGCGCAGGTCGGCGTCTACATTTGCTACGACCGCCACTTCCCCGAAGGCGCGCGCATGCTCGGTCTGGCGGGCGCCGAGATCGTATTCAATCCTTCGGCAACGGTCGCGGGTCTGTCGGAATACCTTTGGAAGCTCGAGCAGCCCGCTCACGCCGTCGCGAACGGCTACTACGTCGGCGCGATCAATCGGGTCGGCCTCGAAGCGCCGTGGAACATGGGCGAATTCTACGGTCAATCGTATCTTGTCGATCCACGCGGGCAATTCGTCGCAACCGGAAGCCGTGACAAAGACGAAGTGGTGATCGGAGAAATGGATCGCCGCGTTATCGCCGAGGTACGCGATACGTGGCAATTCTACCGCGACCGGCGCCCGGAAACGTACGGCGCGATGGTCGAAATCTAAACGCCCATGTTCACGCAGCAGCAGCACGGCGATATTGTCACCCTCACGCCGGCCGCGGCCGCGAGCGTCGCCGGGAACGGCACGTTGTGGAACGACGACTTGCGACCGTGTACGCTCGACGAACACAGTTGGGCCGGATCGAAGTTTGCGTTCTTGTGGATCGGGATGTGCTTGTGCGTCCCGACCTATTCACTGGCCAGCGGCATGATTGCGCTGGGAATGAATTGGATCGAAGCCGTCGCTGCAATTTTCACCGGCAGCGTCGCTGTATTGATTCCGATTCTGCTGGTGTCGCACGCCGGCACAAAATACGGGATTCCGTACCCGGTATTCGCACGCTTGTGGTTTGGAACGCGCGGTGCGCATTTACCCGCACTTGCGCGCGCACTGATCGCGGCCGGCTGGTTCGGCATCAACTCGTGGTTCGGCGGTGGCGCGCTCGATGCGATCATATCGCGTACGCTCGCGGGCTGGACGGCTATTCCGGCGCACGTCGCAATCGCATTCGGCGTCTTTTGGCTTGCGAACGTTGCCGTCGCCATGCGCGGGCCGCAGGCGATTCGGCGGCTTGCCGAGCTCGCTGCGCCGACCGTTGCACTTGGCGCGATCGCGCTCCTGATTTGGGCGGCGACGAGCTCGGGCGGATTTGGGCCGATGCTCGCAACACCGGCAACCGTGCATGGCGCGGGATTCTGGGCAGCGTTCTTCCCATCGGTGATCGGTGTCATTTCGTTCTGGGCAACGCTGGCGCTCAACATTCCCGATTTCACGCGTTACGCGCGCTCGCAGCGCGGCCAGCTGCTCGGCCAAGCGCTCTCGATGCCGTTTGCGATGGCGATCTTCGCGTTCATCGGGATCGCGGTCACGTCGGCGACAGTCATTCTCTTCGGAAAGCCGCTCTGGAACCCGATCGAACTGATCGTTCGCTTTCCGACACCGGTCGTCATTATCGCCGGTATCATCGTGATGCTTTCCTCGATCACAATCAACGTTGGCGCGAACGTGATGGCCCCCGCGCGCGCATTCGAGAATTTGTGGCCGGCGCGCATCACGTTCGCCATCGGCGCGATCATGACGGGCGTGCTTTCCCTGCTGATGCAGCCGTGGTACGTGCTCGCTGAATTCTCGCACTATATTTTCGGCTGGCTCGGAACCTATGGCGCACTGCTCGGGCCGATAGACGGCATCGCAATAGCCGACTACTGGCTCGTGCGTGCGCTGCGCCTCGATTTGCGCGCGCTCTATTCGCCGGACGCGCGCTACGATTATAGCCACGGTTTCAACATGCGCGCGATTGCAGCCGTGATTATCGGCTGGGGCGTGGCAGTGCTCGGGCTCGCCGTTCCGGCATTACGCTTCCTCTGGACCGGCGGCTGGCTGTTCGGCCTCGCGGCCGGTTTAATTGCATACGCTCTTTTGATGCGCGGGAACCCGACGGTTCTAAGCGCGGCCGAGTTCGATGAGATAACCGACGAGCGCCCGACCTAGCGCGCGAGAATATCCGGCGTTCGGATATGTTCGGGCCGCACGCCGAGGCCGACCGCAAGCGCAGGCAGTCGACGCAACAAGGGCCAACGCCCCAGCAGCCGGACCGGCAGGGGCGGTGACATGCGCTGCGTGCTGCCGAGCACACGCGAAATCGCCTGATTTTGAATAAAGACCTGCACCCCTTGCGTCACCCGCGTCGGAAATTCGCGCCGCCGTTGCACGGCGCGAAGCGTTTCGGTCGAAACCGTTCGCGCCGCGAGCGGTGCGGCTAAAATGTTTGCTGCGGCAACGGCGTCTTGAATAGCGAGGTTGATGCCCACGCCGCCGATTGGGGACATCGCATGCGCTGCGTCGCCGATGCACAACAAGCCGGGCCGGTACCACGTTGCCAATCGATCGACCTTGACGGTCAAGAGCTTGATATCATTCCAGTCACGCAGTTCGCTCGCGCGATCGCTCATGGACGGCACAAGTTTCACGAGATCCTCGCGGAATCGTTCGATGCCGCGTGCCTGCATTTCTACGAGCGCACCTTTGTGGATGACGAACGCACACTGCCAGTATTCCCGGCGGTCGAGCATGATCATGATGCTGCCGTTGTCGACGCGGCCAAGCGTCTGCAGCGGGTCGCCCGGCTTGTGCGATAAGCTGAACCACAGCACGTCGATCGGAGCGCCCAGGTCGTGAATTGCGAGACCCGCCTGTTCGCGCACGGTCGAGTTCCGTCCGTCGGCTCCGATCACGAGATCGGCCCCGATGTTCAGCTCACCGCGCGGCGTAACAGCACGCGCGCCCGCGACCAGGCCGTTCTCTACGATGAGGTCGGTAACCGACGCTTCCATCTCGAGGCGAAAGCCCGGATAACGCCGCGCCTGTTCGGCGGCAAAATTGAGAAAATCCCACTGCGGCATGAGTGCGAGAAACTTGCACGCGGTCGGCAAGTGCGTGAAGTCGGCGATCGGTGTGAGCGTGTCGCCGATTTGCGCGGAAAGCTCGCGAACTTCTTGATGCGGCCGCTTAAGGAAAGCTTCGAGCACGCCGAGTTCGTGCATCAACTCGAGCGTTGACGGATGAATCGTGTCGCCGCGAAAATCACGAAAGAAATCCGCGTGCTTCTCTAAGACGACGACGTCGACTCCGGCGCGCGCGAGCAGCCAGCCGGCCATGATTCCCGCCGGTCCACCGCCTACGATGCAGCATCGGACGTTGATGGTCTCACTCATGTATCAGTCGCCTCCGCACTTCGACCGTGAGCGTTCCCTGCAACACCGTGACTGCCGGCGCGCGGCACCGGGCGCGTATCGTGCTATTGTACGGAGCCTGTCGCGAGCTCCGACGTGAGGCGATCGGCATGATAGACCGAGCGCAGGGCTTCAAGGATGCCGCCGGCATGGACGGCAACGGCACGGTTCTGCCGTCCGTCGTAACCATAATCGCCGCCGAGCGACTCGATATCTCCATCGAAGATCAAGCCGACGATTTGGGCCTTGGCATTGATGACCGGGCTGCCGGAATTGCCGCCGATAATGTCGTTCGTCGTGACAAAATCGAGCGGTGTCGAGGTATTTACGGTGCTGCGTGCATCGAGCCAACTGTTCGGCAGCGCATACGGATCGGCACCTGTAGCGTGGTTGTACGCGCCGGCGATCGTCGTGAACGGCGCAATATCTTTCCCGTTCTCGCGATAACCTTTGACGGCGCCATAGCTCAGGCGTAGCGTGAACGTGGCGTCGGGATACGTACTCGTACCGTGCAGCGCAAAGTCGGCCTGCGCAACGAGTTCTTCATTGCGGCGTAACACCGACGTCACGGTATCTTCAAATTCCTTACGCGTCGCGCGCGAGATGTCATCGACGCGGCGCATCAGCACGATCGCCGGATCGTCGGAGGCGGCGATCGCGGCCGGGCCGCCGTTGTACAGCGCCAGCCGTACCTGCGGGTCGCCGAGTTTACTGCCGGACGTGATCCGGTCAGCGACGGTTTGCGGCGAGTCGGGCCCAAGCATCGCTTTCACGTACGGATCGTCGGCGCCGAGGAACTCGCGCATCTTCGTTAGGTTGAACGCGAGCGTCATGTTTTCGAGGTCGGGATACACGGGGAGCGGCGCTCCCAAGCGACGCCCAAGTCCCGGCAGCGCCGCATCGCTGAACTCGCGCAAACGCTGCTCGTTCGGCTTGGTCTTCTCGGCGGCGGCGCGTACCAGCGTCCGCGCGTTGCCCAGATACGTTCCCGGTGCGCCCGAGCCTTCGCGCCAACCGAACACCATACTCAGTTCGTGGGCGCGCGCTTCGGATTGCGTGATTGCATCCCACGCGCCGGCATAGGCGGCATGTAATTTCGGGCTGCGATCGACCGCTGCTCGCGTGGCATTCTCTACCGCAATTTTCTTTGCGAAGAAAGCCGAATCGAGTAGCGTACTCTCTTGTCCTTGCACGGCTTTGATCGCATTCTCAATCCCGAACAGCGAATTGCGCGCGATACGCTCGTGCTCGGGGCTCTCGGCCGAAAAGCGCGTCAACATGCCGCGCAGCTCCGAGAGGTAACGCAGGGTGTAGGGATTGGCGACGTCGCGCAACTCTTGCAGTTCGGCAACCGTTAGCAGCCGGCCCGTGGAGCCCGGGTTACCGGGAACAAAAACGAGTTCACCATCCCTTGCCCCGGCGGCGTCCCACGCGAAATAATCGGGCGAGACAAGCGGCTTTCCGTTCTCGTAGACGCGCACGAAGGCGCAATCAAGGTCGAAGCGCGGATAGGTAAAATTGTCGGGATCGCCTCCAAAGAACGCGATCGTCTCTTCGGGCGCGAACACCAAGCGAACATCGGTGTAGCGCTTGTACTTGTAGAGATCGTAAACACCGCCGTGATAGAGCGATACGACCTGGCACTGCAGGCTGTTCGCTGCTTGGCAATCAGCTTCGATCTTCGCGTATGCAGCGCGTTGCTTGACATTAAATTCCGCGCCGGTCGCCCCGGCCGTTGCGGCCTTTATGGCTGCGGTGACGTGGTCGATACCGACGAGCGAATTGATCTCGAAGGCCGGACACTTCCGCTCATCGTCGTCGGTCTTTGCGAAAAACCCGCTCGCGATGTAGTTATTTTGGGGCGTCGAGATGGCCTGGACACACGCTCGCGCACAATGATGATTGGTCATCACCAAGCCGCTGCGGGAAACAAACGAGCCCGAACAGCCCGGCAGCCGTACCGACGCCTGGCGGACCTTGGTGAGAAACGCCGGCGTCGCGCTGAATCCGTACGCTGCCGCGACCTTGGCGGTGGGGAAGTTGTCCAGGGTCCACATGCCCTCATCGGCGTGGACGACGGCGGGGAACAGAAAAATCAGCGTCAGGATCGCGGCGAGCATTCGTCTCATGACGCGCCATTTCACCGTCTGTCTCCGCATTCATTCGGCGGACATCCGGTTAGGCGGGCAACCCAACGGGAAGCATAAAAGGTGGCTTTGCGCGTTCTATTGGCCGTGAATATTCGTGCACGGCGCGGCCGTGACGCGCTCGTTCTGGCCGAAAAGGCGCTGCGCGCACGCGGCCACCATGTGACCGTGGCCCAACCGCCGCCGGGCGTAAGTCTCTCCGCTCTAATCGTCGAGTATGCGGGCCGCGTTGACGCGGTCGCCGTCGGTGGCGGCGACGGCACGCTGATCGGCGCGATCGAAGGGTTGCGCTCCGCCGCTTTACCACTCTTGATTTTACCGCTCGGCACGATCAACGAACTTGCGCGCACGCTCGCGATTCCGTTTGATTTGCAAGCGGCCTGTGCGCTCATCGACGCCGGCCGCGTGCATGCCATTGACGTCGGTTCCGTCAACGGCTTTGCGTTCTTCAACGAGGCGAGCATCGGGCTTTCAACGCACGTTGTGCGCGAGCAGACGGGCGATGTGAAGAGTCGTTGGGGGATGTTTGCGATCCCGATTGCTACGCTGCATTCACTGCGCGGCCTGCGAGCGTACCATCTGGAGGTGACCGGCGAGACCGGCAACGTTCGCCGCTTCCGAACCATGCAGCTAACCGTTGCGAACAGCTACCGGTTCGGCGGTGTGGTCGAAAACACGACCGCGCGCATCGATGATGGCTTGCTCGACCTTTACAGCATCGAACTGCACCACTGGTGGGATGCAATTGGGGTTGTCGGCGCAGTCGCGACGAAGCAGTTTCCGAATGCGCGTGGTGTGGAGACGATGCGCGGTACGCGCTTCACCGTGAGATCTCAGCACACGCACCATGTGTTCGCCGACGGTGAACCGGCGACGACGACACCGGCGGAGTTCACCGTCATTCCCGGTGCGATCAGCGTGTACGTGCCGCGATGAGCAAGCGGCGCTGGTGGTGGCCGACATCGTGGGCTGCACGGATTTCGCAGATCGCGTTTGAAGAACTTGAGCACGGTGATATTCGCGGCATCATCGTCGATCTGGATAATACCCTCGTCGGCTATCGCAAGCACGTACCCGACGACGAAGATGCCGCCTGGATCATCGCTGCGCGCGCGCGAGGTCTGCGTGTGGTGATGGTTACGAATAACGCGACCGCGTGGGCGGCGGAGGTTGCGGCAAACCTCGGCATCGCCTGCATCGCGAACGCGCGCAAACCGTTACCCGGCGGTTTTCGCCGCGCCCTTGCCGAACTCGACCTCCCGGCCGAAAACGTGATCGTTATCGGCGACCAACTTTTCACCGATGTCATCGGCGCAAAATTTGCCGGCCTGCCGGTCGTACTCGTCGAGCCGCTCGTCCTACGCGATCCACGAAACACGCGCTGGCTGCGGCGGCTCGAACGCTGGCTCCTACACGGATTACCGCGCGCGTAGCGAGAACGAGCAAACGACTATGAGATATCGAAAATTGGGACGCTGGGGCGTGAACGTATCCGTCGTGGGCCTGGGTTCCTGGCTTACGTACGGCGGCAGCGTCGAAGAAGACGCAGCCAAAGCGTGCATCGTCCGTGCCTTCGAACGCGGTGTTAACTTTTTCGACACCGCCAATGTCTATGCACGCGGGCGCTCCGAAGAAGTCGTCGGCCGCGCCGTGTCTCAGTTCGATCGCGACGATATCGTGCTTGCGACCAAGGTGTATTTTCCGATGGGAGACGGGCCCAACGACGGCGGTCTTTCACGTAAACATATTCGCGAGCAAATCGATCGCAGTCTGCGCCGCTTAGGAACCGACTACGTCGATTTGTATCAGTGCCATCGCTACGACCGCAAAACGCCGCTCGAGGAAACCTGCGGCGCGATGAACGATCTCGTCCGCAACGGCAAGGTGTTGTATTGGGGTGTTTCGGAGTGGAACGCCGATCAGATTGCCGCCGCCGTCAACCTTGCCCGCGCGCGTGGTTGGGCCGAACCCGTCAGCAATCAGCCGCAATACAGCGCGCTGTGGCGGCGCATCGAAGAACGTGTCTTGCCGACGTGTCGTGAATTCGGACTCGGCAACGTCGTCTGGTCGCCGCTCGCGATGGGGATTCTTACCGGCAAATACACCGACGCGAGCAAACCGCCCGCGGGCACGCGCGCTGCCGGTAATGCCGCCGGGATGATGGAGGATTACTTCACCCAACCGGTGCTCGACGCGGTGCAACGATGCAAGCCGCTCGCACAGCGTGCCGGCTGCACGCTCGCGCAGCTTTCACTCGCCTGGTGTTTGCGCGATGACGTCATCTCGTCGGTGATCGCCGGTGCAACGCGGCCCGAGCAGGTCGACGATAATGTCGCTGCCGCCGACCTGGATGTCGATCCTGCGATTTTCACCGAGCTCGATGCGATTCTCGCCCCGGTCGCCCCGTCCGAACCGTACCTCGCTTAGCGCTACATCGCCATCGAAAGACGTAACACGATGCGGCGGCCCGTTGCCCATTGCGTCGTGTTAAAGCCGTTGTTGACTTTGATCAGATACTGGCGATTGAAGATGTTCTCGCCCGCAAGCTGGAATCCAACACGATGAGAAACGCGATCCGGTTCGCGTCCGAACGAAGCATCGAAGGTGAGATGCGCGGGCAGCCGGCCGCCGCTGCCGTCCTGGAACGTGACGGGATAACCGGTTCCGAATTGCGGCGCAATCGTAACGTAGAGAACATGGTCGCTGCCGAGTCTGTGCGTGAACGCCCCACCCAGCGTGACGCTTTGATCGTGGTCTTCGGGGTTGAGCGTTAGATCGGCTGCCGCAGAGGGATCGAAGAGAAATGTGCTGCCCGAAACCCCGCCGGCCAGCGCCGACGACAACGATGCCGATACGAAGAACGCGTTTTCCGGGCTATTGCCGGCTACGCGTAGTTCCAGGCCGTTTGCATGTCCGATCGCATTGTTGAACACGGCGAACAGCGGCGTGTTGGCGAGTTGGGTGGTGTCGAGAACGTTGACGGAGTTGCGCTGCCAGGCGTTAGCGTACATCGTCAGTCCCGCAGCGAACGTGTGCGCGACGCCGAACTCGACATAGTTGTCGCGCTCCGGCTTCAAGTCGTACGCCGGGAGGGCGCCGGTGGTGGTTTGCGTGATGATCGCGTCCTGCCGCGTGTCTTCTAGAGCTGGTGCAGCATAGATGCGCCCGTAGTATGCGTGGAAGATCGTCGCACGTT
>Ga0302325_10034774_pt1 | contig 10306 bp, 9 predicted proteins | sample Palsa_T0_2_FD_201948 | JGI IMG/M metagenome (GOLD analysis project Ga0302325, IMG submission 201948) | Peat permafrost microbial communities from Stordalen Mire near Abisko, Sweden - Palsa_T0_2 | ecosystem: Environmental > Terrestrial > Soil > Palsa > Peat permafrost | place: Sweden: Abisko...
ACCACCCGAACGACGCGGGCGCGCATTACGATCTGGGAATCGCCTACAAGCAGACCGACGATCTGGCGCATGCCAGAACGGAACTCGAGCGGGCCGTGTCGCTCGACCCGTCGCTGGCCGAGGCGCATTACAGCCTGGGTCTTACTTACATCGACGCCGGATTGCCGGACAAGGCTGTAGAGCAGTTGCGCGCCGCGGTGGCCCAGCGACCCGAGTACAACGATGCATGGTACATGCTGGGCACGACTCTGAAGCAGCAGGGCGATGCGGATGGCGCGATCGATGCCTTGCGCCGATCGGTGGCGCTGGATGGCTTGAACGCGGCCGCCTGGAACAATCTGGGACTGCTTCTGCGGCGAAAGGGCGACACGGCGGGGTCCGCGCAGGCTTTCGCGAACGCCGCGGAGATTAGGAAAGCGGAGGAGAAGGAGAAGGAGAGGAAGCTCAAGCAGGGCAGCTAGTTAGTTAGAACAGGATTCCGGCTACTTGTTCCGCTACTTTGCGGGCCTTATCGCGAAGGATGGCCGGCTGCGCCGAACGGTCGCCGGTGGTAATGCGGATCAGGAAGACGCGATCGCGTACCCTGCCTATGACCTGCTCCGCGGCTTCATCGCTGCATGCCTGCGCCTCGTTGCCTATGGCTTTCAGCGGTACGCCGGCAGAGTGACAGCGCGCCGCGTACGATGGGAAATCCTTGGCTGGGGACGGCATTGTTTCTACTTCGATGCCCAGTTCGGACAGCAAAGATCCGTCATGGCGGATGAAGCGGCAGCTTGCATCGTCGCCGATCTTGGCGCGTGATACGGTGACGGCGACGGGTCCACCGAGTACTCCGTCGGCAGTCGCCGCGTTGAGCCATGGGCAAATTTCCGCGGCTGGACCAATGGCCGGAAGCGCAAGCACTAATACCAATGACCGGCTGAAACCTGTCCTACCCACCTTTGACTCCCGGCTTCGCGGCTGGCTGCAGCACTTCGGCTTTCAGGATTTTGCCGCCTTCCTGAATCACATACAGCCGGTTGACTTCGAGATCCTTGAGCCGATCGACCTGGCCGCTCAGCCATTTGATCTCGACCAGGTCCACTTTGGCGGCCTGTTCCAGTCCGAAGTGCATGCGCAGATCGTTCTGGGAGAAGTAGCTGCCTCCGCTACGCAGCTCATCCATTTGCGCCAACGGCTTCGCCGCGTCCGGTTTGGTCTTGGCGGTGACGGTGACCCGGGTGCCGATGCCGCTGCGGTTGGATTTCACGCCGGCGAGCTTGATCTTGATCCAGTTGCGGTTCAGCGTGGAGTCGCAGCGCAAAAGCTGCGGGATGGCGTTGACACAGTTCACCGCGACGTCGATATCGCCATCGTTGTCATAGTCGCCGAATGCGCACCCGCGCGCCGGCGCGTTCTCCAGAATGCCCGGTCCGCCTTTGTCGGTGACTTCTTCGAAACGCCCGTTCTGCAAATTGCGATACAGATACTTGTGCTCGGCGTACTTCAGATCCGCGTTGGACTTATCCACCTCCGGATATACGTGGCCGTTCGACATCAGAATGTCGAGCCATCCATCGTTATCCATGTCGAAGAAGCCCACGCCCCAGCCCAGCAGGCGTGTATTTACCCCCAGACCGCTCGGATAAGTGCGGTCCTCGAAGTTAGCGTCTCCCAGATTCGTATACAGCGAATCAGTGTCGCCCGCGAAATTGGTCTTGACCACGTCGAGGTTGCCGTCGCGATTGTAGTCGCCGATCGAAACACCCATGCCGGCTTGCGGTTTGCCTTCCGGAGATAGCGCGGCGCCGGCTTCGATGGCGATATCCTTGAACGTCCCGTCCTTTTGATTCAGGTAGAGCGTCGCGGTGCTGGAATCGTTGGCGACATATATGTCGGGCCAGCCGTCGTTATCCAGGTCCGACGCGGCCACGCTCAAGCCATACGTGCCTTGCGTCTTCCACATGCCCGCTTTCTCACTGACGTCGGTGAATGTGCCGTTGCCGTTGTTGTGGTACAGGATGTTCTTGCCGCCGGGAAGGCCGGGCGGTCCACAGGCCACCAGCAGTCCTTTGTACGTGCACGGACCGGCCTCGGGCGGCGGCGCGGTCTTCAAATCGAAATCGACGTAGTTGGCTACGAACAAGTCCAGATGACCGTCGCGGTCGTAATCCACGAACGTGCACCCTGTGTTCCAGCGTATCTTGGCACCAGGCTGGCTGAGGCCCGCCTCCTTGGTCACGTCCGTGAAGGTGCCATTTCCATTATTGCGGTAAAGCGCATTCTGGCCGTAGTAAGTCACGAAGAGGTCGTCGTTGCCGTCGTTATCGTAATCGCCCACGCAGCAGGCTTGTCCCCAGCCTGTGCGATGATCGAGACCGGAGCCTTTGGTAACATCCGTGAAGGTGCCGTCGCGATTGTTCTTGAATAGATGGCAGTGCGGCTCTTTGCCCGCTGGGAAGCCCTCCAGCCGCCAGCCATTCACCAGGAAGACATCCAGCCAGCCATCGTTATCGTAATCGTAGAAGGCCAGGCCGCAACCCGTCGTTTCGAGCAGATATTTGTTCTTGCCCTCGCCGCCATAAATGGTTTTCACCGCCAAGCCAGACTCTTTGACCACGTCCACGAAGCTGAGGCCCAGCGGGGTACCCTCGATCGGCGACTTGGGCCCCTTGGGGGCGGGCATGGGTTTCGCGTCGTAACTGCGCTCGATCGGCCCGGGCAGTTTCTGAGCCACTGCCATCAGGTCGGCAAAAGGCAGCACCAGCGCGGATCGGCTTAACGAGCGAATGAAGCGGCGCCGCGATGCGCGCATCAAAACTGTCCTCCGCCGCCGGAAACAACCGGCGCGGGCGGGATATCGGTGTGCATATGCCAGGGTACGCTCTCGGTCGAGATCTCGGGGTGCTTACGCAGGAATTCCAGCGAGTAAGTCGGGGCGCCGGGATCGACCTGCTTGGTGGCGAAGAACGCGGCCTGCTCGGCGGCTTTGTCTTTCATCCCCATGCGGCGATACAACACGGCCAGATTGTAATGCGCGGCCAGGTCGTCGGGATCGATCTTCTGCAGGGCTTCGAACTGTTCCCTGGCTTCCTCGTAGGCATGTCTCTGATAGTAGGCGATCCCCAACTCCCGCCGCGCGTCGCGGGACTGCGGATATTGGATTACGACCCTTTGCAGGTCGGCGACTTCTTCGTCGTAATGTGCTTCGCGCCTTTCCACTAGAGCGAGATAGTAAAGCGCGCGCGCGTTGTTGGGGCTCAGCGCCAGCGCTTGTTCCAGATCGGCCCGCGCCGCCGAATATTTTTCCCACTCGATGTAGGTCAGGCCGATATTGATATGGCCGTCGGCATAGTCCGGCCGGAGCTTGACGACCTGCTCGAAGGCGTGCAGGGAATCGGCGTACTGCAGTTGATCCAGGTAAGCGATGCCCAGGTTATTCCAGCGCATCCAGTCGGGATTATCCTGTTTGTCCGCAGGCGTGGCGGGGTTGTCGCCGATATTCAGAGTGCGGCTGCGGGAGGCGAGTTCGACCACCGGATACGCCGGATGGTCGTTTCCGAAAATGTTATTCAAGTAGCTCTGACGCAAGTGGCGATAGTTCACGCGCGCCGTAACCGTCAGCGGACCCTTCACGCCGGCTGGAATTCGGAATTCGTAGCGCACCAGAGCGGAGCGGCCGGACTGGATGCTATTGTCATAGGCGACCGAGTGGATGGTCCAGACCTTATGATTGTCCACAAAGCCGCCATCGATGTTCACCGGCCGGTTGGTGAAACTATGGGCGCGCTCATCGAGCGAGCCATCTGGTTTCAGAAAGCCGCTATGGTAGATCTCGCTCCCGGCGGTATCCTGGACCACAAACTCGACCCATGGCTCGTATAAGTCGCGCACCTCGGGAACCAGGGAGTGGCCGATGTTCTTGTTTTGGATCACCACCATCATCTGCACGATTTCATTCGGGGCGAGATGGAACGGCGCGGAACCCAGAGGCGCCGTCACGGCCTCCTCGCCGGCCTTTTTGACGCCGAAGAGATCGACGTTCAAGTACATCCCGGACTTCAAAAACTCGACTGTCTTCTGCATTTGCTCATCGAAGCCGTAGTAAAACGGAACCGCCGTGTTGCCCGCCGGCCAGCGGTGCGAAGCGAACGTGCCGTGCTTCGCGCCCGGGTCTTCGAATTTCAATTGCGCGCGCTGCATGTGACAGTCCTGGCAGGTGGTGAAACCCGTAGAGTAGAAGGTCAGCGGATTGCGTTGCGAAAACTTCGAGTTCTGCCACTCATCGTATACCGTGAAGGCGCGAATGAACTTGTAATCGTTCAGCGGTTCCGGCAGATTGGCTTTGTGGCAGGCCGCGCAAAACTCGGGCGTCCGGTAGAAACCCTGCATCACCGCCCTGGAGTGGCGGTCCGGGTGGTTCCTGATTTCGTCATCGGGCACCATGCCGGGAATGCGGTGGCCGTCTTCATCGACCATGGCCGAGGGCACGCCGAAGACGAAGCCGCCGTTCCCGTTGGTGGATTGCAGTTGTTGAATCGAGTGACAAGTAGTGCAGGTGAGGCCGTCTTCGTCGAAGCTGCGATCCACCTGGGAGTCCTGCGTCAGAGCGCCCGAAAGGACCCCGATGGGGTTATGGCAGCTATCGCAGTGCCGGGTGAACTCGATGCCCTTGGTGCGCAGCAGAATATTGACGCTGGTGCGGTAGAAGGGCGTGCGAAAGGCGTTCGAATGCAGCGCCTGGCGCCACTGGCTGTAGGCCTCCTTGTGACAGCCGCCGCAATAGGAAGCCGGCAGGAAAGCCTCCGCTTGAATGAAATCGCGGCCTTCGACGGCGGCATTGCCCGGCGTCGAGATTTTGTCGGTCCCGAAGCGAAAATTGTAGGTCTCGCGTATTTTGGCGGCGTAGTTCTTGCGGTCGGCGTTCTGATCCTGTTGGGCCCAGGATGTGACCGGCGAAACACCACACGCGCACGCTGTAACAGCTATTGCCAGGAGCCGGCAGTTTGTCCCGAACATGGGGTACCCCCTTCGCGCACTGGATCTTCGCATTAGTATAGCAGTTGGCCCTTGGCCGGGAGCTTTTTAAGCCAGCTACCAGCTATCGCGCTATGCCCCGAGTATGTGTCGCAATGTACCACCGGTTGCCGCAGAAGTCCTGCACGCCCGCTAGCCGGTCGCCGTAAGGCTGGTCCGCCGGTTCGGAAAGCGAAACCGCGCCCGCCGCGATCGCCCGGCGGTATACCGCGTCCGCATCCGGCACATACATTATAGATCCCGGTGGGCATCGAGGGCAAAACCATCGGCGACTCGATGATGATGATCGGCGGGGGCAGCGTCTTCCGCGGAACGCCCACACCCAGCATGTTCCAATACTACTGCCCGAACGTGGACGAAGTGTTTGAGCGCGCCTTGGCGGCGGGCGGCACCGTACTGATCGCGCTGTTGGAAGATCACGGAGACCGGTTCGGCTCGGTGCGAGATCCATTCGGGAACGACTGGATTATCGGCACGCACCTGGGCGCCAAGTACGTGCCGGAGGGCCTGCGCGACGTGACCATCTACTTGCACCCGGAGGGGCGCGGCGAAGTTCATCGGCTTTCTGAAGGAGGCCTTCGCCGCCGAGGAATTCGTGCGTTACGACTCGCCCGAGGGAGATGTGCTGCGCCAAGGTGCGCATCGGCGACTCGATGATCTCGATAGGCGACTCACGGCGGCACTCGTCCGGCATGCGTACCTCCGCGTGGATGCCTCCTGCCGACCCAGTATCGCGAAATAGCTCTTGGTCGCCGAACGCGCTCTTCACGAATTCGATCAACCCGGCGGCGTCCGGTGCCGTCACGTACGGCGTGATGGTGTGGAAGCCCGCCCGTATGGGGTTTACTGCTGTGGTGCTCATCGATGCTGTCCTTTCCAAGTCTCTTTTCAGACTCGCCCTAAAGCTGGGGCGCGGCAAATCCCGCAGATCGGCCGCCAAGCGCGCCAGCGGGGCGAGACGCCGGTCCTTCGTGGCAAACCCGGCGCTGGCCTCGACGGCCAGCATCTCCGCTACGAGTTGATCCAGCCGGTCCGCCCGCAGGCTCCGCAGCGCGCGCAACTGAAGCTGCTTGACGGCGCCTTCGCTGCGCCCGAAGTCCCGCGCCATCTCGCAGATGCTCCTCTGCTCCACGAAACGCCCGATCACCACGCGCCGCTGATCCGGCGGCAGGGTGTCCACCAACTGAAAAAGCATGGCACGCCGCTCGATGTCGTCATCGCTGCCCGCCCCGCGCGCTGGCTCACCCGATTCCCGCCGTGCGGCGTGCCGCCGGTCGGCAATCGCGTTAGCGGCCATGCGCCGCAGCCAGGCGGCAAAGGGTACGCCGCGCCACTCGAATCGCGGCAGTTTGGCGAGCGCCTTCTGAAACACCTCCGCCGTCACGTCCTCAGCTTCCGCGCGGCTGCCCACGCGGTACGCCACGTACGCGTACACACGCTCAAAGTTGCGTTCGTAAAGCCCCGCGAAGCGGCCCGGATCGCGCTGGGCTGCTTCGATCAGGAGACGCTCTTCCTCGCCGGCCGGATCGGCCTTCAACGGTTGCTCCGCAAACTGCCCTCAAATAAGAATAACCGCCGGGCGGCCCAAAAGGTCACGCGCGGCGCGAAGAGTGAGCGCCTCGGCAATTCGCGTGCTGCCGACGGCTGGCTCTCATTATGTGAACATGGCGATGCACCAGGGAGGGAATCGCCGAGGATTACTCCATTCTGTTAGGTTGGTATGAGGACGGTATGGCTAAGGCTTCTGTAGAGCACAAGCCGGAGAGCGGCAAACGACAGCCCGATAAGGCCGCCATAGCACGCCCGGCCGCTCGGAACGGCGGATATCGTGCCCTTCCGGACGTGTTTGATTTCTTCGCCTCCCCTACGGCGGCGCAGTTGGTGAGCGCCCAGGGCGTTGAGCCGGTCCGCCGGGCGGGCGATATCCGCCCGTTCAACGATCCTGACCCGAAGGAAGCCGAATGGTTCGCGCGCCAAGTCCGGCGCTGGCGCCGCGAGGACCTTGCGCAGGCGGCTAAGCGTTGAACGAGATTCTTGTAGACACCGATGTCGTGTCTTACCTCTTGAATCGGCACAGCTTGGCGGAAGAATACGAGAAACTGCTAATCGGCTACGTGCCGATGGTTTCTTTTATCACTGTGGCTGAGATGTATCGGGGAGCGTACAAGAAGAATTGGGGATCGCGCCGGATGGCCGAGCTTGGCGCCCACCTGCGCCAGTTCGCGGTCGTGCCATCCAGCTTGCAGGTATTTCTCTCATACGCGGAGATCTCGAATGCGGCTGAGGCGCGCGGGCGGCCGATCGCCACTGCCGATGCGTTTATCGCAGCGTGCGCCCACTCGCTACGCATCCCTCTTGTCACTAATAATAGGCGCCATTTCGAACACATTGAAGGGCTGACCGTTCTCTCGGCTCGCGGCGTCTGATGTTACAATCAGCGCACGGCCGTACCCGATAGGTTCTTCGCGGAGTTCGAATCGGCCAGGAAACGTCGGCGCGAGGTGGATTGGGGTGCGGGCGCCGGATTTCAATGTCCTTCGTTTCTGTTCGTATGATGAGGAGCAGGTGTCGGACTTATTCCGGGACATGCTGTCAATCGACGGCAGTCACGGCCAAGGCGATCGTTTCCTCGCCAAATTTCTGGAGATGCTTGATCTGCGCTCAAACTTTCCCGATCTGAATCGGGCGAGGGTCCGGCGCGAGGAGTACACAGGATTCAGTAGAGACGGTCGAGCGGGGTTCCTTGATATCCTGCTGTCTACGCCGGAGTTCGGAATTGGCATTGAGAATAAACCCTTCGCGCTCGAACAGCCGGACCAGCTCGACCGCTACTGGAACTGGCTGCACGGCGAATTCCCGGGGTTCTTGTTGGTGTACTTCAACGGGACGGGCAGACCGCCGGGGACTTTGGGCGCGGAGAGGTCGTCCGACAAGGGGCGCTTCCGTGAATGGGCTTACGTCGGAGATGGGGAGTCGGTCTCACGATGGCTTCAGTTGTGCGAGGAAGCGTGTGATTCGGACCGGGTTCGCTGGGGCCTCAACCAGCTTCGGGAGCATTTCAAAACGCCTGAAGGGAGATCAATGATGGATCCCGAGTCAAGAGAAGCGGTTGAGTATGTCCTTGCGGACCCAGGGCGGCTGGATCTGGCGCTCACCATAGGGCAGGGCTATGATGGACTTCGTCAGAGAATCTGGAAGTCCTTTCTGGGAAAAATAGCCGGCGCGGTCCTCGCAAAGCTGGCTCCGCTGTGGAGGGTTGACGTGCAACCCCAGGTGCCCGAGATCAAGCTCAGGAGGTCATCATGGCATGACAATCGCTTCCTGTTCCTCGGACAGATTGTGAGGGAGAAGCAGACCTACTTTGGTCTCCATTACGAGGACGCGGGAAACGCCCAGTGCGACGCCCTCAAGGCGGCAATGGAGGGGACGTTGGGAGCATCACGCGCGCCTGATGCTTATTGGCTGTGGGCTCGACTTCCAGACATGCGCGACTGGCGGGACTGGTCCGACCGGAGGACTCTCCTTGATATGCACAATCCCGAAACCAAAATCGAGTACTGGACAGACTCGTTGCGAATGGCGCGCGCAGTCGAGTCGGGTGAATATCCTTCCGCTACCTAGAATAGAGCCGTAGGGCAGCGAAACCGCCCCGCCAGCACCCGCCATCCGCCGTCGTGTACGATGGTATTATCCCTGCAAGATGGAATCGCAAAACATCGATCTGAAGCAGACTGTCAACCTGCCCCGTACCGGCTTTTCGATGAAAGCCAACCTCTCCCAGGCCGAGCCGAAACTGCTTGATCGCTGGGGCGGCGAGGACATCTACGCCCAAATCCGCCGCGCGCGCGCCGGCCGCCCTACTTACATCCTGCACGACGGCCCGCCCTACGCCAACGGCCGCATCCATCTGGGCACCGCTTTCAACAAGATCCTCAAGGATTTCATCGTCAAGTCCAAGACCATGGCGGGCTTCGACGCTCCCTACGTCCCCGGTTGGGACTGCCACGGCCTGCCCATCGAAATCAAGGTCGATAGCGAGCTCGGCGCGCGCAAAGCCCAAATGACTACGGCCGAAATCCGCGCCGAATGCCGCAAATACGCCGAAAAATACATCGACCTGCAGCGCACCGATTTTAAACGCCTAGGGGTCTTCGGCCGCTGGGACGATCCGTACCTCACCATGAGCGCGCAGTACCAGTCGGTGATCGCCGCCGCTTTTGTGGAATTCCTGGATCGCGGTTACGTCTACAAAGGTTTGAAGCCGGTGCACTGGTGCATGCGCGACCGCACCGCGCTGGCCGAGGCCGAAGTCGAATATTCCAATCATTCCAGCCCGTCGATCTGGGTGCGGTTCGCCTTGATTTCCGAGCCAGCCGCGATCGATCCCGCGCTTGCCGGGTACCACGTCTACGGCCTGATCTGGACCACCACGCCTTGGACCATCCCGGCCAACATGGCCATCGCGTATCATCCGAAATACGAATACAGCGCAGTCACCGTGGGCGGTCCCGTCTACATTGTGGCCACGGGACTTCTAGATGTCACCGCCCAAAAATGCGGCTGGGCCACCTACGAGGTGCTGGCGCGCTTTTCCGGATCGCGGCTGGAAGGCGCGGTCTTCCACCACCCCTTTCTCGATCGCGAGTCGCAAGGCATCCTGGCTGATCACGTGACCCTAGAGCAAGGCACTGGCGCAGTCCACACCGCGCCCGGGCACGGCCAGGAAGATTACGTCGCCGGCCGCCAATACGGCATCGAAACCTATTGCCCAGTGGATGCCGCGGGCCGTTTCTATCACGCCGAAGGCGCCGCGGGCCGGCTTCCCGAAGCGATTATCGGCAAAAGCGTTTGGGAAGCCAACCCCATCGTCATCGAGATCCTGCGCGAGCATTACGCCCTGCTCGCCTCCGAAAGGGTCGAGCACAGCTATCCGCATTGCTGGCGCTGCCACAAGCCCACCATCTTCCGCGCCACCGAACAGTGGTTCATCGGCATGGATCGCAACGATTTCCGCCAACACGCGTTGGAGGCCATCCGCCAGGTGCGCTGGATGCCCGAGTGGGGCCAGGAGCGCATCTCCAATATGATCGCCACGCGCCCGGATTGGTGCATCTCGCGCCAGCGCGTGTGGGGCGTGCCCATCATCGTCTTCTATTGCGACGCTTGCCGCGAGCCGATCACGGATCGCAAAATCCTGGATGGTATCGTGCAGCTTTTCGCCGAGCACACCGCCGATGTCTGGTATCAGCGTACCGCGGCCGAATTGCTGCCGCCCGGCGTAGCGTGCGCC
>Ga0302325_10034775_pt1 | contig 10306 bp, 6 predicted proteins | sample Palsa_T0_2_FD_201948 | JGI IMG/M metagenome (GOLD analysis project Ga0302325, IMG submission 201948) | Peat permafrost microbial communities from Stordalen Mire near Abisko, Sweden - Palsa_T0_2 | ecosystem: Environmental > Terrestrial > Soil > Palsa > Peat permafrost | place: Sweden: Abisko...
GAACAACGCCGTGCATGGCAGGCAGGGTGCGGGTGCTCGTTTCCGTGGACGCGATTTTGACCGGTTGAGGAACCGGCATGGCTTGCGGCGCGAGCCCGGCGGGAAGGGGCTTGATCGTCGGGGGCTGAAGCGCGGCGGGAACCGGTTTCGGGCTCCCCGGGGCTGGCTGAAGGGGAGGAGGAAGCTCGGGTACCGGGCGGGTTTTCCTGGCCTTAAAGAAAATATCAGGCCAGGCCATGGAGGTTGTAGCGTACGCGCAATTTCAAGGCAGTTGAATGAATTTAGGCAAAAGGCGCTTTCTTCCCGGGCACCATGCCATTTTCAGATTTGATCTTAACGCGGAAACGATTCGAAAACAAGACACAGCTTTTCTCCTCTCAAATTTTCGGCATGAGGATGTTCTCCCCCGCTATTTTTGCCGTGGCATATAACGTGCTTAAGCGTGATAGCCGCGTTGTTTTTAACCCCCTTTCACCATATTTCATCTGTCACTTGATGCCACTATGCCTCTGTTATCGGGAACGTTTACGACTACGAATTTAACGGAAATCATGCGAACGATCGTGGATGCAAAACAAACCGGTTATTTGAAGGTCCAGGAGGGCGAACAGCAAGGGTGCCTGGCGGTTGAAAACGGGATCATTCTTAATGCCCGCGCCGGTTCCGACACGGGCCTGCATGCGCTCTTTCAGTTTGTCGGCTGGCGCGAGGGCGTGTTCGAGTTTCACGAGCGGCCGATGCCGGCGGGCCTGGTGCGCGATCTCGCGGTCTACGATCCGCAGGTGCTCATCACCGGAGTCGCCTTCAAGGTGGATGAGCAGGCGCTGCTGCACGAGGCGATTCCCGCCCTCGATTCGGTGCCGCGTTACGTCGGCGGCGAGGGGCTTGCCTCGATCGAGGTGACTTCCGCCGACCTGGGGCTGCTGGTACTGGCGGATGGCCGCCGGACCGTGCGCGACATCGCGGAGCGCGTGAACGTGAGTCCGATGGAAGTGGCGCGCAATCTGGCCCGCTTCCGCCTGGCCGGCGTGCTGGATCTGGTGGCACCGCGGCCGGTCTCGCCTGCGAAGCCGGCCAAGTCGGCGCTGGCCGCGGCGGCCTCCTACGAAGGGAGGTAATCCGAGCGGTGGGGCTTATTTTTCCACGACCGGCGCGACATAGGCATTGAGGACGTGGTCGGTGGGGATATGGTAGCGGCCCATGATTTGCTGGTTCACGTCGTCCATTTCCGAGGCGTCGAGGACCACCTGCCGGACGGCTTCCCCCGATTCAAATTTGAAAACATCAAAGCCGCCGACCGGCGATTTGAGGGCGCCCACGATGTCGGAAATTTGCTTGATCTTGGTGCCGTTGATTTCATCGAGGACCATGTTGCGCAGGCTTTCGTAGCCGATATTGGCCGGGTTGGGCAGGACCTCGGCGAGGACGACCCGCTGCGGATGCTCCGGGGTCACCTTGTCCAGGTTGTAGTAGAAAAGCCGGAAGGGCGAATGTTGCCGCCAGCTCGAACCCCAGCTGCGCAGGTAGGACTCGCTCAGCGGCACGAAAACAAAGCCTCCCGCGAGGACGTATTCGGGATCCTGGTCGAATGATTGGGACGGGACGAGTTCGTCGCTATATTCGGCCTTGGGGAGCTGGTAGGTGATGTCCTGTTCCTTGCCGTCGCGCCAGATCTTGAACTGGCAGGTCTTGCCGGCCCATTTGCCGCGCGATGAAAGATTTTCGAGGCAGAGCTTTTTATACTGGGGATCGCGATAATTTCCCTCGGCGTCGATGTCAAACCCGTCGATCTGGAGGAGGACATCGCGCGGGTGGACCAGCGAGACGACTCCAGGCTTGAGGCCGGTTTCCTTGACGATGACGCCGCGGGCGGGACCGGGAAGCTTGAGGTAATCGAGGCAAAGCGGATTTTCCGCCGGGTCCCAGGTGAAATCGAAATAACCGAGGCCGGTGTAGGCCTTGGCCTGTTGCGCCTTGAGAATGGGCGCGATGAACGAGGCGGGAATGGCCGTGAGCGCGTCGCCGCCCTGCTCGCAGGCCAGGCCGATCAACTTGTCGCCGACGGTGACGGCTTCGCCATAGCCCGCGCTCGGAATAGTGGAATCGATTTTCAAGGCGGGGACGGAAACGAAGCTCAGGGCGGAATTCTCCACGGTCATCCGCTCGATTTCGCCCTGGCGGTTTTCGAGGGCGTCGTCGAGCCAGCGCAAAATGCGCACCTGGCCGACGATGGGCACGGGATCGGCCAGCGCGGCCGGTTGCAGGCCCGTCCAGAAATCGTTTTCGTCGGTGGTCAGCGCGGCGAGGTTGGCCTGGTAGTCGATCCAAACCACGCGGCCCAGGCTGAAGAGGCCGTCGCCCTGTTTCTTCAGGCGGATCAGCGTCTGGTCGGCGAGGCCGTCCGCGGTGGTGATGATTTGATGGCCGTCGACGACCACGCCGCTCTTGTAAACTTTCTTTTCGCTTCGTTCCCAGGGTTGGATGTAGTTGTAGGCCTTGCTGGTGACTTCGATGTGGATGATGGCGTTTTCCCAGGCGAACGGCGCGGGGGCGGGTGGAGCGGCGGGGCCCGCGGCGTTTTCCGTTTTGGGCTGGGTGGGGCCGCAATGAGTCAGCGCCAGCGCGGTTGCCAGCACGAAAAGAAAGGAAAAAAATCGATTCATAAGCGGCTCGGTGCGGGCGCGTGATGGATGTCCAAAACGCTATAGGTCGCCAAAATATCGGGGTTGGCTTTTTCCGCATCGTCCTTGCGGATGACTTCGAAGTGGTGGTCGGGCAGGAATTCGATGATGGCGTCGGGGCCGTTGGTGGCGGCGAAGGCCTTGGGCACATCGCTCAGCCGATTGATGGTCATGCCGTTGATTTTATCGACCAAGGCTTGCCCGCGGATCGAGAAGTTGGCGTTGACCGGGTGGTCGAGGATGGAGGCGAGCACGACCGGCTCCGGGCGCCAGTGTTTGATGTCTTCGCGATGGCGGTAGATCAGTTCGTAGATCAATTCGCGGCCGGCCGAATCGGTCCAATCCTGGCCGAACGTCTTCAAGTAGTCGAGGGAGAGCGGCGTGAAGACAAGGCCGCCGTAGATGTAATAAGGGGGGAGAACGTCGTACTGATTGCCCTCGTTGTCGTCGTCCCGATAGACTTTGACCGGCAGCTTGACGTCGATCAACTGCCCGTCGCGCCAGATTTTCAGGGGGATGGTGTCGCCGTTCTGGGCGAGATCGACCGCGGCGGAAACGCCCACCGTGTTGCCGTCGTAGGTGATGGTGCCGTCGTCGTCCACCGGGTAATCCCCGACCTGCATGATGACGTCGTTGGGCTTGATCAGGTCCTGGGTGGCGGGGATGTCCAGAATCTGGTCCACGCGCACGCCGCGTTTGCTGTCCTCGGGAAGTTTCAACATGCGGCGAAAGGCCGGATTTTGCAGCGTCGCCAGCCGCAGGCCCGCTTCTGGCACGCCGTCGTAGGTGCCGTCTTTGATGTCGTCGAGAAAATGATGGATGATGACGGTGGGGATGAAGTAGCCCGTGCTTTGGAGTCCGGAGATTCCCTCAAAAGCCACGCCGACGACCTTGTCGTCCTGGATGACGGGGCCGCCGCTGTTGCCGGGATTGATGGCGGCGTCGGTCTGCACGGCGAGGAAGGAGCGGTTGCCGATATGCACGTAGCTTTCCACCTCGATGCGGGAAACCACGCCGCGGGTGTAGGAAATTTGCTGGCCGCCGGCGGGAAAGCCGTAGGTTATCACCTGGGATCGGACCTTCGGCAGCGGGCCGAAATCGAGCGGCTTCATGCCCGTGTAGAAATCGGGGTCGTCGACTTTGAGCACGGCGAGGTCGATGTCGTGGGCGACGAATTCGACTTTGGCGAAATAGGGCTTCGGATCGTGGTAGCGCCGGATGATGAGCTGCGTGGTCCACGCGACGACGTGGGCGTTGGTCATGATGCGGTTGCCGTCGATGAGAAAGCCGGTGCCGGACGCGCGCCGCGGCAGGTCAAAAATCCAGGGCGCGGCCCAGTTGGGCTCCTGATACGAGGTGAAGATTTGGACGACCGATTTTTCCGGTTCGGAGCCTTCCGGCAGCGGCGTGCCTTGCGGAGGGGGCGTGGGGAGGGTGGGCGTGACCGGGGCGGGCTGGACCGGAGCGATGGCTGCGGGAAGGGTGCCGGCGGGAGCGGCGGGGTTGCCGGGGAGGGCGGGACCAGGAACGGCCGGCCCGGGCGCAACCGGGGGCACGGCGGAGGTTCCGCTGCCGGTGCCGGCGGGTGGTTTGAGGGTGGCCGCGAGGAGCGGCATCGGCGATGAGGTAAACGCGAGGCCGATGAGGCAGAGGCCCACGCAACGAAGAGACAACATGTGAGTGTACAGAAAACCTCCACTTGGGCTGCTTGTAAAGCGGGGATGTCTTAAAGTTGTGTAAGCCTAGGACAGCGCGGAAATCCGATCCATCATTTCCTGCGCCACAGCGCCGTACAATTCCTTTTCCCTTCGGCCTTCCGGAATCGCGGGCTGGTAGGGTTTGCCGATGACGACGCGGATGGGATGAAAACGAAGCCGCTTCGTGTGCCGGGACAGACTTTCGTAGGTGCCGAAGACGCGCACCGGCAAAAGGGGCACGCCCGACTTGAGCGCGACCAGCCCCGCGCCCGGTTCGGCGGGGTGGATCGTGCCGTCCACGGAACGGGTTCCTTCCGGAAAGAGCAAAACGGCGTGACCTTCCTTGAGCATCCGGATGATCCGGCGCAAGCCGGCGATGTCGTGGCCGTCGCGTTCGATCGGCAGGACGTTGCACAGGGGCAGGAACCAATTCCAGAACGGCGGTTTGAAGAGGCTTTTGCGTCCGAGGTAATAAATTTCGCGCGCCACGGCCCAGCCCACCGTGGTCGGGTCCATGAAGCTGACATGATTGGAAACGATCAGGCAGCCGCCCGGCGGCACGTTCTCGCGGCCTTCGATCCGAATGCGGTGGAAGAACAATTCGATGCCGACGAGATGATAGGCAAAACGATAAAAGGGGCGCATCCGGTTCGCTTCAAAGAATGATCGGATTGGCCGCGAAAGAACACAAAGAACCCAAAAAAAGAACGGGAGAACCGCCGGGATTAAATCGAGGCCGCGACAACCGCCTCGGAAAGGCGACCCTCGACCTGTCCCTTACGGAATAGAGGCCAGGCGCCAGGTGCTGAGCACGGCGGTGATTTGTGGCGAACCCTTACCGCCCGCCGTCCGCAGGACCTTAGGCGGTTGCAGAATAAGCGGTGCTTTCCAGAGAGATAAGCACGGCCTTGACTTCAGGTTTCATCCACTGCTTTTTGAGCTTTGTTTTGTTCATAACGTTCACCTATCTAGGGGGCTGCTTTACTTTTGTCAAATCCAGAAGTACCTTCATTTTCAAATTGAAAGCCTTTCATGAGCAATAAATTTCTAATTGGCATTGGAACGGCCTTCTTTTTCGTCTTTGTCCTGGGCATTGGGGCTGTCATGAGCATCAATTCGATGTCAGGCCAGCCGAGTCATCCGGCAACGACGAAAGCGGCGGAACCTTCCTCCGATAGCTCTCAAGTGGAAGTTCAATCCGTGGAGCAACCGGCCCCGGCCGCGGCTCCGGTTGCGAATGCGCCTGCGGTCGCTCCAAGTTCATCCGCAGCCGTTCCGGTGACCGTTCATGACTCCGATTTGGCCATGCTCGCCTCGGCGGTCAAGCTGGGCGGGACGAAAACAGGTGACGTCAGCAAGGAGGTTTGGGCCCGGGAAACTCCCATTGCCGAAAAACTTCTCCTGGGACTCTGTGATTGCGACCAGCGCAACTGGTTGAACCACTTTGTTAAGACCGGGCACGAGGCGTTGTCGGGTTCGGAAGACTATTACCAGTCGATCCAACTCCTGGCCACGCTACGCCGCAGTGATCAGGAATTGACCGCGGCTCAGGCTTCGCACTAGCGTCGGAAGCCTCTTCACTCTCTAAAACAGTCCCTTTGGGGACTTTTGGGGATCGCATGTCCCTTCAAGCAAAAACACAAGGAGCTTGTTTTTTGCTCTTAGGGGTAATAAAACCAAAAGAATTCTAAAGAATGCTTTAGAAGGCATAAGGATTGCTTGGGATTAAAATCATGTACAGAACTTAGTGTGCATGGAATGATTCCAAGCCGTTCAATCTAAATATCCGTTTACAGTAATTGCTGCCCCTATGCGTCCGACGTTCCAAGCCTTTTTTATTCTCGCTCTCCTTTCCGCTTTTTTTGGCGGAAATTTCATTTTGCGAGGGGCGAGTGTTTTGTCCTATCACAACGACAGCTCGAGCAGCGGAGTCAATTCTTACGAAACGGTGCTGACTCCAGCCAATCTCACCGTCAGTACTTTTTCCAAGCAATATTCGACCCCGGTGGACGGGCAGATTTACGCCCAGCCGCTTTACGTGCCGAGCGTGGTGGTCACCAGCGGGCCCCAGGCCGGGACGCACAACCTGGCGATTGTCGCCACCCAGCACGACAGCCTCTACGCCATCGATGCGAATAGCGGAGTCATCATCTGGCACACCTCTTTTTTGACCAGCGGCCTGACGGGCGCGACTGCCATCACCTCGGTGCCGGCGACCGATACGCTCAGCAACAACATTTCCCCGGAAGTTGGCATCACCGGCACGCCGGTGATCGATGGGACGACGAACCTGCTCTATGTGGTGGCCAAGACGAAACAAATCATCAACGGCGTGACGGCGTCGCCCAGCTATGTCTTTACCCTTTATAAGATCGACATCACGAACGGCAACGCGACGGCCAACGCCAATATCGCCGGCAGCACGGTCATCGCGGATACGGTCTACAACGGAACGACTTTCAGTTATCAGACCAATACGAATCCCGCCGCGGCGCAAGACCCCTTCGTGGTCGGGACGGGTGATGGCGCCATTACGGTCGGCGGTGAGAGTCGCGTCTATTTGAGTGCCCTGCGGGAGGCGGAGCGCCCGGGCCTCATCCTATCGAATGGAGTGGTCTATGTTAACTTTGGCTCGCATGGCGACAACGGCCCCTACCATGGCTGGATGCTGGGCTTTAATAAGACCTCCCTGGCCATCACGGCGGTCTTGAATTTAACGCCGAACGGCGGACTCGGCGGTTTCTGGGGGGGGGGGGGCATCGCGGTCACGGATGCCAGCGGCAATTTTTATGCGGTGACGGGCAATGGGACTTTCGACGGTTATAACAACGGCGGCGTGGCCGCCGGTCTCGATTCTTTGGGATTCCCGGTCAACGGCGACTACGGCGATTGTGTGGTTAAAATCACCGTCGATACGACCACGTCCGTGACCAATCAAAACAAAAATGGCTGGGGCCTGAGGGTCACGGATTATTTCGCGCCCTTCAACAACCAGGCGCTGAACAGCGCGGACACCGACCTCGGTTCCGGTTGCCCCACCTTCCTGCCCGACTCCGCCGGCACGACGGCCCACCCGCATCTCCTGGTCGTCTCAGGCAAGCAGGGAAATGTTTACCTGATCGATTGCAATAATCCGAACGGTAATTCGATGGGAAAATTCATGGCCACCACCGACAACGTCGTGCAATCCCAGAAGGTGATCGCCGGCTCCTTCGATACCCCGGCCTTTTTCAACGGCCGGCTCTATTACGGACCGACCGGTGATACCGGCAAGATCTTTAACATCGCCAACGCCGTTATGTCGATCACGCAGTCCCAGACGCCGGACACTCTCAGCTTTCCCGGCGCCACCATGAGCGTTTCGGCCAACGGCACGACCAATGCCGTGGTTTGGGCGCTCGATTGGAGCAGCAGTACGCTTCGCGCTTATTCCGCGACTAACTTTGGCACCGAAATTTGGACGAGCGCTCTCGCCGCCAATAATCGGGACCAGGTGGGAAGCGTGACGAAGTTCTCCGTCCCCACCGTGGCGGACGGACGCGTTCTGGTCGGCGCCATGTCGGCCCTGGTCGTTTACGGTCCGCCCTCGGCGGCGAGCGGCCCGCCTCCCGCGCCCACCGGGCTGACGGCCACTCCGATTTCCGCCCTCCAAATCAATCTCTCCTGGACCGATAATTCCACCAACGAGACCGGATTCGCCATTGAGCAATCGCCCGATGGGGTCACTTTCACCCAGATCGCGACCGTCGGGGTCAACGTCACGTCCTACCCCGTCATCAGCGGTCTTCAGGCCGGCACGCCTTATTATTTCCGCGTGCGGGCCTTTAACAATTACCAGACCCTCAGTTATTCCGCTTACACCAACGTTGCCAACGCGACGACCACCTCGCAGGCGCCGACATTGAATTTTTCCAGCGGCTTTGCCGGTTCGACCAATCTTCTCAAGTATAACAGCATTGCCAAGATCGTGAATAACCAGGCGCAGTTGACGGATGGAGGCGCGGGCGAAACGGGCGCGATCTGGACCCTAAGCCCGCAGAATATTCAAGCATTCTCCACCCAATTTACCTTTCAGATTACCAATCCGAACGCCGACGGGATGACGTTCGCCATTCAAAATAACAGCTCGTCAATTGTGGGGGGGTCCGGTGGCCAGCTCGGTTATGGCGGGATCAACAACAGCATCGCGGTTAAATTCGACATCTATAACAATTCAGGCGAGGGGGTCAATTCAACCGGTCTCTTTGTGAACGGAGTGATCCCGACCGTTCCGGCGACGGATCTTACGAGCAGTGGAATCAACCTTCACAGCGGCGATATTTTTTCCGTCACTCTCACTTATAACGGAACCATCCTGACGGAAACGATCACCGATACGGTCACCCTGGCCACCACCACCATTAGCTATACCGTCAACATTCCCACGACCATTGGCTCCAATACGGCCTACGTCGGTTTCACGGGTGGCACGGGCGGACTCACGGCTACCCAGTCGGTCCTGACCTGGAGCTTCGGCTCTCTTCCGACCGCGCCTCCGGCTGCGCCGACCAATCTCACGGCCACGGCCGTCTCAGGAACCCAGATCAACCTGGCTTGGACCGACAATTCCAACAACGAGTCGGGCTTTGATATTCTGCGCGCGACAGCGGCGGCCGGCCCCTTCACGCAGGTTGCCGTTGTCGGCGCGGGCCAGACGACGTACTCGGATACGGCGCTCATTCCGAACACGACATATTATTATGAGGTTTACGCCACCAACAGCGTGGGCAACTCCGCCGACACCAACGTGGCTTCGGCCCTGACGCCCATTCCCCCGGCGACGCCGAGTAATGCGCAGGCTGTCGCCATCACGACAACGACCATCAGCATGACCTGGACGGACAATGCCAATAACGAGACGGCCTATAATATTTTCCGAAAAGCGACGACCGCCAGCGGCTTTGTGCAAATCGCCTCGCTTCCGGCCAATACGACCAGCTACACCGACACTGGTCTGACTCCGGGCACCTCCTACGATTACCATGTCCAGGCCTACAACATCGCGGGATTCTCGGATTTCAGCGGCTTTACCGCGGTGACTCTCTCGAGCACAAGCCTGCCGATTGTCACCGTCGCGGCGAGCGGTCCAGTCGCGGTTAATGGCGTCACTTCGGGCCAGATCACCCTGACCCTCAACAGCGCCGCCACCGCCAGCCTGCCCATCACCTACTTGGTTTCGGGCACCGCACTGGCTGGTACCGACTATACTGCCCTGTCGGGCTCGGCCACCATTCCGGCCGGCGCCACCTCCGTTAACATTCCGGTTGCGTCATTGCCGGGGGCGACGACCAACTCGACCGTGATTGTGAGCGTTGCGTCAACCTCCACCTACCAGGCCGGCTCGCCGATGAGCGCCACGGTGGTGATTGAAAGCCCCACCTATAATGCGACGGCCGGGACGACTTACGGTGTGACCTCCGTGACGGGAACAACGGGCGGCAACGTGGCCCTGGCCTTCCCCGGACTGCCGGGCAGTCCCAGCGGTGTTGTCTACGTCTGGTACCTGAACGGCGCCGCGTTCACTACCACGAGCTCGGGAACCTACACTCTCGTGAATGCGATTGTGGCGCAGTCGGGCACCTATGCCGTCTATGCTTACGCCCAGGGTGGAGTTACCGGCAGTTCTTCCTGGAACGTCTCCATCACCAACCCGCCTGTGGTCATCGTCCCGTCGGTGAGCGCGCTCACGGTCAATGACGGTTCCTCGGGATCGTTCACCGTCAGCCTGGCCACCGCGCCGATCGCCAATGTAACCGTGGCGGTGGCCATCAGCGGCACCCCATCACTGACGGTGACGCCGCCGACCATCACCATGACGCCGACGAATTATCAGAACCAGACGGTCGCGGTCAGCGCGGCGGCAATCAATTCCAACGACAGCAACCGAAG
>Ga0302325_10034776_pt1 | contig 10306 bp, 10 predicted proteins | sample Palsa_T0_2_FD_201948 | JGI IMG/M metagenome (GOLD analysis project Ga0302325, IMG submission 201948) | Peat permafrost microbial communities from Stordalen Mire near Abisko, Sweden - Palsa_T0_2 | ecosystem: Environmental > Terrestrial > Soil > Palsa > Peat permafrost | place: Sweden: Abisko...
AACACTTGGGGAATGTTCCTAGTGGGGAACGGGAATTTATGGGGCGTTCGTTCGGACTTCCGGGTACTCCAACCTGTGATTTGGCGAGTAAATCAGGGGTGTCGCCCCTGAAGTTAAACTTCTATGTTCTTTGCAGCTGCCAAGGAAGCCATTCCGTGCGCCGTGATATGTGTTTGTGATCCAATTATGGTGAGCCCTTTTTCAGCGAGTCAGAGACTTCCCCATCCCCAACACCTGCCAGTCATATTCTGGCGAGGAGGACTCTAGTGCTTTGAGGTCAGCACTGTTCTACTTCAGAGTATCTAGAGAGCAATGGAAGAGTAGAACCCGTTTGAGGACATCTAAGAAGTATATGAAGTGAACCAAGAACGTTTCAATTTTGGAAGAAAAACTTAGGAAACCATCTGCTACGCGATCATTTGACCTTTTTGGGGGGCAAGATTATCGGATGATATCCAAGATAATTGTTTTACTAATGGAGTTATGTACGTCAATGGAACGTTCCCGCTCCTCTGGTTCGATAACGGATGAGCGAGTAGTTCTGAGGAGAGCATCTCGGTTATGCTGGAGCCTCTTACCATAACCTCTTATCAACAACTATACTGCATGTTGCACCGATAATCGAGCTATCCATTCAGCAAAGTTTATGATGCAATTCTAGAAAGAGTTTGTGAGATGACAAGGCAGACTACGCCTTTCCTTGCGGGGGAAAAAGATCCGACCAGTAGAGATTCGGTTCCGCGCCACAGCTTGGAAGTAGCACTTACTGTTGTCACCTGTCCAGCCAATCGAGATGAAGTTTGAGGGAGGAGCAGAGGTCAGAAGTTGAAGTGCAACAAGCCGTTGCTGTGAACATTCTTCAATGCTCTCTGTTGCTTCCAAAAGGCTGAGGAATGGCAAGGGGCTTAAAAGTCCAGACTGAAAGGTGTGAGTGATTTCACAATTCGTCTGATGTTTGGAGGAAAAGAAAGAAGATCAAAAGGCCCGAAGGGGATAAATGAGCCGAGCACGTGCCACGATTTCTGCCCCACTTTAAACCTCTCTGAGAGAACCCCGCGATCCGAGCTATTTCCTGGACATGGTAAATGCTTCCGGCATCTCACAACCCCAATTAAACTCCAAGCTTCTTCTAGGCTGTCCGAGATACTACATAAAGAGTACTTTACACAGGGGATTCTGCTAGACAGTGTCTGCGAGACTACCACGATGTCTCCAGCCGCCATCATCGCGCCCTCTATTCTCTCTGCGGATTTCGCAAATCTAGGAGCAGAATGCTCCAAGATGATGGATTCCGGAGCTTCGTGGCTCCATATCGATATAATGGATGGACACTTCGTACCGAATATCACGTTTGGCGCACCAGTTGTGACGAAGATTCGTAGTCATGTTGACAAGCCGACCGCGAAGCATGGAAAAGGCACTTTTGATTGCCACATGATGATTGCGGAAGTATGGTTCTCCAATTCACCAATTGAGAAGTCAGATGCTAATTGAGATTCATTGTAGCCGAAAAAATGGGTCAAAGAATTCCAAAAAGCTGGCTGCGACCTCTACTGTTTCCATTACGAAGCTGCGATTTCCAGCACAGCAGCAGAAAGTCCCGAGTCAACCAGCGAGCTTAAGACAAGTCCGAAAGAGATGATTAGATATATTCATGACTGTGGGATGTTGGCAGGCATTGCTATCAAGCCGGATACAAAGGTTGATGTTTTATGGGATATCTTGGAGACGCAGGAGGATAAGGAACGGCCGGATGTAGGTTATAATAATTTTAACAGCCTGCCAGATTTGATGCTAACGATTTTCAGATGGTTCTAGTAATGACCGTGCATCCGGGCTTTGGTGGACAAAAATTTATGGCTTCAGAATTACCCAAGGTTGCCGAACTACGGAAACGATACCCTGAATTGAATATTGAGGTTGACGGAGGATTGGGCCCTGGAACAATTGACCAAGCTGCCGATGCAGGCGCGAATGTCATTGTGGCTGGAAGTGCCGTGTTCGGTGCGAAGGACCCTGCCGAAGTTATTGCCAAGTTGAGAGAAGCTGTTGACAAAAGGAGAGCCAAGGAGTCATTGTGATTCTGAAGATGGATTGGGGAACAATATGAAATGATACGCATGAATCCAAGCCAAAGAGAATGGAAACGATTAGGGAAAAGGAAGCAGGAGATGGAGCTGTAAGGTAAGGCTAAGAAGTGGTTGCAACCACCAATGATAATGACCATAGCTCGAGAAATCAACCACCTCTGGGTTGCATGAAATGATACCTGATGGGAGCTCTCGTGCACGAATCGTGGGGTACGAAGTGTATTCATACCCACGATGATTTCAAGTCATGATCATGCAAGTCTTGCTGCATCTGTCACCGAGACTTTCACCCCCACTCAGGTTCGGAGTAAACTCGTAGAATCTTGGGTCCCTCATTGGTGCCTCCAAGCCGTCAGACCCCGCAGTCGGCACGGCTCTATCTGAAGGGAATTGTGAAAGAAGTGATGGTGAAGCCTAATAATTCCAATGTGGCTTCCCGAAAGATCACCGACTAATTTAATCGCCAATGATTGGCTACACTTCCTCGGATCCGGGGTTGTGGCGGGCACCGACTGGTCGTCAACTCAATGCGGGGTGATCTCGATTAGAGGACGGCCATTGGGAACGGCATTTTAATGCTAACACCCACCTGGGACTATAATTCAACCTCCTCGGTCTCAATAATTCAATAATTCCTTCCTCATTATCGTGATATTGCAAATATAACCAATTTATTGGATTATTGATCCTTTCCCTCCTCATCCGTCACTCAGAACCACTTGCTCGATCCTCGGCTTAAACATGGCGGTGATAGACATCATCCTCACCCCCTGGGCAATACCCATTACTCTCCTCGTCTTCTTTGTTGTCCCATATTTCACCTCCAATACAGAATTAAGAGATATACCTGGGCCGTTCTTTGCCAAATTCACAAGACTCTGGTTGTTGTTGCAAGCCCGACAAGGGAAGCGTTATCTCAGCGTCAATGAAGCACATAAGAAGTACGGGAAGCTGGTTCGGATCCAGCCCGATCACATTAGTGTAGCAGACGAGTCTGCTATTCAGGATATCTATGGCCACGGTAATGGTTTCTTGAAGTCGTGAGTATACCGTTTGCCCTCAAACTTTCTAGCTAAGTTGTGATAGCGATTTTTATGATGCTTTTGTCTCAATTCAGCGAGGTCTCTTCAACACGAGAGACAGAGCAGAGCATACCCGGAAGCGCAAGACTATATCTCACACTTTCTCCACCAAGAGCATCGGTCAATTCGAGACCTACATGCACCAAAACCTCGAAGTTTTTGTTCGGCAGTGGGATACGCTATGCACCAACTCTCAGGGCCAATACGCCAAAATCGACTGCTTGCACTGGTTCAACTACCTTGCATTCGATATGATCGGTGACCTCGCATTTGGCCAACCCTTCGGTATGCTAGAGAAGGGAAAGGACATCACAGAAATCAGAATGACTCCTGACGCACCTATAACCTACGCACCCGCGGTCCAAGTCCTCAACCGCCGCGGTGAAGTTTCTGGTACTCTTGGCTGTCTTCCCCAGCTTAAGCCGTTCGCCAAGTACCTCCCTGATCCATTTTTCAGCCAGGGGCTTGAGGCGGTGCAGAACTTGGCTGGTATTGCGGTCGCACGTGTAGCCCAGCGTTTGGATGGAAAGCAAGATCCTGGTCGTGTCGACCTCCTCGCCCGGCTTATGGAAGGCAAGGATGAGAAAGGAGAGAAGCTCGGCCGTGAAGAGCTCACCGCTGAAGCGCTCACTCAACTTATTGCCGGCTCTGATACTACCTCCAACACTTCCTGTGCGATCCTCTACTGGGTCGTCAAGACTCCCGGCGTGCTTGAGAAATTGCAGAAAGAGCTTGATCAAGCCATCCCACCTGGTCTTGGTATGGATATCCCAACCTTTGAAATGGTGAAGGACTTGAAGTACATGCAAAACGTTATCAACGAGACGCTCCGTATTCATAGTACCTCTTCATTAGGTGAGTCCCAGATTCTCGGAAAGTTCTTCACTATTTTGGCGTTGGGGTTCCCGGTCTGTGGCAGTGCCCAACCGCTCCTCGGGCAGTCTACTCCTAAAACCACCTGAAAGAAGTACGCTGACTCCGATGTCTTGTTGAATAGGCCTGCCGCGTGTCGTACCTCCCGGAGAAGGCATCACGATTCTCGGCCACCACTTTCCCGCGTATACTGTTCTCTCCGTTCCAGCCTACACGATTCATCACGATAAAGACATTTGGGGACCAGGTAAGGTTATTTCTTTTGTACTTGGAGCCCGGAACTATTTCGGGGAAAAAACATGTGCAAGTGCCTTTGGAGATTGGTTCCACTCCCTAGCATCCTCTTGTCATTCGGGTCTTAACAATACTAATTCGATGATCAGATGCGGATGAATTCAAACCTGACAGGTGGAACAACTTAACTGAGAGGCAAAAGAATGGTTTTATTCCCTTCAGCTATGGACCGAGGTCCTGCGTTGGACGAAACGTCGCTGAGATGGAGTTGGCGTTGATTGTGGCTACAACTTTCAGGAGATACGAATTTGATCTTTATCAGAAGACGCTGGAAACTAGGGAGGGATTCTTGAGGAAGCCGTTGGAGTGTATGGTGGGGATCAAGAAGAGGAAGAACATCTGAGTTGATATTTCTGGAGTTCTGGGCTTCCCCGGAGGCATTCTGGTTGCACCTCTGGATATGAACTGTGAAAATATTCGCCAACTTTTGAAAATACTTGTACTCCCATCCGATGAACATAGGACCAGGCAGGACTCATTCATCTTCTGTCACACTTTGAGCCGTGGGCTTATATGCTGGTGAAGTGCTCAAAGCTAGCTAGTCGTTATGCAGAATACATTTGTAATCTTATTGATTGTACCACTATGATTATGAACGCTTAGAGAAAGCAGGGCAGCGGAATTGTAGATTCAACTACGAAGCTGTAGTTTCTGTAGTGGAGATCTTGTTCTAAAAGATGCTTTTGCAATCGATAACTTGAGCTATCAGAAGAAGTCAGGGCAAGGATCAGTTTATTGGTCTATGTGCATCGCATTCTGTCTTATATGCTACGCTCAACAAACGAAACGACAGTCGAAGGTGTACAAGCGGGTATATCATGCCACCAGGATCCGAACTCCACGCAATTTCACGCCTTATACTTAGATCTCCGTCTTGGCAAGCTTTTCAGAGAGTGCATCGACAGTTTTATCGTTGTCCTGTGCAACCGGCTCCTCTTGAGCCTCCTCTGCCTCGTCCAACAGCTTCTCTCTCAATTCCTCAGCCTCTTCTTCCTCTTCCTCCTCCTCGGATTCTTCGTCGCTCTCATCCTCGAGGTCACTGAGGCTGTCGAGACCCCATTCGTCTTCCATAATGATACCGCCGGTCAGCTTTTCCTTACGCTCCTCCAAAAGCTCCTTCAAAATCATAATCGATTGATCCTCTTCGGAGAATTTGTTGCCATTGAGCTCAATCTTCTTCAAAGCTGGCAAAGCCTCCTGGGCTGCTTTAGTGAAAGCCTCCAAGCCCTTCGCAGTAATATCATTGTATTGCAATCGCAAAGTCTCCAGCTTCTTATTTCCTCCCTTGGCCAAAGCATTAGCAACAACCACGCTACCTTTCGCGCTCAGCAAAGAATCGCCAACACCGAGCTCCTGAATTTCGGTCCAGCTAGGAGCAACAGTCGCCAAGGCCTTAGCACCGAGTATTGTGAACGTATTATCCTGCAAATCCAACACTCTGATACCCTTCGCGTGCCTCAATCCATCTGTGAGAAGGTGAGAGATACCCTCTTGCCGAATACCGTTCTGCACCATCTTCACCTCCCTGACGCCAGTATGCAAGCTGTATGCCTTTGCCCATGCTGTCATGCTGCCATTCTCGAGTCGATTGCGGCCGCAGATGACTGTCTCCAGGTCTGGGACTTGCTTTCCTGCTTTCCGCGCCTCCTCCTTCTTGGCGTGCAAAGCAGAGAGAGCATCTGCAATCAGGATGCCGGCGTGAGGACCAAGTCCATTATTATTTAGGATGAGATGTTGAAGGGGCACGTGCGAGGACAGGAAAGCAACGAGAGGAGCTTGTGTGTTGAGACCGAAGGCGTTGTCGTTAAGATTTACTGTATGCAGATTCGGCAAAGTGAGTAGAGACGTGAGGAGGTGCGACAGTGCTTGGGGGATTTCATTAAGAAGTCGCCCTGTAAATATATCCGCTAAGTTTGCGATCTAGCAAAGAGTCGGTCAGCGCAAGTTCTCGAGTTTAGGGACTCGTTGTAGACATGGAATCCTACCTGTAATGTCTTCTTGGTCTCCAGAACCTCTCCCAGTATTTTACAAGCCTCAACACCCAAAGTATTGCCTAGCAACCGGACCTCCTCCACATCCTGCATCTCTCTCAAGGCCTTAATGTGTTTCTCGACATCCTCCTTTGTGTCCAGCTTCAACCCCTTCCCCTCAAGTGAAAAAATCTTCGAGTTTGGTGCCATAGTTGCAAGTTGTGTGTGCTCAAGAAAGTTGTGACAAGGTTGAGAAATATCTAGATAGCGGTCTTGTTTATGTAGATTTTATCCTTGAAGATGGTGGGGCAAAAGCGGTATTGACTTCCAGTCAAAAACAGTCTAGCTCCGGATCCGGCGAAATTTGTCACCGCGATATATTTAAATGTCGTGATTCTGCATTTGTCATTCAACGCAACACTCAGCGACGAACAATTGGATGTACTACTACCAGAGCCTACAAGTTACGGATACAGAACATTCAATGGCTTCCAAATTCACCTCTATGCGTAGGTGCCCTCAAAATTGTGGGAAATTATTGACTTACAAGCTCCAGCGACCGCCACAGGCGCAAATATGGGGCAAGATGTCAAGCCAGCAGGTGAAGCTGCTGCCAAGGTGAAAGTCTGTGCCCCATTTATACAGTCTTAGAAGAAGGGGATTGACAGTGGATAGCCATGCTGTGTATGCAAAGATGAGAAAGCCTCCCGAGACGAATGCATGCTCTTTAGCAATGCCAAAGACCCCCAAAAAGACTGCGCTTCCACAATCGACAAGTACAAGAGTTGCATGGCAGGCTTTGGATTTCAGCTTCCTTAACTTGTCTGTAAAGCTGTAAGAAATAGGTTAGGGGCAATTAGACTTGTACATTACTTATAGGGGCGTTGCATTGCCGAGGCGCATTGGGGTTTTTGATTGTAGATATTGGAATCACGGAATCACACCTCTTGAAATATCACGGAATCTGAAGGACATCGAGGCTTTGAGATCACTGCTATTTCTCGACTACTACACTGCTATAAATTGAAAGGTAGTTACTTTTCAATTCCAAAGACCCAGTTCTGTATTTCTTGCCGAACACTCCGAACGCCACGGTTTTGATATCTGCCAGATCGAAGAGATTGGTATCATAGTCCAGCAAGCACGCTCTGAATCCCTACACTTCCCGAATCGTCTCTCCTCATCACAAATGCCCTGAAATCTGTCTTCTGTAGCTTCTTCCCAGCACCTCCAGGTGCGAAATTCCGTGATCTCTCACGAAGAGCTTCCGAGCCGATGATGAAAATGTTGCCAATCTCGCTCAATACTTCTACACCAGCTTCAGCCTCTTTACTCAGGGTCAATTCCTTCAATGTCGACACATATTTCGAAATATCCTTGGTGACCATCAAACCACCTGTCGCGCTGACTGAGAATTTCTTGAAATGCTCAAATAACAAATCTCGAATATTTATCGCAATCTCGCTGCTGAAAACCTCCAGATTCTGGCCATCAATTGCTTGGGAGGCGAGAGAGTTGACCCGATTGAGGAAGGCGCAAATTGAGGTACATGTAGCAGTCTGCAGCATTTCGGCAAGATCAGCGTCTTTCGGCCGGAAGTCCGCTTTCTTTTGACCTGCTAATAATTTGGTGACCCAATTCAGCACTACCGTAATCGTATTTCGAATGATAATGTTGGTTTTGGACTCAATTCTGTCCACTCCCGACTTTGTCTGGATCTCCATTGCTCGTCGGACCGTGGTATTCGACTCAGCCAAACGTATCAAAACGGTATTGATAAAGCGTGACATTATATTGGTTATCGTAATCGCTGGTTGTAAAGAAGGAAGGTAGCTCATATCTGGCTCCGTCTTCAAAGTTTCTTGCGCAGTAGCTTGATCGGCGGCCGCATCCAGAGCTGTCTCGATGTAGACCTGACCCATATTCGTTAGGAGCAGGTTTAGTAGAGCGGAAACGTCCTTGGGAGTATCACTGCCACTGCCAAGTTCCAAGGCTCTTCGCACACCTTCAGCGAGCCACTTAAGCATACGCTTAGAGTTTGGTACACTCAAAACACCATCTTCATCTGAGACTTCAATTTCGTTTTTGTTCTTGTCGGTATCCCGAAGTCCTGCAACTCTCAGCATCATCGCTTTTTGAGTTGGTGTGAGTTCTGACGAATCCAGACGGTCGATATAAGCATCCTTGGCAGTGGATAGGAGTTGAGTACCTTGCTGTGCAAGTGATGCCATGAAGCCAGTTGGGATTTTCTTTCTTCGTGAATGATAGATGGTAAATTTGAAGAGCAAGGAAGAATACAATTCTTCCAAGCTCTTTCTTTCTCGGTCAATGTAGGAGTTCCCTACCAAGTATGGAACAAAAAGCTCCTCCAACTGCTGGTCCAGACTAAGAGCGGTCTGAGCTGAGCAGGGTTCAGGATGCTCGGTCAAGCCATGTGCCTTCAGATCCTCAATCAGGTTGTTGATATAACTCCTCGAAGCATGTAAGGACCGTAGAAAGGCGAGTGAGGATATTGTGTCGGCCTTTTCTAGAACCATTTCCAGCCGCTGTTGTATCGACTGCTGGAAAATCCGTTGGATGAACTTCGTTAAAACGACATCGTAATATGGAAAGGCCCTCTTGATAATGAAAGACTCATCCTGCATGACGACCCGAATTTCATCTATAAGCGACTGAAGACTGGGCTCAACTCCTGGTGGATCGGAATCTGGGTCAGCCAATCTTTCCCAAGTCTCGTTGTCCGTTGTAACTTCTTCGGTGATCAGTTGACTTCGGTCAATAAAGAACTGATGTTGGTTGACAAATAATGCCACCACACTCGATCCTCCATTAAAATCGTGCAGAACTTTGGCACACTCCAACATGTCATCGAAGTTTTGCCTGCGGTAGCTGTCATCGAACTGCTTCAAGAGGTCCTTCTCCAAAGTTTCTGAGAACTTTTCAATTAATTCCCGAGTATTATGACCTCTATAGCCGACAACACCATTCGTGATCCCATTTGTTTTCTTTGTGCCGTTCGTCTGGCTCCACGAGGCAGGGTCTAATCTTTGGCTCATCCTCATCAGTTGCCTAGCAATGATTGCACAACGAACTTTGTTCTCGCCACTACTTTGTCTTCTGATCATCTCTTCGAGTGATGTGAGCTGGCCCTCCTCGCTGACCTCCATCCAGCATTGAATTAAGAACGTTGCATCCAGAGCTCTTCGTCTTTGCTTGTCCAACTCCTCCAGCTTTTCACCGATCTGAACTGCCACCAGTCCCCCCGCATCAGATGCGCCCTTTTTATTATTTCCATTGATGCCGTTTGGTTGGTTGAGGGAGATGTCAAGTGCATTGAAAGAATCTATTGACTGGTCGAGCTTCCTTCCCAGCGTGTCCAGTGTTGTATCGTGTTGTATCTCGGCTCGCCGCACAGATGTAAGAAGATCAGTTTCTACTTCACCTAGTTCTTCCGAAAGACTTGCAAGTTGCGACAGAGCATCTTGAATCTGTTAGCATCTACTTATAGGCGGGCTTGGGCGCATTACTCTCAAAAGTCCTAATTAATGGCTTCGGATCGAATACTTGCTGTGCTGGTCCAGATCGTCGGTTGATGGGTATTGCACTCTCTGCAAGCTCTTCGATAAAATCCCTCACAATAAAGTCCTTATTCGAGAAGTTCTCCAAGGTGAAGCTGGGTCCGGTGGGGAAGATTGAACGTCCACTCCCAGTTCCACTCATCATGGATGCCATTGAGTACTCTGAAGAGCCGCCAGGGGCTTTGTACTACATTGAGAGCAACAATATCCGGCACTTTATCAGCTTCGTTGGTCCATAGAAGTTGTGCCCTTTGGAGGTGTAACGTCGTTGAAAAATACTACTGTGCAATGGGCGGGTTCAGAAGGGGTAGATGCTCGAGTACATCGGCATTTCGCTTCGAAGTTCCGATGTTGGTGGCCTTGCGCGTTCAGCAGCCTTTCAAAATCTCCAGATCACAACACTAGACGCTTTCCAACAA
>Ga0302325_10034777_pt1 | contig 10305 bp, 4 predicted proteins | sample Palsa_T0_2_FD_201948 | JGI IMG/M metagenome (GOLD analysis project Ga0302325, IMG submission 201948) | Peat permafrost microbial communities from Stordalen Mire near Abisko, Sweden - Palsa_T0_2 | ecosystem: Environmental > Terrestrial > Soil > Palsa > Peat permafrost | place: Sweden: Abisko...
ATCGCAAGGGAATCAAGGAAATTGGGTGACCACAAGTATATCAGCACCGACTTTTCCATCGCCTTTTCTTGCCTAGAGACCATTGTCCCTTCACTTATTGTTAGCTTCAAACCAACTCAAACCTTCATCTCCATCTCACGTCTTATCAACAATCATACTATCTTCAAGTTGCTCCCAACTTTACTTACACAAGACGACTCGCCATCTACTCAAAAGATCGAACGACAATGGAGGCCAAGTGCATCACCAATGGCAACGCATTCATGTACGACGAGTTCTCCGGTACTGAAATCATCTCGTCGTACAAGACACACATACACGGACTCGAAGCGCTCATAAAGCTCTTCGAAGCACTTTTGCATCGAGCAGAAAAGGCCGAATGTGAGCTGGTCAACGTTGTCAAGGAATGCGAGAGCAAGAGCATCGAGATTACGACAATCGTTGCTACGCTCGCCAAGATCAAAATCGATCTCGAAAGTTGCCGTAGAGAGCGTGACGATGCATGTTCAGACCTTGAACAGTTGCGCCGTGAGAAAATCAGGATCGTGGAAGAGTTCGAGAGGGAGCGCACTGAATTCAGGGAGAGAGAGAGCAAGGACTCTCGGGAGATCACGAGGTTGCATGAGGAGTGGAAGAAAATTGAAGAGGAGCGCGATGTTGTGTGTGTCGAAAGGGACAGGTGCCGAAGAGACAAAGATAGGATTGTGGAAGAGTTTGAGATGGAGCGTGTTGAATTTCGAGAAAAGGAACTCAAGTTCGAGAGAGAGATATCGAAGTGGAAGGAGTCGTTCGAGTGCTGCGAAGAGGAGCGCAAGACTGCATGTTTTGGGCTGGAAGAACTGCGGGAGGAAAAGGAGAGGATTGTGATTGAGTTTGAGAGGGAGCGCATTGATTTTCGAGAAAGAGAGTCCAAATGCGAGAGAGAGATATGTGAGTGGAGAGAGAAGTTTGAGTGCTGCGAGAAAGAGCGCGATACTATACAGATCGATTTGAAGGAGACCTGCACCATCCTTGAGAAAGAACGCGAAAAGGCTTCCTGCTCAACCAAACCCATTCACGATCTCAGAGAGCAGATCGAAGGTCTCAAACGGAGCTGGAAATCAGCCACTGAATCTGAGGAGAGAGCCCACGAGGAGGCCGAGATTGCCCGTAAGGAATCCCGTAAAGCCGATCATGAACGAGACGAGTTCCAAACCAAGCTCTTCGAAGCCCAGGAAACGATTTGCAGGCTCCAAGAAGAAGAAAAGAAATGTGTCGACAGTGAAGTCGCCAAGGACTTACGCAAATGCCAGGCCGATCTCGCCGAGTGCACCAGACATCTCGAAACCTACTTACCTCCAGCCCACATGCGCGGCCACAAATTCTGCATAGATAAAGTCGTGTGGGGCGGCAAGGTCTTGGAAAACGCGAAGATCTTGCAAGAAATCCAGGAAGCGGCTGATTGCGGAAAGACATTCAAACCGACGACTAAGTCTTGCGGCTGCGATCCGTTGCCAAGGAACTTGAAGACTTTCACGGCGTCCTACTTTGTTGACGGGAAAGGCCCCATCCGTTACGTGTCAGCGCAGGAGGGTGGCAATGTTCGCTTCCATTGATTGAGAGATGGATTGGTCGTCGGCTTAGGGGGTTTATTGGTGGAGGAGGTGGCTCGTGGTTGAAATGGGGCAGCTGTGGAGGAGACTTGGAAGTCAGAGGTAGAATGTCATGAGTAAGCTGGGACTGATCTAAGAGAGCGGGATGGTTTCGATTAAGTGGTATTTGTTATAGGCCCATTAATGAATTGTTGCAGGAGCATTTTTTTTTACATTCTTTTTCATCCTTGTTACTGCATTTGATTATATTTTGGCACAATCCTTCCCCCAGTTCCCACCAAGCGCTTTTCGCGCGCGCGCCGGGGGGGGGGCAGTTGCGAGGTGAAGTGTAAAGTGTAAAGTGTAAAGTGTATAGTGCGCGCAAACGATTGAGAGTGAGTCGAAAGTCGAGAAATGTGGGCTCAAGTTATTAGTGAGGAAAGCCCTATAATTATAGGCAGTTATTACTAAAAAAAAAAATTGATAGGGTGTAGGGCCTGTAGGGCTGCAATGTGTTTTGTGTTTTTTGTTTTCCGCTTGGACATGTGATCCTTATGGCCTTCCGTACCTGATTCACGCACCGGCTGACCACCCAAACCCCTCAACCGCCCAAAACCCAACATTCACCACAACGACGACATAAAAGCATAAAAGCAAGTTCAAAGTCGTATCGCGACTTAAATAACCTAGTCCGAGAGTTTTTAGAAATTTCTAAGCACTTTTAAAGAAACCGCAAGATTTTGGGTGGTTGAGTGGGCGGTTGAGGGGTTTCGGCGGTTATCCCGTGGATGCTTCTAATTACGCCACAGTCTCGGTGAGCTGATTGCTTTCGGTTTACATTGGCTGCCCTCACATTGGCTAGCCTCACCGATCCTGAAACAAATTGCCGCGAGCTACTTTCTTCTACTGTAGAACAATAGACCTGATCGTTTCTCATCACACAATTGATATCAACTTGTGCTGGAGAAAGAGTCAATATAAACGCTACAATGTCCTTATTAGCGACCGTCTTCCTCCTCCCCATCCAAGCCCTCGCTGCACCGCTCGAGCACGCACTCCAGCCTCGTGCGATCCAATCAATCGGCTTTATCGACCCTTCCTCCGACGAATGGTCTTCCACTCTCTCAGGAATCGGCCCTCTCATCCTCCTCGTCGGCGAAAGGACTACTAAGCAAGTCCTCCGCAACGTCCGTGGCTTCTCCACCGCTTTTTCTCTTGCCGCTGCGCCTCTTGGTCTTCTGTCGGTCACCACCAGCCTGATTCGGTTCTGTGGCACGCAGAAACTGCGCGCCTTTATAGGCTATGAACTAGAGGCCCGACCGGTAGTGGGGATTGAGGTTACGAGGGTGAACTGTGGGGGCGTGAGTTCTCATCTGGCCCATGGGTATGTGGTGAGGAGCATTGTCGCCAACCCATCAAGTCAGCTGATCGGCGTGAGTATTTTGGAGGGGAAGGAGAAAGATCTAGGGTCTGAAGCATTGGCGAGGATCAGAGCGAGCAAGAAGTTTGAGAGGGAGAAGAGACGCTTAGGGGTCCCCGAAGGAGAGGCAAATTTGAACTGGTGCTTGCACATCACATCACCCGATGCTACCGAGGAGGTTCTGGACTCCGTTCTCCGGACTTTGATAAAGGCTGTGGGACTTGAACCAAGTTCTAAGGGAGTAGTAGAGTTCAGGAAAAGTCTCATGGCTGGGAGACCTGATGTCGAAGAGTCAACAAACTGTTCTGCTGAGCCTGAGATATCAAGAATGACTTCTGATATGACCCATCCAAATTCTCAGAGCAGTATCGCAAAGTTGAGATCAGCTCCGACTTTCAGCACTTTGAAATCGAACAATATTGTTGTCTCAGCCGTCGAGGTGGTTCCCACTCTTTCAACAGTGGTTGAGAAACAAAACACTGGCTCTCCGTTTTGGGATTTCACTTTCATGATTACCTTTGACGCTGTCTCGGAGTTCACGACCTGCGCTCTCAGCCCGAAATTCTCTAGCGCAGCTATCGGTATTGTCTCATCCATTGGCATAATTACAGTCTATCTTCTGGCACTCAAGCAGAACGACTGGATCATGTCCATTGGTTGGATTCTTATGGCTGTGGGCTACATTGGAATAGTATTCGGTGTCACGGGCGCTGCCCTCCTTATGAACTCCTGTTGCATATCCATAAAGCTTAACGACTGTCCCTCACGAAACTCTTCTGCCAAATGGATAGATGGCATGGTGGTTTCAGTCAAGAACGTTGACTCCATGAACACAACTGGAAGCGCTTTTGTCTCTTCCGAAGTACCACATCAAATCCTGGAAGCAGTTTACATCAAGCCTTCTACTCGAAAGGACAGATCTCTTGCATCATTTATTACCATATCTCTCATCCTCTCGTTCATCGCCCACTACCTAGGCCTCCGTGCTGTTCACTGGTGGGCGAGTGTGGGAGAACTCGGAATCTGCATCTTCGCCGCCTTTGCTCGCTCTGTCTCCAACGACCTACAACCACGTTTCTCCGAAGTGAAAGGCATGAATATTGACAAACGTTGCTCTTCTACGGGAGTGATCCGTACGCAAATGGCTCGCCTCATTGATGGATCCATACCTCCTACCAACTCAATAGATGCGAGGGCATACTCTCTTCGCATTCTCGACAACGCACCGACAGTGGGCGAGCGCGTTGCCTACCAGACTGCTAAACTTGCCCAGCAAGACCCATATATCTGTAACCTTTTCGAAACGTTAATAGGAATGCATCTTGTAATCCTCCCTTCCCCCTCTCTCGAATCAACCTGTACCAGCTCAATTCTCGTCTCCTTCACGGGTGGTATTCTCGTTTCTGAAGGTCTTGCGTCCCCCGCCTCTCGCCTCATCCTATCATTTGAGTCCAAGACCTCCGACCTCGCGGCTCCTTCCTCACTTCTAGCCCGTGCCATAATGCGACAGCCAGAGTGGCGCCTTCTCGAAGGCGCAGGAAAGGGCATCCCGCTAGGAAATGTATACCTGTTTGCCATGCAAAGCATGCTTGACTGGTGGACTGTGAGTGAAGACCGCAATGATATGGAAGATCTCCAGCGAAATCTCCATTGGCCGATGTTTTTGATTAATGTTGCGTTTTTCATGGGAATTTTTAGCATCGGCGAGAAAAATAAAGAGCTGATGGACGATCTGGGTGCCGCTCATAACGAAGTGGGAGATGGAGATGTCAAAGTGGCAGAGGATGTCATCAGATTTTTAAAGAATTGGGAGCTTTAACAGCGATATATAAGTCTTAGGCTTATCATAGCTTGATCTAAAGATCTTGAACTGTACTTACAAATGTCAAATTACAGTCCCGTTATTACCAGAAAATCGTTATTAAACCATCCGCTTCAGTTTTCAACGACGCATTACTATAGCAGTCATTCAAGCCATTCAAGTCATTCATGAATAGTTTGAATTCAGCTTAACAGAGTTAGTAGACGCAAGTGAAAACGCTCTACCAAAATGGCTCTGTCAAAATGTAAAAAATGTGGCGGAAAGTAATTAAAAGAAAGTCAGACACATCGTGACTCGAAAATGTGGAAGCTGGTGATGCACACTACAAAAATGGATACTATATTTTTAAGTATAATTCTCTCTTTATAATTTTTCTGCTATGGCTAGCTATACAGACAAAGCTGACTAGCTATGTTGATGGTTACTAGACCGTGTCTCGATTCCGAATTTCTGATTATGAGCTACAGTTAACATGATCAGTTGCTATCTCCGTCCCGCTCAAATGCTGCCGATAAGTCAATAATTTCTCTCTCAAAATACTTCATCCCCACAGCACTTCGAAGCAAAGGAAATATTGTTCGATCACGGTGACAGAGATCTCCCAGAATCGACATGGTCTCGATCAGACTCTCGAATTGGCCTACAATCTTAGGCGAAAACCTCTTAGCGATATCGACCGGCTGATGTGACACTCCGTCTATGTCGATACGACGGACTGGCGACATTCCTAGACCCAGGAAAACTCTCAGCTGCTTCAGTCTACCGTATTTGCAGCACAGATGTTGCAGTCCCCACTTCGCGGGGAGTGTCTGTATTACATTACTTTCGTCCAGCAGCAGAATTCGCCGTGTGAGATCGCCGTCATCGTCCCCGCCATGTTTGATGATACACAAGAGCATATGGAACAGCGCAATGTGCCGCGTTCGAGCATTTTCTGGCAGGAAGTCCAGCAGCAGCGGGATCACGTCCGCCGGAGACCCTCGATCGCTGTCGTCGGCGCTGACGAGTATCTCCGGCATCAGCTCTGGCATCAGCCGCTGCACGATGCGCCGCGCTTTCTTCTTGCCCACTGCGCCCTTCAGGGCACGGAGGACGCTGCCCAGGACGGCCGCGCGGTTCGCAGATCTCGCTGCCAGAGCCGCAACGACAACTGGGTGCCCGGCGCGCGGCCCTGTCCAGTCCACGTTGGAGTGGGCAAAGAGCTTGTCGACGGTGCTGGGCTCGCAGGCACCGGAGAAGATGGCACTGGTCAGAGCCGTCCGGCCTTGGCTGTTTTTCTTATTTGTCTCCGCACCGAGGTCGAGCAGAGCAGCAACAGCGTCGCCTGAGCCGGCTTCGCTGGCGCAGTGGAGTGGCGTTCTTCCGTCCACGGCGACCTGGTTGATGTTCCCGCCGCAAGAGAGGAGAGCATCGATAACGGGGACAGTATTGTAGCAGGCAGCCACATGAAGTGGTGTGTTTAGGAACCGGTCAGTCGCGTTTACCGTGGCACCTTTTTCCAGCAACCACGCGGCAGCGGTACTGTAGTTGAGCTTGGCCGCCCGGTGGAGAGGTGTCTCACCGGCGACGTTGGCCTTGGACACATTGCACCCGGCCGCGTAGAGAGACTCCAACAAGAGAGTGCTGTCGCCGCTGGGGCCGGACACTGCAAAGTATAGAGGTGTGTTGCCGTCTCGGTCGCGATGTTCCACAGTGCAGTTCGCGGTAAGCAGCTTCTGCACCAGCTCAACATTTCCGCTGGAGACAGCGAGGTCGAGTACCGACCGGCCCATACTGTCCTCTTGGGTAAGACTCCAACCGTTGACAAGCAGCATCTCCACCAAGACCGTGTTGCCAAAGTAAGCTGCTATGTGCAGTGCTGTCCACCTGAAGGGACGAACACTATAGTGACGAATTGCGTTGGAAACCTTGCCTAACTCTAGCAAGCGAGAGATGCCCAATATATAGCCCTTCTCGGCGCAGATGCACATGAGAAAAGCTCTTGCAACCTCTTTGAGATCTGCCAGATTCCCTCCGAGGCCGTGTTCGAGGAGAACCGCGGCAAGCCTGAAATTGTCATGCCTGTTCCCTACACCTACTCCACTCATCATAATTGAGGGAACAGTCAAACCGGCTGAGCGGATGCCGCCTCTAAAATCTTCGTTTCCGTCAGTATCTTCTTCGTCGCTGCTGGCCTTGTCGCCACGGTTCATATGCTCCGCGCAGAGTTCAAAGAAAGGCACTCTGTCGCCTTTGTAGTTTAATCTGTCGCCCGCGGTATAGATGGAGCGCTGGTCCGCCTTTGCTCCATACTGTAGAAAAAGCCTCGCCATTTTCAGACGGCCCAAAGAAAGAGCCATACGGAAGGAATAACCCTTGTCAAAGTTGGGATCCAAACCACCGCCAAGAAGAATTTTGACGGCTTCATAATGGTTATTTCGCACGGCCCAGTGCGCAGGAGTACCCCCCAATTCATCTAGAATGTTCGGGTCGGCTCCCTGGTCAAGAAGCAACTGGATGATCTCCGGAATTCCATCCTGTGCTGCAAGATGCAAGAGCGTCCGCCGCATATTGTCCTCCGGCGTCACTATGTGATTGGCATCTGAACCAGCCTCCAGCAAGACACGAACATTCATAATCTTCCTGCCCTGGATGGCTGCTGCTAATGGCGTCCCACCGAAGACCATATCTTTGGCCACGACCCGAGCCCCAGCAGAAATCAGGCGCTTTACCACGCTCCCGTCACTGCATCGGCCGAGCTGGGCTGCTATGTGTAAGACTGTGGCGCCGCCGATGTCCTTTGCTCTCGCGTCTGACCCAGAGTTGAGCAGAAGTTCGACTGGGCCAACGTCTTCGGCCTGCTGGGCAACATAATGGAGAAATGAGCGCCTGATACGGGAGTGCTGCCGACTGAGGCCCCAGCCTATCTCATGGAATGCTTCAAGCACTCCTTCTCGATGCTCGACAAATGCTTTCGCCATGAAGGAGAGCATGGTCCATTCTCTCATATGGCTCATTTCAATAGGCAAGGAATGCTTGACGAAGATCTTCAGCAGGTTGTCGTGACCTTTGTCAAATGCAATGTCGAAAGGGCTTGGGGGCTTTTGTTGCAAGGACTTCAATTCAACTCCAGACGTAGCATCATCGTTACCCAAAGGGTATTCCGCGTCCGATTCCACGTCTGAATTTGAATCCGATTTTTTATCTTGAGGAATTGTCTCGGGAAGAGATTGCCGCTCGAGGACGCCCGCTCCGTAGGCAACCAGAAGTCGACCGATATCGAGTGAACCAATCTCTGCCGCGAGGTGAAGAGGCGTCTGGCCATTATCATTCTTCATGTCCACTGGAAAGTTGGCCTCCAGAAGTCGTCGGGTCAAGTCCAGATCTTCTCTCCGGACGGATTGTCGCACGCGTACACTTGAAGAAATGCTTCCCCGTCCTTTCTGCTATTCCATGGTGAGGTGTCCATTATAATCGGTAGATATCGTCGGCCTCGCTACACGCTATGAAAGATACAGACACCTGCCGTTGCTGGAACCATATGTCGAGCACGAATTTCGCTGAATGAACAAGGAGAAAGCCTTGCTGTGAAATGAAGAACCCGCTGTCTTGGCTGGATGGGGGCTGTGCTGCGGTATTGGATGTGATTGGGCCTTCCGAATATTGGTGGCTGCAGAATGCATTGCTGAATTGTTCAGCTCCTCCCATCTGGCTTCTCGCCTAAGCACGCTTATTAAGTGAGGCTTAATATATACGCAAAAATATTTAAAATTTATTAAGTTTAATAAAGGCTTTCTTAAAAGATTATTATATAAATAAATAGATAATCAAGCACTTAAACATTCAGATTTATAAAAGTAAAGTCTAACATTTCCATTAAATAGAGACTTATTTCTGCGTGTTAGAGTGTTTTAAGTCTTGCTAACCCTCATTTAATAGGTGTGACGGCAGGGTTCAGCGCAGAGGTCGGAGCTCAAAGTTCAGTGATCCAGATATGCTCGAAATACTAAGCTGGAGCTGAAGGACGAGAAGAGGTCTCGACATATTATGCTCATATGTCTAAATAGTCAGTTTTAGACTGAGACGGCCCGCGTCACAGCGTGGCATATCCTGTAACGGTGCCGGCAGTCACAATAGGGCGTATTTAAGCGAGAAACCAGATGGGAAACGCCCAGTGATCAAAGAGGCGGCACAGCCTCGTTACTTTTCGATTTCAGCTCGACCTTGAGAGATACACTCCATCACTTTGTCACCCCTCATGTTTTATGCCTGCGGCTTTGGGCAACCTCATATTCCCAGAACGTGATGGCGTCATTCACAAAAGAAAAGGACGACGATGTCGAGTATGGAACCGAATTCGATGCGTCTTACACGTGTGACGATGAACTCGCACAGCTCACCAGAGATGTCAAAAACTTGGCCCTGTCCTCGCAGATCTCCAAAGACGTGGAGCCGACAGCTCCAACGGCGCGCACCAAGGCGGCCGTGAGCACGATCGACGAGAGGCTCCCCATAACATACCAGTTGATGTTGCTCATCAATAACGTCAAGTTTACAGGCCACATCCTCGTAACGTGCTTTGGCAATCACGATTTCGCTGCAAGAGGCTCCCGGCAGATTGCCCGAGGTGGCTACTTCCAAACGCGCGAGGTTGAAGGTCTCGGCGTGGCCAAGTACCCGCTCCTGCCCACGGCATCGACCGAGTTGTCGGCCAGGAGCTACAGGGCTTTGGCAAACGAGCTGCGAGTCCTCTCGCACCCTCCGCTCATGGTTCATGACAATATCGTCAAGATCAAAACAATTGGCTGGACGAGACTGGATCCCATAGAAGCCATATGGATGCCCATGGTCTTCCTCGAGCTAGCAGAGCTCGGCACATTGACTCAGTATCTTTCAGAACACCAATTGGGCGTCGACCCCAAACTAGAGATCTCACAAGATGTCGGTCGTGGACTGCAGGCACTTCACGCTTGTGGCATTATGCATGGTGACCTCAAATTCGACAATGTTTTAATGTTCAAAGGCAAAGATGGGAAAGTAAGCGCAAAGCTCTCTGATTTCGGCTGCTCCTTCATCGCGAATGGCGACGAAAAGAAGGATGCAACAACGGAAATCAGTGCTGGCACGAAACCGTGGACCTCTCCAGAACTAGGCCAGGAGGTACTGATATCCTGGCTGCCCAACACTGACGCGTATGCTTTTGGCCTGCTGGTCTGGAGGGTTTTTCTGAACGGCCGCAACCCGTTCGAAGGCCTAGAAGAAGAGGATGTCGATCAGAGAAAGACTCAAGATCTCATAGTATCTGAGGCGTCTGTATCATTGGAAGACCAGTACGACAAGAACATGCTCCTCAGAGGCGCAGTGAGCAGTGATCATAGATCTCATCTGTACATGAGAGGCGTCGCTATGCCGAAGAGATGCTTCCGACATACTTTAACATTGCGTATTGACAAGCGGAACTTGGACACGGCGGTGGATAGCTTGTCTTTTGATAAGGTCTACGGGTAAGAATT
>Ga0302325_10034778_pt1 | contig 10305 bp, 19 predicted proteins | sample Palsa_T0_2_FD_201948 | JGI IMG/M metagenome (GOLD analysis project Ga0302325, IMG submission 201948) | Peat permafrost microbial communities from Stordalen Mire near Abisko, Sweden - Palsa_T0_2 | ecosystem: Environmental > Terrestrial > Soil > Palsa > Peat permafrost | place: Sweden: Abisko...
TACTTAAGAGCCAGAGAAGCGATTGGTCGCTGTCCGTTATCGTACGGTTGTGGGCGACGAGCTGAAGCCAGCTGAGGGCCGATTTCTGTGGAGTAATGTAGTGCCTGAGCGAACATTGTTTTCATGAATGTGGTTGCTGGGTGTGATGCTGGCGACGTTCGTCAAGACGACCCTGAAGGTATCGGGCGCTCTCTTCATCTCGAGTCCTCGAAGGAGCAATCAGCTGTGGAAGACCATGCGTTGCCCGTAGTTCCGCCACTTGCCCTGAAATCAGCTATGAGAGATGCAGAGAATACGCCTGGCCTCGACATACAGCTCCTCCTCAAAGCGTCCATTTAATTCATTTTCGATATCCAGAGTTTCTAGGCCAATCTTTTTCTCCATGGTGGCAATGTCCTCCAGGTCACGCTGTATGCTCATTAATCTCCGAATTGCATCTTCTCGTTCAGCCTGCAGGATTCTTTTCTCCGAACGGATGTCCTCGAGGACTGCAGTTTTCGTGGTTAACGACGCTGCCAATCAACAATATGCCTCGGATGGAAAACCTTGCAGGGTTAATATCTGAGCCTCATGTTTCTGGACCACCTCAGATAGCGCCCGTAATTTGGCGAGCGAAGTCAGGCTGGCAAGCTGCTCCACAGCGTCTGCGGACTCGCCCTTCTCCTTCATTGCATGCGACATGTCAACTCTGTGGTCCAAGAGTGGGCGACTCCGCAGACCCTAACCCTGGGGTGACGGACGGTGATTGGCCAATTGCGCCAGCCCTCCGCAATGACTTTCTGCGTGTCCCGCCTTCTGCACCACACGCGAGGCAGACTGCTTTGTTTTCGCGGCCAAGGGAGCTAGCTGTACGTTGACCCCCCAGGCTGTGTCTGCGAATGACAGGCCTCTCGGCGAATTTCCCCTGGACGCCTCTGCGGATCCCAGCGCATTTCTATCCTCGAATTTGTTCCGCAGCGGCCACAGCTTGAGCAGCTTCCCATCGGTTGGGCGAGCAATTAATCTGCCATGACGACCTAGACGCTGCCTTTTCCACAGCGCCTGGAGAAGGGGGCGGGAGATGGGGGAGACGGTGCTCCAGCTATAAAGCTGTTGCCCTGCGCGTCCCGAGATGGCCCACTCACTCGCCTTCGACCTCTTCGACATCTCGGATTCTCAGCATGAAGTTCTCGGTCCTATTCTGTGCTGCGCTCCTCGCTGTCGCAGAGGCCATCCCCGCGACAACTTCATCCTCGACATCAACGTAAGCGCCTGCTCCTCTGGTCTGTGCTGACTTTAGTAAACCATCGCCAACAGCAGTACTAGTAGGCCCCAAACAAGTCGTGGAAATCCCCATTGTGCGGAACGAAAACTTCAACAAATCCTTCCATGTACGATACGCGCAAGCACTCGACCGTTTTATGAAACGCAACAAGATCCTCGAAATGGAAGAAGAATACAAGATGAAGGAAAAGCGGATACGAAAACGAGTTCTAACGTATGGGATGCCTGATCCAGTTCGTCGCTACGGATTTGGTGCCGCAGTGCAACGACGTAAGTCCTCATCTACCTCTACCGCAACAATGCTAACGAGTGCAGCTGCTCCTTCAACGACTACAACCACTGGTATATTTTACGCTGTCGCCACCAACATCGCGTATGATTCTGCATATCTCGCTCCTGTTGTCATGGGAAGTCAAAAGCAAACCATGAATGTCGTTTACGATACCGGATCATCGGATTTATGGGTTTTTACGACGGAATGTTCTGGCTGTTCGTCAAAAAGCAATATTTTCAATCCTTCTCTTTCTTCAAGCTATGTCAAAGGCACGACGCCATTTTCAATCACTTACGGCGATGGATCAAACTGCCAAGGACACAATGGATCGGATATCATTTCTATCGGCGGGGCAACGATTCGACAGGGCATTGATATCACAACGAGTGTCTCCTCGAACTTGTTGTCCAGTACCCTCGACGGGATTATGGGTCTTGGTTTCTCCGCATTGATGTCCATTCGAGGTACCTCCATCCTTGTCCATATCGAGACTAACATCCAGGCACCGCAACAATCATGCAAAATCTCTGGGGCAACAGCGTGATCAAGCAAAACATGTTTGGCGTCCAACTTATAAAATTCGCCGACTCATACACTGGCCACGATGGCGGGAAATGGACCTTCGGCGGCTACGACTCAACTATCATCCGCGGCTCCCTTGCCACTGCCCCCCTCATCCGTCAAGCCTGGTGGGAAATCAACGTCCCAACCATCTCAGTCGGATCGAAATCTCAGTTTACGCCAAGTTCGTCGGTCATCGTCGATACCGGCACCACCTTGATCCTTCTCTCGAAATCCGATTGCGATAACATCTATGCTTCCCTGCCGGGTGGACAATTGAGTGGATCGGGGTTTTATACGCTGTGGTGTAATGCCACGAGCGATACTTACAAGGGCCGACGGAACGTGTATTTCAATGTCGGGGGAAGTAATTTCGGTGTCCCTGCTGCGGATTTATTATGGGAGCAGGTTGACAGCGCAAACTGTTATGGAGCAATTCAGTCTTGGGGATCGGGAAGCGGAATCAGTATCCTCGGCGACGTGTTTCTGAAGAACGTCTATGCCGTCTTCGACGTCGGCAACAGTGCCGTCAAAATCGGCCAGAGAACTGATGTCGCCGCCCTGACCGACTAATTGCAACGAACGGAGTAATACGACAAGTTCTACGAGTGGAAAATATTTGGGAAAGTTTTAGCGAGGCAATGGCTTGGATGGGTTTGGAAACTGGGATAGGATTTTGGGGAGAGGAAATACTGTAGATAGACACTTTGGGGGCCATATTTAGTTGCATGAAGCGACGGGAAAGCTCGATTGTAATGAAAGAATACTGATACATACACCGAAACGATATACATACTCATCAATAAAAGTTTCAAGTACAGTTTCAAATTTTCTACCCCTTAATTTCGGCGACCCCGATAACCCCAGCCTTCGAGCGGACTTCGCGCATACGGTCCCGTCCCAAACCCCTTTGTTGTACTCCCATTGGCCACCTTCACGGCGCTCCAGCTCCTGTAGGCTGTGACAGGGTCTGTATGAACCACCCCTCACTCATTTCGCTACATCCTCGCAGCAGCAGCCTTTTATTAAATAATCCATGGCAAGGAATTCCTTTATAACCCTTCGACAAGTCCCCATTCTCGATCTTTACCAGCTGTGCTGTCTCTCACTTCCTTTCAACTTCGTATATCGTTCATTCCTTATTTTCTTCGCTTTCATATTTCTTGAGCCGGTCTCTCTAAAATGCAACTCTCTCTCATCACTGTAATTCTCTCCATGGCAGTGGCCGTCTTCGCTCAAACCGACGTCGACGACCCAGTCAAAATGGACGCAGACGGTATCCCCTTCTCTCTCTCCCCAGCAAGAGTGCAGTGCTAATTATGCTAGGGAATATAATCCCCGCGACGAATGTCAGGAGATCCCAATTCCAGGAATTCAAGAAACGTTTTATTGACGAAGCTATTCCCGTCAAAATGGATGTCGAGGGTACTTCATCTGGACACACAAGGAGGCTAATAGAAGGGAATATCTTTCCTGCGGTTAAGAGGTCTGCGGAACCGGTTATCTTGGAGGTGCAGCCCGGGACCCAGCTCCATGAGCCGGTGAGAATGGATGCTTATGGTATGAGCCTTGGTTGAGGAAAGACTGACTTGTAGGCCGTATTGTCAAGGCTTAGAAAACGAGAAGGATTGGGTTTGAGGGATTCGGGCCGGGTTCCTCGGGAGTAAGTATATATGCATTTCTAGGAATAAAATTATTATGCGAAGTCTGTCCTATCTGGCTTTGAATCCCTATAGATAGTAGCCATGAGTAATGATGACCCATGGGGTTCTGGGAGCGGCGATCCATGACAGAATGGAGAAACCCATTGCGTGACGTAAATGTCATCGTCACCTTCGCATATCGCACTAGAAACTCTCAGTGTTCCCACTTTCAAGTTCAACTGCGCCATTCGTGAGTTTAGAGAATTCATTCTCAAAGTGTAAACAGATACAGTGAATGTAATGCAGCAGCTTACATATAATAAACACCACCGTCCAAGATCGATCGCCATGAAACCCTCCTCACATCACCGTCTTCTTCCCCTTCCCCAGGACCTCATTCCTTCTCTCTTCTTCGGCATTGCCTTCTCCCTTCTGTTCCTCCATATCCTCTGCAACAGTACTCTCCGTCACACTAGTCTGATCCTCTTTCCCCATCCATACATCCTCGCTGGCATTACTCTCGCCATCTTCAGTCGCGTTCTGCCATTCCGCTATATCGTTCACGGAGGCATGGGTGTTCACTCCGCCCAACTCGAGGCGCTGGTCCCGGTACGACATGCCTCTCAGCTGAGCCAGTCGAGGGAGCGGCGTCGACGGATTTGACGAAGAGGATGAGGTGGAATATGGCCCTGGTCGTGTGCCATGGTATATTGCCCTTGTAGACGTTGCATCTGAGGACACCTGATCAGCGAATTCTGGCTGTAGTCCTGAATCTATCATTAGTCTCAGGACTCAGACAATGAAGTAGACACGGCGCGCAGGGAAAGTACTTAAATTCTCGACAAATTCAATCCGTGGTTTCTGTCCCGGCGTCCCGTCAAAGATCGCCCTCGTACTACACACACCGTCAGTCTTCTGCACGTCGGATATGGTAGGAAACTTGCCTTGCATCATCCACAAAACTGCTTGCATTGCTGGGAGTGGGAGAAGCTGTTCTGGGAGTCAATGTTGAAGTCATATTGTCACCATTCGTCCGTCCCTCGCGACACAATTTTCACACAAAAGTCCGCTGGACGGTTCAACAAAAGAGATAGAAGGACGCTTTCTTCTTTGGTCCTTGCGCTTTGAGGTTCGAAGGAGGAATTGGGTGTGAGAGTGGGAATATTGGCTGGGTGCCACGTGAGCCTCCTTGCTGATCGGCGGAAAAGGCTGACGAAATGGCCTGCCAATCAAACCTCCAGGCTTTATCACTGAGTAACGGTGTAATGGGACTGCCTCCTTTCCTCTTCTGATCTCAAGATCGGAAACAGCACGGGTACTCGAATATTTATGAGGATGCGGATTGATACATAAGAATTCTACTGCAAAACATCATGCTCTTTAACTTTGAGCCATCACCCCTATTGGAACCGTCCTAATACCACATCTGAACAAGTTGGTCCACGACTCTTAACAAGTACGTCAGATCCGAAGATTCCCAATACTGGCTCATCTCCTCAGCCATCTCGGTTCTTCCACTCCGGACAAAAAATTTTATGATCTCTTTGGAAACTAACAAATGTCAGCCAAGATGTACAATTGGACGTTACTGAGAGAATATTCTTTGGCATGAAGGGTTGCTCCTCCAATAAAGAGCAAACAATCGATGAAGGAAATGTAGAACCGGGGACATTGCCGCCAATATCCTTCTGAAGTAAAGATATACTGTACAAGCTTCAAACCCGCGCCTGTTGCTTCAGGACGAGTTATCGACTCTTGCAGGCTCTGGCTCTCCAGCAAAACAAAGAGAAGGGAAAGAAAAAGAGAGCTGAGGTGAACCCAATTATGGCGCCAGATACTTATCGTATCATGTTGAAGTTGAGCTGTAGTAGAGGGACAGTCGAAGTATCCTTGGAAACGTTCCTGGAAATGATGCCAACCATATTCCCGCTCCTTGATCCATGAGTGAAGACCCTTGCGCACTTTCTTTCCAACTATCTCAGTGACAAGCCGTCGCTTCAGGAGATAGAACATCATCAACAATTCATTATTTAAATTGTAGCCTGCAGCTGGTGGACTGTTAATCCTATAATCCAGAGCTTCCAAGCTACGATTGTAGTCGATAATGGAAGGCATTAGTCGTAAATATTGAGCATAAAACTGATCGTCCTGTAATGCATCCAACGAGTGAGCCTTGCCGATTACGAAAACCATATGCATAAACACCGGCCGTAAAGGAGCGAATATTTCCTGACTTTGATGCTGGTTTCGGTTGCTTGAAGTAAGAAGCCCAAGAATCATGGTGCTTCCATTCCCGTGGATTTTTCTCTCGTTCTCGGTTGGGGCAATACTCCCCAGTATTATAATCGCGAGGAGATCAGCGCTACTCAAGCTTGCTGTATCCATTCTCATCAGTGAATGGCGACAATTCTGCAGATGCTTTTCCTCCCTCTCCAAAAAAAGAGGGGAATTGATGTTCCAAGCTGCGAGAGCAAGAATTGCTTCCCGCAGCGAAGGGGAGCCGATATAACCTCCCCATCCCGCCCTAAACTTCCGAACAAGCCGTATGCAAATCGCACCTCCTTGTTTGCTGTAAAATTCGTCTGAAAAAACGTATTCGAACAATAAACGGTCTTCAGATTTAACGATAGCATCATCCGGTGGCATCAGATCCAAAGGGACTTGATTCTCTGTTCTCGGTCCCCACTTTTTGATGCACGGCTGAGCGATCTTACGATCCAGACAAAATTTGCAAGGCAGCCATTTATGTGTAAAAATGCACTATTCATATATCAGTTTCAAGAAATATGGTGTATAGAACCTTGCTGTTTCTTTTGCGACATGCTTCACATCTGAGTGTTCCAGACCTGCCATAGTGATTATTCCCAGATTCGATCTTCTTAAAGGTCCGACGCGTTCTAGTTATTAGATCAAAGAAGTAATGCGTGATGGTACCGTCTTTTCTTTTGCTCTGCCGGGGGCATGAGATCTTCGGCGGGGCGGAAGGTGGTAATTGGAACGAAGGATGTAGTTGTGGGGGGGATTTCTTGGTTGCGCTCCTTGTTTTCTGTGACGGGAGCCATGAGTTGGATTTCATCGAGAACGCTATCGTCGGGGAGTTCGGTGAATCTGTTGCATTGCGATGTGGGTAGACTGACTGTTGTTGTCAACCATGCCAAGTCTGGAAAGTCGCTTAAGAGTGAGTCTCCCACCAGGGACCCAGAAGCAAGGTCGAACGATAAAGCGCCGACTTCTGCGAAATCGTGTTGCGCATCAGTGGACCCCAGGGTATCCTCAACCTGGGCATCGCCGGGGAAAAACAACCAGCTGCAGTTGTCCATCAGAAATTTGGCTTCGGCGTGAATGCTTCGGTGGATGGAATATCTTGTTGGGCGCCGGAGGGAGCGAGAGGTAGCTATCTTTATACTTGTCCATTGCGCGAATGTATTTGTTCAGTCCGTGACTTAGCGACAGAGCTCAGTCAAAAACTTAAAAAATAGATAAGTCACGATCCGGGGTAGAAATAGCAAAGGCACATGATGGAGTAAGAAATAATAAAACCTAAATGGCTCGCTGACCACTCTGATTCGCCGGTTAGAACGCCACAAAATCCACGCCCACGTACACACTACAATTAATTGCAACACAACAACCATCAATGATCATGACGAGTCCCCGATAAACAGATTTACCGAATATGGCGAGCGCAATACCAAGAGGTCTGCGCTGGCGAAGCTCCAAAAAGTTTATCATCTTTGTCGTCAATTTCTCTGTTTTCTCCGACGTGGTTCTCTACGGCGCTCTCGTATTCCCCCCACGTCGCTCTTATCAATATCTTACATGATCAAGGTTCCTGTATTCCCTTTCGCCCTCTCAGATCGGTCTGGGATCCCTGAGGATCAGATTCAGACATGTGTAAGTCGACTGCTGGCTGCTTTTGCGCTGGGGTCTTTGTTGACTAAGTACTCTCCCATATGTTGCCAGAAGTTAAATGGTAGTCCGATTGTGGGGTACTTTTCAGATCGCGCGGCATCGCGCAAGTTACATTACCTCCTTGGACTCGGGTCACTGATATTTTCGACGGCATTAGTTGCTACTGCAAGGATATATTGGCTTCTCCTGGCGGCCAGGGTATTGCAAGGCTGTTCATCGGCCGTTGTTTGGACAGTCGGAATGGCCTTGTTGGCAGATACGTTGCCGACGAATCAGCTCGGTGTTGCGATGGGGACTATAGGAAGTGTTGTGTCCCTAGCAATGGTTTCTGCTCCTGTCTTGGGAGGAACACTCTTCCATCACTTTGGATATGAAGCAGTCTTTTACGTGCTGGGAGGATTTTTGTTGGCCGATGTTGTACTACGACTAATGATGATCGAAAGGAAAGACGCACTACAGTACGGAGTCCTATGCGATGAAGAACCGGATTCCGAAGGAGAGAATAGAACCTTATTGCCTGCGGAAAGGACTGCTTCGAAGTCTTTGTCATCCATGATTTTGGTATTGCGCCCACCAATTCTTGACTGAGATAGTCTCCACGGTTCTTGACTGCTTCTTGGATGGCGTTTACCAGCTCTACTATTCTCGCCGGCCCGTTTGATGCTGTTCTCCCACTACACCTCAAACGAATCTTTGATTTCACTGCGTTGACTTCCGGCGCAATGTTCGCCGCTCTCGCGGTCCCAGAAATCATCCTCGGCCCCATTGCAGGTTGGATAGTCGACAACCATGGTAGCAAATTAACTGCACTAATTGGTTTCATTACACTCTGTCCAGGGATGTTCCTCCTTGTCCTCCCTCACGGTCCGGCAACAGCCTCTCAAATAAGCAGTCTTGTCTTCATCCTATTGTTCACAGGGTAACCTCCATTCTTCCTCGTATTGACTTTAGATGCGCAACCTCCATGATAGGCGCTCCAGCAATGACGGAAATAACATTAACATTACGATCTCACGGAAGTGACCTCCAGGGTAATGGATACGCTCAAGGCTACGGCTGGTTCAATGTAGCATATTCGATTGGCACCTTGTTCGGTCCATTAATAGCTGGATGGATAGTCGAAAAATGGAGTTGGACGGCTTTGTGTTTCGTAATGGGAATAGCGGCTGGAGTGACAATATTTCCCATCATATGGTTTACGGAGGGGAAAGATACAGGGATCAGACTAGACTGCGAGGATACTGCATCATAAATTTATGTACATATATGTAGGTAGCGGCATCATAGAAGTCATGCGACTCTCGGATCTTGAAAGCCCAAAACTTTTGATTGATAAGGTTATAAAGCGACTCTGAGGTTTTTGCGTCGGTGGGATTGGACTCCCACATATCCCCAGATAACTGCTCCTACTAGCACAGAGGATATCAGAAGGCCTAGGTCGACTGGGACTGGATTGCCTTTGAATATGTCACTGTTGACCAGATGATCCAGTACTTCTTGGATCAGGTTGAATATTCCTGCGATGCAAATCATTGCGCCTCCAAGTCAGCGAGATATAATAGCGCAGTACCATAAACTTTGCCAAATGTTCGGAAGCCAAAAATTTTAGCGCAGTAGTCGCTTATGGATGTATAATACAAGGGACGATAAATTGCGAAGATGAGAACAGTGGCATATTGCGCGAACAGATTTGGCAGCATTTGAAGTATGCCGATAACTGTTGATACAACTACCAGGACACCGAGGACTGTCGGCGTCGTGAAATTGTCGAGTAAAGTTCCAACAATGGGCATTGATACAATTCCTCCCACTATCATAAGCGCAATAAACAAGTTTGAGACGTGGTAAGGCAACGTCGAATAAATGATTTACTTTCTCGCCATCCTCATCTCCAACCAGATATCTTGCCTTGGGCCAAACGGTCGCAATATAATAATTGATCCTCACCATCATTAACATAACAAACAATGACATAAGTCTAATATCAATACTCTTTCGCGGAAGGGAAGTACATCCACCAGGGACTCTTAATCTGTTCGAAAGATTTCTTTCCCTGCATGGCTCCAGTGACGGGGTTTCTGACGTGTGGATGGTGGTCCGTCGCATCATAGGAGACTCGTCTATCCCTTGGAATGGTAAACACCGACGCTCGTCTCGCTGAACCATAAGCCTCGACAATCTCGCTTTCCACCGCTCCCGCAGCAGCGTAATGGGCATCCACTCTGAGATGGTCATCATCAAGTAGACCTGTTGTCTCCGTGGGGTGGGAAGATGATTCGCGTGCCTCATCAGCGATCTCGAATTCCGATTTATAGCTATCTTCGGGCATGAACCATAATTGGACAATGATAGACAGAACGGGAAAGAAGAGGTAGACGAGGAAAAAGGTGTGAGGAGAGACTTTAAAACCGTTGTAATATGCTAATCGATAAAGGAGGAATATACATGAGGATGCATCGAACGAGCCAGTGAGAATTGAGAGGACTTGTCCGCTGTTTCGAGGGAACGCATTGGATAATTGCATGGAACTAATGAAGATGAATGGACCTCCCAGTCCCATGAAGAAGTATCCCAGGATATATGTGTCAAACTCTTCCATCAACTCAATTTATAAGAGGGATTACTTTCGGAGCCAAGTCCAAATAATAAAGT
>Ga0302325_10034779_pt1 | contig 10305 bp, 10 predicted proteins | sample Palsa_T0_2_FD_201948 | JGI IMG/M metagenome (GOLD analysis project Ga0302325, IMG submission 201948) | Peat permafrost microbial communities from Stordalen Mire near Abisko, Sweden - Palsa_T0_2 | ecosystem: Environmental > Terrestrial > Soil > Palsa > Peat permafrost | place: Sweden: Abisko...
AACGTATTGATCTCTCGCGAGGACCGTCTCATGGGGCGGGCCGCGACCTCGGTTGCGAGTTCACGACCAGCACACAGCGAAAGCTGCTGGTATCCGGATGGTAGGTTTGTGTCGCGGGCAAGCGCCAATACGAACTCAAGTCGTCACCATAGCTTTGCCAGTTACTACCACGGATGACGTAGAGGTCCTCACCAAACTCGTCCTTTTCCAACTTTAAACGCGGGTATTTTTTCAGAATTTCAGGAGGCATCATGCCGGCCTTGTATTTATCCTGGACCCACTGGGCGGCGTTGCCGGCCATGTCGAAAAGACCAAAGCGGTTTGGCGCATAACTGCCCACCGGCGCCATCATCGCATGATCATCGGTGTAGCCCTGCATAATCACCGGGCCGTGATCGTAGCCCATCTCGTGCGCCCAGGTTTCATCGGCGAAATTGCCCGACTTGGGCGGTGGCGGCCATTGGTTGCCCCAAGGGAAACGATCCGGCCCGGCGGCGGCCGTCCATTCGGCGTCTGTCGGCAGACGATATTCATCCTGTGGTCCGATGATGCCCGAGGTGCGCTCCTTTTTGGTGAGCCATTTGCAGAAAGCCTGCGCTTGCAGCCAGGTGATGCCGACGACCGGAAAGTCCGGCTTCTGCTCGTAGCCGGGATTGCGCCAGACGTTGTCCTGCACAAAAAATCCCGGCCGATTCTCTTCGCCGCGTTCTTTCATGTCCGGCACTTCCCGGACAAATTCCTCGAAGTCCTTGACGCGGGTGGACCAGACGCAAAAGAGCACATTGCCCGGGGCGTTCGTCACCCTTGTCAGGTGCTCTTTGCGGAAATAGGGAAAGAGGATCATCATGAGGACGGCAAACGAGCCCATCGCCGTGATGAAAAGATCCAGCGCCGACATCGTGAAGATTTCGATCGAGCGCGCCGGGCGATTCATGGATCGGGCGCCGGATGGTCGCCGGCCTGGGACGAAGATCGCAGGCTGCGCGGCACAATGCGCTGGGTGGTATTGGCGGAATCGTCCACCACGATTTCCGGCTCGGGCGCCGGCGCGGCAAAGGCAAACGGCGCAAACAGCCAGTCGGCGGGCGGCTTGAAGATCGCCGCCGTCGTATTGTCCTGCTTCGGTTGCTGGGCATCGAGGACCGCTTGCACGACGTGCACGGCGAGCGACGAGGCCTCTGCGTCCGCGCTTCGAGCCACGGCCTCGCCAATCGCTTCATCGCTCAAGGTCTGCAAGCCGTCGCTGCCCGCCAGCACGATGTCTCCCTCCAGCAGCGGGAGTGGCGTGCGCGGCATATCCACCAGTGCGATCTCGTGGCCGTTGACCGCCGCGCGCAAGCGGGTGCGCAGGGAACTGGTCTCGGCCTGCTCCTGGGTCATTTCGCCGCTCGCCACCTTCTCGTGCAGCACCGGGCGAAACGAGTGATCCGCATTCAAGCGGCGGAGCCGCCCGCGGCGCCATAAGTAAAGCGGTGAGTCGCCGACGCTGACCCACTCGAGCCCGAGCGGCGTCGCGGCGACGGCCAGCAGCGTCGTGCCCATGCCATCGAGATGCACCGGGTCCGCCTCCACGGCCGCGGCGATCGCCTCGTTGGCGGCATCGAGCGCCCGTGTGAAACGCTCGTGCATGGTTTCGCCGCCCTGATGAAACGCCCGGACGAAGTTGCGCACCGCCATTTCACTCCCGCGATGTCCCGCGGAATGTCCGCCCATACCGTCGGCGACGACCAGGAGCACCCCCGTGGCCGCGCCCGGGCGGGCCGGAATCTCGGAGAATGCGTAGGTGTCCTCCTGCTCCGCACGTTTGCCGACGGACTGGCGCCCGGCAAAGTCTATCTCTGCAGTCATCGCGAGCGGCGTCATCCGGCAAATGAGGCAGGGTCGTTATTTCGGAGGCTGCGCCTGGTCTTCCCAGTCGAAATCCGGACCGCAAAGCGGCACGAAACGCAGTTTGGTGGCGCCCACTTCGATGACATCGGACGGATTGAGCGGGCGGGAATCGGCGAGCAGATCACCGTTCAGATAGGTGAGATTCGCGCCATCGCCGGGCCGCAGGTAAAATTGCCGCTTGCGTGGCTCATAGAGCACGAAGGCGTGCTTGCTGCGTGAGATGCTCCCGTCGCCAAAGTCGAGGCTCACGCGCTCGCCCTTGTCGCGCCCGAGACTGTTCTGGCCATAGCCGAGCCGGCGCGCATTGCCGCGGCCCGGGCCGGAGAGCACCACGAGCCAGCCGACCACCGGATCGAGTTCCCCACCGTCGCTGCTGGTTTCGGCGCTGGCCGGTTCGGTCTTCACGGCGCGACGCGCGGGTCCCACCAGCTTGGTCTTTTCATCGCTCTCTCCTTCGGGGTTCATCATCCAATCGAGAACCCGCGTTGGTTTCGCCAGACCGGCATCGGGAATCTCGGTCTCATCTTCGGGGAGCGGCGGCGGTTGCGCTTGAGGTGATTGGCGGCGGATGAGCCGCGTCTTTTCGTCTTCTTCGTCTGCCATAGGTCGCGTGTAGGTTTGTGGTTTATTGTTGCTTGGACAGCCGGGCGGCGGCTGCCGGGTTCGTGGGAAAGTGGGTCAATGGGTTTTGCCGCCGCCATCGATCAGGCGGTTGATGAGCTGATCGAGGCAATACTGCGCGGAAGAATTGAGCGCTTTTTCTTCCTTCAACTGCGCGATGTGCATGATGAAGACAAGCGTCGCCGAGAGCAGCAGCGCGAGGAAGGTGCCGTTGAACGCAATCGACATCGCGCTGGTCGTGTTGCTGAGCAAATTCGGGTCGTCCGCCTTCGTCGCGCCGGCCACGGACAGCGCGCCACCGATGCCCATGACCGACCCGACGAAACCAATCGTGGGAATGAGCCAGACCACGTAGCGGATCATGTGATAGCCCAGATCGAGTTCGTGCAAATACAGGTCGAGGCAGGAATCGAGCAGGGTGTGGGCGTGGGCCACGGATTTATTGCCCTGGTATTGCGTGACCGTGCGCTCGAGCAGCCGCGGCAGAAAGCGGCGCTTCGAAACGAGGCGCAGCTTTTTGTAGAGTTCGCCGAGGTCCTGGTTGGTCAGGATGATGTCGTCGCCCTCCGGCAAATATTCCTGATTCAACTCACGTTCCTCCGCGCCCGCCTCGCGCAAACGGTAGAGCAGCCGGCCGAGGCCGATGAAAAAGATCACCCAGATGATGGTATGGATGGAGAAGGGCTCCATGTGCCCGTTCTTCTGGTCGAGCAGCAGCGAGCCAAGCCGGGCCGGCAGGGGCAGTTGATCGAGGATGATGATGAAAAGAATGCCGGCGACCACCGAAGCGATATCCAGGAGCATAAAGCCCCGCCGCGTCCTGGCCCGGGCAGCCTGGCTTTCGACGGGGCGGGCGAATGCGCCGGTTTTTCCGGAAGAGGCAGTAAGATTCATTCGTGGATGATTTCTCCAAATTCATTGCGCCGCGGGCCGCCCCGCTGTTTCTTCACCGGCAGCGGTGACGGCTCTTTCGCGTTGCGCGGCGGCTGGTCCTGCGGCGCGCGCGGAGCCGCCGCGAGCGGAGCCGTGGCGAGCAGCTCGCGCGGCGTGGTGCGAAAGTCGCCCAGCATCAAGTCCGCATCCAGCGCAACGATGCGCGTGCCTTTGATCTCCTCCCAGTTCCGGCCCACGCTGACAAAAGTTCCGTTGGTGCTTTGCAGATCGGTGATGCGCGCCTGGCCGGCGCCGGTGTCCTCGATCTCGAGATGCAATTTGCCCACGGCGTCGTGCTGCTTCGGGATTTTGATATCCGCGGCGGAGCCTCGACCGACGATGTAGGCTTTGCTCATGATGGTTATATGCCGGTGGTTTCGCGTTTATGCGATGAGAAAACGGATGCGCACTTCGCCCAGTTCAATGATGTCATCATGCTTCAGCGTCGTCTTCGTCACGGGTTCGCCGTTGACGAGGACGCCGTTGCCCGCGTTGAGTTCGGTGATGGTGAAATCGCCTTCCCGCGTGCGGTGAATCTCGGCGTGATGCCGCGAGACGCTGTCGTTCTTGAGGGCGAGATCGTTGTCCTTGCCGCGTCCGACGCGCAAGGCCGTGGTGCGCATGAGCAGTTCGGTGCCGTCGCTATCGAGCACTTGCAGCCGCGCGTAAACCGGGGCGGATTCGAGCTTAGCCGCCGCCTGCCGCTTTCGACGCGCGAGCCATGCGGCGATGAGCACCAAGATCATGGCCAGCGCCCCGGCCACGATCGCCAAAATCACCCGCTTTTTCTTGTTCGCCGCGGCTGCGGCGGCGGCGGCCGCAGCGGCGGCTTCGGCCTGTTTCTTTTCTCTGGCCGCTTCTTCCACCGCCCTCGCCTGCTCTTCGGCCTTGCGGTTTTCCTCACTGGCTTTTTTCGCGGCTTCTTCGAGCTGGCCGGGCACCTGCGCCATGTTCTTGGCCATGTCGGCGACTTTCTTCGCGACCTCGTCGACCTTGGCCTCGACGGCCGCGCCTTTTGCCGGCTCCGGCGGAGCGAGCGTGGCAAGGATGAAGGACACCTTCGCCGGATCGTGCCCTTCATAGTGAATCTCGAGGTCGATCTGCTTGCCGGACTTTAGCCCGGCGAGGTCGACGGTCGCGCGCCCGCCGCTGTGCAATCTTGCCAGCAGATCGTTCAGGTAGGTCGGTGGTTCCTTTTTTGTGTGGATATCGGCGTCCACGAAGTACCCCGTGGTTTCCGCGGCCAGCCGCCGCATGCTTTGCAGATAGATGGTGGCTGACGGCTTCTCCGCGTAGCCGATCCCGCAGATCGCGACATCCGCCTGCTTCGCCGCTGCCACCGTCTGTTCAAGCGTGAAGCTCGTATCCTCGGCCTTGCCATCGGAAAAAAGAATCACCGCTTTCCGCGTCGCTTTGGCCGGTTCCAGGAATTTGATTGCGTCGATGGTATTGCGATAGAGTTCGGTGGCCATGCCCACCGCCTTCACCGCCTTCAACCGCCCCCGCGCCTCGGCTTTCGGCGTCCCAAACTCGATCACCGGCACGAGATTCGCGTCGAAGGCATAGACGGCGAATTGGGTCTGGTCATCCAGCGCGTCAATGGTCCGCTGGATCATCGCCTTCACCGCGTCGACCGTTTTCGCGCGCGCGGGATCGCTTCGATCGATGAGAAATAACAGCGCCGTCGATTCCGGGCCGTTTTTTCCGAAGGGTGCATACTGCACCGGTAATGGCTGGCCGGCCGCCGCCGCAGTGACCTGCTGCACGGCCTGCGGTTCCGGCAGTCGAATATCCGACTCCAGCCGTGGCGGATTGGGCTTTTCGGCGAAATGCACGCTGATCCCCGCTGTTTCCTGTCCTCGCAGATTGAGGATACCGCCGGATAACACGAGGAGGATCAGGCAGGCGGCTTTGAACATAAAGGCGCAGGAACGCAAGCAAGCCATCTTGCGTGCTACGGTGCGCTTTTCCAGCCGAAAATCCGGGAATCCAGAATCCGACGGCCCGGTGGCGCCACGGAACATCGGAGGGTGCCTCAATCGCCGGCAACGCGCCCCGCCAGACGGAGGTCAAATGGCATTCTCGCCGTGCTCGTTCGTGCGAATTCGGACTGCATCCTCGACCTCGCCGACGAAGACCTTGCCATCGCCAATCTTGCCGGTCCGGGCGGCCTTGACGATGGCCGCCACCGCCTGGTGGGTGAGGCCGTCGGCGAGGACGATCTCGAGCTTGATCTTGGGCAGGAAATCGACCGTGTACTCGCTGCCGCGATAGATCTCGGTATGACCTTTCTGGCGGCCGAAGCCTTTGACCTCGCTCACCGTCATGCCTTCGATGCCGACTTCCGCAAGGGCTGCTTTGACCTCTTCGAGCTTGAAGGGTTTGATGACTGCTTCGATTTTCTTCATGGGTGTGGAATTACATTTCCGGTGCCCTCAGTCTTATTTTCAACAGGCGCAACCGCGATCCCAGGATGCTGAGCACCAAGGATTTGGAACCAAGCGCTAAAGAATATACCCCTCCTCCTGGTGGTCGGTGAGATCGAGCCCCTGCATTTCTTGTTCCGCCGTCGGGCGCAGGCCAATGACGATCTTGAGGATCATGCCGAGCACCAGTGTGCCGACGATGGCGATGATCAGGGTGACGCCCACGGCCTTGAGTTGCTCGAAGACCAGCGTGCCCTTGTTGATGAAGAAATCGATGTTGGCCGAGACGTTCGCGTTGACCGCTTCGGGGTTAACCGAGCCGTCAGCGAACTTGCCGGGCACCGCAAGGATGCCCGTGAGAATCGCCCCCAAGGTGCCACCAATCGCGTGGACGCCAAAGGTATCCAGCGCGTCGTCGTAGCCGATGGCGGCCTTGACGAAGACCACGAAGATATAGGGTACCACGGCGGCGAGCACGCCGATGATCATCGCCCCGGTCGGGCTCACGAAACCGCACGCCGGGGTGATGACCACCAGCCCGGCCACGATGCCCGAACAGTAGCCCAGGATCGAAGCGTGCCCTTTGTGGATCAGCTCAATGATCGCCCAGGAAAACCCCGCGGCGGCAGCGGCCAGGGTCGTTGTGGTGAAGGCGTTTGCGGCCACCACGTCCGCGCCCACCGCCGAACCAGCGTTGAAGCCGTACCAGCCGACCCAAAGCATGCCCGTCCCGACCATGCACAGTACCAGGCTGTGCGGGGCCATCTTTTCTTTTCCAGAACCCCGGCGTTTGCCGAGAATCAGACAGAGAATCAGAGCGCTCCAGCCTGAGGTCATATGCACCACGGTGCCGCCGGCGAAGTCGATGGCGTGAATCCCCGCTTTGGCGTTCAAGACACCGCTCATCAGGCCGGTGACGCCCCAAACCATGTGGGCCACGGGAAAGTAGACCACGAACATCCACAAGGCGATGAAAAGCATGATGGCGATGTATTTCATGCGCTCGGCAATGGCGCCGACGATGAGCGCCGGAGTGATGACGGCAAACATCAACTGGAAACAGGCAAAGACATTCTCGGAGACCCAGAACGAGTAATCGGGATTCGGGGCGCTCCGCACGCCGTGGAAGAAGAAGTGTTCGCTGCCGCCGAGAAAGGCGTTCTCAAAGTTTCGGCCGAAGACGAGGGAGTAGCCGCAGATCCACCAGAGGACGGTAACCAAGCCCGCGCAGCCCAGGCACTGAGCGCAGACGCTGAGCACATTCTTGCGGCGCACGAGGCCGCCGTAAAAGAGCGCCAGGCCGGGCAGGGTCATGAAAAGCACCAGTGCGGTGCTGGCCATCATCCAGGCATTGTGACCGGGACCGGAAGTGGTTGCGGTGGGAGAGTTGGCGAGGAGACCGTCGGGGATGGTCGGGTTGCCGTCCTTGTCCTTGGGACCGGTTTTGAGTGGCACGGTCGGGTCGCTGTTGGTCAGGTATGCTTCGAGGATGCCCAAGCGTTCTTCCAGGCTTGGCGATGGGCTCATGGGGACCGCCGCCGTTGCGGTGGCATCCTTGGCCGCCTCCGCCGGGGCGGTTGCGGTTGGGGCCGCACCCGGCTCCGCCGGAGAATTCGCCGCCGGAACTGGTGCTACCGGTGGCGCAGTATCCTGGGCCGCCAGAGGTGTTCCGGCATTGGTCCACAAGAGCATGGCTGCCGCCGCAAGCAGGGATAATGTTTGATTCGACTTCATACAGGGTTGGGTACTGGTTCTATTGGATTTCTTGGTTTGTAGCCGCCACCGCAAAAACGTCCAATGCCGAATAGGAAATGTGACCCCGTGCGGGATCGATGGGGCGGTTTATGCGAGGCGGGCCGCCCGTCAGCAACCACTATGCCAGTCCTCAGTGCGAGGGACTTACGAGGAAGATGCGACGCAGCTTGTGAAAATGCCGTGCAATTTGCCTAAATGCGTCATGCGTTTTGACAGAATGGGCCAATTCCCTGTGTGCATATTGATACCCCTCGTCGCGCGTTTGTGGATCGAATAAACCCGCCCTTTAGCCAGCGCCCTCCGGGCCGCGCTCTGCCCGGTTCCGAGGGTGTGGTGCCGGCGCCCTGATTCCGGTTGGCACAAATATAGCTAGAAGTCATGCTGATTGTCCTATATACTGTAAGCAGCAGCGCGAATGCGACTCCCCCGGTCTCCGCTCAGCGCCATCGGCCTACTGGCCTTGGTTTGGATGGCTCCTTCGCCCCTTTTCGCCGGACCACCGGCCGGCTGGAAGCTGGTTTTCAGTGATGAATTCGAAGGCCAGGCGCTCGACACCAACAAGTGGAGTACCACCATGGAGTTCGTCGGCACGCATGGCCCGCGCTATCATAACGAGTATTATCTCAGCTACACCCTCGATGAGGATGTGATCGTCAGCGACGGCCTTCTGCACCTGCGTACCGAACGCCATACGGTGTCGGGCACCGAGCCGATCGGGCTGTTCGACTACTCGCAAGGCCTGGTCTCAACCCACGACAAGTTCACTTTCACTTTTGGTTACGTCGAAATCCGCGCCAAGTATCCCGGCGGAAAGGGATTGTGGCCCTGCTTCTGGCTCATGCCCCAGAACCAGAGCTGGCCGCCGGAATTCGACATCGCCGAGTATCATGCCGGCCAGCACCGGATGCATCACGGCCTGGCCTACGGAACCATGGCCGAGACAAAATGGGACAGTACCAACGACAGCGAAACCGATTTTGTGAATGCCTGGCACACCTTCGCCCTCGAATGGACCCCGGGCCGCGCCGTTTGGTACGTGGATGGTGTGGCCCGAAAGACGGTAGTGGCCGACTACGTTCCCAGCGCACCGATGTACGTCATTCTCAGCAACAGTATCAGCTCGCGATTCGGTCCTTCCGGCGAGCCGGACGAATCGACTGTTTTCCCAAACGATTTTGAAATCGACTACATCCGCGTCTTCCAGGCGCCGCCGTTGATCGTCAAAGCCGAGCCGGCCACCAGGCCACAGCCATCGCCGGAGCCGTCGCCGATCATCGCCGTTTTGCCGGCGGCGCCACTGCCTTGAACTGTTATTTCCGAACCCAAATCCGGTGCTGTGGAACGCATCGCGCTCGGAACTCGCTCGGAACTCGGAAGTTTGTAAGGATCGGTCGCCTTTCTGCGTATCCTCGCCATGTATTCGCTTCGCATTCTGACCATTCTTCTCGGCGCAGCAATGGCCGCCCGCGCCGGGGACCTGCCGCGCCGGCTGGTCTTTGAGCGCGACGGGGTGGTTTACGTCGCCAATCTGGACGGCACCGCCGAGAAGAAAGTGGCTGATGGCGCGTGCCCCAATCCCTCGCCTGACGGAAAGCGGGTCGCCTTTAACACCGAAACCCCGAATTCGCCCGAGCGCCACATCGCCATCGCGGACCTCGCCACCGGGAAAGTCACGATGCTTCCGGGGATCCCGAGCAAGAACTGCTACGGCCCGGTCTGGTCGCCCGACGGCTCCGCGCTCATCTTTCACGCGATGACGGAGCACGACTGGCAGCTTGGGCTCGTGGACGCGGACGGCGGACATTTTCGCTATTTTGAGCCGAAGACCAAGGTCGGCGCGGCGTCCTTGAATTCCATCGCCTGGACACCCGACAGCCAGAGCTTCTACGCGCAGGACCTCGAGACGCTCTTTCACTTTACGCTCGACGGCACGCTGGTGGACAAGCGTGACGCCAACAAGATCATCCCCCGCGGTTCATTCAGCAGCGCGCAGCAATTCACCGTCCTGCCCGATGGCCACACCCTGCTGCTGGATGCGGACATGGATGAGAAGGTCACACGCAAGGATTGGGACGGGCCGCCACCAGCCATCTGGACGTTTGACCTCGCCAGCGGCAAAGCGACGCGGGTGACACCCAAAGGATCCTTTGCCTGGATGCCCTGCTGGGTCAGCGAGGGCGAGATCATCTGTTCCGCGCAGCCGGAGAAAGCGAAGCAATCGTCTCTCTACCGACTCTCGATGGATGGAAAAAAGCGGGTGTTGGTGGTGAAGAACGCGAACTTCCCGAGCGTTTCGCGCCAAGCGGCGCCCTAAGAGACTGTGAAATAAGTAGGGAAGGGTCGCGTTGCTTCGATTTTTGGCTTGGGCAAGGCGCGACGAAGGAGCACACCCGTAGCGGTCTGTAACTGAGGAGCAACGCAGCCCAAGCCAGAATTGCGCACAACCCGGAGGGCGAGGGTGCTTTGGGCCGTGTGGCGGCGTTGTTCGCTCCTCACAGCCCGCTGCGGGGATGCTCGTCGCTCACGCCTTGCCATCCGGCCCAAATCCTTTTCGCGCGGCCCTTCCCTACTTATTTCACAGTCTCTTAGCCGGAACGATTCAGTTGGCCGAAGATTTCATGCGGCGAGGGAGCCAACTGAATTGCAGTTCCAAGGAGGCAGTGGGGACTGGAGTTTTTCG
>Ga0302325_10034780_pt1 | contig 10304 bp, 8 predicted proteins | sample Palsa_T0_2_FD_201948 | JGI IMG/M metagenome (GOLD analysis project Ga0302325, IMG submission 201948) | Peat permafrost microbial communities from Stordalen Mire near Abisko, Sweden - Palsa_T0_2 | ecosystem: Environmental > Terrestrial > Soil > Palsa > Peat permafrost | place: Sweden: Abisko...
ACTCCCTGTTGCTGATGCTTTGGGTGTTCGGAACATTTGTTTTTACAGGATTCTTGAACTGGGCTATCAACGCCCGTTCCGTGCTACCCCTGATTCCGGCCGCCGGCATCCTGATCGCGCGGCGCGCAGACGCACTGCAAGCTGCCTCGGCTCGGTGGCGCCCCGCGAGGTTGGCCATAGCGTTAGCCGTGGCAGGCGGGGTATCACTCTGGCTGACCTTGGCTGACACCGAATTGGCGAACTCGGCGCGCACAGCCGCAACACGCATCGAGCGGAAAACCATGAATCAACCCGGTACGGTATGGTTCATGGGGCACTGGGGATTCCAATATTACATGGGGTCATTCGGGGCACATCCCGTAGTGGTGGATGACCCGCCGCAGCGTCCCGGAGATTTCCTCGCTACGGCGGGAGACCGATTGCTGTTCGAAGTGCGCCCGGAGTTCGTGGCTTCGCGCGATGTGATTCAAATTCCCATGCGTCTCGGTATCACAACCATCCAAAGCGAACTCGGCACGGGCTTTTACTCCTCTGACTTGGGCCCTCTGCCTTTTGCCATCGGGCCAGTCCCGCCCGAGCGTTATGAATTAATTCGCCTGGGTCCGAAATTGACTCCAGCCGGGCTCGGGGCGTCACCCTAAGGTGATCCGATAACCTTCGCGGCGCTGCCATCTAGTCCTAGCTTGTCGGCGATTCCCTGCAGCGCCTCGATGCAAAAGGCGATGTGCTCGTCGAGATCCACGCCCAGGGCGGCGGCGCCGTTGACGATGTCTTCCCGGTTCACCTTGCGGGCGAAGGCTTTGTCTTTCATCCGCTTTCGCACCGACTTCCAGTCCACCTCGGCCAGTGATTTCCCCGGCTTGATAAGCGCGACCGCGGTGATGAATCCGGCGAGCTCGTCGCAAGCGAAGAGAGCTTTTTCCATCGGCGTATCACGCGTCACGCCGGTGTATTCGGCGTGCGACATAACGGCTCGGGTGATCACTTCAGGCCATCCGCGTTCTTTCAGAATCTCGTTGCCCTTGTAGGGATGGTCTTCCAGGCTGGGATACTTCTCATAATCGAAGTCGTGGATGAGTCCGACGATGCCCCACAGGTCTTCTTGGGACAACCCAGGTTCGGATAGCCCAAGTTCCGGCAGACCGAGATTTCCGGGACCAGCCACAAACCTGCGGGAACACGTGCGCATGCAGGCCTCAACTGCCAGCGCGTGCTTGCGCAAACTTTCCGACTGGGTGAACTCAGTTAGTAAACACCACGCGGTCTCGCGATCAATCATGCTCTTGCCCTGTCCTCTGCGGAGTTTTCGCCGCTTAACTTTGTTTGTTGCCGCCAAGATTCACGGCTTTATGCATTTTAACCTTGACATCCACAGGCCTTGTACCGCAGATTATCCCCTGTGCTCGGAACCTCTTACCTAATGTTGGGTTCCGCTGCTTAGTTTGTAAGGAGTAGCCGGCTCTGGCACTCCCACAACCCGATGGCCACGACTCTTGCCCCGGTAGATTCAAGGGAAGTCGTCCGTTGCGATCACTGCCTGCTGGTTCAATTCCGTACGCTCAACAACAATTGCCGGCGCTGCCACTCGTCCCTGGACGAGGAACCCGAGCCCGAACCGGTGGTGATGATGCCGCCGGTGATGATGCCTATGCCTGGCACTGGGCGTGGACATCTGAACCTGGCAACGTCGATCCGCTCGCTGCGTTTGCGAAGCGGGTTGAGTCAGCGGCAACTGGCGGGACGCATGTCAGTACCGCGGACTTACGTTTCCAAGATCGAAAACGAGAAAGCTACGCCTACGCTGTCGTCCCTGGAACGGCTGGCGCGAGCCCTGGAGGTGACCGTGCCGGAACTGCTCAGTGGCGGAGAAAAGAACCGTCAGGACGAAATCAGCGAACTGATGAAAGACCAGTTTATCGCGGAGATCCTGCCGTTTGTTTCGCAATTGAACGGGATGCAGATGTCGAGCATCCTGACCCAGGTGCGGGACTTGACGGTGCGGCCACGAAGGACCGCGTAGGGCAACACGAAGAGTCTATCCGGGCGACCAGCCAACTCAAATGCCGGGACCGTTCTTGGTCCCGGCTTTTTTGTTGCGGCGGGCGCTCTGAATCCGAAATAGATCGACTGACATCTATGCAGCATGAACCGGGAAGAAGTTGGGAGTGTTTTTTCTGCTTTGCCTGCCCGCCCTGCATCTGTGAATCAACCTGAAGGGAATGGATGGGGAGAAGAATCTCCACGAGAGCTGTCGCCGGCCACGGGTTCCGCTGCTGCCGACGATTTGCTGCTCGATGCCTACTCGCGCGCGATCATGGGCGCAGTAGGACGCGCCAGTCCCTCGGTGGTGAACATTGAAGTGCATCAAGCTGCTGGCCGTACGCGCTCGGGCGAACCGCGCGAACGGCGAGGCGGAGGCTCGGGGTTCGTATTCACTCCGGATGGCCTGATTCTCACTAACAGCCATGTTGTGCATGACTCGCGCCGCATCGAGGTAACGCTGGCGGATGGCCGCCGCATGCCCGCAAGCGCGATTGGAGACGATCCGGCGAGCGACCTGGCCGTGATCCGCATAAACGAAGCGCGTGTGGATGAACCTGGCCTCACCGCCGCTGCGCTCGGCGATTCGCAGCAGCTTCGTGTAGGACAAGTGGTGGTTGCGATCGGCAATCCGTATGGATTCCAGTCCACCGTTACTGCAGGGGTGGTGAGCGCGCTGGGGCGTTCGCTGCGCTCGTATTCCGGGCGGCTGATCGATGACGTCATCCAGACGGACGCCGCGCTCAATCCCGGCAATTCCGGCGGACCGCTGGTTGATTCCGCGGGGCGAGTCGTCGGAGTGAACACGGCGACTATTTTGCCGGCGCAGGGGATCTGTTTTGCCATTGGCATCAATACCGCGAAGTTCGTGGCCAGCCGCCTGCTGCGCGATGGACGCATCCGCCGGAGCTACATCGGGGTCTCGGCGCAAACTGTACCGGTGCATCGCCGCGTGGTGCGCTTCTATGATCTGGCGAAGGAATCGGGCGCGCTCGTCTTGTCCGTCGAAGAGAATAGTCCGGCGAAGCGGGCGGGGTTGCGAGACGGCGACATCATCGTTGCACTGGAAGGCAAGCCTGTGGCTGGAGTGGACGATCTGCACCGCGTGCTGACCGATGTGCGCGTGGGCGTGAGCTGCTCCCTGACGGTGCTGCGGCGGACGGAGAAGCTGGAAGTGAAGATCGTGCCGGAAGAAGCGAAGTAGGTCTGCGGCCCGCAGGGCTTCAAAGCCCACGTTTTTGTTAGCTGTGGGCGACAGTGCCCTTCCCGATCTCGTACTCCTTCCGTCGCGCCCTTCCCGGCGTGCCTTTCGCGGTCATTGCAACCCCTTCCCGCCCGTGTTAGCCTCAATCCGAAGGGGATCACTTTGCAGCACAAAGTTCCCGCCGGGCTGGATCGCAAGGAAGCCGAAATCTACCGGCAATTCGATCCAGAGCGGCTCCCGAAACACATTGCCATCATCATGGACGGCAACGGGCGCTGGGCCAAGCGGCGCCACATGCCGCGCGTGGCCGGACACCGCGCCGGCGTGGCGGCCGTGCGCTCGACGGTTGAGACGGCGGCGCGCATCGGCATCGGGGCGCTGACGCTTTATGCCTTCTCGGAAGAAAACTGGAAGAAACGTCCCGCGAGCGAAGTCGACTTCCTGATGCGCTTGCTCAGCCGATATCTGAAGGCAGAAGTGCCCACGCTCAACAAGAACAACGTCCGCATGGAATACATTGGGCGGCAGCACGAACTGCCGGAAGATGTGCAGGAGCGCATGGAGTGGGCGCGCCGGAGTACCTCGCACAATACCGGCACGGTGCTGACGCTGGCGCTGAACTACAGCGCGCGCAGCGAACTGGTGGACGCCTTCCGCTCCATGGTAAACGCGGCTGCGCAGAACGGCGGCATTGAGCATTTGCACATTGACGAAGAAATGGTCGGCAGGCATCTTTACACGCGGCACCTGCCTGATCCGGATCTGGTGGTGCGCACCTCGGGCGAGATGCGGCTGAGCAATTTTTTGCTGTGGCAGTTGGCTTACGCCGAGATCTATGTGACGCCTACGCTGTGGCCCGATTTCCGTGGCGTGCATCTGCTGGAAGCGATTGCCGATTATCAGAAGCGCGAGCGGCGCTACGGCGGGCTGAACCATCCAGGCTAATTATGCGGAAAGCGCGGCTGCTCAAAGGATGGAAGCTGTATCTCGCGCTGATTCTGTTCTCGTATCCCTTGCTATTTGCCATTATGTGGACGGAAGCGCGATGGAGGCTACGCCAGCCACATCCGTCTCTTGCAGCGATAGCGGCGATAGCCGCCGCTGGGGCAGTCATCCTAGTCGCTTGGACCTATGTGGGAACCTCGAGAAGGGATCACTCCAACTGATTCATGCGCGACCACTCCTTGGATCGAACAACGTTTTTCCCTGAGGTCCACCTCACTTGCTGAAGCGCATCGCGACCGCGGTCGTCCTGATTCCGATTGTGCTGCTGCTGGTGCTGCGCGCACCTGTGCCGGTGGTCGCCGTCTTTGCGGCTGCCGTAGCGCTGGTCACAGTCCAGGAATTTCTCAAGCTGACCGAATCCTATGGGGTTCAGCCGCTGCGCCTGCCGACCTATATCTTTGTGGGATTGTTATTTTTGTTGCTGGCAGCGAGCGCAGCCGGCGAAACACCGCAACTCTCCGCGCTGAAGTTTGTCCTCGGGCTGGGATTTGCTTGCGCGATCGCTCCATTCGTCTTTCTGACCATCGCCATGCGGCGGGCGCAGATGAGCGGGGCATATCCGGCGGCGGCGGCCTCGGCGTTCGCTTTCGTCTACATTGCCCTGCCCATGGCCCTGCTGGTGCAGTTGCGCCAACAGTGGGCCGGAGCGTTTTGGCTGCTCTACCTGCTTCTAGTGGTTTGGGCGGGAGACATTTTCGCGTATTTTGTGGGCCGGTCCGTGGGACGGCACCTAATGGCTCCGCGCATCAGTCCGAAAAAAACTTGGGAGGGCGCTGCGGCTTCGCTGGCCGCAAGCCTGGTAGTCGGAAGCCTGCTCTTCACCTATGCCCTGCAGATCAGTTCGTTCCTGCTGCGCGTGGGACTGATCGAGCGCCGCGACGGCCTGTTCGGGCTGGAGAAGCCTGAGATGTGGCCCATTGTTTTGCTGACCGTCGCGTTGAACATGGCGGCGCAGCTTGGCGACCTGGTGGAATCGCTGATCAAACGCGGAGCGGGCGTGAAGGACTCGGGCAGCATTCTTCCCGGCCACGGCGGCATGCTTGACCGCATTGATGCGCTGCTCTTTGCCGCTCCCTTACTGTGGTACTACGCGGCAGCAGTCTTCCCACCCACCCGCCCCTGGTAACGCGTAAAATAGAGGTTCGCTTCGTCGAAGAATCTATTTGGTATGAAACGCATCGCCATCCTGGGATCGACCGGCTCGATCGGTCGCAGCACGCTGAGTGTGGCCGAGTCCTATCCGGAACGCTTTCAGATCGTCGCGCTGGCTGCGGGCGCTAATCTCGAGTCGGCCTTCGAGCAGGCGCGGCGTTGGCGGCCCGGCGTGCTTTCGATTGCGGCAGAGCCCGACGCCGATGTGTTGCGCGCGCGTCTGAAGCAAGCAGGGTTGAACGATATCGAGGTCGTGCATGGAGCGGCCGGCACGGTGAAGGTGGCAACGCATGCGGAGGCGGACTTCGTGGTGAGCGCCATCGTCGGCGTGGCCGGACTTGAGGCCACCTACGAAGCGGTGAAAGCAGGAAAGACTGTCGGCGTGGCCAATAAGGAATGTCTGGTTACGGCGGGCGAGTTGATCACGGCCGAGGCGCGCCGGCAGGGCAAACCGCTGCTGCCCATCGACAGCGAACACAACGCGGTTCACCAGTGCCTGCGCGGCGGACGGATGGAGGAAGTGGAACGCATCTGGCTGACCGCTTCCGGCGGGCCGTTCCTGAATACACCACGCTCGGAGTTCAACTCCATCACGGTGGAGCAGGCACTCAATCATCCGACCTGGAAGATGGGCAAGCGCATCACCATCGACTCGGCGACATTAATGAACAAGGGTTTCGAAGTAATTGAAGCGTGCAGATTGTTTCACATGCCGCCGGCAAAGGTGGAAGTGCTGGTGCATCCGCAGTCGACGATTCACTCCATGGTGGAATTTGTGGATGGCAGCATCCTTGCCCAATTTTCGGTAACCGACATGCGGCTGCCGATTCTGTACGCTTTGACATATCCCGAGCGCATTCAATCGGATATGCGATTTCCGGTGGGTAACCTGCGTCATCTGGACTTTTGCCCTCCAGACATGAAAAAATTTCCATGTTTGCGTCTGGCCTACGAGGCGGCAGAGGCGGGCGGGGCGAAGACGGTCGCACTCAACGCCGCCGATGAGGTTGCGGTAGCCGCGTTTCTCGAAGGCAGCATTACTTTCGATGAGATTCCCAGGATCATCGAAGACGCGGTTTCGGCATCTAATTCTGGGAAACTGGAGTCAATTGCAAAGGTGCTTGAAGCCGACACTGAGGCTCGCCGGTATGCTCAAGAGCGGGTTTTGAGAATCAATAAGAAAACCGCGCGGCCGCGGGTAACATCTGTGGTGTAGTAACTGAATCTAAACGGGGGAGCTGTTCACGTATTTCTTATATGTCTGACATCTTGATCGCCATCGCTGCCGTCGCTGTCGTCCTGGGGTTCATGATCCTGATCCACGAGTTCGGCCACTATGCGGTGGCCAAGCTGCTGGGGGTCCGGGTTGAAGTTTTCTCCATTGGGTTCGGCAAGCGCCTGCTGGGCTTCCGCAAGGGAGACACGGATTACCGCATCAGCGCGATTCCTCTCGGCGGCTATGTGAAGATGAGCGGCGAGAATCCCATGGACGAACGCACCGGCGATCCGGCCGAGTTCATGTCGCACTCCCGCTGGCACCGCTTCCTCATAGCGATTGCCGGTCCGTCGATGAATATTCTGCTAGCCATCTTCTTGCTCACTGCGGTTTATATGGTGCATTACGAGTACGCGGTTTTTTTGGATAAGCCGGCGGTAATCGAGGGCGTGAAGCACGACTCCCCTGCGGCGCTCGCTGGCTTGCAGCCGGGCGACCGGATTGTAAGAGTCGACGGTATTGACAACCCGACCTGGGAACAACTGCAGCCGCGCGTTTGGCTCAGTCCCAACCAGCCTCTGACCATTACCGTTCAGCGCGGAGATCAGACCTTCGAGAAAACCATCGTCCCCCAGGCAGTGACTACGTCTGAGGTCGGTTCCGCAGGATGGTTTCCCGAGGATCCTGTCATCGTCGGCCAGCTTGAGCCCAACTCGCCCGCTGCCAAGGCCGGGCTGAAGGTAGATGACAGAGTTGTTGCCTTGGATGGCAAGCCGCTGGTTTCGATTGAAGCTATGATTGAGCGCCTGCAGCAAAGCAAGGAGAATCCCGTCGATCTCACGGTGATTCGGGGTGGCCAGACCCTGCCCTTTCCGGGCCTGAGGCCGGTGCTCGGGAAAACAGAAGACCCGAAGGAGCAGAGATATCGCCTGGGATTCGTCGCCAGAAGCGAGACCAAGGTAACCAAGTTACCCTTCGCCCAGGCGCTGGGACTTTCGCTGGAGCAAAACAAGAAATACTCGCTGCTCATTCTGGAGTTGGCCAAGAAGATTGCGCAGCGGAAGGTGTCGCTCAAAGCCGTTTCCGGCCCGATCGGTATTGCTCAGGATGCCGGCTATGCGGCACAGCAAAAGGGCTGGACGCCCCTGCTGGAGTTGACGGCAGGGATCAGCCTGAACCTCGGCATCATTAACCTGCTGCCCATCCCCATTCTCGACGGCGGCGTCATCCTGTTCCTTTTCATCGAAGGGATCATGCGGCGCGACGTCAGCCTGCGCATCAAGGAACGCGTCTACCAGGCGGCCTTCGTTTTTCTGGTGCTGTTCGCCGTCATGGTCATCTACAACGACCTGATGAAGACTTTGCCGGGACTCATGGATAGGCTGCCTTAGTGTTATTTCTCTAGAGAACACCTTGGCTCTCATTGGCCGGAAGGCCGAGCCTGCACCGGCGCGGTGTCGAACAGGTTTCTCGACAAGCCGTTGTAGAACGGCATCACATCGTCCCTTCAACTGCCTGCAAAGTCACCTTTCCCGGTAACTTGCCGTCACTTTGATTTTTGCTCTGCGATCCACTTGTCGGTGCGGGACTCGAGGAGATCGAGCGGGAGGGTCCCGCCATCGAGCATCTCGTCGTGGAACTTGCGGATGTCGAATCTCGGCCCCAGTTCTTTCTGGGCGCGCTCGCGGAGTTCGCGGAACTTGAGTTGACCGAGCTTGTAACTGAGGGCTTGGGCGGGCCATGCGATGTAGCGATCGGTCTCAGACTGGATAGAAGGTTCGTCGACCGCGCCGGATTTGCGGAAGAAGTCCACCACTTGATCACGCGTCCATCCTTTTGAGTGGATTCCCGTGTCGACAACCAGACGTACTGCGCGGAACAGTTCGGAGGAGAGCCGGCCGTAGTCCGAGACGGGATCCTGATAGAAGCCAACCTCTTTGCCGAGTTGCTCGGCGTACAGGGCCCAGCCTTCGATGTACGCGTTAAATCCAAGACCATGCAGGCGGAACTTGGGCAACCCGGTGAGCTGCTGCTGCACAGAGAGTTGCATGTGATGTCCGGGGACGCCTTCGTGGTAGGCGATCGCCTCGTCGTTGATGAGAGAGCGCTCCGCAAACTTCGAAGTGGCAACGACGACGCGGCCGGGATGCTTGCCGTCGGGAGTGCCGGTGACGTAGTGGGTTGCAGCCGCGGCCTGGAAGGCAGGGATGGCTTCGACGGTGACCGGCGACTTGGGAAGCAGCGTGAAGAGTTCCGGGAGTTTAGGCTCCATCTGGGCGATGTAGCGGCGGAAATCGTCGAGGATCTGATCCGCGGACGTGGGAATGTACTTGGGATTGGTTTTGAGAGAGGTCCGGAAAGAAGCAAGGTCGGCGAAGCCCTCTTTCTTGGCGATCGCAGTCATCTCGGCCTGAATACGGTCGATCTCGCGCAGGCCGAGTTGGTGGATCTCGTCCGGCGTCATGCGGGTGGTGGTGCGGGCGTAGATGTCGTTTTGGTAGCGCTTCTCACCGTCCGGCAGCGAGGCGATGGAGAGGGTGGTGCGGCCTTCGGGAGCGTATTCCATACGGAGGAAGGCAGAGAAGGTCTTGTAGGCCGGAATGACGTCGCTATTGATGGCATCGGTGATCTGCTGGGTCAAGCGCTTCTGGTCGTCGGGAGAAATGTCCGCGGGATATCTCTTTGTCGGGATCAGAAACGGATCGGCGTCGATAATGCCCTGACACTGGACGGGAAGCTTCTCGATGAGGAAGCGGACGGGCATGAGCTTGTCCTTCATGCCAGCGCGAAGGACTTCGGTGGTCTGGCTGAGGACGCGCGGGATCTGATGCAGGCGGGCGACGTAGTCCTCGTAGTGCTTGACCGAATCGAAGGGCACGGACAGCGGCAGGTCCGCGAGGCTGGTGTGGATGCCATTCTGCTGATTGATGGGCATCTCGTACTCTTTCAGGTCGTAGTCGGCGCTGCGCTGCTGAAGCACGCGAACGAGAAGGTCGTGGGAGAGTTGGTCCTGGTCGGAGAAGCCGGCACTCGGAATCGCTTCGAGCCTGGCAAGAAAGGTCTCGTCGGTCTTGTGGCGCTGGAGGATGGCGTCGACTGAGTACTCGGCGAGCTTGTCGTTATATCGGTAGTCGCCGTAGGCGGAGGCACGCTCGGGAAAGTTGCGGAGATCGGTCTCGTAATACTCTTCGAAAAGAGCATTCTGGGTGGCGACGCGCTCCGCAACGGGTTTGAGGCCTTGGGCGAACACGGATCCGGCTAAGGCGGCCAAGAGTAAGAGGCTTTGGGGAAGGCGCATGGTGCATGCAGGGTATCAGAAGCTGGTTGCGCGAAGAAATAGTCCTCCCACACCTCGCACTAAAGCGTGTATAAGGGGTTTCAGTTTAAGTGCGCTCACTGTGGTACAATCGTTATGTACAATTTGTATGTGTAGATTGTACATTGGGAATCCGAGATCCATGGCGACCATCAACCTCGCAGTACCGGAGAAAGTTAAGGTCAACCGCTCCCAGTTGCGGCAAAGCCAAAGCAAGATTCTCAGGCAGGCTAAGGGTAGAACCATCGTCGAAGTCCCCGGCTGGACCGAAGAAGACGGAAAGTATGTCGTGGACAAGCGCTATTTTGACGATCTTCTGCGGAAGCTTCGCGCTACGGCCGAAACCCTGGAGATCACCGCCGATCCGAAGT
>Ga0302325_10034782_pt1 | contig 10304 bp, 9 predicted proteins | sample Palsa_T0_2_FD_201948 | JGI IMG/M metagenome (GOLD analysis project Ga0302325, IMG submission 201948) | Peat permafrost microbial communities from Stordalen Mire near Abisko, Sweden - Palsa_T0_2 | ecosystem: Environmental > Terrestrial > Soil > Palsa > Peat permafrost | place: Sweden: Abisko...
TGGTCGTGGGTCCGTCTGGAACCCGCTCGGTGAGGTCGTACCAGCGAATATCCTGTTCGGCACAGAAATACGGCCCGTAAAAAAGCTCTTGCAGGCAGAGTATCTTCACTTTCTTCTTCGCGGCCTGCTCGATCAGCTTCAAATGCTTGTCGATCATGGCTTTTTTGACCTGCGGCAGCGAGCGGCTATTGAGCGCGTTCCTTGCCTGAATCAGACCGCAGCGCACGGTGCGTGACATGATGCATACCTCCGAAAGAGGCCAATATATCAGACCTCGGAGATACGCCAAGAAATCAATGCCGATCTGTGGGCGAAGATCTGTGGGCGAAGATCAGTGGGCGAAGATCAGTGGGCGAAGATCAGCGGGCGAAGATCAGTGGGCGAAGATCAGTGGGTGAAGGTGAAACTCACACCGGTCGCAAGCTGCAGGTCGTTCCTCAGCCTGGTAGCCGGCGGATTGGTGATATAGGTGTCCCCAAAGGTGTTCTGCCAGCCCAGCCATTTATTCAGCTTGGTGACCGTCCCCAAGGCAAACACGCTGCGCAATTCGCCAGTCTGACTGAGGTCCGGGTAGAGAAACCAGCTCTGCGTAAGAATCGTGTTTTTTCCGAACTTTTGCGCTAGGTTCTCGCCGAGAGTCACCCCCGCAAGGCTGTCGCTTCTGGCGGCAACGATCGTAGGGGTGGTAGCTGGTGCCACCGGCGCAACCGAAAACGAGGAGTAGCTTTCATGCGTATAGTTCACGCCGAGCAGCAGATCAAAGGTTGTGGCAGTGGTCTTGATCACATGCACACCGAGGCCGCCGCCGAAGGTGGACCGCAGATTCAGATCTTGCAGCGCGTTGGAAAAGAAATCGCCATTCACGAATGCGAATCCGCGCTTCGAGAAGTCATGATCATAAAGAAGGCCGCCGGCACTTGAGTCGGCGGTGGTTTGGGATGGCGAGGTTGCGTTGTTAATCGCATAGATTGAGGTTGCGTAGAGAGTCAGCTTGTCGTGGAACCCGGTGCGCAGCGCATTGAACGCGATGTTCAGGTTTTCCGTTTCGCTGTTACCGGTGGTCGCGGCAAAGCCGAGATTCAGGCCGCCCTTCCAGCCCTCTAATAAGCCGGGGTGCAGGCTCTTCTCATAAGCCGCTTGCTCGGCAGGGTTGCGCAGCATGGTCATCGAGGACTTCGGCGCCTCCACCGGTCCGGCATTCTTGGTTGCGACGATCAAGTCGTCGCCACTCGTGATTACGGGTCCGAGCACGGTCTTGCCGGCGAGGCTCACATTCAAGTCGCCGGTTGACGTTATGCTTTGGATTGCGTCAAATTTCACCGTTATATCGCCCGCGTATTCGGTCTTGATTACCAGTTCCTTACCGTCGGACTTCGTGATGGACCCGCTCAACCGGTCGCCGTTCTTGAGCACGATCTGATCCGCGACCGCCGATATTGCCGACAGTAACAGTAAAAGAAGGGCTACAACCAATTTCTTGCGCACAAAGCCTCCTGGGATGACATAGAACCGGACGGAACTACCACTTCAAGTTCGAGGACAGAATGGCCCCCACAGAGGGAGCGAGAAAACAGATCGCATTCCCTTCCAAAATCTGTCTACATCCGCCACACAACGACCCCAAAGGAATGACCTGTCGGCTACCTCAGGAGCTAAAACCCGCGTAACTACTGCCTCTGGAAGGCACGGCTCAAGCCGTCCCCTGCCCTGAACCGATTCATGAGATAGCTTCTGGTTTGAAGTGGAATTATACCGAACTACCGGGGACAGTTCGACCTACGGGAAAGCAGAATTTTTTCGTAGGATCTAGGTTTTACTCTCGGGATTCTCAGGCTTGATCTCTGGTTTGACTTCAGTCTTCGCTTCAACAGTCTTTGCTTCAACAGTCTTTGCATCCGCCTTCGTGTCGTGATCCTTCATGCCCTCTTTCAGAGCGCGAATACCGTCACCTAGACCCTTGCCCAACTCCGGCAACTTCTTGGGGCCGAAAACGAGCAATGCAATGGCAAAGATCACCAACAAGTGCATCGGTTGAAACAGGCCTTCAAACATAAAACCTCCGAACCGTAGACGCCCGCGCAAAGGCTGTACAGAACACCAGCCTGTAGTGTACGCCATCAGACCCTCGGTCGTCGCGCCAAACCCGACCTCTTCCACCTCTCTACCCCCGCCCTCCCGGCCGCATTGGGCCATGTCCATCAAAATTACTTCGGTGACCTATCAGCCGAACGGCAGCCGGACTATTTTTGGCCAAGGGCTATTGTCGCGCGTCAGACCGCCCCGCTACCGCCACCGGAGGCTTCGTGAAACGTTGCGTAGTGAGATCGCTTCTGCTTCTGTTGGCAACAAACTGGTTGCATGCCGAACAAGTTCCGGCGACGTCTCCGTGCGATAGCATTTTCCTGTGGCTGGCTGGTGGCATCTCGAGCGCTCGTGTCGAACGTCTGGCAGAGACACCGAGCCCCCGAATACAGAAGACGAAATCATCAGACCAGTCCCGGAACCTCTCCTGCCGCATCACTCCAGAATGCACTCGAGCTCTCCGCGCTGCGGGGGCTGACGATGTTTTGATTCATCGTCTTGCCAAGGTCGACTCGACCCGAAACTCATCTCCCAAAGTCAAAGTCGCCCGCTCTTGCTCCGGTCCAGCAGCGCAAATTGCGGCTCTGGTTCACGACAAGAAATTCGATGCCGCTCAGGACAAAACAAGCGCCCTGATTCGCGACCATGTAAATGCCGACGACGCTCTTTCGAATAGCGCCTTGCTTCACTTTGTGCTGGGAACGATCCTGCGGCAGCAAAACCGGTTCGACGAGGCGCTCGATGAATTCACCGAATCGTCCCTTTTGATGCCCGGTTTCCCGGAGACACACAGCCAGCTTTCTTATCTGTTTTACCGGACCGACGACTCCGATAACGCACTAGCTGAAGCGCGCACCGCGCTCAGCATCGATCCGGCAAACGCCGAGGCCTATCGCTACCTCGGACTGGCGCTCTATGCCGATGGCCACTACGATGCCGCGCTGCATGCCTTCGACGAGTCGCTGGTACGCGAACCCGAAGGCTCGGTCGCCAACGCGGACGTCTACTTTGATATGGGAGTTACGCACCACGACCAGGGGGATATGCGGCGCGCCGCTATCGCCTATCGCCACGCTCTTGGCCTGCGTCCTGGCTTCTGGGAGGCGCATAGCAATCTTGGCGCCGTCCTGCACGATCAGGGCAAACTGGATGAAGCCATCGCCGAATATCGCTCTGCCAAGCGCCTTAAACCGGACGAAGCGAGCGTCCGCAACAATCTCGGCAATACGCTTTGCGACAAGGCAGACTTCGACGGCGCGATTGCAGAATTTAACGATCTCTATCGGCAGAACCCGGACTGGGATGGCGGTCATAACTGCCTGGCGCGGGCCTACATGTCAAAGCGTGATTACCCACCCGCCATTCGCGAATTGCATGCTGCCATCGAAGCCAACCCAACGGGTGCTGCAGAACGCCGCGTTTTAGGCCAGGTTTTGCTTCTTTCCGGAAAAGACGAAGAAGCGGTGGAAGTGCTGCACGAAGCCATTTCGCTCAACCCGCAATCCGGGCTCGCTCACCATTTTCTCGGCACCGCGCTGGTGAATACTCAGCATCTGTCTGAGGCTGAGAAGGAATTCCGCGAGGCGCTTCGGCTCGACCCGAGCGCCCAGAATCATTATTCGCTGGCCGCCTGCCTGATGGCGCTGAATCAATATGAAGAGGCTCTCGGAGAGCTTGAAATCGCCTCCCGCATGGACCCCAGCGAGAACCTTTATCGAGCGCGCATGCAGGAGGTCGTTCGCCTGATTACGACCTCGAAGTAACGCAGCAGTTTCTCGAGTCGGGATTCAACCGGACCGAGATTACTTTTTTTGCTGTACTGACGTGCGTCGCCTGCGGCGACCAACAAACCTAGAATGTAAAGTGAACGCGGCGCTCATATTGCCGCCCGGGGGGCTCAATGGCAACGACCGCTACCAAGCCAGCAATGGAGAAAGTACTGGAGAGAGAGAAGCCCGTCAATGCGGGAGCATCCGCTCCAGAGCGTGGCCTGCCGCTCGGGGCAGCCGCGCGCGCGGCTTCACCCCAGGAAAAAAAAGCGATCGGCTACGGCCTGCCCTGTTCGCACTGCCATGCTTACTACCCGGCGGATATGCCAGCGTGCCCCATCTGCAAGTGTGCAGATCGCGTCTCACCCAACGCGATCGTGATACATTCGATGACTGCCCCTACCTCGCAGCCCGCCACTGGCAGCGAGATCGACAGGGAACGGGAACGCCTGCTGAAGGAACTCAAGTCACAGGCCTTCGCTTCCCACACGCAAATAAATCCCGTGACCACGTTCCACTGCGTTCTCGAGCACCAGCACAGCGGATCCTCCGAACCGGCCGCCATTTGCCATAACTGCTACAGCGACGTGCGCCAGCTGGCCGACCGCCTCGAAGCTGCGCTACACATGGACCCGAAAGAAGCTGCCAAGATCGTCTACGACGCGGTCTGGGCCGACACCTCCGACCCTAACGCCAGCTATTTCAATGCCGCGAATGCAATCCTAACCGAGTTGCGCAATCGAGCCGGTATCAGCCTGTTGCTGGGGACGCACCAATCCCTGGCGCACTAGCCTCTCACCGACATCGCCACGAACTTCATCGTCCGGAAACTGTTCTGGAATCGGCCCCGCGCAGAGTGTCGGTAGATAGACACCTCGCAAACGCTGATCAAATGCAAGGCCAAAACCAGTTGCAACTTTAGCGACCTTTTTACATCTTATTCGTGGAGACAAATATGACCGAAAAAGTCAGCGATAAGATCACGAAGACCGAAGCGGAGTGGAAGCAGCAGCTTACTCCGGAACAATATCAGGTGGCCCGCGGCAGCGGTACCGAACGTGCCTTTACCGGCCAGTACTGGAATAAACACGAGGACGGGACGTACCACTGCGTCTGTTGTGGCGCACTGCTTTTTGGTTCAGAAACAAAGTTTGACTCGGGGACCGGATGGCCGAGTTTCTTTGCCGCCGCCGACCGCAAGAACATCACGGAACACACCGACACCAGTCATGGGATGGCGCGCACGGAGGCGCGTTGCGCCCGCTGCGACGCGCATTTGGGGCACGTATTTCCTGATGGGCCCGGGCCGACCGGCCTGCGCTACTGCATGAACTCTGCCTCGCTGGATTTCAAGCCGAAAAAATAGCCCTCCATACAAAGCGCAATAAAAGCGGATGGAGCGCCGGAGGTATTCACCCCGGCGGAGACGGGCACGGCTGCCCGTCGCTCCACCGCACCCTTCTGTCTGACGCGGGTAACCTCTGATTGCGTGCAACTACGGTCGATCGCTAGCGGCTGCAACCATTGCCTTGTAGGTTTCGTGCGCCTGCGCTGACTGCGCTTTCTGGTCTTTGTGCTCTTTCTTTTCGGGGGTGCGCACTTCCACGCCACCCTTCAGAATCGCACCCTCTTCAACGCTGATGCGATGCGTGATCACATCGCCAGAAAGCAGGCCCTCGCTGCGAATGTCCAGCCTGTCCTCGCACGAGACGTTGCCCTGCACCTTGCCCATGATGACGACTTCTTTGGCAGTGATGTTGGCGGCAACGTTGCCATTGCGGCCGACCGTAACGCGATTATCGGGAAAGTTGAGAGAACCTTCGACGCGTCCATCGATGAAAAGCGATTCTGAACCCGACACTTCACCCTTGATGACGAGCGAGCGTCCGATAGTGGCCTGATCTACGGGCGACGAGGACGGCTTCACCGGAGTGTAGCTGGGGGTGGAGGCCGCATTCGGAGAGTACTTCGGTTCCGGAGACTGCAACATGAATAAACCTCACTAGTGTTCCGCTAACTGGAGCGGGAGTTAGCCCTGCAACTGCGCTCAATGGGCTCAATGGCAGGAAAAGGATCGCACGAAAGGGGGTGTTACGACAGGTTACTGAAGAATATGCCGCATTACCGAAGGGAGTGACCGTTGGGGTCGCTCTTTGTATGGGAGACTCAGAGAAAGTGTTCGGCCTGAGGCAAGAGCCAGGGCTTACGTGCGGCCCTCCTCTGAGCTGAGACTGCCTACTGCGAACTGAGAACCGAAATTTGAGAACTCACTTCTGGCAACCTGGCAGTATGCCAGGCGTCGAAGCCTCCAAGCAGGTTCATCACATTGTGATGGCCGGCGCGCTCTAGCAAACTGCAGGCGATCATGCTGCGATATCCGCTCTTGCAGTGGACGGCCACTGGCCGCTGCTTGTCGATCGCGGGCAATCCTTGTGGAAACGTATCGAGCGAGCGGCATTGCACTTCGGCGATGTGTCCCGCTTGCCATTCTCCTTCGCGACGCACGTCGAGAACGTCGGGTGGGCGCAGACTCCCGTTCTGCAATCTCTGGTTCAACTCCTGTGGAGAGATCTGAGCCGTCGTCGCCACGGGGAGCCCAGCATTTTGCCACGCCGCCAAACCGCCCGCCAGATAGCCGCGAACATCTTCAATGCCCACACGAGCCAGCCGCAGCCGAGCTTCTTCAATCTGTGCAATACCATCGCCGATCAGAACCGGCCTGGAGTGGATTCCGAGAATCCCCCCCGCCCAGGACGCGAATTGTCCCGCGAGCGCAATGTTGATCGACTCCGGCACGTGCCCCGCTGCGAAGTCATCGCCCGATCGAACATCGAGCACGTTGGCGTTCTGTTGCAGCAAAGCCTGCACTTCAAATGGAGTAAGTTCCGGAAGCCTCGACAGCTCGGTTAACGCCCCAGCACCTGACCGATTGATTTCGGCATCCTCTGCAAAATATTCGGGACGAGTCGGAAGATTATTAGTCAACTGAGCAATAAATTCTTCCCGGCTGCCGATCTGCAGCGCATAGTTCGTGAGCCGCTCCTGGCCGATCGTGGACGAGCGCTCCGCCCGCATGGCGCGTCCGCAAAGCGAACCGGCACCGTGCGCCGGATACACCATCACCGTATCCGGAAGTGCCAGCAATTTCTGATGCAGACTATCGTGGAGCAGTCCCGCAAGTTCTCGCGGCGTGTGCGTGCGTGAAAGATCGGGCCGTCCAACATCGCCGATAAACAAGGTATCGCCCGTCAGCACCGCAAACGGTGGTCGAGGCTCGCCACGCGATTCGCTTTCCTCCGTGACAACCAGACATACGCTTTCCGGAGTGTGGCCCGGCGTTTCCAGCGCCCGCAACCGTAGCGCTCCTACGTTAACTTCGAAGCCGTCAATCAACGGTACGTGCGAGAATCCGGCATCCGCCCGGGCACCAATGTATATTTTCGCGCCGGTCCTAGCCGCAAGTTCTTTGTGACCTGAAACAAAGTCCGCATGCAGATGAGTTTCAAAGATGTGCCGAATTTCGAGATTTTGCTCCGCGGCGGCCTTCAGATAGATGTCCACATCGCGCTGAGGATCGACCACTGCCGCCTCGCCCTCCGAGCCAATCATGTACGAAGCGTGGGCCAGACACGTGAGATAGAATTGTTCGAAATACATGACCGCCCCCGGTTTTGAGATTGACGGCGCTAGATTAACACTTGCGCCCTTTCTTTTATCGACAATGCAATTTTTGGCACTGTCTCAGTCTCGATTTTAAATCCACAAGACGCTGCGGATCACCCCGGCGATGGCCGCTGGCCTATCTGATCATGTTTGGAGTCTTGAGGAAATCGTGCTTCAGCTGAGGTCGTATGAAGTTCAATTGCTGCGTATGCAAGCGCGAAGTTGAAATCGGCCAAACGGATGCATATACGATCCAAATCAGCCAACCTTCTCGACTCAGTCTTCAAGAGAAACCCGAACTGATGTGGGCACACGGTCCTTGCTTGCGTGCGGCGATTCCCTTAGTGGGGATTCAAATTCCAAATTGAGACACTATCCAATTTTTCCTCCCAGCGTGAATGTCGCGCCGGGCACGGCAATCAGAAGTTTTTGCACTGGGGTCACGGAATTCATGAAAAAATATCCGATTGAATTACGTCAACTTATTGAGCAACCTGCGGTTAAGGGGCGCACGGTCTGCGTACTCCTTTTGTAACTTGGACTTGCGCAGCTGACGGCCTAGAGTCAGGGGAACTGGATCGTGGGGTTTTTCGGCCCTATTCGTGCATCGAATTAGTTGAAGGTTCCCATGACGCGGTATCGGACCTCGCAGGCAGGGCGACAGAGAATGTTGAAATACAGCAAAATCAGGGCTTTCGCGACCGGATTGATATTGGGGTTTTTCTCGATAGCCGCCGCCCTGTCTGTCGCCGCTTACGCCCAGGCCCCACCCTACGCCATGGCCACGTCGGACGTGTTCGCCGATGTCTCAGCCTGGTCCGCCGATACTGCAAGTGAGGCGAGCGAACCAATCCTCACCATTAAAAAGCGGGTCGATGAAGTTAACGTGCTGTTCATCGCCACCGATCGCCATGGCAAGTTTGTCCGGAACCTGAATCAAGCCGATTTTGCCATTCTTGACGACCACAAGCCGGTCGAGTCCATCCTGAATTTCCGGCGCGAGACCGATCTACCCATCGAACTGGGACTGCTTATCGACGTCAGCGGTTCTGTCGAGGGCCGCTTTGCATTTGAAAAGGATGCAGCCATCGGCTTTCTCCAACACCTCATACGCACCGGATACGACCGGGCATTTGTGGTCGGATTCAACAAAGAAAGCCGTCTCACCCAGGACTTTACCGACAAGGTTCCGCTCCTCGCTGCCGGAGTACAGCGCCTGAATAACGGCGGCGGCACCGCACTTTATGACGCGATTTATAAAGCGTGCAAGGAAAAGCTTCTGCATGACGAGGAATCATCGGACCATCCCATCCGCCGCGCCCTGGTCATCCTCAGCGACGGCGAGGACAATCAGAGCGACCGCACGCGCGCCCAGGCGATTGAAATGGCGCAACGCGCGCAGGTTCTCGTCTACGCCATCTCCACCGATGACAGCGGCCTGATCCTGCGTGGCGACAAAGTTCTCGAGGACATAGCATCGGCCACCGGCGGACGCGCCTTCTTTCCCTACAAGATGAAAGACATCACCCACTCATTCGCATCGATCGAAGACGAACTGCGCAGCCAGTACGACGTCTCCTACAAACCGACCGACTTCGACGCCGACGGGCGCTACCGTTCGATCCAGATCACAGCCCTGAAAAAAGATCTGCAAGTCCGAGCCCGCCGCGGATACTACGCTCCCAGGCAGTAGATAAGCGCCGGGTTCAACGTTTCAGAGTTGTCACAAGTCTTGCAACCCTGAAAGTCCGGAAATTTTGAAACCCGCCCTTTCTGTGCTAACGTCGCTTTGAATCCGCATCGAGGAGTCTCCGATGGTCCTAGCTCTTCTCGCAGTCGTCGTCCTGTTGGGCGTCTTCATGATCGCGATGTACAACAGCCTGGTTCAGCTGCGCGTACGCTCCGAATCGGCCTGGTCAGACATTGATGTTCAGCTCAAGCGGCGGCATGATCTGATTCCGAACCTGGTCGAAACCGTAAAAGGCTACGCCACCCACGAAAAAAGCACGTTCGAGGACATTGCGAAATTCCGCTCCATGGCGATGCAGGCAACCGGGCCCGTCGATAAAGCCGCCGCCGAGAACCAATTGACGGGCGCGCTGAAAAGCCTGTTCGCTGTGGCAGAAAATTACCCACAGCTCCAGGCCTCACAGGAATTTACCCAGCTGCAAAATTCTTTGAGCGAAATTGAGGATGCCATTCAAAACGCCCGCCGCTACTACAACGCCGTGGTGCGCGATCTGAACACAAAAATTCAATCCTTCCCGACCAACATTCTGGCCGGGATGTTTGGCTTCCAGCAAAAACAATTCTTCGAAGCGGCGGCTACTGACCGCGAACCCGTAGCCGTAAAGTTCTAGGCATGTCCCGTCGTTCATCCCGTCGGCAAGAGACTTGCGAAGTTGCCGCCGCGCCCAGGTCTCCTCTGCCCCACCCTGTGGTAAAGCTGCTGCTCTGCCTGATCTTCGGCCTGTCACTAACGCCAGGTTTCGCCTCAGCGCAAGCTCATAGCTGGCGGGTAGCCGATTTCAAAGACACCATCTCGATCGGCCGCAATGGCGAGGCATTGGTCAGCGAACAAATCACCCTCGCGTTCGTCGGCGAGTGGCACGGCATTCACCGCACCGTTCCTGTCGAATATCCCGGACCGGATGGAACCAACTACACGCTTTTCCTCCGTGTGTTGAGCGTGACCGACGAAAACGGAAACAAGCTGAAGTACGACTCCGGCAAGTCGGGTCACTATCGCGACCTGAAGATTTACATTCCGGGAGCGATCGACACCACACG
>Ga0302325_10034783_pt1 | contig 10304 bp, 8 predicted proteins | sample Palsa_T0_2_FD_201948 | JGI IMG/M metagenome (GOLD analysis project Ga0302325, IMG submission 201948) | Peat permafrost microbial communities from Stordalen Mire near Abisko, Sweden - Palsa_T0_2 | ecosystem: Environmental > Terrestrial > Soil > Palsa > Peat permafrost | place: Sweden: Abisko...
GCGCGCTGGAGGCCGGCGAGCGGGCGACCATGATCCGCTTGCTCGACGCCCTGGACAACGCAGTCGCCGCTCTCAGTACCGCGGCGCCCGGCACGACGGCGCCCGGCACGACGGCGCCCGGCACGACGGCGCCCGGCACGACGGCGCCCGGCACGACATCGCCCGGCACCTCGTCGGCTTTCAGGGGGTAGAACGCCATGTCAGCAACCCGCAGCGAGAACTCGTCGCCGCCAGCCAGCGACCACCGCTGGCTGATCCTGGTCGTCGTCGCCATCGCCCAGCTGATGGTGATCCTTGACTCGACCATAGTGAATATCGCGCTGCCGTCCGCCCAGCGGGCGCTGGACTTCCCCAACAGCGACCGGCAGTGGATCGTGACCGCGTACGCGCTGGCGTTCGGCAGCCTGCTGCTGCTCGGCGGCCGGCTCGGCGACATGTTCAGCCGCAAGCGGGTCTTCATTACCGGCCTGATCGGCTTCGCGGTCTCCTCCGCGATCGGCGGCGCCGCCCAGTCGTTCGGCATGCTGGTGGCCGCCCGCACGCTGCAGGGCATGTTCGGGGCGATCCTCGCGCCCGCCGCGCTCGGCACCCTGGTCAGCACGTTCCGCGATCCCCGGGAGCGGGGCAGGGCGTTCGGCGTGTTCGGCTCGGTCGCCGGCGGGGGAGGCGCGGTGGGCCTGATTCTCGGCGGGGTGCTGACCCAGTACCTGTCCTGGCGCTGGACCCTCTACGTCAACCTGGTGTTCGCGGCGATCGCCGTCGCCGGTGCCATGGCGTGGATGCGCGGCAGCAAGCCCGCCAGCCGGCCGCGGCTGGACGTCGCCGGAACGCTGCTGGTCACCTCCGGCCTGTTCTGCATCGTCTTCGGCTTCTCTCATGCCGAAACGGCGGGGTGGGCGGCGCGGCTGACCATCGGCTCGCTGGTCCTCGGAGCGGTGCTGCTCGCCGCGTTTGCCGTCGCCGAGCAGCGCGTCAGTCACCCGCTGCTACCGCTGCGGGTTATTCTCGACCGGACCCGGGGAGGTTCCTACGTCTCCGTCGGCCTGGCCGGTATCGCGATCTTCGGCTGCTTCCTCTTCCTGACCTACTACCTTCAGGAGGTCAAGGGGTACAGCCCGGTCACCTCCGGGCTGTCGTTCCTCCCGATGATCGCCTGCATCATGATCAGCTCCAACACCTCCAGCATCGTGACGCTGCCGCGGTTCGGGCCGAGGGTCCTCATCACCACCGGCATGGTGCTCGGCGGCGGCGCGATGGCGTACCTGACTCAGATCACCGTGACGACCAGCTATGCGACCGGCGTGCTGCCGGCCCTGCTCGTGATGGGCCTCGGCTTCGGCATGATCATCGCTCCGGCCATCAACACGGCCACAGCCGGAGTGCGCCGCGAGGACTCAGGAGTGGCGTCTGCACTGGTCAACACGATGCAGCAGGTGGGCGGCTCGATCGGCACCGCAGCCCTGAGCACCATCGCCCTCACGGCGGCCGCGCGCTACCTCGTCGCTCATCACAGCGGCGCGCTGGCCCCGGCCATTGCGGCCACGCACGGATACACCACCGCCTTCGCCGCCTCGGCGGCACTGTTCGGGGCCGGCGCGATTCTGGCCGTCATCCTGCTGCCGTCCAAGCAGCGGCTTGAGCAGCTCAGAAGCGCGGCGGCGCCAGCCAGCGGCAGGCCGGCTGATGCGGCCGATACGGTCCCGGCGAAGCCCGATCCCTCGCTCGCGCAGCCCTAGCCTCGCGCAGCCCTAGCTCAGAGCCTCTCGATCACGTAGTCGACGCAGGCGGTCAGCGCCTGCACGTCGGCCGGGTCCACTGCCGGGAACATGCCGATGCGCAGCTGGTTGCGGCCGAGCTTGCGGTAGGGCTCGGTGTCGACGATGCCGTTGGCCCGCAGCACCGCCGCGACCGCGGCGGCATCGACGGTGTCGGCGAAATCAATGGTGCCGACAACCTGGGAGCGCTGCCCGGGGTCAGCCACGAACGGGCTCGCATACGGCGCCTTCTCCGCCCATCCGTACAGGCAGTCCGACGACTCGGCGGTCCGCGCGACGGCCCAGTCCAGGCCGCCCCGGCCCAGCAGCCACTCGACCTGGTCGGCCAGCATGATCAGGTTGGCGACCGACGGGGTGTTGTAGGTCTGCTGCAGGCGGGAATTGCTGATCGCGACCGGCAGCGAGAAGAACTCCGGGATGTACCGGCCGCTGGCCGCGATCCGCTCCGCCCGGGCCAGGGCCGCGGGCGACATCAGCGCGATCCACAGGCCGCCGTCCGAGCCGAAGCACTTCTGCGGCGCGAAGTAATACACGTCGGTCTGGGCGGCCAGCACCGGCAGACCGCCGGCGCCGCTTGTCGCGTCCACGATCACCAGCGCGCCGGGATCCGCTCCGGCCACCCGGCTGATCGGCATGGCGACGCCGGTGGAGGTCTCGTTGTGGGTGAGCGCGTAGGTGTCCACGCCGGCTTCCGCGCGCGGCAGCGGATGGCTGCCGGGCGCGGACTCGATCACCACCGGCCCGTCCAGCCAGGGAGCGGCGGAGGCCACCTTCGCGAATTTGGACGAGAACTCGCCGAACGACAAGTGCAACGACTGATGATCGACCAGGCCGAAGGCCGCGATCTCCCAGAAGGCCGTCGTGCCGCCGTTGCCGAGCACGACCTCATAACCGTCCGGCAGGGCGAAGAAACTGGCCATGCCCTCCCGGATCCGCTGCACCAGCGAGCGCACCGGGGCCTGGCGGTGCGAGGTGCCGAGCACCGCGGCGCCCGGGCCGGTCAGCGCGGCGAGCTGCCCGGGACGGACCCGGGACGGGCCGCAGCCGAACCTGCCGTCGGCCGGCCGCAGGCTCGCCGGGATGGTGACGCCGGGCCCGGCCGGACCGTGGTCAGACATTCTTGTCCAGGACATCGGCGGCGCCGGGCACGTCCCGCACCGAGCGTGATTTCGGGCCCACGTAGCGCGCGCTCGGCCTGACCAGCCGTCCGGTGCGCTTCTGCTCCATGATGTGCGCCGCCCATCCGGCGGTGCGCGCGCAGGTGAACATCGAGGTGAACATGTGCGAAGGCACCTCGGCGAAGTCCAGCATGATCGCCGCCCAGAACTCGACGTTCGTGGCCAGCACCCGGTCCGGCCGCCGGGCGTGCAGCTCGGCCAGCGCGGCCGTCTCCAGCGCGGCGGCTACCTCGTACCTGGGCGCGCCGAGTTCCCTGGCCGTCCTGCGCAGCACCCGTGCCCGCGGGTCCTCCGCCCGGTACACGCGGTGGCCGAATCCCATCAGCCGGTCGCCGCTGTCCAGTGCCTGCTTCACGTAAGCGGTCGCGTCGCCTGTCCGCTCGACTTCCTCGATCATGTGCAGCACCCGGGCGGGAGCCCCGCCGTGCAGCGGGCCGGACATCGCGCCGACGGCGCCCGACAGAGCGGCGGCTACGTCAGCGCCGGTCGAGGCGATCACCCGCGCCGTGAAGGTGGACGCGTTCATGCCATGCTCGGCCGCCGAGGACCAATACGCGTCGATGGCCTTCACGTGCCGCGGGTCGGGCTCCCCGCGCCACCGGATCATGAACCGCTCGGTGATCGTGCTGGCCGCGTCCACCTGCCGCTGCGGGACCATCGGCAGGCCGGGACCACGGGCCGACTGGGCAACGAAGGAGAGCGCCATCACCGAGGCGCGGGCCAGGTCGTCACGGGCCTGCTCGTCATCGATGTCGAGCAGCTGATGCATTCCCCACGCGGGAGCCAGCATTGCCAGCGCGCTCTGCACGTCGACCCGGATGTCCCCGGAGTGCACCGGGATCGGATACGGCTCGGCGGGCGGGAGGCCGGGCGCGAAGGCGTTATCCACCAGCAGGCCCCACACGTGCCCGTAGGACACGTGCCCGACGAGCTCCTCGATGTCCACGCCCCGGTAACGGAGCGAGCCGCCCTCTTTGTCGGGCTCGGCAATTTCCGTCTCGAACGCGATGACGCCCTCGAGCCCGGGCGTGAAGTCGGACATCTGCCGTTCCTCCATCTCCGTTGTCATGCTGGCGGTGCCCGGCCAGCCGCCAGGGCAGCGATCAGGCCCGGGCGGCCGAGGGTCATGAGATGACCAGCCGGTCCATTCAACCGCGAGCAGGGCGCAATCGGGTAACCGCCCCGTCCGTTACCCGGCCGTGACGGGCCCGACCAGCGGGGCGCGGCAGGCCGGCCGGGGCGCCCGGCGGCGATGATCACTAGTCTTGACTGCCATGCGGCACCCCGATGACCCGGCCGGGCAGGCCCGCCGTGCGCCGGGGGCTGGACCGGCCGCGGCGCCACTGGATGATGCGGCCCTCGCCGACGGCCTGCTGGCCGCCGACCCGCTCACCCTGTTCGCCCGCTGGCTGGCCGACGCGAAGGCAGTACCGCTGCCCGAGCCGACGGCGATGGTGCTGGCCACGGTCTCCGGCGAGGGCTGGCCGCGTGCCCGGACAGTGCTGCTCAAGAGCTACGACGCGGCCGGTTTCATCTTCTACACCAACCGCACCTCCCGGAAGGCCACGGACCTGGCGGCCGTGCCGCGGGCCTGCCTGCTGTTCCCCTGGCACGCGATGCAGCGGCAGGTGATCATCGAGGGGACGGTTGCCGCGCTGTCCACCGAGCAGAGCGAGCCCTACTTCCGCAGCCGGCCGCGCGGATCACAGCTCGGGGCCTGGGCCAGCAGGCAGTCCTCCGTGGTCGGGTCCAGGGACGAGCTGGACGAGCGCTACGACAGCCTGGCGGCCCGGTGGCCGGACCCCGCGGCAGTGCCCATGCCGGAATTCTGGGGCGGATACCGGGTCACGCCGCTCTCCTGGGAGTTCTGGCAGGGCCGGGAGAACCGGCTGCATGACAGATTCCGATACCGGCGCCGCGGCGATCAGTGGGTAATCGAGCGCCTGGCTCCGTGACCCGCCCCGGCTGCCACGTTCATCCCTGTGAGCCGATGCTGACCCTTCAGCCAGCGGTTCCCGTTCCGCGGCGTCGATTTCTCGCTGAATTCCTCATGGCCCGCGAGGACGGCGCGCGGGCATAGCATCAGTGCTGAGGGGAGGTTCCTTGACCGCGCACGGGCTAATCGACACCACGGAGATGTACCTTCGGACGATCTTCGAGCTCGAAGAAGAAGGCATCGTCCCGTTGCGCGCGCGCATTGCCGAGCGGCTTTCGCAAAGCGGCCCGACCGTCAGCCAGACGGTCGCGCGGATGGAGCGCGACGGGCTCGTCCGGGTCGCGGGCGACCGGCAGCTCTCGCTCACTGGCACGGGCCGCGCGCTCGCGGTCGGCGTCATGCGCAAGCACCGGCTGGCGGAGTGCCTGCTGGTCGGGGTCATCGGGCTGCCCTGGGAAGAGGTTCACATCGAGGCGTGCCGCTGGGAGCACGTGATCTCCGACAACGTGGAGCGCCGGCTGGCGGAACTGCTGGAGTATCCCGTGCGCTGCCCGCACGGGAACATCATTCCGGGGCTCGACGAGCTCGGGATACCGCCCGACGCCAGCAAGCGCGCGATAGCGGCTGGCCTTGAGGACGCGGTGGCGATGACCACGATTGCATCGGGCCAGGCTGCGACCGTGGTCATCCGCCGGATAAGCGAACAAGTCCAGAGTGATCAGGATCTGATGCTTAAACTCAAGCGTACGGGTATACAGCCGGGCCGTGAGGTAATGCTAGCGGCTAGCGACGACGGTGTGCGGGTGACAAGTGAGGACAGGGTCGGCAGTCGCACGGCGGAATTGCCGCGCCATGTCGCCGTGCACGTCTTCGTCACGAGGCGCTAGCCGTTGCCAGGGCAGGCACAGTTGCCAGGGCAGGCACAGTTGCCGGGGCAGGCACAGTTGCCAGGGCAGGCACAGTTGCCGGGGCGGGCACAGCACCGGCCAGTATGGCCTGGCGGCGCGGCGGTGAGGCGGCCCGGCGGCTCCGGCGTCACCGCGAGGCTTGCCGCTGACGCCGTCCTCGGCCAGATCGAGGCAGGCGTCGTCGTTGCCGACCGGCAGGGCAACCTGCAGTTCGCCAATTCCTACGCGATAACCCTGTTCGGGCTGCCTGGCGAACCAGGGAAGCTGGCTGGCCATTCACTGCTCTCGCTCGGCTTCGAGGAAGGTGACCTGCCCAAGGCCAGCGAACTAGCTTCCCAGGTGCTGCGCGGCCGGGCCTGGGAAGGGACTTTCGCGATCCGGCGCGGCGACGGCTCCCGGGCGTTCGTGCGCGCGCAGGGGGTACCGCTGCGCGGGCAGGACGGCGAGATCACCGGCATGGTGATCATCACGCGCGAGGCGAACAGGCGCGGCAGCCTGCACGAGCGGGAGCGGATCGGGCTGCTCGAGGTGATCGGCGAGCGGCTGGCCGGCTCTCTGGAGATGGGCACCACGCTGCGGTACGTGGCCGAGACACTGGTGCCGCAGTTTGCCGACCACTGCCTGATCGACTTGATTCAGGGCGACAAGCTGATCCGCCGGGCGGAGTACCACGCCAGGGAATGGACGCCGCCGCCCGGATCCTGGGCGGCAGTGGGCGAGCAGATCCGCTACCCCGAGGGCCATTTCTGCCAGCAGGCGATGGCCCGCAGGGACACGGTGGTCGTGGCGGACATGGCGGCCGAGCGGTGCCCGGCGCCGAGCCGGGAGAGTCAGCAGGCATGCGACGACGTCGGCGTCAGGTCGGTCATCGCCGCGCCGCTGGTCGCCCGCGGCGGCCTGCTCGGCGTGATCAGCCTGGCCCTCTCCGGGCTGACCACGCGGGAGGAGCCGAATTACGGGGCGGACGACGGCGATTTCCTCAGCGCGATCGCCGGCCGGGTGGCGGTCGCGATCGACAACGCGATGCTGTTCGAGGAGGAGCGCCGGACGGCGCTGGCGTTCCAGACCAGCCTGCTGCCGCGGCACCCGCCGGCCGTGGACGGGCTCGAGATCGCCTACAAGTACGTGCCGGCGAAGCCGCTGGAGACCCACGGCCAGGGCATCCAGACGCAGGTAGGCGGCGACTGGTACGACATCATCCCGCTGTCCGCGGGGCGGGTGGGCATCGTCATCGGCGATGTGGAGGGCCGCGGCGCGCGGGCCGCGGCGATCATGGGCCAGCTGCGGGCCGCACTGCGCGCGTTCGCCCAGGACGACAAGGAGCCCGCCGAGATCCTGCGCAGGCTCGATGACTGGTGTCGGACGCTGGGCCCGTCGCAGGCCGAGGTGCATGGCTTCGCCGCGGCCGACCCGCCGACCGTGAGCTGCACCTACCTCGTGTACGACGCGTGGTCGCGCAGCCTCTCGTTCGCCAACGCGGGTCATGACGTGCCGCTGCTCGTCACCGGCACGGATGTCGGCGAGATGGAGATCGAGCACAAGGGCCTGCTGCTGGGGGTCCGCGGGAAGGGCATCGCGAGCGTCCCCTACCGGGAGGAAACGCGGCGCCTGGAGCCAGGCTCGACGCTCGTCTTCTACACCGACGGCCTGACCGACCGGCGGCAGCGCGCCGACGGCACCGGCCATTACACCCCGGCTGAGGCGCTGGACATACTGCGCCGCGCCGTCGGGCTGGTGGCGGACGGCAGCGTCGAGGACATCGCGCGGGCGGCCGAGCAGGCCGTTCCGGGGGACATCGACGACGACATGGCGATCGTGGTGGTTCGCACCTCCGCGACGGACCTCGCGTCCTGGGAGGGCAGCTTCCCCGCCGAGCCGATCCGGGTATCGGAGGCACGGCGGCTCGCGCACGACACGTTCGCCGGCTGGGGCATGGAGCCTGAGCAGGTCGACCTGGCCTGCCTGCTCGTGTCCGAAGTGGTCACGAACGTCGTGCTGCATGCCGCGATCTCGCCCAGCTCAAGGAATGAGTTCGGGCTGGAGGCCGCGGGCCTGTCCGGAGTCGGCGACGACCTGCCCGACGCCTGGTCCGGGTTCGCTTTCGGGAACGGCGTCCCCGCTCCCGGCGGCAAGGAGTTCACGCTCCGGCTGCGGCGCGGGGCCGCCGCCGTCTGGGTCGAGGTGTTCGACGCCGATCTGCGGCTGCCCCGGATCCGCAGCGCGGCAGAGACCGACGAGGGCGGCCGCGGGCTTTACCTGGTCGATCAGCTGGCGACCCGGTGGGGCTCCCGGCCGACCCATGACGGCAAGGCTGTCTGGTTCGAGATCCCGGTCAAGGCAGGCAGCGGCGGACCCTGACGGCCGGGCGGAGCCGACCGGCCGCGCTCACGGCCCCGCCGCGCATGCCGGATCACCGCTGCGAGGACGCCCACAAGCCGAGCACGGCGATCGCGAACACCGCGACGATGACGGCCCACGTCCCGCCGGTGACCTTCAGCCCGAGGCGGCGCCTTACCCGGGTCACGAAGAACGCGACCAGTAAGCCGAGGAACGCCAGCAGGATCAGTCCTGTCGTCATCGCTGCCTCCCGGAATGGTCCCTGCCCTCGAGCATAGGGCCGGACGAGGCGATCGGGGGGTAGGCGAGCACCCGCGCGCGCCGGGAGCGCCGGCCCTCGCGCCGGCCCGCGCCGATGAAGGCAGATCCGGCCGCCGATATCGGGCTGCCGCCGGCTATGGCGCCGCGCTACTAGCGGGTAATCTTAGAAAGACCGGGCAATGTCCGCGTGCCAGCGACTGCGGAGCTGGCTAGGCGGCAGAGAACCCCAGCGGCAGAGAACTCAGGCGGCAGAGACCCCGGCGGCGGAGGACATGGTGGCGGAAGCATTCATCGTCGGGGCTGTGCGCACCCCCGTCGGCAGGCGGAACGGCGGCCTGGCGGCAGTGCACCCCGTCGACCTGGCGGCGCACGTGCTGACCGAGATCGTCGCGCGGACCGGGGTGGATCCCGCCGCGGTCGATGACGTCATCATGGGCTGCGTTTCCCAGATGGGCCCGCAGTCACTGGACATCGCGCGCAATGCGTGGCTGTCGGCCGGCCTGCCGGAGAACGTGCCCGGCGTGACCATCGACCGGCAGTGCGGTTCCTCCCAGCAGGCAGTTCACTTCGCCGCGCAGGCAGTGCTGTCCGGGACGCAGGATCTGGTGGTCGCGGCCGGCGTGGAGAGCATGAGCATGGTGCCGATGGGCTCGACCGTCACGCTGCCGCTGTCCAGCGGGATGGCGATGCCGTTCGGGACCGGCTGGCAGGACCGGTACGGCGATCAGGAAATCTCCCAGTTCCGCGGCGCCCAGCTGGTCTGCGAGAAGTGGGGGATCAAGCGGCTGGCGCTGGAGGAGTTCGCGCTGGAGAGCCACCAGCGGGCGATCCGCGCGATCGGCGAGGGCAGGTTCGCCCGGCAGATCACCCCGGTGGCCGGCATCACCACGGACGAGGGCCCGCGCCGCGACACGTCGCTGGAGAAGATGGCGGGCCTGGCGCCGCTACGCGACGGCTGGGAGCTCACCGCGGCCACCGCGTCGCAGATCTCCGACGGCGCGGCAGCGCTGATAATCGCGTCGCAGGACGCGGTGGACCGGCACGGCCTCACCCCGCGGGCGCGCATCCACGCGCTGGCTGTGACCGGGTCCGACCCCGTGTTCATGCTCACCGCGCCCATCCCGGCGACCGAGATGGCGCTCTCCAGGGGCAAGCTCGGCATCGCCGACATCGACGTGTTCGAGGTCAACGAGGCGTTCGCCCCGGTGCTCATCGCCTGGTCGGCCGACACCCGCGCGCCGCTGGAGAAGACCAACCCCAACGGCGGCGCGATCGCGCTCGGGCATCCGCTCGGCGCCACCGGCGCGATCCTGATGACCAAGCTGCTGCACGAGCTTGAGCGCACTGGCGGGCGGTACGGCCTGCAGACCATGTGCGAGGGCGGCGGCCAGGCCAACGCCACCATCATCGAGCGCCTCTAGCCAGCACATCAGGTAGCCAGCTCATCAGCGGTTAGGTTTGGTCCGGTAACAGGCGGACTAAACCTAACCGCTGATGTGTTCGACCTTCCCCAGCCTGACTCGCCCCGCCCCAGATTCCGGGGAAGCATCAGCGATGCCAAGGAATATACAACTTAAGATGTAGGTTCACTTATGTCAGAGACATAGATTACCTGTAGATCCGAACCTAAGATACGGATCCTGGTACTCATCCGGAGGTGAACCGCAGTGCTGCTGACATCGTTTGATCCTTTTGCTGAGTTCGACCGGCGCGCCCAGCGGGCGTTCGGTGCGACGAGCTTCGGCCGTTCCTACGCGACCGTGCGGATGGACGCCATCCGCCGCGCGGATGACGTCGAGCTCCGCTTCGACCTGCCGGGCATCGAGCCCGACAGCATCGACGTGACCGTTGACCACGGCACGCTGACCGTGAGCGCGAAGCGCGCGCAGGAGTACGCCGAGGGCGAGAA
>Ga0302325_10034785_pt1 | contig 10304 bp, 7 predicted proteins | sample Palsa_T0_2_FD_201948 | JGI IMG/M metagenome (GOLD analysis project Ga0302325, IMG submission 201948) | Peat permafrost microbial communities from Stordalen Mire near Abisko, Sweden - Palsa_T0_2 | ecosystem: Environmental > Terrestrial > Soil > Palsa > Peat permafrost | place: Sweden: Abisko...
TGTGGTCCAAGGGCAACGCCAGCTATCGGACGATTCATCCTGACCAGGGATGAATTGAATAGCATGGTGCACAAGAGTGAGGCCGCCGTTGATTGCAATGGCGGCCTCGATTTTATTTGCGGTCAGCCTCGATTGAGGGTCCGCTCGCGATCGCTCTCAGAACCTGTCCAAAAACCCAGAAGATGTATGAAAGCTGGACAAGAGAGCATCCCTCAGGGGCTAAAGCCCGACTCATTTTCGGCTCTTTACGGCACGGCTGAAGCCGCGCCCTTTCAAAACAGCCCTGAAGACAGCAGTTCTTGGACAGGTTCTCAGAAGTTTTGCTGCTCGTCATCTCCGTCAGAAGGTCCGCCGCGCAGCGCAGCGGTGACTGCCGAGAACGGCTTCATTTCATATTCATTCGGCGGAATGGCGCCGGCGAGGTAACGCACGAAGTAGTCCCAGCGGCGGCGCGTCATGTACTGCGTGGCCGGGCCGTAGCCGTGGGCGACGTTGGGGATGAGCAGCAGATCGAAGTCCTTGTTGGCCTTGATCAATGCATCCACAACGAGCAGCGTATTATTCGGCGGAACATTATCGTCCATGGTGCCGTGCGCCAGCAGCAGATGGCCCTTCAGGTCCTTCGCGTAGTCCTGGTTTGCCTGCGAGTCGTAGTTGCTGGTTCCATCCGCGTTGTTTATTTCGATGCCGGCCCATTTCTCGGCCCAGTCGTCTTCGTAATCGCGATTATCGTGATTGCCGCTCTCGGCGATTCCGACTTTGAAGAAATCAGGATAGTGGAACATGGCTGCAGCTGTTGCGTTGCCGCCTCCCGAGTGGCCGTACATGCCGGCGCGATCGAGATCGATAAACGGATACTGCGCCGCCAGATCTTTCATGCCGCTTACCTGGTCGGGGATAGTGTTGTCTCCGAGATTGCCGTAATAGGTTTCGTGAAAGGTCTTGGAGCGAAACGGCGTGCCCATGCCGTCGATGCAGACGACGATGAATCCAAGCTCGGCGAGAGACTGCATGTCGCGGTGCGCGGAGAAAAACTCGCGGCTGCCGCAGGAGCCGGTCTGCGGGCCGGGATAGACGTTGTTGACGATGGGATATTTCTTCGACGCATCGAACTTGCTCGGCTTGAACATGAAGCCGTAGAGGTCCGTCTTGCCATCGCGCGCTTTCACTTTGATGGGAATGGGTGGAACCCATCCGTAGGCCAGCAGCTTGGAAATGTCCTGCTTGCCGACTTCCATCACAATCTTGCCATCGTTGTTGCGGACCACGGTGGTTTGCGGCTGCGTCGGAGTCGAATACGAATCGACGAAGTAGTGGCCGTCATTCGAGACTTTGATGTTGTGCTCCGCATTTTCCGGTGTGAGCAGCTTCAGGCCGGTGCCGTCGAAATGGACGCTGTAGAAATGCTCGAAATAGGGGTCGCGCCCCTCTTCCTTGCCTACGCCGACAAAGTAGATGGTGCGCGTTTTCTCGTCGACGTAGAGCACCTGGGTTACATTGCCGGGGCCATGCGTGATCTGGTTTTTGAGCTGGCCGGTGGTCAGGTCGTAGAGATAGAGATTGCCCCAGTCGTCCCGCTCGCTGAACCAGAGAATCTCGTTCGACTTAGGCAGATAATGCCAGTTGACCTTGCCGTTACCGCTCTCAAAAAACTTGGGCGCGGTCTCGCTCATGACTTCGCGCACTTCGCCGGTCGCGGTGTCGGCGACGCGGAGCCACTCCTGCTTGTGATCGCGCGAAGTGGAGACGAAGGCAAGGTGCGCGTCATCGGGGCTCCATTCAACATCGGCCCAGCCAGTGCCGCGGCAGGCAACATCGTCGCACAGTGTGGAGCGGTGCTGATCCGGAGGCATCTTCAGGCGAACAAGTTTGCGTGTGGGCACGTCAATGACGACGCGCTCGATCATGGTGACGTCTTTGTCGCCGACCAGCGGATACTTCCAGGCTTTCAGCGTTGGGTGGCTGTTGGTGACCGGGACGAGATACATCTCTCCGGTCTTGCGCTGGTCCTGCTGGAAAGTAGCGATCCTGGTCGAGTCCGGCGACCAGAGCAGGATTGCGGCTTCGGAGTGTTGCCAACCTGCGTTGTCGGTCGCGTAGCCGTAGTCCTTCACGCCATCGGTGGTGAGTTGAGTTTCCGCGCCGGTGGCCAGGTCGCGTACCCACAAATTCCAGTCGCGGATGAATGCGCCGAGCTTCTTGTCGGGCGAGAGCGTGAGCGGTGGGCCTTTCTCTGCATGATCCGTTGCTTGCAGCGGGCCGGGCTCGTCCCCCGATGAATAAAGACGATTGCAGGATTCCGGTTTCGCGTTGAGATCGCAGCGATAGGTGGCGCCTCCCGTCGTGAGGTTTAACAGTTTATCGCCGTCAGAGAAAGAAAGATCGGAGAGCGCGAGATGCCTGGGCTGGTCCTTGATGGCGTCCGATGCCGCGTGGAGCGCCGCGGCGAGCGTCGCCTGGTCGAATGCGGCGGCGTGCGTGCCCTTGGCGGGATCGACAAGAATATAGGTCACGCCGCTCGCGTTGGCTTCGCGATACCAGAAGCGTCCGTCATCGAGCCATTGCGCGCGGACGACGCCCTGGTAAGCCAGGGGATTGACGTTGTAGCTCATGAATCGTTCGGCGGCGGCGTAGTCCTCGCGGGTATATTGCTTTGGCTGCTGGGCGAAGGCTGCGAAACAGAAGCTGAATGCAGCGATGGCGATTCCTGCCGCTATAACTCGTGAGTTACTTTTTTTACGCATTGAGTTAATTCCTTCGGGCGAGATTAGAGTGTTCGAAGATAGGTGATTAGACGCGATTGGGGGATCGATAAAGGATGCTTGGTAATTTTATAACGGTGGCCACGGTACGGCGAAAATGCTTGCGGCTTTGCGCAGAAAGAATTGGCGGCGCGACCCTTTGGGCCGCGCCGCCAATTCTTCCTCGTTCTTCGATCTGTTTGCGGCACGCGACCCCGACCCTACAGGGTTCCCCGGTACCCCGGTCGTGTCCAGTTACAAAACTAGATTCGGTCTTTAGAACAAATTCCAGAGGGACTGGTTGTAGACTTCGTGATGGTATTGGACTTCAGAGCCTTTGACAAAAGTCCCTAACTCACGCGGCGAACGGTTGGCGGCGGCTTGTTTCAGATCGGCAAAGCGACCCTGGACATCGGCGCCGAGGATCTCTGAAATCCATCCCGAGCTCTTGAAGTCTTCGATGGCCGACTGGATATTGTCGGGCAGATAGCGCTGCGCCTGGCGCAGGTTGTCAATCTCCGCCTTGGTGCCGTCGATGCCGGTCTTGAAGATGGAGTAAAGGGTCAGGTAGGGGTTGGCGTCGGGCGCCACCGAGCGCACTTCAACACGCATGGAGCGCGAGTTGCCGATGGGCACGCGCACCATGGAGCCGCGGTCCGTGGCGGAAGCCTTGATCTGGTTGGGCGCTTCGAAGTGCGGGTCCAGGCGGCGGTAGGCGTTCACACTGGGGTTCATGATGAGGCAGATGTCGAGGGCATGGGTCAGGATGTGGTCGATGAAATCCCAGCCAAATGCGGAGAGCTTTTCCTGGCCATCGGGGTCCCAGAACAGGTTGGTCTTTCCCTCGGAGATGGAGACGTTGGTGTGCATGCCGCTGCCGTTGACGCCGACAACGGGTTTGGGCAGGAAGCAGGCCGTGAAGCCCATGTTGGTAGCGATCTGGCGGGTAAGCAGTTTGTAGAGCTGAATCTGGTCGGCAGCGGCCACCACTTCGCCGTAGCCATAGTTGATTTCGAACTGGCTGGGTGCTACTTCGGGATGATCCTTCTCATTCTGGAATCCCATGGCCCGCTGGACTTCGGCTGCGGTGTCAATGAACTGGCGCAGCGGATCGAGGGGCAGCACGTGATAGTAGCCGCCGGTGTTGATGAACTCAAACTTGCCCGTCTGGTGGTAGGTTTTCTCGGCGTCGCGGCCGGCGAAGAGGAAGCCTTCAATCTCATTGGCGGCGTTGAGCGTGTACTTTTTCTCGGCATAAAGCTTGTCGGCGTAGTGCTTGAGCACGCCGCGCAGATCGCCGGAGTAAGGAGTGCCGTCCTTGTCGATCACCGTTCCGAAGACCAGGACCTTGCCGTTGCCGAAGACGTCGGCGGGAACCCAGTAGAAGGCGCTCCAATCGATGCCCAGGCGCAGATCGCTTTCCTTCTGCGCGGTAAACCCGCGGATCGACGAGCCGTCGAAGGTCAGGTTCTCGTAAGCGCCAAGCAGAAACTTCTTGTCGTAATCGAGCAAATGCAGACGGCCTTCCAGGTCGCTGAAAAGGACCGTCACGGCCTTGATGCGTTTCTCGTCGGTCAGGTACTTGATCCGCTTGTCGCGGACTTCGTCTGCGGCTATGCGGTTGGCGCGATCTGCTTTGGCTTCAAGGTTTCTCTCTTCCAACTCCTCATACGAGAGAGCAAGGAAATTGCGATACTCGGTGGACATGGATCTCCTTTGCATGGAAAAACATACGGATATTGGAAAGGGCGCGGCCACCAGCCGCTGGGAACATGGCGGCCAAAATCAAAAAGGCGCAAAGGAGGGGAAGGCTAGATGCGCCTTCCACTCCTGTACGCCCGTTTTTGGGACTGAATCATCACTTGAACAGATCAGGCTACACTAACCGCCCCTTCGGTTCAAGCTTTCAACTGTCTTTGCCGGCCTATCGTTCCGGGAGCATCCGGGCCTGAAGGCCGCTCAAATTCGAGCTGAATCCGGGGGCTGAAGCCCCCGGATTCCACCGGAATCTGCGATCTATGAATGCCTCCGGGTTCCTGCCATCCGTCTGCAAGCCTTAGGCTGTGACCAGCGCAGGCTTGGGGACGCTGTTGATGGTGTGCAGAATGATCGAAACGATCTGGTATGGGTCGCCTTCGGAGTTCGGGCGGCGATCTTCCAGATAGCCTCTATAGCCGTTCTTGATGAAGTTGACAGGCAACCGAACGGAAGCACCGCGATCGGAGAGCCCGTAACTGAACTTGTCGATGGCCTGGGTTTCGTGCAGGCCGGTCAGGCGCAGGTGGTTGTCCGGGCCATAGACGGCAATGTGCTTGGCGACGTTGTCGGAGAAGGCCTTCATGAGAGCTTCAAGATATTCCTTGCCACCGACTTCGCGCAGGTACTTGGTGGAGAAGTTGCAGTGCATGCCTGAACCGTTCCAGTCGCCCTTGATGGGCTTGCAATACAAAACGAGATCGACTTCGTATTTCTCGCAGAGACGCATCATCAGATAGCGCGCGACCCAAACGTCGTCAGCCGCTTTGGCGGAGCCTTTGGCGAAGATCTGAAACTCCCACTGGCCCTTGGCGACTTCAGCATTGATGCCTTCGTGGTTGATGCCGGCGGCAAGACACAGTTCCAGGTGTTCTTCGACGATGGTGCGCGCCAGGCTGCCCATGTACTTGTAGCCAACGCCGCAGTAATACGGGCCCTGGGGAATATTCGGGTAGCCGTCCTTGGGGAAGCCGAGAGGACGCCCTTCCTTGTAGAGGAAGTACTCCTGCTCGAGCCCAACCCACAGGTCGGGGTCGTTCTCGATGGTGGCGCGATAGTTGGTGGAATGCGGGGTTCCATCCGGATGCATGACTTCGCTCAGGACGATATAGGCGTCCTTGCGGCTGGCGTCGGGATAAAGAGCGACAGGCTTCAGAATGCAGTCGGATTTACTGCCTTCTGCCTGCATGGTGGAGCTGCCGTCGAAACCCCAGAGCGGCAGTTCTTCGAGAGTTGGCGGCTTCTCATACGATTTGAGCTGCGTTTTGCCGCGCAGTTCAGGGATGGGCTTCTTTCCGTCAAGCCAGATGTATTCCAATTTGTATTTTGTCATGGGTCTCCTCAGGCAGGAAAAGGGATGGATATGCAAGCAAATCGTAGGGCTTTGGACATAAGGAACTCGTTAAGATTTGGAAGACCGATTGCAGATTTTTATGGAGTTAGCGATGGCGGGCGACGAGAAACATCAACAGCAGGATCACCACGGGAATCATGGCCAGACCGCCGTAATAGAGTATCTTGCGCGAGGTCTGTGATTTGCGCTTCTGCCAGTCGCGCAGTTCCGGGCGGTCTTCCACGCCTACCTGGTCAATATGCTCGAGGTCATGCTTGAATTCCCGGGCGCTGGCGTAGCGATTCTTCGGGTCGCGTTCCAGGGCGCGATACAGAATCTCCTGCAACTGCGGAGAGACGGATGGGTCGGCGACCGAGGGCGGCATGGGGTGGTTGAGCAGGCGCTCATTCATGGCGGCCATGGGATTGGGACCGGTGAAGGGCAGTTTGCCGGTGAGCATCTCGTAGAGGATGACGCCCATGGAGTAGATGTCGGACCGGCCGTCGCCGCGCTTGCCTTTGACCTGTTCGGGCGAGATGTAGTTCGGAGTTCCGATGGCGGCGGTGAAATTGGCATAGGTGAGGCGCTTGGCGGCGGCGTCGCCGGCGATGCCGAAATCGATGAGCTTGATGTTGTCGTCGGCATCCACCATGATGTTCTCCGGCTTCAGGTCGCGGTGGACAACGCCGTTGGCGTGAATGTATTCAAGGGCGTCGAGCACGCCAATGGCGATGCGGAGGGCGCGCTCCTGCGGAATGCGGCCTTCATTCAGGATTTCGCGCAGCAGCCGGCCGTCGCACCACTCCATCACCATGTAAATGCGGGAGCGCGGTTCGCCGCCGAAGACGCGCATGACCTTGGGATGGACGAGCTTTTCGCCGATGTCGGCTTCGCGCTTGAAGCGATCGAAGAGAATCGGATCGGCTTCGAGGTCGGGGTGGGGAATCTTGATGGCGACTACGCGATTGTCGCGCGTGTCGATGGCGCGATAGATGGAGGCCATGCCGCTGCGGGCGACCGGGGCTTCGATGCGATAGGAGTCGAGGATGGAACCGGCTTCGAAGCCGTCGTGATACCCCATTGAGCAGACACTCCGGGTGACTTCTTTTACTCTATCGGCAAAGGTGGTGGGTCACAGTAAGGATTCCATAAGGAATTGCCGCATTGGAAGAGAAGGGAACCGGCAATCGGGCGGCTTGTCTTGCGAACAAGATGCCCCGACACCCAGTGGATGCTCGTGTTTTCAGCCGACTGGCCGGGATTCGACGATCTGCTGAAGGCTCTGGTTCACTCTGAACTGAGAACAAGAAGATGGCCGCTAAATTCTGCGCCGGCCAGGTAGCGAAGCGCCTTGTCGAATGTAACCAGAATGCCATTCTGCTTAACGGCAAGCCCGAGCAGGTAAGCGTCAGTGACTTGCTGATGCCCGATCAACCGCGCGGAGAAGGGCGCGGTCAGCACAGCCCATTTTTCTGCGATGGGCCAGTAGCGATAGCCGGAGTGCAATGCGAACCCGGCAAGGATTGCTGTCGCTTGCTCCACTGTGCGAGTGGGGCCGCGATAAGCGGGGTTCGTGGTTACTCGAACGAATCCTGATTCCGTGAGCGGGCAAACGCCCCAGTTGCGCCCGCCTCCGGCATCGAACCACCGGTGGATACTCTGGTAGTGGGTGCTGTCGACGTCGGCGAGGGAGATCAGAGCATTGAGGTCGAGCAAGTATTGCGCTCTAATCGAATTCACTCTCAGCCTCTTTTACCATCTGCGGCGTGAGCGGCTTGCCGGTGGGAGGAAAGCATGGCAGGCCATTGGCCGAATGGCGGATGTCGGGTGCGCTCGCCGGAGCTGCCTCAGCCTTTCGAAGCAGTTCGCTGATCGCTTTGCCGAGTGTGATCCCTTTTGCGCCGGCATAGATCGACGCCAACTGATGAACGTCGTCGTCCAGTGTGACGTTTGTCCTCATCTGTCCATGCTACACCATCATGAGAATATGCACCGCCTTAACATCTGGTACGCATCTCCGTTATAATGTCGTCCGTGGAATTGGTACGCACGTCGCTCTCTCAACTCAATGAAGTGCAAGGGTTTATAAAAGCGGCATTCTCCCCACTGCGCTCCGCGGATTTTTTCCTGGCATCAGGACGGGAGGCGGTAGGGCCGGCCGCGATACATTCCTACCTGCTCAACGCCGCGCACGCGGATGACCTGGGCAGTTGTGTTGTCGCCGCCGTCGATCTCCACAGCGCGAGCCACCAGTTCGCGCGCGATCTCCTCAATGTCCTTTTTCTGCGATACGATCCCGGCGATGGTCTTTTCATTCATTTCGTCGTGGACGCCATCGGTCGAGAGCACGAGCACATCGCCAACCTGCAATGTGATGGTGGTGGTGTCCGGCGAGACAAACATCTCCGGACCCAGCGAGCGGATGAGCACGTGGCGCGATTCAGACTCGGCGACGTCTTCGGCCGAGATCAGGCCCAGCTTGCGCTGCTGGGCAACCCAGGTGTGGTCCTGGGTGACCTGTTTGGCCTGGCCGTTGCGCACCAGGTAACAGCGTGAGTCGCCTACGTGCGAAACGATGGCCTGATCGTGGCGCATGGCGCAGGCGACGAGCGTGGTTGCCATGCTTTTGCCGCGGTACTCGGGGGCCAGGGTGCAGTCGTGAACAGCGGCGTTGGCGTGCTGAATGAGGCGCGGCAGCAGGCCTGCCAGCATGGTGCCGGCCTGGGCCTTGCCGAATCCCTGGATGAGCGTGGACAAAGCGGTGGCCGAGGCAACTTCGCCCAGATCCATGCCGCCGACGCCGTCGGCTACGGCAAACAAATATCCGTGGGATTGGGCCTGCTGGCGCGAGGAGGGAATAAACGATCCCATCGCATCTTCGTTGTTGGTGCGAACTTTGCCGAAATCGCTTGCCTGGCCGAACTGAACTTCCAACATGGGCGACGCCGCCTGAATCAGCCTCCGCAGGGCTGCGGGGAAAACGAACTTACTCGATTGTGAAACACCGGGGTCAAAAACACCACTGGGTGGTTCTCCGCTGTTTGTTTCTCAACCAGAAACAAACAGCGGATGCCACCCAGCAGATGCGGATCGATTGAAACGGGCTACTTGGTGGCCAGCAGGACAGATTTTCCTTTCGCCTGGGACGATCGGATGAAGTAGATGGCGCCATACAGGCCCCAGGCACCGGCGATGCCGAGCGCGCACAGCGGCTCCATTTTTGTGCCCAGGTTGAAGAACGGGCCGGCCACGTAAAAGCCCATACAAACCAGGTTGGCGATAAGGCCGAAGCCGGGAATGAGCCAATGCTTGAGCATGTTGAAGTCTGGACGCCCGGTGAAGGCCACCATGCACAGGAAGCAACTGAGCGCGTAAAGGATGAACGTGCCGAAGTTGGAGGTAAGGGTGACCGTGAGCAGCGAGTTGGGCAGCGCGGCCAGCCGGTCGTGCGACATGTAACCGACGCTGGAGAAGAGGCCGTGCGGTAAAGCTGCGATGGTTGCATCCGAGGGCGCGGCGGCGTCGCCGAAGACCAGCGCCACGCCGATGACGCCGATGACCGCGGAGATCACGGCCAGAGTCCAGATGGCTTTGCGCGGCGATAGAGACCCGGCATGAAGGATGCCGAAGTGCTCGGGAGCCTCATCGTCCTTGCCCATGGCGTAGGTGACGCGCGCGCCGGTATTCATGCAGCTCAGCGTGGTGCCGATCAGCGCGAAGAAGACGGTGACGGCCTCGGCCAGCATGAAGTACTTGCCGTGTCCCTGGCCAAGCAGCGCGTCGCCCACAATGATCATCATGTCGCCGATGGGCGCCGCGGACCCTGACGCACTGGTCATGGTGTAACCCGAGTTGAGGAAGTAATTTGCCGCGAAATACTCGATCAGGTAACAGACCAGGCCCTGAATCAACAGCGAGGCGATGACGGCGATGGGTATATGTTTGGTTGGGTTTTTGGCCTCGCCTCCCATCGAGGTTACCGATTCGAAACCGACCAGAATGAGAATGGCGACGGTAGCCTGGATGAAGAGATAACTGACCTTGTGCGGAGCAACCACGGACGCGGCATTGGGGTGTGCGAGGAATGCGCCGGTCGCGTCTCTTTCCGTGTAATCGATGGTGAAGGGGACAGGCTTGCCGGCTGCGTCGAGCAGCGGAAGGGGATTGCCGCTGGCGTCGCGGAGCGGTGCCCCGGTCTTGTCGGTCTGGAACTGGTAGGTGTAGGTAGCCAGCGTCTGCGAGTCGTACTGGAACGCCGGCGATCCGGTAGGATGGTTGGCGCGATAACCCAGGGCCAGCACGCTGAAGACGATGAGCGCGGAGATTTGGATCACGTTGATGGCCAGGTTAACGGCAGTGGATGCGCCAGCGCCCTTGGCGGCGATCCAGGCAACGAAGAAGGAGAAGACCACGGCGACCAGGGCCATGAAAACCGGGCCTGGATTCGAACCGCTCATGACGTTCGGCCAAAGGAA
>Ga0302325_10034786_pt1 | contig 10304 bp, 10 predicted proteins | sample Palsa_T0_2_FD_201948 | JGI IMG/M metagenome (GOLD analysis project Ga0302325, IMG submission 201948) | Peat permafrost microbial communities from Stordalen Mire near Abisko, Sweden - Palsa_T0_2 | ecosystem: Environmental > Terrestrial > Soil > Palsa > Peat permafrost | place: Sweden: Abisko...
ATCGGCTGGATGGCGCGCACGCTCAAGTTCTCCATGACATTGCGCCGACCTTCCGCAGCCAATGTCTCGAGTTGCGCGCTCCAGGCGAAATAGGCGCCCGGGCTGAGGAAAGCCCGCCCCGCATCCAGATTCTGTTTGCACCAAGCCTCTTGGAGCGCGAGAAACGCCGTCTTCACGCGGCCTTCGAAGGCGTTCAGGGAAAAATCCTTGTCCGCCGCGGTAAGCGCGGCGACGCCTTCGGGGATGCTCGGTGCTTGGACTCCAAGCACGGATTCGCCGGAATATCCTGCAAAGTTCGCCGGCCGAACTTCGCTAACCACCCAGTCCACCGAACCGTTGGTCACGCTGGCTTTGCAGTGGGCGCAGGTGCCGTCGAGATTCAGACGCAATTCCGCCCCGCACACCGGGCAACGAGACGCGATGACACCGCCGTTGACGGCCGTCCGGGCTGCGGCGCTGCGGGTGAAGGTCCATTGCTCGGCGTGCGCGCGGTCTTGACCCTCATCGTTCACGACCTGATTCGTATCGTCCAGCGTCTTGGCGCGGTAGACCAAATCGAAGTGCACTTGGATGCGCTGGCCTTGCGCATTGCAATCCGCATCCTCGACCGCAATACCTCGAACGTTGAGACTTTCCAGAAGTGCATGACGATGCTGCGTCTTCGCCTGCGCGATGCTCTGGGACACAAAGCTGAACATCGCATCGTTCAGATACGGCCGGATCGCGGCCGCATCGTTCTTTTGAATGCCGCGTTTGACCAGGAAGAAGGTCATTTCGGCGCGCTGCAGAAAGGTCTCCATTTCAAATCCCGGATCCAAACCGCGTATGGTCTCGATCGCCGGCGGCGGAGCGGGGCGCACGCCGGCCATCGCGGAGCCGGAATCACCCGCGGCGATTCGTGCCAGGTTCGCCGCGCCGATGACGGATCCCAGCGCCGCCATTGCGGCTTGCGCCTGCGGCGAGCCGCCGCCCAAGTTTTGCCCCGCGCGGCTTCTCATGCGCCGCAGCACATAGCCGATGAGCAGCACGATGATGATCACCATGATCAAGCCGCCCAGGGATCCGCCGCCGCTGGAGGAACTGCTCGAATGGTGGCCGCTGCTTCCAGCCGCAGAATGACCGCCGCCGCCGGCGCGCGCCAATACGATGGCCGGAAAGCAAATGGCCGCGACCGTCAGCGCGCGACGCGCGACTGTGAACGCGCAACGCACTTTTGCGCGCATCTTCAACCCAGCGCGCCGCCGCAGTTAGCGCAGAATTTCGCACCCGGTGTAGCCGCGGTGCCGCATTGGGTGCAGTGGACGGCCTTCGGTGCCATTGCTGTTCCGCAACTGGAGCAAAATTTGGCGCCCGGTGTATTGGGCGCGTGGCAGTTCGCACAGGCGATGCTGCCGGCACTGCCGCCGGGAGCGGATCCGGGCGTGGGTGCTGCACCCCCGCCTTGCCCGCCGCCGGGCGAAGGGCCAATGCCGATGCCGCCCACGAGTCCGCCGAGACCCATGCCGATGCCGAGTGCCGCCGTGCCGCCGCCCCCGCCGGCCGCCGCTCCCTCGCCAATACCCTTGAGGGCAGCGCCGACACCGTATTCGCGGAAGCCGCCCGCGAGCCGGCTGTAGGCCGTGTCCTTGCGCAAGCCTTTCAGCGTCTGCTCATCCTCCGGGCTCAAGCTAATGGTCATGTTGCCGAGGCGCGTGATCGTGATTCCGTAAGGTGCGAGCGGTGCCTGCACATCGGTGATGAGCGCCGCTTCGATGTCGGCGGTCCGCGCCGCGAGACCAAGCACCGGCCATTTCTCGGCTGTAAGTTTCTTCACCACGCTGGTTCGCAGCGCCTTGAGGATTTGTTCACGAGCCCAGTCGGTGATCAATTCATTGGTGGCCTGCCGCGTGCCGACCAATTTCAGAATCATCGCGGCCGGATCGCTGACCGATAACGCATATTCGCCGAACACGCGCAGGCCCACGGCCAGTCCGGTCTCCGGATCCTCGATATTATCGACGGGGCCGCCAAACGGCAGGCTCACGAATTCGCGAGTCCCGACGAAGTACAATTCCGCGCGGTACATGTTGCCGCCGCTGGCCCAGTCGACGATATCGCCTAAAAACGGGATCAACGCGCCGTCCATCGTCGAGCGTCCCTGAGGCAGCGTGCCGGCGAGCTTTCCCTCCTTGAAGAACAGCGCAGTCTCGTCCGGTTGCACGGTCACCTGCGTGAGCTTGCGGATGGTCATGTCAGGCCACTTGTAGAGGATGTCCTCTTTGGCCGAGTCCGGCCTTGCGATGAATTGGCGATTCAGATCGTTGGGGCGGCCAAATAAACTCACATCCCTCTCCTTAGTATGGGTCACATCCCGCCGCGCAATTTTAACTTACATCACCGAAAGTGAGTTAGCGTGAGATTCCTCCCGGCTTGACCGCAGGGGATGCCGCTTTCCCGCCATCGGTGCGAGAATGGGGACTTGGCGGGCCATACTCGGCGTTTGGCGCGCCATTCGGCAAAAGAGAGGAAGAACACAGTGACGTATCGGACACTTGAGTCGATCCGGGTCGATCATCCCGCCCCACCGAACGTGCCGAAGGACCGGCTCGTCGACCTTAGGTGGGCTCTGGGCTTCACGCCCAACAACCTTGCCGACCCCTATGAGCCGTGCGAGTGGCTCAGTGGACCGGAGATCCCGCATCTTCTGTTCAATCCGGTGATCCCCGGCGCGCCCGCCGGCTCGGCCATTTCGGGCGGTGGCAGGGGCAGTTGGGTGGTCACGCACTACGACGACATCAATCGGGTCTATACGGACAACGATTATTTCTCAAACAAAGGTGCGGCGGAGTTTCAAGCGCTGATCGGGGAAACCTTCCGTTCGATACCCCTCGCGATCGATCCTCCCGAGCACGGTAAATATCGGCGTTTCCTGATGCCCCATTTCTCTCCCTCCCGGCTCGAGCGTATGGAGGCGCAGATGCGCGAACTGGCAATCGGGATGATCAATGAGTTCAAGGACAAGGGCGAAGTCGACGTCGCCTGGGATTTTGGACGCGTATATCCGGTGCGGATCTTCATGGGACTGATGGGTTTTCCCGCCCCCATGTTCGAACAGTTCCTCGACTGGGAGTGGGACATCCTCCATTCCGGCAGCCGTGACAAGATGGCCGCGGCGTTGCGGGGTGTCCTGCAATTCCTACGGGCATTCATCGCCGAGAAAGCGATCAAACCGGACGACCATCTCGTATCGGCGATCGTCCACGGTCAGATTGAAGGCAAGCCGCTTACCGAGGATGAAAAGATCGGCATGGTCTGGTTTCTCTGGTTGGGCGGCCTGGATACCGTCGCGGCCACCATCAGCCAGATGTTTCGCCGCATGGCGCTGTATCCGAGCATCCAGCAGCAATTACGCGGCCATCCTGAGCTCATTCAATCAGCGGTGGAAGAGTTTCTGCGCACTCAACCCATCTTGAGCTCGGCGCGCCAGGTGAAGCAGGATTTCGAATGGCATGGTGTTACCTTGATGGCCGGCGACACCGTGCAGTGCCTCAACCCCGCCGGTAATTTCGATCCGACCCGGTTCGACGATCCCCGCACGTTCGATCCTGCGCGCAAAGCCAACCGGCATTTCACCTTCGTCGCAGGTGTGCACCTGTGTCTTGGCGCGCCGCTCGCGCGGCGTGAGCTGCGCATCGTGCTCGACGAATGGCTCAAACTCATCCCCGAATTCCGGGTGAAAGCGGCAGCGGATACGACCGTATTCCCCGGGCTGCTTTCCATCCGCAATCTGCCCCTCGTGTGGGATACGGCGGGACGGATGACCGCCTGAGAATTGGGCGTCGCGGTGCCTTTTACCGGGGAGGCCGGCGCGCGAGCCAGGTATCAAGGTGCCCCGCGAACGCATTGCGATTCGCCTGCGTGAGAGGCGGTGGTCCACCGCCGACATTGCCGCTGGAGCGCATCGTGTCCAGAAAATCGCGCATGGCGAGCACGCCGCGAATGGTATCGGGCGAATAGCGCTCGCCCCGTGGATTGAGCGCTTCGCCTCCCTTGGCGATCACTTCCGCGGCGAGCGGGATATCGGCCGTGATCACCAGGTCCCCGCTGCTCATGCGCTTGACGATTTCGCTGTCGGCCACGTCAAAACCGGACGCCACCCGCACGGCGCGCAAGCTGGGGATTTTTGGTATCTGCAGCGGCTGATTCGCCACCAGCGTCACGAAAACTCCCGTGCGCTCGGCGGCGCGGAACAGTATTTCCTTGATCACATTCGGACATGCATCCGCGTCAACCCAAATGCACGCCGCTGCCATCGTCGATCGTCCCCTTGGACCGGTGCGCCCCGATAATTCCGCTCAGGCCAGCCTGAGGAGCATCTGCGCCAGCGCTTCCGGTGATCATCAGGTCGTGGCCGGTATCAATCGCCCAGGCCCGTTCCGGAGCTATTGCGCGCGCCGCTGCTTCGGCAGGCCAATGCGCGACGGTGACCGGACAGTAAATGCTGGTACGCGGAATAGCCGATACCGCCGCTTCGTTGGCGAGCCGCAATGCTTGAGTGAAACAGACGAGAGGGTGGGGTGCAAGCTTGCCGGTCAGCCAAGCGTCTTCCGGATCCGTTACACCGAAATCGCTCGGCTTGCGCTCTTCCGGCAGCAAAGTGAGTTCTACGCCATCCGCGCTTGTGCGCCTCGCAACCTGGAGGATCACGGGAACCAGATCCGCCATGGCTTCCCAGTCTCGCGGCTGGAGCGCGTCCAGAAAGACGAGATGACCGATGCGACCGGGTAGCCGATCGGCAACTCCCGTGATGACCATCCCCCCGTAGCTGTGGCCGGCGAGAATGACGTCATTCAAGCCCTCGTAGGCAAGCAAGTTGACGATGTCGGTGACGTGCATGTCGAGGTCCACGCGCGCTCCGAGTAGATGGGAGCGTTCTCCAAGGCCGGTCAAAGTGGGGGTGTACACCTCATGCACGGCGGCACGCAGCAGCCTCGCGACGCGCCGCCAGCACCATCCACCGTGCGCTCCGCCGTGAACCAAAACGAAAGTTGCCATCATTCCGCTCTTATTCGATGCGGATGCGCTTGTAGCTCTCATCGTCGGGAAACCGCCCGCCGGGTTCGATCATGAAGCCCAGCATGCCTTTCGACCAGTCGGCCGAGTCCGGATACTGGCGAAACCAGTCCGTCACCACCAGCCGTTCCGCGATGCGCCATTCCTCGCCACGCTTCTCCAAGCGATCCACATAGCGGCCGGCGCCGATCGCATCGAATTTGCCGTTCGGGCCGTTGATTCGGTGAAAGCCGTAGAAGTAGGACTCCACATCCGCGGTATTTCCCCGGATAGTCATCAATATGTTGCAGAGGAAATGCTGGCTCTGATCCATGGTTCTCATCCGCGGGAAGGACCAGGCGATGAATTCCTCGGCATTTCCGGTGAATTCGAGGTGGGTATCGACCACGTCGGGCCAATAGGCGCTACGGACCATGTCTGCGTCGAGCCGATCGGCCCCGCGACAATACCGGTAGAGGCACTCGCGGATTGCTTCACGATCCGCAATTTCGTTCATAATCTTGCTAACCGGCGTAGTCATCGTTCGTCTCCATGGGTGTGCGCAGCGGTGGAGCGCCAACTTAAACCATTGCGTCAATTACACGTTTGTCCGTAAAGGCAATCTCAAGTATCTGACAGGGAATTGAGCGTGGATAAGAAACCGAGCCAACTTAACGACTATGTGTTCGCCTACTTCCTTTCCGGACCGGCGTCGACCCTCAACATCGACGGCCGGTTCCGCCGCCGGGAGGAGTTCGTGCAAATGTTCGAGGATGTATTCTTTTACTCGACACAAGGATTCGGTCCACCCGTCGCAGGCCGGCACTCGAGCATCTGCACGAGTTTGGTGAGCCAGCTGATCGAGGCCGGTTGTCTGGCGACGTCGCATGACAAATGGTCCGGTGCTTCTCATCAATTCGATGCTCGCCGATATGCGGAATTCTTAAAGCGTCAGATCGAGACCAACGCCATCTGTCAGCGGGCGATTCAAGCGGGCCCGAAATTCTGGGATGAAGCGTTTGCAAGCCAGGGCAAGGACGCTTAAGAAGCGTTGATCCGCGCCTGGGCGTCGCCTCAGCGGTTACAAATATTCCGGGCCGCAATTGACCGGCCGCGGCGGCATGAGCCTATTTGCCCACCATTTACGCATTGCTTCGTCGCCTACGAAGGGGTTGCTGAGCCTCTCATGGCCGAAGGTCGAGGTCTCTCCGTGTCCCGGTGTGAAGCTCACATCGTCGCCAAGCGTGAACAGCTTCTCGCGGATGGAGTGCACGAGTTGCGGCAGGTCGCCGTCGGAATGTTCCCAGCCGCCGATTGCGTGGCGGAAGAGAATGTCGCCGACAAAAGCGTGCCGCCGGCCCGGGTGGAAGTAGGCGACATGCCCGCGAGTATGTCCGGGACAATGCAGCACCTGCAGGGCTTCCTGGCCAAAGCGGACTTCATCGCCGTCCTCCAGCCAGCGATCGGGCGAGAAGTCCCGCGCCGGCATGTGAAACCGGCGCCCCTGCTCGGCCAATCGGTGCACCAGGTGTTCATCGCCGCGGTGCGGCCCTTCGAGGCGCGCGTCCACTGCTGCCGCGAGCTGTGCTGCGCCGCCCGCATGATCGACGTGGCCGTGAGTGACGAGCACAAGTTCCAGCCTCAGCTCCTCCAGCTCGAGGAAGCACTCTATCTGATAGAGATCGCCACCCGGGTCGATCACCGCGGCGCGTCGCGTGGCCGGGCACCATAGGATGGAACAGTTCTGTTCTGCGCGCGTGACCGGCAAGCAGTCGAATTGCATGAGCTCTTCGCGCCTATCAGTCCACGCCGATGATCACGCTATCCGCCTTGATGAGTGCGTGAGCGGCCTGACCCTTCTTCAGCTTCAGGCGCTTGGCGGAATTCGTCGTAATGACCGAAACGATTTTCATCGAAGGGCCGATACGGATCGTAACCTCCGTGCTGACTGAGCCGCGAACGATTTTCGAGATGGTTCCTTCAAACGAGTTTCGTGCGCTGATTTTCACAAGTTACCCCGCGTTGAGGAGATCGGCCAACATGTCACGGACGTGGTGCGTCTCTATTTGACAGTGCTGCACCGGGCACAGTGCACCCAAGCGTCTTTTGGGGAGACTTGTGCGGCAAGCATTGTGCGCCCTAATATGTGTTTTTGGCGAGGAGTTGGACACATGGCTTCGATAAGCGTCAAACCGCTCCAGGAGGGTCTGCCGTTCGGCGCGCGCATTACCGGCGTGACTTGGGAGGCCCTGAGGGACGAGGCGATCCGTCGGCAGATCAATACCGTCTTCGAAGCGCAGGGCATGATCGTCTTCGAGGAAATCGAACCAACGAGCAAGATGCAGGTGGCAGTCAGCGAGGTCTTCGGACCGCTGAAGGATCATCCGGTCAAGATGGTGAAGCGCCTCGACCAGGACACCATGCCCGGCGTGATCACGATCACGGCCGATCCGAGTGGATGCATCGTTGAAATCGACGGCAAGCGATTGGTCACTTGGCAGCCCTGGCACTTCGATCACAGCTACAATGACGAACTGAATCGCGCCGGAGTATTGCGCGCCGAGACGATTGCTCCGGAAGGCGGACTCACCGGCTTCGCCGACGGCATCCAGATCTACAAAGACATGTCGCCGAGGCTTCGCGAGAAGATCGAGAAGCTCAGCATCATTTACACGCTTGATCTGCATTACGCCCGCCAGCAATTCGGCTTGCCGAAGAACTTCCGCGAAATCCAGCCGAAGAGCGACAAGCTGCTGGAGGCGGCCAAGACCTTTCCTCGTGCGATCCATCCAGCGGTCTGGACGCGCAAGACCGGCGAGAAGGTGCTTCATATGTCGCCCTATGGAGCCAGGGGAATCGAAGGAATGGAGAACGCGGAAGGCGATGCATTTCTTCACGAAGTTTGGGCGGAGATCGAGCGGACGATCCGGCCCTATCATCATCAGTGGAAGCCCACGGATATGCTGATCTGGGATAATTGGCGCATGCTGCATCAGGCCTGCGGGTGCGATCCCAAATACGATCGGGTCATGCATCGCACCACCATCAAAGGGGATTACGGGCTTGGCCGCTGGGAGAAGGGTGCGAAGGCGGCCGAGGCCGCGCCCGCGATGACGTAGGTACTGCGGGGTTCAGTCCGACTTGGCGCGGCTCCAAGCGGAGCGCCCGTCGAACAGCACATCGACCGCGTGGTCCGCGAAGGCCAGTGCCTCCTCCAGCTTGACCGGCCCCAGTTCCTGTTGGGCGCTCCACCAGCCGGCAAGCATCGCCATGAGCATTTCGGCGATCAGCGTGGCCGAACGAGGCGAAATCGAGTGGTCTGTGCTCGCGTCGACGATATCCTGCACCACGACTTGAATGATGCGATTATGTCCAACCTCGTGGCGCATGCGCCTCAACTCTTGCATCGATGGACCGCTGGAGAAGAGCCGCTCCAGCATCTCGAGCTTGCCTGAGCAATACCACTGCATGAGTTTACCCGCTCGATATTTGAGACGCAGCCGGACATCATCCGACGGCGCGGAATCACCATCGGGTTGCCAACTGGCCAACCACGTCGTAGTTCCGTCCGTCACCACGGCTCGCAGCAATGCCTCCTTGGTAGGATAGCGGTCATAAAGCGTGGCCTTGGAGATGCCTGCCATGGCGGCGATCGTGTCCACGCGCGCGCCTTCGTAACCGGAACGGTGGAATTCTGTGCGTGCTGCAACGAGCAGCGCTTGGTTGATGGCCTCGATCCGCCCCGCCGTCGGACGGCCTGGACCGCGCTTCGCCAGGACGCGTCGCGCGGCAATCGATCCCGATTTTTTCATTCGACCCGACTCCGCCTGCATTGCAGCACAAACGCACCGCTCATTTCGGAGGATGCCATAACTTAAGCCGTCTCAATGCGAGATCGGCCGTTCGATTGCGCCAAATCTCGATGGTTTGCTTGACAGCAAACGATGCCAAGAAGAATATTGTACTCGAAGTATGGTTATTTGCAGGCGGGGGGCATCAGCATGTTCGGGAAACGGATCCGGCGCCATCATTACATGCGCGCGCTCCTGATTGCATCCAGTTTGATCCTGCTTGGCGCCGTGATTGCCGTCGAGGCCGATGAGGCGGCCTCCAAATCCGGTGAAACGATCGGTCTGGTGCTGACCGATTGGCGCTATGCGCTTTATCAAACCCCTGGAGCAGGAGAGTGCTCCTTGGGCCTGCAAAAAGGTGCCGTGGAGCAATTCAAAGCTCAGGACGATCCTCTCGGGCATTTCAAGAAATTCGGCGGCACGTTCGAAACCAGGGGACCGAACGGCGAGGACCCCAACTTCTCGCCCATGCTGGTAACAGATCCGTTGCCCTTCAGCGAACTCAAAACAAACGTCGGTTTCGGCTTCAACCTCGACGGTACATCCGATGGGCGCGCGACGTCGAACACTCTTGCCCACGACAAATTCGTAAGTCCCGAGGGCGAACGGGTTGACAATCAGCTGGCCCGCGTCGTGGGCTGCGTTCAGGGCTGGCGCAAAACCGGCTTCATGGCAGAGTTCTATGCGAAGGAAGTCGAGACCTCGCCCATCAATCGCCATTTGATCGAGATCACGGGGGTCCATGACGAACAGAACGAGCCCAATGTCGAAGTTTTCATATACAAAGGACGTGATCGCCTGGTCCGCAACGCTTCGGGCTCATTCATTGCGTTCATGAGCCATCGCATCGATGAGCGCTTCCCGCAATTCATGCTCAAGACGCACGGCAAAATAGTCGACGGCGTATTGCTCACGGATCCAATCCCATTCGCGCGGTTGCCGCTGGTACAGATTCAAATGACCGGCGAGCGCGACATCAGGGATCTGAGACTTCGGCTAAAGCTCACACCGACGGGCGCCGACGGCCTGCTCGGCGGATATGAACTATTGGACAGCTGGTGGAACAATCACAGCAAGTCACCCGGTTCGGATCCCGGCCTGTACAGTCCGGCGGGTATTTACCGGGCGCTCTATCGTTATGGCGACGGTTATCCTGATCCAGCGACGGGCAAGCCGACGGCAATCTCGGTTGCCTATCAAGTGTCGGCAGTGCGTGCGCTGATTGTTCATCCCACTCATCAGGCGCCGGGAGTGGTGGTTGCACAGGCGGATCAGAAAGAGTGAAGGCTCTGCGCACCCTATCATCGGGCGCGCTCATCGCGCTGCTTGCCTTGGTCGCTTGTTCTTCCAACGGGCCCCAAAAGCCGGCCTCGTCGAGCACCTCCGCGAACCCTTCCGAACCGAGCGTTCCGCCGCCCGCTG
>Ga0302325_10034788_pt1 | contig 10304 bp, 4 predicted proteins | sample Palsa_T0_2_FD_201948 | JGI IMG/M metagenome (GOLD analysis project Ga0302325, IMG submission 201948) | Peat permafrost microbial communities from Stordalen Mire near Abisko, Sweden - Palsa_T0_2 | ecosystem: Environmental > Terrestrial > Soil > Palsa > Peat permafrost | place: Sweden: Abisko...
GCATGACGACGGCGGCGCGTGACCGGTTGGCCAGGACGTTGCGTGGCGAGGCGAAGACCTCATCCAGCGTCGAGATCACCAGGCAGTTGGATGACCTGAGCCTGCACGTCGAGGGCTTCGGGCGCGTCAAGTTCCCGGTGACCCCCGCGAAGGCGCGAAAACTCATCGGCCTCGGCCAGCCTGCCCGATTCGGACGCGGCACGGAGACGCTAATCGACCCGGACGTCCGCGACACCTGGGAGATCCCGAAACCCCTCGTCAGCGCCATCTGGAACGATGCTGCGCTAACGGACATCCTCGCGACGGTGAAAGAGGAGCTTGGCCTTCCGTATCGCGCCGAGCTAACCGCTGACCTGCACTCGCTCCTCGTGTACGAGCCGAATCAGTTCTTCCTCCCCCATCAGGATTCCGAGAAGGACGACTCGATGATCGGCACCTTGGTGGTGACGCTGCCATCCACGTACACGGGCGGCGAGCTGATGGTCGGGCACGACGAGGAGTGGAAGGCCTACCGGGGATCCCGGTCGACGCTCTCGCTCGTCGCCTTCTACGCTGACTGCCGGCACGAGGTCCGCAACGTGACGTCCGGCTACCGGCTCACCCTGACGTATAACCTGCTCATGCGTGGTGACACCAGCCGCCCAGAGGGCGACGCAGGCACCATCGCAGAGCTGACTGACCTGCTCCAAGAGCACTTTTCTAGCCCGGCCGCCCGCTATCACCGGGGACCCGCGACGGACCCGCCACGCCGTCTTGTCTACCTTCTCGACCACGAGTACACCCCGCGCGGGCTCAGCTGGGGACGGCTCAAAGGTGCCGATGCCAGCAGGGTCTCACTGCTGCGCACGGCTGCGGGCAACACGGGCTGCGAAGCCATCCTCGCGCTGGCCGACATTAATACGCAGCACGGCGCCTCTGAGGACAACGGCGACTACGGATACAGATACGGCGGCGGGCGCTGGGATGAGGGTAACGACTGGTACGGCAGTGACGACGACGGGTCCTCGGGCCAATCACCCGGATATCAGATTCACCAGCTGATCGACGTGCGGGTAGCCCTCACCCACTGGACCGGTCCGAGTGATGCCGGGCTTGAGGAGACCTCGCTATCGGTGGCGGCCGACGAGGTGTGCGCGTCCACCCCGACCGATGCCCTGGTGCCCCGCGAAGTCCAGTACGAGGGCTACATGGGGAACTGGGGCAATACGCTTGACCGGTGGTATCACCGGGCGGCGGTCGTGTTGTGGCCCCGAGCGCTGGCCTTTGCCAACCGTGCGGAGCCAGCTCCCGCCACGGCTCTCGAACAGCTCACGGCGATGGCGTCGGCGGGCGATGCAGCCGGCGCACGGGCCGCAGCGGCGACCCTCGCTCCGTTCTGGGAAGCCGCCGTGCGCAGCCGAATGGCGGCGGCGAAAGACGAGGACTGCAGCCTCTTCGACAAGGCACTGCGGTTGTCGGATGCCATGGCGGACCCGGCGATCGCGGCGATGCTGCTGCGTCCGTTCCGGGTCGAGAACCTGACGTCCGCGTCCGCGAGCTCGTTCGCGAAGATCGCCGACCGCTACGGCCAGCGGTGGACGGCGGAGCTGCTGCGAACGTGGTTCGGCGAGAATCAGCCTGCCTGGGCATACGGCTGGGCCTATGCCGGAGTCTGCAGGACAGCAGCGCCATCAGGGCGGCGAGCAACCGCGACGACGTTTCCGGTTACCTCGGGAAACAGGACGTGATTCCCTGATGGAATGTCAGACCGTGCAACTATTATCGAATACATGACTGAACTATTGATCAAGGATAAGCCAGCTTGGAACACCGATCGGATGCCGTGCCCGTCGGAGGATCCGGCGGTGATGCCGGTGGAGCACCTGGAGGCGCGGATCTGCGAGCTGGCCGGGCACCTGACCGCGGCGACCTGCCGGTTCCTGCAGCTGGTGGCGGACTTCGACGCACGCGAGGGGTGGGCGTCGTGGGAGATGCCCTCGTGCGCAGCGTGGCTCTCGTGGAAGTGCCAGATCGCACCCGGGACCGCCCGCGAGCAGGTCCGGGTCGCCCGCGCCCTGCCCGCCCTGCCATTGATCCGGGCCGAGTTCGCCGCCGCCCGGCTGTCCTACGCCAAGGTCAGGGCGCTGACCCGCATCGCCGGTCCCGACAACGAGCAGGACCTCGTCCAGATGGCCACCCCGATGACGGCCGGGCAACTGGAGCGCTTCGCCCGCGCCCATCGGCGCGTCACCAGCCGCGACGGGGAGCAGGCCCGCTCCCGGCGCAAGCTGTCATGGGGCTGGGTCGACGACCACGAACTCTCCCTCCGCGGTCAGCTCCCGCCGGAGGATGCCGCCGTCCTGTTGCAGGCGCTGCGGGCGGCCATGAACGACCTCGAGCACCCCCATCACGACGGCACGGGCGACGACGACGGGGCCGACCGCGTTTCCGCGGAAACGCGCGCCGCGACGTTGGCACGCCAGGACAAGGACGACGGGACCGCCTGGGACAGGCCCCTGCCGCCACCGCCCCGCAAGGAAGACGCCGCCAGCCTCGCCGACGCCCTCGTCGCGATCTGCGCCGATTACCTCGCCGCCCGCACCGACCGGGCCGACAACCCCGACACTTACCAGGTCATCATCCACGCCGGCACCGGCGCCATCACCGGCGCGGAGCCGCCCGACCCAGAGTCCGCGAAGGCCCTCGCCGCATTGAAAGAGACCATCCCGCTGCTGGCCTTCCCCGAGAGCCACCCCGCCTGGCCCTGGCGCAGCCACCTCGAGGACGGCGCCGCGATCAGCCCGGCCACCCTGCAGATGATTACCTGCAACGCGACCATCACCACCATGCTCCACGACGCCGCAGGCAACCTTCTTAATGTCGGCCGACGCAGCCGCAAACCCTCCGCTGCGCTGCGCCGCGCAGCCCGCGAGCGCGACCGGCATCGCTGCCGCTATCCCGGCTGCGAGTCCCGCCGCGTCGACCTGCACCACATCCGCTACTGGTCCCATGGCGGCCAGACTGAACTCGCAAACCTGCTGTGCCTATGCAAGGCCCACCACCACCTCGTGCATGACAAGCACATCAGCATCGCGACGGTGGGCGGCGGGTTCGCCTTCTACCTGCCAGGAGGCGTCCGTATCGCCGACAGTCCGCCACTGCCTGCCAGCGATCCCGCCGCCATCAGCACCGCCCACGACGCCGTGATCAGCCCGTCCACCATCATCCCGCCCCACTCCGGCGAACGCCTCGACCTCAACATGGCCGTCTGGGTCGCTCTCACCAACGCCGAGATACGCGCCAAACGACGCCAGGCAGAGATGACGGCGGCGGGCGCGCCAACCCGGTGAGCGGACGCGGAAACCTATGCGGCACCATTGGTCACCGGCAAGCACGGTAAAACCAGTACCGCCGACGGCCCCTACGCCGGGCTGCCGACGTCTGGGTGGACGGTCAGAATCTGGTGCGACAGGAGAGACTGCTGCTGCCGTTGCCCACCTTGCCCGGCGAGTCAAGCGCGCCAACGCATCTCGTCGTGACGACCGACTTCTACGATTTCGAGCGGATCCACCGGGTTCTTCTACGGCACGCCCAAGCACGCCAGCCCGCCGCCGGTGTCGGGGACGCTGACCGCGGACCAGGCGGCGACGGAGGTGGCGGGCCGCTGGTATGTGAACATGGAGGACAGTACCGGCTTCATCTTCGCCGGCGCCTGCGCTTAAGCGGGCCGGACCAGACGTAGCCACCGTTCGTTCCCCATCATCGGTTTAGGGGTTTTGGGGTTTTGGGTTTTGGGGTCGGGGGGTCGGGGGTTCGCTAGGCTAGGATCGTCCAGCTATGCGGGGGTACCGTCAGGGGGCTGGCCGGGATGGCACCGGGGTCGGGGACCTCGGCCACGGTCAGGCCGGTGGCGTCGACCGTGAACTCCTGCTCCTCGTCGCCCACGTTGAGCAGCAGCAGCAGGTGCTGGCCAGGCTCGCCGCCCCAGACCCGCAGGGCCATCGCCGAGGCGGTTAGGTGCTCGGCGGCGGTGCGCGCCCGGACCAGCCACGGGTGGCGGCGGCGGAAGCCGATGAGGCGCTGGTGCAGGCGGTAATAGCGCCAGCCGTCGGGCGCCAGGTCGGCCGGGGAGGGCGGGAAGGCAGGGCGGATCTCGTCGTCGCCGCCCTCGCGGTGCTCCTTGAGGCCGCGGAAGCCCTGCTCGTCCCCGTAGTAGACGCTGGGGACGCCGCCGATGCACATCAGCACCGCGAGCGCGTGCCCGAAATGCCGGTCGTCGGTCAGCTGGGTGGCCAGCCTGGTCACGTCGTGGTTGCCGACGAAGGTCTGCGCCAGCTCGCCGTCAAGGAACGAGTTGTGCCGACCGAGGGCGTGGTTGAGCTCGTGGAAGTTGCGGTCGTTGAGCGAGGACCAGATTGCCTTCCATACCTCGTACTGGGTGATCGAGTCCAGCGCCGCCTCGTTGGCGTAGGCGGCGTAGTCGCCGTGGATCATCTCGCCTAGGAACCAGGCGTCGGGGAACGACTCGCGGACGGCGGGCAGCGCCTTGGCCCAGAACTCCGGTGGCACCGCGTAGGCGGCGTCGAGCCGCCAGCCGCCGGCGCCCCGGCCGAGCCAGTGGCTCATCACCTCGATGACGTAGCCGAGGACGGCGGGTTCATCGTGGTCGAGCTCGACCAGCTGTTGGTGGCCCTCGAAGACCGAGTAATCGCGGCCGTCGTCGGTGCGCTTGAACCAGCGGGCGGCCGGCGTTTGCGCGCCGCCGTGCAGCGCCGCCTGGAACGCGGGGAAGCGGCGGCCGACGTGGTTGAACACGCCGTCGAGGATCAGCCGCAGCCCCCGCGCGTCGGCGGCGGAGACTAGAGCGTCGAAGTCGCCCTCGTCGCCAAGCCGCGGGTCGATCCTGAAGTGGTCGGTCGTGTCGTAGCCATGCGTCTGCGACGCGAAGATCGGCCCGAGAAGCAGGCCGTTGCAGCCCAGCTCGACGGCGTAGTCCAGCCATGGCTCCAACTGCCGGAGCCGGTGCCTGGCCGGCTCGCCGTCCGGCAGCGCCGTCTGCTCCGCGCCGGTGAAGCCGAGCGGGTACACCTGCCACAGGATGGCGTGATCAGCCCAGATCGTCACTCTTCCACGGTACTGGCTCCGCGTTGTCACCGCGCGCATTCAAGCTGCGAACAGATTAAATGCCGATTACCGAGCTTCAGGTGTACTTGAAGCCCGGAGCGTTGCTGGTACCGCCGACGGCGGTGACGGTGACATGCACCGTGCCAGCGCCAGCGGGCGCCACGACCTTGATCTCGGTCGCCGAGATCACCCGCAGTTTGCCGCCGAGCTTGCCGCCGAAGTGGACCGATGTCACCCCGATGAAGTTCGAGCCGCGGATGGTGACCGTGGTCCCGCCCTTGTGGGTGCCCTTGTTGGGCGACAGGCTGGAGACGTACGGCGCGGCGACGTACTGGAAGCGGTCCGCCTTGGTCACCGCGCTCGGCGTGAGATCCTCGGCGATGATCTGAATGTTGATCGTGCGGGTCGACTCGGCCGGCACGGTCACCTTGCAGATCGAGGCGGTTGAGCAGGTCGCGTTCAGCGTGGTGGCGCCGACCACGGCCCGGTCGGCGCCGGCGATCGGAAGGAACCCGTGGCCGTGCACGGTGACGGTGGTGGCGCGGCCGGCCCGGCCGACGTTGGGCGAGATGCCGGTGACGCTGGTCGACATCAGCTTGGTCGCGTAGTACTGGCACATCAGCGCGGCCAGGCCCGGATAGAACATGCTGACGTGACCCGAGCCGTCCTCGCCGGTGACGATCGGGACGCCGAGCCCGGAGGCCATGTCGAAGCCCTCGGTCGCCGGGTACAGGCCACCGGTGTAGCCGGTCGGCGTGTAGTCGTTGTTGCCCTCGGTGATGTCGAGCAGCCCCTCGGGCACCGATTCGTAGACGTAGGAGTGATCAAGCGCCATCATCCCGTACAGGCCCGCCGGCAGCACCCCGGCCGCCCCTGAGCCGTAGTCGGCGCAGAATGGCGAGGAGTCGATCAGCGCCGCGATGGCGGCCCACAGCGGCGCCGCCGCGCTCGTCCCGCCCACCGACTGCCACTGTCCGGCCGCGTAGATGACGTAGCCGGACTCCGGGTCGGCGTCGGCGGAGACGTCAGGAATCTCGCGCACGTACCCGCCCTTGTTGGCCTTCACGCAGACGGCGTTGGTCTCCGAGAGGCTGTTGACCAGGCCGGGGATGGCCGTCTGGTACTGGTAGGCCGGCATGCACCAGGCCGTCGAGTCGCCGCCGCCGGCGGCTCCCGCCTCGTCCGCCGACTCGTTCCAGACGGTCTCGCCGCCGCCCGACTCGATCGTGGTGCCGCCGACCGCGACGACAAAGGGCGAGCTGGCCGGGAAGTTGTCATCGGGGGTGGCCTCACCGTTGCCGTAGCAGCCGGAGGAGCCAGTGTCGCCGGCCGACGCAAACACCGTCTGGCCCTGCGTCTGCGCCTGGCTCATCAGGGTGGTCACGTCGGTGAAGTAGGCCGGGTCGTTCGCCTCGATGAGCGCCTCGCATTCGCCGAACGACGCGGAGACGACCTTGTCCTTGTCGGTGTCGACGATGGCCTTGAACATGTCGTAGACGTCAGCGTCGCTGTTGGGCGCCTGGTAGACGTCGACGCTGATGCCCGGGGCGAGGCCGGCCACGTCCTCGATGTCGAGCGCGGCCTCGGGGGAGGGCGCGCCGGATCCGGTGCCGGCGCCGCCGTCGATCTTGAGGTAGCTGACCGGGGTCTTGATGCCGTAGCACTGTTCGTAGGCGCTGATGTCGGAGGGCAGGTTGGGGCCGATCTCGGCCAGCGCGACGCGCACGCCCTGGCCAAGGTCGCCGTCGGAGTAGAGCGGGGACATCAGGTAGTAGCTGGCGAGTTGGCTGGCCGTGTAGGCGCCGTTCTCGGTGGCCGTCTGGCTGGCGTCCGTGCACGCCTGCGGGCCGGCCGCCGACGGCGTGGCCGTGGTCCGCTTGAGCGCGGCCTGACCGGGCGCGGCGGCGGTCGGGTTGGCGGGCTTGCTGAGCATGGACTGCGACACGTCCATGTCATTGAGACCGAGGATGCCGCTGACCAGCGACGCCGCTGACGAGGCGAGCTTCGGCGCGGTGCTGTTGGCGATGGCTACCCGCCCGTTGGTCAGGCGGTACCTGACGAGGTCGACCCGGAAGGCGCGCTCGATGGTGAGCGCGGTCGCGGTGACCGGGATGGAGAGCCGGTTGGACGAGACGACGCCCGGCGACAGCCCGGCCGCGCGCAGCGCGTTCTCGACCGTCGCCAGCTGGCTGAGCGAAGGGCCGAAGAGCGGCCCGAACTGGCCCGGCTTGAGAAAATCGTGGAAGTAGGGCGACTTTCGGTTGGACAGCCCGTCTAGGAAGGCGGTGAGCGCGCTCTGGTCGCGCACCTTCAGCGTGACGTCCAGGTGCATCGCGGTGCCGGCCGCGACCGCTCCCAGCCGCACCGAGCCCGCGGGCAGCCGCGGCGCGAGGTTAGCGGGCAGCGAAACCGCCTGCATGGCGGCGGCGGATTGCACGGCGGGCAGCGCGGGCCGCGCCGCTGCCCCCGATGGCCCGGCGGCGGCAAATACGCCTATTAGCGCCGCGATACCGACAGAAAATGCCCAAAAAGGCCTTCTATGCAGCCTCATTGCCCCTACCCCGTAGTAGCCCCGAATGCGTTACGACGTCTATATCGCGAGATGGAGCACTCGGCAACCAGAATGCTGAATCCCAAAGACGCTAAGGTCGAGCAGAATACAAAAGGGATTAAAATCCGATCAGCGTCGTTATCTTAGCGCGTCGGCGATCGGCAGCGCCTGGCACTAGCCGCGCCTGGACCATGACCGGCTGACGGTAGGGTCAGGCTGTGTCTGACGGGCTGCACGATCCCTTTGCCACCGCGGCGCTGCGCGACCGGGTGCTTGACGCCTGGGCCGCGTCGCCCGCGCGCTTCCGCGAGGACGCCAACGCGGAGGAGGATTACGCGCTCGGCGGCTACCGGGACCGGGTCGTGGTGGAGCTCGCCCAGAACGCGGCCGACGCCGCCGTGCGCGGCGGGGTGCCCGGGCGGCTGCGGCTGACGCTGCGCGACGGGATGCTCATCGCCGCGAACACGGGCACGCCGCTCGACGCGGCCGGGGTGGCAGCGCTGTCCACGCTGCGCGCCTCGAGCAAGCGCGACGCCGAGGCCGCTGACGGCACGGTCGGGCGGTTCGGCGTCGGGTTCGCGGCGGTGGTCGCGGTCAGCGACGAGCCGCGCATCCACTCCGCGACCGGCTCAGTTGGCTGGTCGCGGGCGCGGACGACGGAACTGCTCGGCGCCATCCCGGCGCTGGCGGGCGAGCTGGCGGCGCGCTCCGGCCACGCCCCGCTGCTGCGCCTGCCGTTCGCGGCCGCCGACCTGGCCCAGCACGGCATTGCCGGAAATGACCCGGCCGAAGGCTTCGCGACGGCGGTGGAGCTGCCGCTGCGGGACGACGCCGCCATCGGCCTCGTCAGGCGGCTGCTGGCCGAAACCGGCCCGGCGCTGCTGCTCGCGCTGCCCGCGCTCACCGAGGTGGTGATCGAGGCCGACGGGGCGGTCCGGGTGCTCACCGCGGTGCACGCGCTGGACGCGGCGACGATCACGTCCGACGGCGCGGTCAGCCGGTGGCGGGTGGCCGCCGCGGGCGGCGATCTCGACCCGGCCCTGCTGGCGGACCGGCCGGCCGAGGAACGCGCCCGCACGACCTGGTCGGTCCGCTGGGCAGTGCCGGTCGACGCCGCCGGATCGCCCTCGGCGCAAGCCGAGGCGAGCGCCGTCGTGTACGCGCCGACTCCGACCGACGAGCCGCTTGGCCGGCCGGCCCTGCTGCTGGCGTCGTTCCCGCTCAGCCCCGACCGGCGGCACGTCGCGCCAGGTCCGCTGACCGACTTCCTGGTCGAACGGGCGGCCGAGGTGTACGCCGGGATGCTGCCGGGTCTCGCACCGGGGCCGGGGCTGCTTGACCTGGTGCCGGGACCAGTCGGGCGGGGCGAACTCGACGCGTCGCTGTCGCACGCGATCATGTCCCGGCTGTCCGATGTGGCGTTCCTCCCGGCCGTTGCCGGGAGCCCGACCGCGCGGATCAGGCCGCGCGATGCGGTGCTGCTGGCCGGCGGCCCGCCGGGGCTGGCCGATTGGCTCGCCCCGGTGCTGCCCGACCTGGTCGCGGGGCCGTCCAGGCACCCGGCGTTCGCGGTACTCGGGGTAAGGCGGCTGCCGTTGGCCGAACTGGCCGACCTGCTCGCCGCCCTCAGCCGGGAGCCCTCCTGGTGGCGAGGCCTTTACGCGGCGCTGGCGGGCGCGTCGGCGGAGGAGATACCGGAACTCGGCGCGCTGCCGGTGCCGCTGGCCGACGGGCGGCTGGTGCGCGGCCCGCGCGGGCTGCTGCTGCCCGGCGCGGGCCTTGAGCACCCGGACCGGCTGGGCGTGCTCGGGCTGCGGGTGGTGGCGCCCGAGGCGGCCCACCCGCTGCTCGCCCGGCTCGGCGCGGTCGAGGCGACACCGCGCACCGTCCTTGACGATGCCGCGACCCGCGCCGCCGTCGCCGCCTCCTACGACAACGCGGTCGAGGCCGGCTACGACGATGACGGCCCCGAGCGGGTAGCCGACGCGGTGCTCGGCCTTGTCTCGGCGCTCAACGCCGAGCCGGGCGAGTACCCGTACCTGGCCGACCTCGCGCTGCCCGGTGTCGACGGCGACTGGTACCCGGCGGGCGAACTGCTGCTGCCCGGCTCGCCCATGGCCGACGTGCTCGCGGCGGACGGGCCGCTCGGGATGATCGAGCAGGCCGCGGTTGACCGGTACGGTGCCACCGCCCTGGCGGCGGCCGGTGTGCATTTCTCGTTCGGCCTGCTGACGGCGGAGGATGTCGAGCTGGACGAGTCCGCCATCGACCTGGAGCTCGACGGCGCGGCCGAGTGGGCGGCCGACAGTCGGGCCCGGCTCGACCCGGAGTACGGCTCGCTTCCGCCGGTCGCCCTTGAGGTCGTGGCCGTGCGGGACCTCGACCTGGTCGACCCCGGCCGCTGGTCGCAGGCGCTTGAGCTGCTCACCCGTCCCCCGCTGCGGGCGGCCCTGACCGAGTCGGCCCGGGTCCGGCTGGCGGACGGCCGCCACGCGGACGTGCCCGCCTATACGGCCTGGTGGCTAAGGAAGCACCTGGTGCTCGACGGCCGCCGCCCGGGCGACCTGCGCGCCCCGGACTCCGACCCGCTGCTCACCGGGCTGTACGACGTCACCGGGGCAAGCGCCGGCAGCGCGCTGGCCGACCCCGT
>Ga0302325_10034789_pt1 | contig 10304 bp, 8 predicted proteins | sample Palsa_T0_2_FD_201948 | JGI IMG/M metagenome (GOLD analysis project Ga0302325, IMG submission 201948) | Peat permafrost microbial communities from Stordalen Mire near Abisko, Sweden - Palsa_T0_2 | ecosystem: Environmental > Terrestrial > Soil > Palsa > Peat permafrost | place: Sweden: Abisko...
CTTCCCTGGGCCCTTGCCGGGCTTTGGTCGCACCTATCAAATTGATATTTACGTTAGCAATGATCCTATGCGACGATTCAAATATGATGGGTGGTGAAGAGGTCAGAAGGTGGCTATGGTAGATGGGAAGCATAGCCGGATCTGGCTTCGCGCTGGCCAACGCGAAAAGTATCGCATTGATCTCCAATCCACTAGGATTCAGCTCATGACAATAGCTCTCATTCAAGAAAGAGAGCAGAGCCACGGGGCAGGGTGGTAACGTACCGATGTGGTGTTGTTGATGTTGTTGATCGGGAAAGGAAGGGGAATTTTCAAAATTCGGAGTATATGACGAGTTCGCGAGCTCGCGAGCGAATTTTTCTATCACGTGCGGGGGGTTCGCTTTCAATTCACTTTCAATAGTGCAAGGCTGCGTAAAGTTGGACTGCTTGTGCTCATGATATCATACTGACCACATGGGATCTCTCCAAGGCGAAATACCCTACTCTCTGCTTAAGTGAAGTCCAGAATGACGATACAATTGTCCACAGAGCAGCAACGCACTATTTCAGGTAAGAAAATCCTGTAGCAAGGCAATATGCAAAACAATGGGACTGTAGCAGCCCTTTCCCTGCTGGGCCAACGGCTCCTCCTCCCCCTCCTCATCCCCTCCCACCGTGTCGAGCCCGTGGCGCCAGTAGCTCTACTTAGCGTAGTGGCGAACTTCCGAACGCAATGTAGATATCGAATGAAAACGCAATCCGTCAAGGATACGATCGGGTCTTATACTTTTCTCAAACAAGTGCTGCGAAATATTAAACATGGCATTCTAAGCAGGCTGTTGTAGCAAAGACTTGCCAACTTCATCACGCATATGAAGGTACTACGACATTTCATACTTGCAAGATGCTTGAATAGCTTTTGTCATTGTTCTAAAGCCAAGAGAGCAAAAAAGGTTTAATAAGAAACGCGTTCTTCTGGACTAGACTGGTCCTACTTCAATCCCAATTGTAGCCTCTTACTGTATGCAACTGTAGCCTGTAGTACATCCCGTATGAATCGATACGACTGCGCATCTACAGATGGTGGTTGCGGCGAACATCGCACAAAATTTCACAGAGAGTGAAGATGTTTTTTGAGAAGAGCATGAAGTGAGGTTGATAGATTGTGTAAATAAGCGAGACTCTACAAAATTTTGCAAAAAAAGATTCACCCAGTGACTTAGAATGCTCCCAGTGAAGAATTCTAAGGATAGCGACTATCGCTCAGAAATAGCAAAATAAAAAAGTAAGGTTCAAACCGGCAAAGCTCACAAGACAGCTTCTTTCTAGCTTTCGTTTTCGAGCTAGAAGGAAGGTGTCTGTTACGAAAAGGCTCGTAGCCTTTTACTCCGTTTCGAACAACTGTCTCCGAAGAGATAGAACAAACCGATTTTGTTTTTAGCCGCGCACAGTTTTTTTGTTTGGTCTTGTGCAGTCTGGGACCCGGCCGTACACAGTTTATAGTCATGTCGGTCTGGACTACCATCGTGGTGGTGTAGCCCTGCGGATGTTAGTGACAGCTTAATTTTGGTTGTTGTGGTGAGAACTTACCACACCACATATGGTGACACAAAATTGACTTATTGTGCCATATAACACCCGCTCATTCGCTTGAACATCGGCATCGGGGTGACTATCGTGACCCGTGACTGAACCACCAGTTTAAGACTCCTAATGGACACGGGCATTGTAGAGCGGGAGTACTAGGGACGGAGCAATGAGGTGAAATTGGTTGATCGCTTTTTCGAGCATGCACGATCATAATCTTTTTCTAGGAGACCGTCTTTTCATCAGGAGGAAACCATCAGACCCTTTTGAACTTCTCTCAAAGGTTCCAATTCGGACTGAGATTTTGGGAAATCACACTCGTCAGACAGCGGTCGCACTTTGATCTTCGTAGTGCAATATCAACACCGCGTTCGACACATGCTCTAAGCTCTGAGGATGCATATCTTTCTAGGATACAAGATTGCAGATGCAGGACAGATTGAAGACTCATTCGAGGCTTGGAAGGACATATTCTGCGATGTCTCCACTCACTGGGGACGCTCAACATCTGACAGAAGGTTCAGTGATGCCATAGTCATTAAGATTACGGTAGACGGCAGGCGCATCTTGGCTGCCAGAAGCCAACATAACCTCTCAGGATTATGTTATGCCTCCAGCCGCTCAATGGCCTGAAGAGCTGAAGCAAATTGATATAAATAGCAGATAGATAGCTGATAAACAGCAGGTAGAGAGCAGATAAATAGCATGAATGGCGCGGCAGATTAATGGGGACAAATTTACAGGCAAGAAGGACCTTTGGTAGCATGACAGAATAGCTTGACAACGAACAAAACGAAGGCATAGAAGGTTGGTATTGCAGTGTATGCATTTCTAGTCCCTTCTACGTATCCAAAGACAACGATCTTCAACTCCAATCGGCCTCCAATGATACGCTAAAATACAAAAATATCAACCAAGTCTAAGGTGCCACTCTTGCTCGTCTAGTGCGAGGAATGAGGGGACAGCGCGCACTGCATTGCCGTCCTCAAATCTAATGCTTTGATCAAATGTGCTGATGCTGCAAAGGAACGCAATGCTGCTGAATGGCTGCAAAAGAACGGAGTTGATTCAAGGGTATCCGCGTAGCCGTTTGTCCTTTACTCACTCTCGGATTCCTAACTCATCCGTCATGCATCCTCAAGTGCTCCCCAACTCCGGTGTTGGCATGGCCCTCTTTGCTGCTTTTGTAGACCCGACAGCCCCTGCTATCGTCCCCAACCCAATTGTACCAGCTGCAGGTGTAGGGCCGAGATCCCAAGTCCCCAGCGCCGTTGCAGCAAAAGTCTGTGTAAACACCACATACGCTACACTCGTTGTACCATCCACAGTGAACAGGCTTCCCCAAGTGCCAACCGTTGGCGATTGTGTTGGAGCAAGAGTTACAGCGGCACCTCCTCCAGGAGCAACGGCCTGCGGATCGGGATTCGGTGATGCTGTTGTGAAGGAGAGGAGGGCGAGAATTGAGAGGAGGAGGTGAGGTTGCATGTCGAAGAGGTACAGGTCTTGGCAAATGGCTGGAACTACTGCAGGCCGCCGGGAATCAGGGATGCGATCGACTTTTGCTGCAGTCTTACGGCGTATGGCGCCTTGGCGAGATTCTGTGTAGGGCCTCGGATTGTCCTGCTTCGCTGGGATCGTTTGTATGCTCAATTGATCGATTTTGAGGCTTCGTGAAGTTATGGCAGAAGGCAGTCGGCGTTGGAGATAACTTGGGATGAAACGAAAGGACGACTGTCTCACCCCTGAGGTGAAGTTCGGGAAAAACCCAGCGGGCCCATTTTATTTGAGGATCCTCTCTTGAGGTGCGAGTGCGAGCCAGGGCTCTGGAGCCGTTCATTGGCCCGTCAGCGCGTCGCCCCACACAAACCAAGGGTTGCTTGCGTGTCCGCAATCTTGAGCTCCAAAATTATTCAGAACTTCTCCTTCACCAAATGGAATTGGAAGTCGACTGTACCGAGTATGTCTGGAATGACATCTAGAAGTCTGGATCTACCGTCGAATCGGAAGCTCTTCATCTATCTATTCACGAAAAAGCACGTCCACGAATTGCTTAAAGACCATCCCAGGGTATATTTCTTCTTTAGCTCTACAAGCTCTTCATGATTCATAACATACCAAGCCCGCCGGTTCTGTGCAAAGCTACTATTCGTCAGCAAAGACCTAATTGCTTTCATGGGCTAACATACCGTAATAGTTCCTATACGTTTCTACGCTCGTCTTCATGGTCACATCGACCTCCTCGTCATTCTTTCTCTAGCGCACTCCCTTGCAAGATTTTCGTCTCCCCTTCTACACCATGCTGAACAAGCCTCATAGTTCTCTTCCTTCGTTTAGCTAGGCATGAGTTGAACGCTTCCATGTATCCTGTGAAATAGGACCGCGGTCGATGTCTGTCCTTTCCTCATTGTATCTAAAGGTCATGCATCTCAACCCAGTCACTGTTTCCAAACCAGGGAATATGTTTTTACAAAGGTTACCATAAGTCTTGTGGCAGCATTATCTCAACTTAGCAATTCTGGCACAATTTTGGATCAAGAAGACCACGCCCGAACTCCTCACCCCAAGATGGGTCTACCTGGCGAATCTCATCTACCGAGCCTGGTTCCAGCTCTCCGGTATCATGCGGAAGAACAGCACTGATCAGCTCAAAGACTTTACGACCTTTTGTGAAGCCTCATCCATGGCTTGGCCCACGGTAAGTTGTGCTGCAGAAAGCATGGGCGCTTTTTCGCCAACACCTCAGATCTTCCAAGACCAGTGCGGTTGGGATATAAGCCGAAGAATACGTCATCACGGAAAGGCATATTTGGTACAGGTACGCGAGCCAGATGATGTTATGTTCATCCTATTTGGCTATAACGTGTCCGCTACTTTGAGGAAATAGAGTTGGGAACAACACCTCTTCTTGGAAGACTGCTATATTAACGAATGGAAGAAAGAGGAAGTAATCAAGAGTACTGGAGAAGAAGAGGAAATAATCAGAAAGGGCACACGAGAGAACTGCTAAGCCAGAAACGCTTTGAGATAAATGGCCGGGTATCCGACGCGAACCCATTTGCTCAAAAGGTCCGAAGGATTTGTCTAGCAAGGTTGAACAGGCTGACGAACACTCGTTAGATTCGTTTCTTTCAACTCCACATCACAGGACAATACTGACCAAGCGGAACACCTCTTCTTTCTGATGGAAGGCGCATTTGTGTTCCTCAGCAGCATCTCCATGGACTTCGCAATCGAACTCTACAAATATCAAAGCTCAACTTCTCCACCGTATCCAGGCTTCAAAGTCTCTGGACTCTTCGTCAAGAAAGTCACACACTGGAACGTGCAGAACTTCCAACAAGAGCTTCCGAATCTTTCCACCCAACAGAAATCATGAGTCAACGAACTGGTATTTATGAACAGAGTATAGCAAGCGACGGTGATAATGAGTGCTGCCGTACAAGGTAGTAGTCTAGCAGCAGTAGCCTTCAACGCACTTGGATAAACTCAAGCAAGCTACATGTACGTCAAAGCAACCTAACTTCACAGTTAAGAGCGTCAACGGGAAATGGTTACCACGTACGCTCCCTTCTTACTCTCTGTCTTTTTTAGAGCTAATAAGGTGAGATTAACAGCAATGGCAGCCCTCAAAATTCGGTCCCGCTCCCCAACAACCTTTCTGATGCTTTTCTAGGCCTTTGTGTCCAATTCCTTCGCTCTCTAAACTATCATGTTCTCCATGAAGTCAATGCTATTCCCAAACCAAAACACGAAACATCTTTTTCTCTTCTTTCCCGCAGCTATCTCTTCAAACAGAACTGGAGGCTCGACGCCTAGATAGCCGATGACGCCGGAAACAAACGATGTTTAGACGCAGAGAATAGGGCCAGGAGGGCCGGTTTAGTACGGGGTGGAGTGACCAAGACCGGTTTGTCCGATTGGAAGAGACCGGGAAGATTGTGGTAAGTGTTTAATACGAGTGATAGGATTTGGATGCCACTGCTAGCTGGATTTCTTACATTGAAAGATACACGCATTAAAATTGCAGTTTCTGCTTCGAGATTCGATTACTTGAAGCTCGGCTACTTGAATCTCGGTTACTGGGTTGAAAAAGGGGTTACTGTAAGACATCAAGGTTAAGGGGTAGATGCAAGCTTGCAACAAAACCTCAATTCAACACGAGACTCAGGCCTCGGCAGAATTGTCGAAATCCACAAAAGGGGTGCAGTACAATGCCGGCTTCTTCCGCAAACTCAAATACGAAGTACTTTTCAAGTCTTACAATTAAACAACCGGCACGTGCACCTGAAACCGTCTGCACGCACCCACGCACCCACGCAAACATCCCTTTTGAAATTCCGCATCTTCTCTTGCACGCTAGACCAGAATCCTTCCGTCTGCACTGCACAGCCACCACGGCTTCAAAACCAAAGTCAATTTTCAAAATCCAAAAAAATTCTGAGACGGGAAATACGAAGTTAACAGATACGTGGGAGATGCAGACGTAGTTGCCCGAGACATGTAGGGTCCTGGGTTTATCACAGTACGAGTTAATGGAATTGTGCTTACTTCGTACAATGCCGTGGTCTCGAATATTTCACTTCAGTCTCTCCTCTCTGTTAGAGAAAGGTCGATGTTTTCTCCCCGAGCACCGACAAAGTCACTGAATTCAACACTACTTCTCGACCTGCAAGCCTTTAAAACTGATACAGGGTTGAAGTATACTTGAAAAGTCATTCATCCCAGATATTTAATTTTGCTGTTCTGTTCATCAATTCATCAATTAATTTATAAGTTCACAATCACGCTCTTGATCGCATCCAGGCAAAGACCACAGTAAAACCCAGCCTATCCTATCCTTTCCTCCGACTAAAAGCCCGTGTCCTTATCTTCCTTCCCTCCCAGCCACGAAACAGAAACAGAACGTCATGACCTCACCATTATGTCATCTCCCACAGACCAAGCTCCGAACCTAGCTCCAAATCCCAATTCCAATTCTCTGAAAATTCCTTAGCGGGAATAAGATATGCAAGGCTGAAACGAAACATACAGTGACAGTTCTTCGGATGCAACCACTTTCGTCAACGCCGAGGTCCTGCTTGAAGTTTGGAAAGATGACTTCTTCCTATCTAGAACACTTCCCTTTAAAGTTCAAAGTTTAAGTTAATAAATCCCGTGTCTGAGCTGCGGGCAGGATCATGTATCAAGGAACTTTTTTGTTTTTTGACACGGGAGTTTCTCGGCTCGGCTTCAGGGAAGAAGTTCTATCTTCCCTATCTAGGATCCCCCTCTGAAGTTTACCAGACCGGATTCGATACCGTTGAAGCTGCATGCAAGGATCAAGGAGCTTCGTCGAGGGACCGTATTGTGGCCCGTGCAAGACGTTTACACTAGAGTTCGGTTTCGACTTGCTGTTTGTATGATTTGTTTTTTGCACGTGTACGGTGTTCTCAAATGTCCGAAAGAATCTCAACAGCGTATAGTCCTCGTGAAGTCTATGCTATGCAAGAGTGTACCGAACCGTGGGCCGTGGGATGTGTAGAAGGCGCTTCTTGTAAATGGAATGGCTTGATGCATCGAGGCAAGTCAACCGTTGGGAAAGAGGGCAGGGATTTATGCAAGGACCCGAATTCTGCATTTGTTTTGTTCTTTAACGACGGATAGGTTTGCTTTCTTACTAAGTGAAATGGAGAGAAGCTTTCATTCACAAGCGTGGTTTCCTTGAAATATTTAAATCAATTGCGTGTTTGTGTCTATATACAAGGACTTGCTTTTGAGAACCTCGCTTCGTAACCGAGCCCCCTATTTATCGATGCCCAACCAGGACTCTCCAAAACTTCTGCTTGACTTGCGAACCGTCCATCTCAGAACAAATAAATGATCTGAACAACCTGGATCGCGGAGTACTGATCAGAGCAAGGCGGTCAGGTCGCTGGCTCAGCTGAGCTGACTCTCTTGGCACCGTGGTCATAAAACAAGAGGAAGGATGGTGGGATGCAAGGAACGCAAAGGCTGACAGGTAGGCAAGTTATTTTCACGCACTGGAGTGAGTCATGTCAGCGCTTTCAGGTTGCGTATGTAAATGCTTAGGCTGAGCTGATGGGTTGTCTTGAATTGTTGGTGTTGGGGTGAGATTTGATGAGGATTATTTGACCGACGATGTATGGGATGATTGGAGACTTGGAATGAGATGGTGTGCGGTGGAACGGGGGAGATCTTGACTGAAAAGGGAAACATCTTTGGTGAGTGAGGGACCGACTCGATTTGGCTAAATAATTTCAAAAATAATGATTTTTAGTGTGTGCCAGCTGAGCATAACTAAGGGATTGTTCTAGAAAATGCATCTGACGAATTACTTCTTCAAGATCGTTTGTACTTTGACTCTACTTGGTCAAGTAAAGCGGCCGGTCAAGGGGTTCAGCATGCTGTTTGGTTGCGAGAAGGCATGCCTCATCTCGTTCCATCAGCTGAAGTGCTTCGGTCAGCCTGGGAAATGTTGTGGGAGGTAGTCTTGACGAAATAGGGACATGGCCCCCTCCGAGGTCTGTACGAGATAAAGCATGTGCTGCTATCTGTCTCAGACTAGGCAGTGTTCTGGAAGGTGGTCGTGAAGAGGATTGAATGGATAGGAAGTGACCCAACATTCATGCGAGATAGAGCATATGTTGTGCATTGCGGCTGATAGTACGATGAAGGTTGTCCATACAGACTTCTGCAATGCTCCAGCTCAGCCCCTGCCTCCCAAGATATCGAGCACAACGAATGAGGAGAGCAATTAGGGGTACGATCTCGATGACCCTGCACTTCAAGATCTTCATGTTGAGATCAAGGAACATGGTTCGAGGTTGGTTCGAAAGACTTCTTTCGGTCCTTCCTCCAAATTTCCAAAACATAGCCTCGATGATTAGAGCCAAACAGCGTTACCGAAGGTTTCGTTGTCGTCGTGGGGGTGCCCCTGATTTAACGAAGCAGGGGGTTGTGTGACCAACTGCCTGAAAGTTACTGCTGGTTCCAATGAGACAGGTGTAGAAAGGGGAGAAGAAACAGCCTTTCACATGGAGATCGCTAGGCACCGCGGATCTCGCTTCGTCGGTAACGAATCAAGCAAGTATCACTTGACGGCAGAGCGAGGGCTGAAACCTCGCTATGTGCGCAAGGCTGTCAGCAGCCCAGGCCAACTTTCCCAAGTGCCAAAGTCTCCGATTTAGGCTCGACGAGGGAATGCAGGAGACGCAAATCAAATTCCCAGTGCCCTCCACACCGGGTCGCACCCATGGCTCGGTGAAGAGGAGGGATAGAGTTGAAGAGGTGGCATAATTTCGAGTCTCATTTCAGATTCAGAGACGCTGGCCAACAGCGGCGAATTGTCCATCCACATCGATAAATAGGCCGAACGGTATAGATGATCCTGACTCGCTGTAACATTGAAGGAACGTGAGGTCTGAATTACTTCACCCACACCGCGGAAGAATTAAGAGCAAGGAGAGCAAGATATCTCCACAAACAGAAACAGGTACAGAACAGAAACGCGTTGTGCAGTGTCGCCCCTTTATTTTTGGTCGGACACTCCGTCATGTCGCATCGCTCGCCAGTACATTCCTCCGGCCCACGCTTCGCCCGGCGATCAGGCTGATCCCGGGCTAAAAGCTTCCAGAAGGAATGAGCTGAGCTTCTAGCGTGGAACGTGATTTGCAGACACAGCCCTTTGGCGGGCCCAGGGTGTGAGGACTCTGATTGGTGAAGCCGATTTCCCGGATTCCTCTTCAAGACGGGGCCCTTGCCTGGCGTCTGCAGATTCCCCAGCACGCCAGAACTGGGGCATGGATGGATCATGGCTGGGGCCGTCGCGAGCGTGGGGCTTGGCTGTGGCGAAACCTGGCCAGTGTGTTGCCCCCCTTCTGATTCAAAGGCTGCAAAAGCGGAGAGCAATCGAGGGAATGCTGGCTCATCGAGGGACCCTTCATCGACGATGGCCTGATGCAGTGTTGCCTCACAAATTTTCCAATGCTGCTGCGGGCGCTCGCAAATTTCCCAAGAACGCGACGTGATTTGCCCCTCAGCTGGAGCAGCCGGGACAATGATTCTCGTGAGGGTGCACCACTGGGTGGAAGCCTGGATCCGAGGCGTGGGAGAGGTTTGGTGGGAATAGCAAAGCATGCAGAGCCGGTAGAAGATACAGGTATCGAGCCACAGAGCAAGGAGCCATCCTGGTGGGGTGATATTCCCGCTTTCCTAACGCCGGGGCCGCAAACTGAGTTTTGCACCTGCGACGGTGAGCTACTGAGGTGAGGGAGCTTGGAAGAGGCCTGCAACTGCTACTACCGCTGCACAGATCTAGTTTGGCCGTTTGACTTTCGACGGCGCCGTCCATTTATTGTAGCCCTCAGGCTTGATGGTACTGTACCCGCGGCGATCTCCAACTCCACCAGGTCGGTACAGGCACGTACCGTACGATTGGGCAAAAGCAAAAGCTTTCATGCTGTGTCACAAGAACCGCAAAGCGCAAAGGGCAGGACAGCGTCTGGCAGTTGGCAGTTGGCAGTTGTTGAAGCCTGTCAGGAACAGTCACAGACACAGACACAAGTCGCCCCCACCAAGGGCTTCTCACGGCAGCCGTCAATTAATTACCTTGTCGTGCCCATTGGAGTGAGACCTTCCCTGCCTGCTTTTGGGCAATGCATCTCTTGGGCCTCGGGATCCCAGTTCCAGTGGCCGTTTTATCACCCAAGCACATGTTCGCTTGAAGCTCAGCTATCT
>Ga0302325_10034793_pt1 | contig 10303 bp, 3 predicted proteins | sample Palsa_T0_2_FD_201948 | JGI IMG/M metagenome (GOLD analysis project Ga0302325, IMG submission 201948) | Peat permafrost microbial communities from Stordalen Mire near Abisko, Sweden - Palsa_T0_2 | ecosystem: Environmental > Terrestrial > Soil > Palsa > Peat permafrost | place: Sweden: Abisko...
GGCGGCGTCAATGCGCATGTGATCCTCGAGCGGGCCGCCCGCGACAGCCTGGTGCGCGGGGTTTTGCCCGCGTTGCAGCGGACTCAGGACGCCGAGCTGTTCCTGTTCGCCGCGCCGGACAGGGAGCAGTTGGACGGGCGGCTCGAGCGGCTGCGCCGCCGCGCTGGCAACCTGGCCTGGTCGGAGCTCGCGGACGCCGCCGGCGCCGTCGCGGCGGAAGTCGGCGAAGGCCCGTTCCGGGCCGCTGTCGTGGCTCGCGATCTCGACGAACTAATCGAGCGGCTCGATGCGGCGCGCGTGGCGCTGGCCGCCGACGTCGACTGCCTCGAACGCGAGCACGGCGTTTTCTACGCCGCGCGGTCGGCGAGGCCGCGCATCGGTTTCCTGTTTCCCGGTCAGGCCGCGCCGGTTCGGGCGGGCGGCGGCCTCTGGGCCCGGCGTTTCGGCGACGCAGCGGCAGGTGCGCCTGGCCTGGAGACTGGGGCGAGCGCGCCGTCGACCGACACGTCGAGCGCGCAGCCCGCCATCGCGGCGGCCAGTCTCGCGGCGCTGCGCGTGCTGGCGCGCTGCGGCGTGACGGCCGAGGTCGGCTTGGGGCACAGCCTCGGGGAGGTAACGGCGCTCGCCTGGGCCGGCGTCATCGATCTGGACGGCCTGGTCGCGCTGGCCGGCGATCGCGGCCGCGCCTGCGCCGATCACGCCGAGCCGGGCGGCCTGATGGTCAGGGTCAACGCCGACGCCGAGACGGCGCGCTCGCTGACGGGCGGGCTCGGCGTGGTCGTGGCGTGTGAGAACGGGGCGCGGGAGACGGTCGTCTCCGGGCCGCCGCGCGCCGCGCGCGAGTTCGCCCGCCTGGCGCGCAAGGCCGCGTACGAGACGATCGAGCTGCCGGTCTCGCACGCCTTCCACAGCCCGATGATGCGCGGTGCGGTCGAGCCGTGGCGGCGCCGGCTCGAGACCCTCGAGCTCGGCCGCCCGCGGGCGCTGGTGATATCCACGGTGACCGGCGCCCCGATCACCGACGACGACGACCTGCGCGCGCTGCTCGTCCGCCAGCTCGAGGAGCCGGTGCGCTTCCTTTCGGGCCTTCGCCAGCTCGAGGGAAAGGTGGACCTGCTGATCGAAGTCGGGCCGGGGCGCGGGACGGCGCGGTTGGCCCGCGAGGCCGGAGTGCGGGCCGTTTCGACCGACGCTTTCGGCGCTTCCCTGGCGCCGCTTTGCGAGGCGATCGCGGCCGCGTTCGTGCTTGGCGCGCCGGTCGATCCGCTTGCCCTCACCCGCGACCGTCGCCTGCGCCCGCTCGACCTCGACCGCGGTCCGGAGCTGCTCGCCAACCCCTGCGGGCGCCGTGGCGAAGGACGCGAACGGGCGCCGCCAAGCCGGGCTGTCGCTCGCGACCAGCCTGTGGGCGCAACGATGGCCACGGACGGCGCGAGCCTCGTCGATCTCGTTCGTCGGATCGTGGCGGCGGAACTGCGCCTCGACGTGGAGGCGGTCGGACCCGACGACCGGTTCGACACGCGGCTGAACCTGGAGTCGCTCGCTGTCGCCAGGATCGTGGCGCGGGCGGCGCGCGCCGCCAACGCGCCGATGCCCCGCGCGCCGACCGAATTTGCCAGCAGCAACTCGCGCCAGCTCGCCGACGCCTTGGCCGAGATGCGCGACATGCCCGGCGCCGGGCGCGGTTTCGCCGAGCGCGTGGACGGGGTCGAGCCCTGGATCCGCACCTACGCCATGAGCTGGCGCCCCGCGCCCGAGATACGGCGTGTCGCCGACATGCGCTGGCAGACGCTTCCCGTTGGACCAGCGCCGCCGCAGGTCTTTGAGACCGCCGCGCTGATCGACGCATCAGGCGCTTCGAGCGACGACGCGATGCAGGATCTAATTGGCTGCATCCAGCATGTCGCCGCGGCCGCGCAGGTCCGTCACCTGGCGATCCTGGGCGCGGGCGCGCCGCTGTCGGCGATGGCGAGGACGGTGGCTCTCGAAGGCCGCTTCGAGAGCGTACGGCTGATCGACAACCGGACGCGCGGCGCGGTCGACCTCGAGCCCGAACTCGCGGCGGAGGCGGACGGCTACGCCGAGGTGCGCCTGGCGCCGGACGGCCGTCGCCTCGCGCCCGTCTTTATGCCGACCGCGCCTTCGGTGCGACCGGCGCGGCCGCTCGACGCGAGCGATGTCGTCCTCGTCGTCGGCGGCGCGCGCGGCATCGCGGCGGAGTGCGCGCTGCGTTTGGCCGAGAGGACAGGCTGCGGCCTGATCCTGTGTGGGCGGAGCGATCCGGACGCCGAAAGCGTGGCCGCGGTGCTGGAGCGTGCGGCGGCGTCCGGTCTGCAGGCCTGCTACATGCAGGCGGACGTGCTGGATCCAGCGGCGTTCGCGCTGGCGCTGGAGGCGGCGAAAGACGACGTCGGCGCACCGACCATCCTGATCCACGCGCCCGGCGCGAATACGCCGATGCGGCTGTCGTCGCTGACGCCCGATATTGTCAAGCTGACGCTGGACACCAAGGTCGCCGGTCTCGGTAACGCGCTGGCGGCGGCGGGCGAGACGTTGGAACGGGTCTACGCCTTCGGGTCGATCATCGGGCGGCTGGGCCTCGAAGGGGAGGCCCACTACGCACTGGCCAACGCCTGGCAGACCGAACTGCTGGCTCGCTTCGCCGAAGCCCGACCCGACTGCCTGGCGCTGTCGGTGGAGTGGTCGGTGTGGGGCGGCGTCGGAATGGGCGAGCGGCTCGGTGCGCTCGAGCGGCTGGCCGCGAGCGGGGTCGATGCGCTCGGTCTCGACGACGCGCTCGACGCGTTCGAGGATCTGGTGGCGAGCGGCGCCGCGGGCGACATTGTCGTGACCAGCCGCTTCGGGCCGCCGCCGTTTATCGATCTGGCGGCGCCGCAACTGACGCCGCAGCGCTTCGTGGATCGCGTCCTGGCGCACTACCCTGGCGTGGAGCTGGTCTGCGAAACCCAGCTTTGGGTCGGGCGCGACCCTTACCTGGCGGACCATCGGATCCAGGACGAAATGACGATGCCCGGGGTCATGGCGCTGGAGGCGATGGCGCAGGTGGCCCGCCAGGTGTCCCCGCGCCTGGACCCGTCCACGATCACCGACGTCGCCTTCCTGTCCGCGCTGAGCGTGCCCGAGGGCGGCGCTCTGCGGATTCGCATCTGTGCGCTTCGCCAGGCCGACGGCGCCGTGGTCGCCTGCATCAAGGCGGCCGACGACGGCTTCGTCGCTGTTCGCATGCGGGCGACCTTTGGCGGCTGCGCAGCCGGGCAGCGCGAGCGCCTCGCGCCGGCGCCGCCAGCCGAAGGCGGCGACGCCACCCCGCTCTACGGTCCATTGTTCTTCCACGGGCTACGCTTTCGCCGTCTTGCGTCCTACCGGGTTGCGAGTTCGCGGGCGGTCGTCGCCCGTCTGGCGGCCGCCCCGGCCGAGTGGTGGTTCTCGGTGTCCGATCTGCCCGATCTCGTTCTCGGCGATCCGGGCGCCCGGGACGCGGCCTTGCACGCGCTGCAGGCGGCGGTGCCGTATCGCCAGGTGATCCCGGCGTCGGTGGACCAGATCACATTCCACCCGGGTGGCGCGCCGGTCGAGGTGAGCGCCCGCGAGACCGCCGCCGAAGCCGGCCGGTACACCTTCGACATCTTTCTGACCGATGCCGCCGGCGATATCGTCGAGGTCTGGCGCGGGGCGCATTTCCGCAGCGTCGGACTGCTGGACGTCGAGGCGGCGCTGCGGGCCGCGCCGTGGCTCGCGCCCGTCCACCTGGAGCGCCTTTGCCGCGAGGCGCTCAGCGATCCCTCCTTGGTGGTGGCCCTCGGCCAGTCCAGTCCGGCCGGCCGCGCGCAGCAGCGGACCGCGATCCTCGGCCAGCTCGGCATGGACGACGCGCCCCGGCGCGGCGACGGCCGGCCTGTACGTTCCGGCCTATCGCTCAGCCACGGCGGCGATGGGCTCGGCGTGCGCTCCGCGCTGCGGATCGGCTGTGACGTCGAGCGGGTCTCCGCCTTCAGCGAGCCCGCCGAAGCGCCGCCGATGCTGGTCCAGACGGCCGACGGGCTCGCGATCGCCTCCGCCGACGCCTGGGTGATCGGCGAGGCGCTGCGGAAACTGGGCCGGCGCCCGCCATTCCGTGTCGGCGTCGCCGAGCGCGGCGAACTGCCGCCGTGCGCGCGCCTCTACGCCGCCGGCGACGCTCTGGTGCTGGTCACCGGCGCTCCATCCGACGCCGGACCGGTGCTGGTCGCGGTCGCCGTCGCGGCCCAGCGGGCGCGGTCCGCACCGCACGAAGATCTGGAGCTCAGCCATGGCGGATGACGTCGCGACCCTAACGCCAGTGTTCGGCGGCGCCCGGCGACCGTTCGTCTATCGGCACGTCGTCTCGCTGCAGGAGACCAATCTCGTCGGGAACGTCTATTTCGCGACGCTGGCGGCGTGGCAGGGCCGCTGCCGCGAGATGTTTCTGAGGGCCCACGCGCCCGAGATCCTGGCCGACCTCAGCGGCGCGCTCAAGCTCGTCACCACCCATCTGCGGATCGACTTCGTGCTCGAGCTGTTCGCGTTCGAAGAGGTGCAGATCCTGATGCGGCTGATCTCCGTCAGCGGGCACAAGATCCGGATGGACTTCGAGTACGTGGTCGAGCGCAACGGCGAGACCTTCGTCGCCGCGCAGGGCGAACAGGAAGTCGCCTGCCTCGTGCAAGGACATCTGGCGCCGCCGCCGCCGAGTCTGGCGGCCGCGCTTCGCATGTTCGGAGCCGGCGGCGGATGACCCGGCCGCTGGCGAGAACCGAAATCGTGCAGGTCATCGGCGACATGCGCCGTGACCCTGCCTCGACGTTCCACACCGAAGACGTTGCGCGCGATCTTGGGACTTCGCCCAGCAACTTCATCTACGCGTTCAAACAGGCGACCGGCGTCTCGCCGCTGCGGTTTCGCGCCGCCTTGCGCATCGAGCGGGCGAAGCTGCTGCTGCTCGCCACGGCGCGGTCCGTCACCGACGTCTGCTTCGAGGTTGGATACAACTCGGTCGGGACTTTCACCCGCACCTTTTCGGCCATGGTGGGATTGGCGCCGTCGCGGCTGCGCGAACTGGCGCGGGAGCGGCCCGACGGCGATCTGAGCGGGCTACCCGAGGCGTCCTTCTACGCGCCGCCAAACGAGCAGGACGCCACCTCGGTGGAACTCAGCGTCATCGAACTGGGCGGCTCGACGCCGATCATTGTGGCCGGACTTTTTCACGAAGCGGTGCCGGCCGGCTGGCCGATTCATGGCCGCCTGGCGCTTGGCGAGCGCTCGCTGCGGCTGCTCTGGCCGGAATGCATCGGCCGGGTCTCGCTTCTGGTCGCCGGTCTCTCGGCGCCGCCGAAGCACGGCTTTTGGATGCCCGATTTCGACGGTGTCTCGGTCTATGCGCAATGCCTGCGGCGCAACGCCCGTTCGCGCCGCGCCAGCGTCGCGGTCGAAGCGCGCCTGCGCCGTCTGCGCGAGACCGATCCGCCGGTCGTGGTCGCGCTGCCGCTTTTGATCACCGCGCAGTCGCACGACCGGCGCGTCACCCACAACCCACCGCAGCATAGGAGCTTCCCACATGTCCCAGGATACTGAACGCCTCGCCAGGTCCCTGGAGGGCCCGATCGTCGACGGGCTGCCGGACTACGCCGGCATCGTTGCGGCCATGCACCTCGCTCCAGGTATCGGCCAAAATCTCAGCGGTCTGGCCAACGCCCTGCTCGTCGAAGATTTCCCAGGCTCGACGCTCAGTCGCGGCCAGCGCGAGCTGCTCGCCACGGCCGTCTCCGCCGGCAACGACTGCTTCTTCTGCACCGACTCGCACGCGGCCTTCGCCGCCGAGCTGCTGCGGCGTGAGGTGGTGAGCGGCGGCGAGGCGCTGGTCGCGGCCGTCAAGGAGCGCGCCGTTGATCGCCTCGATCCGAAGATGTCGGCCCTCGCGGCGATCGCTCTTTGCGTGCGCGAGGCGCCACGTCGGCTGGAGCGGAAGGACGTCGAGCTAGCCAAACGACACGGCGCGAGCGACGGCGACGTGCAGCTGACGGTGCTGATCGCGGCCGCCTTCTGTATGTACAACCGGATGGTCGACGGCTTGCGCGCCAAGACGCCGTTCGATGCGGCCGTCTACCGCGAGCGGGCGGGCGCCATCGCCGACCATGGCTACATGGCCGCGCTCGGGTCGGCCCGACGCATTCCGCAGCTGCCGGACGCGGCCTGAGCCAGGCCGGGCGCTCCCGCCCGGCCGTCTCTTCTAGCTGTTGGCGGCGGCCACGAGGTTGGCCGCTTCCTCCTCCGACATCGCTTCGATCCGCTCGAGGATCGCGGCCTCGGCGAGCTCGGCGAGGCGGGCGACGGTGAGTTCCGCGAAAGCCTGCTCGGCGTCGAGCGCCACGCCGAGGACCCGCTCTATCTGCAGCAGGATCTGGTTGGCGAACACCGAGTCGCCGCCGAGTTCGAAGAACGGGTCCAGCACCCCGACCTCGTCGATGCCGAGCGCGCGCTGCCAGATACCGGCGATCGCCGACTCGAGCTTCGTTCGCGGCGCCACATAGACCTGCGCCAGATCGGGCCGCTTGGCGGCCGCTTCGCTGGAGCCGCCGCTCCGCAGGCCGCTGATCCCGTCGCTCATCAGCCGGCTGAAAAGCGACAGACCGGTTCTCGCCGGATAGACGTGGAGCAGGTCGCTCAAGTCGTTCGGCAGCACGATGGCGCGCCGCGTCCCCGCCGCGATCAGCCGCATCAGCGTTTCGACGCCTTCCTCCGGGTCGATCATCGACACGCCGGCGAGGCTCCTGGCCCGACCGGCCTCGATCGCCCGCGCCGCCATGCCCGCGTCGGCCCAGGGACCCCAGTCGACACACAGCGCCGGAAGGCCCGCGCGCGCCCGTTTCTCCGCCAGCCCCTGCAGAAAGGCGTTGGCGGCCATGTAGGCGGCCTGGCCGCTGGATCCCAGCGCCGCCGCCCCGGAAGAGAACAGGACGAAGAAATCGAGTGGCCGCTCGCGTGTGAGCTCATGCAGCCCCCATGCCCCCAGCACCTTGGGCCGCAGCACGTCGTCGAGGCTGGACGAGTCCAGCCCCCCGAGCGCGGCGTCGCGGATCACGCCGGCGGCGTGGACGACGCCTCGCAGCGGGCGATCGAGGCGGCGGATCTGCTCGAAGGCGCGCGTCAGGCCTTCCGGATCCGCGACATCGGCCGCGATCGTGGTGATCTCGGCGCCCCGCGCCCGCAGGCCGTCGATCGCTTCCGCGGCGCTGGCGCTGGGGGCGTGGCGTCCGAGCAGAATGACATGCCCTGCGCCGTCCCGGGCCAGGCGCGCCGCGACGCTGAGGCCAAGCGCGCCAAGGCCGCCTGTGACCAGGTAGGCGCCGTCGGCTCTGGGGCGCACCGGCTGCAGCGCCGGCGAGGGTAGGGCGATGATCCGCCTTACGAAGATGGCCAGATCGCGCTCGGCGAATTGGTCGCCTTCCGGATCGCCGGCGATCAGCGCCGCCGTCTCGCTCATCTGGGCGGCGGGGTCGGGAGTCGCCGGGTCGAGGTCGAGGCGCGAGCAGCGCGTATCGGGGAGTTCGAACGCGGCGGCGAAGCCGAACCCCCAGACCGGGGACTGCCAGGCGTTTACCTTGGTCTGCCGCTCGCCGACCGCCTGAGCGCCCCGGGTGACCAACCACAGGCGGTGGGCGCCGTGGGCGAGCGACAGGTCGCGCATCAGCTGGCGGAGCCGATCCAGCATCGGGCTGACGATGCCGGCGCCGGGCGCGCGAGCTTCCGGCTGGTCGAGACCCCAGAGGCAGATGATGCCGTCGAGTCGCTCCGCCGACGGCGCCAGGTGCGGCGCCAGCTGATCCGGCGAGGCCTCGGCGTCCGACAGCACGACTCTGTGCCCCGCCGCGCCCAAGGCGGTTGCGAGCCGCGCGGCCTGGCCGCCGCGGTCGGCGAGGATCAACCACCGTCGGCTTGAGCCGGGCGCCGGCTCATCGGTCGGACGCGGCTCCCACTGTTCGCCGTAGAACCAGTGCGGACTTGCCCGGCCGGCCTTCGACCAATTCGCGTTGACGCGGCGCAGGCGCAGGTCCGCGACCTCGCCGAGGATCGTCCCGCTGGCGTCCAGGAGCCGAACTTCCGCGGTGATCTCGCCGGCGGTCGAAGGTTTCGCCTGGACCAGCGCGTATTGCGGTGTTCCCTCGACGTCCAAACGGACCGACGCCGCGCCGACCGGCGCCCAACCGTTCGGCTCGCCCGGTGCGTCGGGCGTCGCCGCGGCGACCGCCTGGAAGGCTGCGTCGAGCGCGGTCACGCGCGCCTGGACCGAGCCATCGGGCGCCGCGGTGAACTCGGCCGCCGCCGCGCCGTCGCTGCGCCACACCCGAGCCACCCGCCTGAACGCCGGGCCATAGTTCAGTCCAATGGCCTGCAACGCGGCATAGAACGCGTCCGCCGCCATCGGATCGGACGACGCGGAGGTGATTTCGGCCATCGCGGCGCTCTCTGAGCGCGGTTGATTGCCGGCGAACTCGACCGACGCCTCGGCGACGACGCCCCAATCGCCGCCGCCCACCTTCGCCAATAGCCCGACCCGCCGGTGGGCCGGCGTCTGCTCGACCTTGACCAACAGCATGGCCGCGGTGTCGCCGACGAGGAGAACCGGCTGCGAGATCACCAGATCGCGCAGCGATATGCGGCGGCCCAGCGCCTGTCGGGCCGCCGTCGCCATCATGTCGATCATCGCCGCCCCGGGCAGGACGACCGATCCCGACACCGTGTGATCGGCCAGCCAGCCGAACGTCGCAAGCGAGATATCGCTGCGCCACAGGTGAACCGGCGTATCCATGCCGTCCGTCGCCCGCACGCCAAGCCACGCGTCTGTCGAGGGCGCCGGGCCCTGGCGCGCCATCTCGCTACGGCACGCAAGCCGGTGCTCCCGCAGCTTCGCTGTGCGGTCCCAGGCGTAGGGCGGCAGCCGGATCGGACACGGCGGCTCGGGGAAGACGGCGCTCCAATCCAGCGCGCAACCCCGGCAGTGAAGTTCGCCCAGTGTCTGGAGCACGGCGACGGCGGCCTCCGGTTCGCTGATCACGGCCAGCCGCGCGGGTGGGTCGCCCTCCGATCGGGCGAGCCAGCCCATGGACGGTGTCAGCGTCGGCCGGCCGCTGACCTCCAGCCAGATGTCGACGCCCTCGGCCGCCATCGCCTGGACGGCGTCCGCGAAGCGCACGGGCTGATGAATGCCGCGCGCCCAGTGGGCGGGGCCCACAGGCGCTTCCGGCCGGTCGCCGGCCACGGTCGAATAGAAGGCCAGGCGCGCCTGCGCCGGCGTCAGCCACGACAGCGAGCCCAGCAGGTCTTGCGCCGCCGGGCGAAGCGACGGGGTGTGGAAGGCGTAGTCCGTCGGCATCCAGCGATGGGCGACGCCGTCCTGCGAGAGGTCGGCGGCGATCCGCTCGAGCGCGTCCCTCGGCCCCGCCAGCACCGTGTCGCGAGGGCTGTTGCGGGCCGCGACGAAGGCGCTGTCGCCCCGCAGCCGCGCCTCAAGGGCCGCGGTCTCCATGCGCACTGCCAGCATCGCGCCGCGCGCTTCGGGTCGCTCCATCGCGCGGCCGCGCTCGCACGCCAACCGGATGGCGCTGGGGGCATCGAGGACGCCGCTGGCGTAGGCGGCGGCGATCTCACCGAGGCTGTGGCCGACGACGGCATGCGGCTGCACCCCGACGCTGGCCAGAAGGTCGACCAGCGCGATCTGCATCGCGACGATCGCGGGCTGGGCGACGCGCGTCTCGGCCAGCGCTGCGCCATCGTCGCTGTCGAGCGCCGCGACGATCGAGCGTGAGATCAGCGGCGCCGCCAGTCGGTCCGCGCGCTCGAGGCCGTCGGCGAATACTGGAAAGCGGGCCTTCAGCGCGCGCGACGCGCCAGGCGCATGCGACCCCTGACCGGGGAAGACGAAGCCGATCTTGGGCTTGCGGACGACCGTCGCTTGCGCCCATTGGCGGCGCGGTGGGTCGTCCGCGGTCGCCTGCGCGAGCTCTGCCATGTCGCGACAGGTGATCGCCAGGCGATGGCGGTGGTGATCACGGCCGACCGCCAGCGTCGCCGCGACGTCGTAGAGCCGCGACGGCGCGTCGGGGGCCTGGAGCGTCCGCGCGAGGCGGGCCCTCGCCGCCCGCAGGGCTTCCGGCGTGCGGGCGGAGAGAACCACCAGTTCCGGCCGATCGAGCGCGCCGGGCGGCTCGCGCGGCGGCGCCGGCTTCAGCACGACGTGACAGTTCGTGCCGCCGAAGCCGAAGGCGCT
>Ga0302325_10034794_pt1 | contig 10303 bp, 3 predicted proteins | sample Palsa_T0_2_FD_201948 | JGI IMG/M metagenome (GOLD analysis project Ga0302325, IMG submission 201948) | Peat permafrost microbial communities from Stordalen Mire near Abisko, Sweden - Palsa_T0_2 | ecosystem: Environmental > Terrestrial > Soil > Palsa > Peat permafrost | place: Sweden: Abisko...
CTGTAAAGTCGGATGATGAGATTCCCGGCTCGATTCTCGCAAACAATCTATTCGGGATTGACATAGACCTGCGGGCTGTACAGCTTTCAGCACTCTCCCTCTACTTGCGAGCGAAGCAGACTAATAAGAACGCTCAAGTTATCGAAAGCAACCTCGCCTGCACTGACATCGCTATTTTTCGAGGACAACACCTGAATAGAATAGCCGGCGAATTACAGTTACCAAATAATGTCACACGTCATCTCTTCTCCGCGTTTTGCGAGAGCGTGGTCGAAGCCTCACAAATGGGATCATTAGTTCGATTAGAGGCGCACTTCCAGAATCTGGAGGCCGGCCGGCTGCGGACGATCATTGATGACTACGTCGCGAAGAAAGCCACGGAAGGCGAAGACGAATCATACTTTGGCAAGGAGTCGCGCAAGGGATTACGCCTGCTGGACATTATGGCGCGGCGATACGATGTAGTCTTTACTAACCCACCATACATGTCGACTCGCAACATGAATCCTGCAATGTCAGATTTCATGAAGAACAATTACAAGAAGAGTAAAGGCGACCTTTACGCGGCGTTTATCGAACGGTGCGCGGAGATGCTTAGCGACGGCGGAAGGATGGCGATGGTAACACAGCAATCCTTCATGTTCATTTCAAGTTTTGAGAAGCTTCGCGACCTTCTGCTTCAGAACACAGTTATCGAGACTATGGCTCATACGGGGCCTCATGCCTTTGAGGAAGTGACTGGAGAGAAGGTGAACACAACAGTATTCGTTCTGCGTAGACAGACGCTCGGTGACATGGGTCAGAAGTCAGTCGGAATCTACTTTCGTTTAGTCGGCGAGCCGAACGCCACTCGCAAGCGGTTAGGGTGCGGAGAAGCACTTACCCATCTGCGTCGAGGAGAAACAGATTCGCGAGTGTACAGATATGATCAAAAAGATTTTTCAGCGGTAGTAGGGAAACCCTTCTCTTATCAACTATCGAAATCGCTCAGAGTTCTTTTCCAAAATCTTTCTCTTCTCGACCGCAGCTTACCGACGAAGCACGGCCTCACATCGGGGAACAATCGGCGTTTTATCCGGATGTGGTGGGAGTTGGGAGTCAGTAGGCTTAGCAGAGAATCCAAGGACCGATCAGATGCTTTGCTAAGCAAGGGGATTTGGTTTCCCCTCGTAAAGAGCGCAAGCAAGGGGCGATGGGTTGGACTGCATCATGAGGTGCTGAATTACTTTGCCCAAGGGAAGGAGCTAATTGCGAGCCGCATTGATGGCACGAATCCCGGCCATCGACACGACAATCCTGATACGTTCTTTCGACCTGGCGTGGCTTTTCCTTTGCTCTCTTCAAAGGGCATGACTGCAAGAATCGTTCCTCCCGGATTCATTTATGACGTCTCTTCGCCATTCGTTGTCACGGATTCAGCAGAAACTGTCTGCGCATATCTGAATTCATCTCTTGCCTCATATCTTTTGGCTGTTCTGAATCCCACGTTGAATTTTCCTCCGGGAGATGTTGGGCGCCTGCCTTATAAGCCGCAGGCTTCACGGAAAATGCAGCACCTTGTTACAGAGGTTGCTTTGCTTATAAGGGAAGCAATTGCTGAGAATGAAACCACATACGAATTTTGCGCGCCGCCTAGCTGGATCGATGGTCAATCGACAGTCGATAATCGTAGAAGAAGGATCGAGGCTCTCGAAAAGGAAATCGATGATGAGATTTTCAGTCTCTACGGGATCTCAGACGAAGATCGCGCAGTAATCGCGACCACACTCTCCGGGCCAACAGAGGCCGCCGAACCCGAACCGGAAGAGGAAAAGGACGAGGAAGTCGAGTTTGTTGATGACTTGGCGCAATCGCTGAGCGCGGAAGAACTTGCTGCGCAATGGTTAAGCTATGCTGTTGGCATCGCACTTGGGCGGTATTCTCCAGGACTCAACGGCGCTCTGGGACGTGGCTCGTTCTCAAGAGAGATCTCCAAGCGATTGGTTGAGCTGTCAAGTTCAGATGGAATCATGGTTGTGGAACGGGGCCATCCGGACGACCTCGCGCAACGCGTCTGGGACGTTCTTCGTGTTGTTCACGGAGATGCTGGGGCTGAAGAGATTATCCGGCAAGCGATCGACACAACCGATGAGCTCAGAGAATCGCTTGCTGGGTATCTAGTCGGGACTTTTTTCAAAGATCACGTTAGGCTGTATCGAAAGCGGCCCATCTATTGGCTCCTACAGTCGCCGAAGCGCGCTTTCAGTGCGTATCTTCTTCACGAACGGGCCACGCCTAACACAGTTGCGACGCTGCAGGGAAATGGATACCTCGGCGGCCACATTCATAGGACGGAATCGGAACTCACGGATTTGGTCACCCGAGCTGCGAGAGCGGGAGGTATCGAAAAGGCCGACCTGATTAAACGGGCGCGGGCGCTGTCTGAGATTATCGAAGACTTGAAGGCCTTCGACAGCCGCCTCACTGCGGTAGGTCAGATTTCGATCACTGACTCGCATGGTATGCCCAAAACCGTCCGTTGGGAGCCCGAATTGAACGATGGTGTCCTGCTTAATGCGGCTCCGCTGCACGAATTGATGCCTGCTTGGAAGAAAGTCGATGCAAAGCTCGACTTGAAGAAGACCTGGATTGAACTAGAAGCGGGTAAATACGATTGGGCCAGAACCGCGATGCGTTATTGGCCAGCCCGAGTATTGAAGGCATGCAAGGATAACAAGAGCTTTGCAATCGCGCACGGATTGAATTGAGGGTAGGCCATGGGAGTAGTCGCTGAGACACTAAAGCAACTGCTTAGTCAGCAGGTGGCGGAACGCGGTGTCGTTGTGTGGTTCGACCCGGAGCGTCATTTCCAGGGGATCGCGGCTTCTGTGGCGAAGCCAGAGTGGACCTTTGTCGAGTTCATGGGAAGCTTTTATCAACTCCGCGCTGCCATTGAGCCTGCGATCCGGCAGCTTGAGCCTCCCAAATTATTGGTCTACATCCCGGTCGAGTATGAAGCAGCGAAAGTCCCACTCGTAGAGTTGCTCGCTTTGGGAGTCGTGATGCGACCGGGAGCCGCGGGTTCCGCGAACTCACGATTGAGCGTCATCGCCCGGAAAGCCTTGAAGAGTATTGTCTCTGAATCAAAACTAGCCGACCTAGACGAGCAAATCCGAAAGGGTCAACTTACGTTCGGCGATCTCGAACAACTAGGGGATGAAGGCGGGGACGAAGGCCTGCCAACTGTGTTGTCCGTCCTTTATGGAACGTCGGTCGCAGAAGATGTTGCACTTGACTTCCTTTCTAATGACCACCGCGACGAAGAACTACAAGCCAAGAATGCGAACGGAAACCTGCTTGAGATGTTGGCGGGGAGGTTTGGCCTTCTCAGCAAATCAGGGGAATCGCTTTCAAATGTTCGAGCTTCTTTGGGACGGCAAGCGCTTTGCGCGGAACTCCTTGAGTCAATTGGTGACGAGACACCTGAATCCCTGAAAGTCTTGCTTACTCTGAATGTTGGGCTACAGCGTAAGAGGAGCGCCACTTTGGCTCGGGACTGGAGGAGCAGACGTCACCTAGCCGACAGTTATAGCGATGCCGCCGCGACCATCGAGAAATCTTTACACTTGGATTCAATCGACTTTTCCGATGAGGCACTCGCTAAAATCCCCACGTTCGAAAGCATCGAACGCCGGTTGCTGAGGCACGTCGCGCAGCGAGTGACCCTGTGCAACGACGATGCTGCATTGAAAATCGCGGAGAATCGGAGAGGCGGCTTCTGGGCTGACGTGCACACTGACTTGCTGGCGGAGTGGACACTAGTCGCTCAGGCCGCCGAGTTGATTCAAACAGCTCACGAGATCGAATCTGGGCTCGATAAGCCGCTGCAGTTTAGCGAAATCGTAGAGAGATACACTCGGAATGACAACCCCTGGTCAGAACTCGATACGCTGCATCGTCGACTAGAAAAACGCGCGAGCAGTCTTGAGTTCGCGTTGTCTGATCCGCCGGAAGAGATCGAGTGGTTGGTGACAAAAGCGCGGCAACGATATTCGCAAGTTGCTGGACAATTGGCCGAAAGTTTCCTCCGAGCGTGGCAGACGAATAGCTTTGCGGTCTCCGGCTTCTACCGCCAAACACAGGTGTTTGAGAGCTTCGTTGAACCACTGGCGCGCGATTATCGGACAGCCTATTTAATGGTAGATGCATTGCGGCTAGAACTTGCCCGTGAGCTTCCAGCTCTTCTGGGACGTGAATTCGAGAGCCAACTCGATGTGGTTTTCGGGACAGCTCCATCCGTGACCGAAGTAGGAATGGCAGCACTGTTGCCGCGGGCCTCAACCGGTCTGGAATTGCAGGCGGTCCCGAAGCTCCAAGTGTTGCTACATGGAAAACCTCTTAGAAATCGCGAAGATCGGATGCAATCGCTTAAGAAGAATGTTGCAATGGCCGTCGTGGAGCTGAAGCTCGAGGAGCCAAAGAATTTCAAGAAGAAGCTGAAGGATCTCGGCGCTGGCCCTGTCTTGGTCGTTGTGACGTCCAGAGAGATTGACCAGAGCGGCGAGGATCAGAACACGGAGACGCGGGAACATATGGAGCGGGTACTTACGCACCTTGTATTGGCATTGAGGAAGTTGGCCGAGAATGGAATTGAGCGCATGGTAGTGGCTGCCGATCATGGATATATTTTCGGCGAGGATCTGACCGAGTCAGACAAGATTGCGCCGCCCGGAGGGTCCACAGCCTTATTACACCGGCGAGTCTGGGTTGGAGAGGGCGGAAGCGTTAGTGCAAGCTATTTGCGTACAAAGGTTAATGGCTTTGGAGTGACGAGTAATTTGTCCATTGCGACTCCATGGAACCTGGCTGCCTTCAAGACTGCCGGCCCAACCGCTTACTTTCACGGCGGACTATCGCCCCAGGAGATTCTGCTTCCCGTGCTCACCCTTACGCCACGATCAGGTGTGGCAGCCTCGGGTTCAAAGAGACTCAAGTGGGACCTGACTTTGGGTAGCCTAAAGATCACGTCTCGGTTTCTTAGCCTAACGATAAGCGGTCAGAGCCAGGGACTGTTTGATGCGGATTGGCCGAGCGTCCGCGTCGAAGTTAGATCTAATGGCGAAGTGTGCTCTATGCCTGTGAGTGGTACCTATGGATATAACGAGGCGAGTGGTGAAGTTGCGCTCAGGGCAAAGCAAGAAGATCGAAGTGTGACAGAGCCCGATACCGTCGCGCTAATGTTGACTGGCAAGGCTCCATCTCACGGCACTGTATCAGTGCACTTGTTGGATGCTATAAGCGGAGTGGAATTGAAAGTAGTCAATGGTGTGGAGGTCTCCCTTGCAATCTAACGACACTCAGGTTTCTTCCGATAGTCTCGATGCCAAGATCGGGCGCGTTTGTGCAGGTAAGGTAGTGCGCAAGGAGTTGGTGCGCAAGCTAAAATTCGGCTCGAATGTGCCGGTCTATGTGCTTGAGTATCTGCTCGGCAAGTATTGCGCCACAGAAGATCCGGTTGCAGTGAAGGCGGGTCTGAATATAGTAAATGCGACACTTGCCGAGAATTTCGTGCGGCCAGACGAAGCGAACAAAGTTCAATCGCTCGTGAAGGAGAAGGGCCGATACACTCTGATTGACAAAGTTAAGGTTCGCTATCTGTCAGAAGACGACAAGTATTGGGCGGAGATTGTCAATTTCGGTCACAAATTCGTCCACGTTCCAGACCGCTTTGTCCGCCAATATGATCGTCTCCTGGTTGATGGAGTGTGGTGCGAGATCGAGCTTCGGCATGAGTATGATGATCAAGCATCCGGCAAGCGTAGTCCATTTTGGATCGATGATCTGAAGCCAATCCAAGTGGCTACCTTCGATATCGGTGAATATGCCGAAGCAAGGCGGCAATTCACAACCGCCGAGTGGATTGACCTGCTAATTCGAACAATCGGTTTGGAGCCGTCCGGTATGTCGAGCAGGTTAAAATTACTTTATCTCGCTCGACTGCTCCCTTTGTGCGAACAGAACTACAATCTTGTAGAGTTGGGTCCGCGAGAGACCGGCAAAAGTTTTGGATATCAACAACTTTCGCCATATGGAATCTTGCTTACAGGACCAACGACTGTTGCGAATCTCTTTTACAACATCGCAACTGGAAGGATTGGCCTTGTGGGACTGTGGGACGCGGTCGCATTCGACGAAGTGGCGGACCTCCAGAAGATGCCGAAAGAAGTCGTATCTACCCTCAAGACATATTGTGAGTCAGGCACTTTCGCCCGAGGTAAAGAGCAGCTGACCGGGACCGCTTCGATCGCGATGTTCGGAAACACAAACCAGCCAGTGGACGTAATGGTGCGATCTTCTAATCTTTTCGCGCCCATGCCGGAAGTGATCCGGGACGACACTGCATTCCTCGATCGTATTCACTTCTACATTCCGGGCTGGGAAATTCCAAAAATGCAGATGGCGATGTTCACGAACGGTTATGGGTTTGTCGTAGATTACCTCGCAGAGGCACTACGGGAAATGCGACGTAGGAACCAAACCGAAATTCTCGACCACGAGTTTTCACTCGGTGCCCAGCTAAAGTCGAGAGATGTCAAAGCCGTCCGAAAGAGTGTTGCGGGAATGATTAAGCTAATCCATCCGCATGGCGAGCTGAGCAAGGATGAATTACGGGAACTGCTGGAATTGGCGATGGAAGGGCGACGCCGGGTTAAAGAACAGCTCAAGAAAATGGGCTCCTTCGAATTCTTCCAGACGTCATTCTCCTACATCGACAAAGAAACAGGAGAAGAACGCTACGTCGGTTTGCCGGAAGAAGGAGGTCGTAATGCTATTTCGAATGATCCTTTGGAACCGGGGTCCGTGTACGCTGCTTCAGTAGACGAGCAGGGCAAGGTTGGCCTCTACCGCCTTGAGGTCGGATGTGCTGGTGGAACAGGTAAGTTGAAATTGGCAGGCGGCGTTGACGGAACAATGAAGGAATCTATTCAGAGGGCTTTTGGATACCTACATGCGAACAAGTCTCGCTTGGGCATAGGCCACGACTTCGATACGACCGATTTCCATGTAGAAGCAATTGATCTGTTGCAAAACCGGGTATCGTGCGAATGTGGTTTGGCCTTTATCGTGGCGATCATCTCCGCAGTCAAACGGCTTGCAGTTCAGGCGGCGTTAGTGATCCTAGGCGATATCAGCATTCAAGGCAATATCAAGGGAGTGCGCACTTTGGTTGAGCCGTGCCAACTAGCCATGGAGAACGGTGCTCGTCGGGCACTGATTCCCATTGAGAATCGTCGTCAGTTTCTCGAGGTAGCTGGCGATGTCGCAGAAAGATTGGATCCTATTTTCTATGGCGATGCTCCTGTGGCCGCAAATAAGGCACTAGGAATTACATAGGCTTATTTGTTATGGATACGTAGTTTGATTATTCGATTGGGCTTTCTCGGTGGTCCCTGCTTGCTTGCCAGAGTGCCTATCTGTCTTTCGGCGATCGGTCCTTTCGCTCTTCAAGTTCTCGACGTGAACGTCCGAGTTCAGCTGCAATTAGTTCCTCGTCTGGAAGGACGGTTTGATATTCGGCTGCTAGCACTTTGTTGGAAAGGTTGTCGAGGGCGTAGTGGGCTTCTGCGGCTCCCTTTTCGGCGCAGAGGATTAGACCGACCGGCGGGTTTTCGCCGGGCTTCATCCAATGCTCGCGGGCGTAGTTGAGGTACATATGCATTTGTCCGGCGTCTGCATAGCTGAATTTATCAACCTTGAGATCCACGACCAACAGGGACTTCAAGCGTCGGTGGAAGAAGACAAGATCGACCCTGAACCAATTGTCGTCGATGCGAATTCGGCGCTGACGGCCAACGAACGCAAAGTCATCCCCCAACTCAAGTAAGAAATCAGTAAGGTGTTGGATGAGCGCCTGTTCCAAATCCGACTCAGAGTATTCATCTTTGAGGTCCAGGAATTCAAGGACAAACGGGTCTTTGATGGCTTCTTCCGGCGTAATTATGTCGCCGGGTTCGGCGGTCTCAGATTTCTGGAGCATGGCGGCTTTGTTTCGCGAAAGTGCGATGCGTTCGTAGAATTGGCTGCCGATCTGTCGGTCCAATTGCCGAACGGTCCACCCAGACCGCAGCGCCTCGGTCTCGTAGAAGTTCCGTGCTTCCTGGATCTTGACGGAAAGCAGCCGGACGTATGCCGACCAGGGCAAAGCAAAGGGAGCCGCGAGAATCGAAGTGGTTGAAGAAATGACGCCTATTGCACTGAAATCATTGGGGCTTGCAAATTCGCCAGACAGCGTCTGGCGAATTTGCCGATCGGGCCATGCGCGGTAGAATGCGCGCATCTGCCTCAGATTTGCTCGCCCAAATCCTCTGCCAAATTGCCGGGTCAGATCCCCAGCAAGCTGTTCGATAAGCTGCTCACCGTATTCGGCACGCTGCTCTCCGCCCTGTTCGAGCATGACGATGCGCCGCCCAATTTCCCAATAGGTGGCTGTCATGATCGAATTGACGTTTCGGGCGGCGGCGGAGCGCGCCGCTCTGAGCAGTTCGACGATTCCGGTGCGGATGTTGTCGTAATTCTCTGGCATGGTTTTCAGGTCGGTCAATGCGACGCCTCCGTTTCCATTCCTAGGATTGAACATGGACCTTGTGGAGGCAGATGCAGCCCCCATTCTACTGTTGGCATCCGTCAGATTCCGATTGCAATTCCTTGGGCGACGGACTGCGTAGGGCTAATTTCGAGGGCTGAGGTTTTCGAAACATCGGCGCTGAGCTTTGGACTGAGCTTGGACATGTCGTCCGTAAAGATGGTCGCCTCGTGACTGGCGCGTGAGATGGACACGTAGCCGAAACGAGAATTGAGCAAATCTGGATGCACGCCTGTATCAGCGTTGACTAGGACCCGCTCGGCAGTGAGACCCTGGGAACTGTGACTGGTGACGGCGTATCCGTGGTCGAAATGGCGGTGCTCGTTGGCGTTGAAATTGACCTGATGGTTGTTGTCGAGACGGCCTGAAATGCGACCTTCGGCCGTGATGGACTCGATGACGGCAAGGTCACGATTGGCGACGCCGAGCGACTTGTCAGGTGCGGTAAATTGGATGCGGTCACCTACAGAGAACTCACGGTCGATCTCGCGGTAAACGCTGACTCCGGTCAAGCGGCGCGGATCATAAGTGGCCTGTTCACCAGAGGTCTTCTCGACTATGAGTAGGTTGGCGGCGGGGTTGATGGCGACGACGGAACCGTATGTTCCGGCTTCGAGTCCAGTTGCCTTACTGCCACGTGAATAGCGCACCGCATCGTTGATCTCGTAGTGGCTGGCCCATGTGCGCTCGGCGCCGGTCATGTCTTGGCGTTGAACGAGCACACGGAAGGTGTGGTCCTCCGGCGCAAGGGTTCCATTCGCTTTTAACTCCGTTCGGACAGCGACATTCAACTCACGGCGTGACGCGTTGTCTGGTGAGACGATCAAGGTCCTTTCCGGCGACCCTACATAGCTTTTGGCGATGGCGCGGATGCGCTCTTGAGTATCGGGGATTTCCTTCACGCGGCCCTGTTGCTGGAGCGATTCAAGGGCTGCGGAGACCTGGCCCTTGGCCAACAACTCGACGACGGATTTGAGCGCCGGGTCTTTCTGGCGAACGATCTCGTCGAGCTTGGCGGTGCGCATTCCGGCCTCCTGCAACTGCTCGAATGGGCGGCCTGCTTCGACTCCCTGATGCTGGCGGGTGTCGCCGATCAGGAGTACACGGTCGTTGGGGCCAAGACGTGCAAGAAACTCGCGCATCTGGTCGGTGCTGGCAAGGCTGGACTCATCGACGAAGTAGAAATGCCGTTGGTTCTGAGTGGCATGGTTCGGGGACCGAGCGAGGAAGCCTTGCAGGGTTCCTGACTCAACGCCAGCATCATTCAACTGGCGCGCAGCGCGGGAGGTCGGGGCGAGGCCCTCGACCGCATAGCCGTGCGATTCGGCGGCGTCGCGGACAACAGAGAGCGTGGTGGTTTTGCCCGCGCCGGCGAAACCCTGGATGCCCTGAATTCGGTCTGGCGAACTGAGCACATCCTCAACTACGGTCATCTGGGCGCGGTTGAGATGCGGATGCTGGTCGGCAAAAGTGACGGCCTGCTGGCGCGTCAGAATCGGCTCAACCTGGCTTTGTCCCTCGCGGACACGGCGGACGATTTCGTGCTCTGCTTCGAGGGTCTTTGCGGTAGTGAACTGGCGCGCCGGTAAACTTTGGGAACGCTCGATAGTCTGGAATTCTCCAGATGCAAGACGGGCATCCAGATTGCCGCGCACCTGGGCATAAGTGACCTCACCCATT
>Ga0302325_10034795_pt1 | contig 10303 bp, 7 predicted proteins | sample Palsa_T0_2_FD_201948 | JGI IMG/M metagenome (GOLD analysis project Ga0302325, IMG submission 201948) | Peat permafrost microbial communities from Stordalen Mire near Abisko, Sweden - Palsa_T0_2 | ecosystem: Environmental > Terrestrial > Soil > Palsa > Peat permafrost | place: Sweden: Abisko...
CGACGGCCGCCGGCAGCACTTGGTGCTCGGCTTCGAACCAGGCCAGCGCCTGCCGGTGACCGGCCAGGGTCTCGGGTGTGACGCCAGCCGCCGGCGAGGCGGGGCTGACCTGTTCACGCATGGGGTTGAGCAGCATGGCGGCGGCGTGGGCGGTACACAGGTAGTGGTCAAGCATCCGGCCGACGGCAGTGCGGCGGGCGTCGGCGTCGAGGGCCTCGGCGTGCTCGGCGGCGTAGGCGCGCAGCAGGTCGTGCAGGGCGTACCGGCCGGGCCGGTGCTCGGTAAGCAGGCTGGCCGCCGCCAGTTCCTGCACCGTCCGGTCGGCCGCCAGCGGGGAGATCCCGGCCAGGCTGGCGGCGGCCGCGACGGTAATGTCCGGGCCGGGATGCAAGCCAAGCAGGGCGAACACCCGCCTCGCGGCGGGGCCGAGGCGGCCGGCCGACCAGGACAGCACGGCCCGGACGTTCATGGCCGGGTCTCCGACGTCGAGAGCGTCGAGCCGGCCGCGCGCGTCGCGCAGCGTTGCGGCCAGATCGGCCAGCGGAAGCCGCGGGCGTGCCGCCGCGCGCGCCGCGGCGACCGTCAGCGCCAGCGGCAGCCGCCCGCACAGGCGGACGATCTCATCGACCGCGCCGGGTTCGGCCGCGGCGCGCCCGCCGAGCCGTGCGGCCAGCACCTGCCGGGCCTCGTCATGGCCCAGGACATCGAGCGCCAGCAGCCGGGCGCCCTCTCCCGCGGCCAGGCCTGCCAGGCGGCTGCGGCTGGTGATGATCACCAGGCAGCCCGGCCCGGCGGGCAGCAGCGGGCGCACCTGCTGCTCGTCCCGGGCGTTGTCCAGCACGATCAGCACCTGCTGGCCGGCCAGCAGGCTCCGGTACAGGGCCGCCTTCGAATCCAGGTCCGGGGGAACCCGCTCAGCGGGCACGCCCAGGGCGTCAAGGAACCCGCGGATCGCCTCGTCCGGCGTGACCGGGACGCCTGACGGGTCGAAGCCGCGCAGGTTAACGTACAGCTGGCCGTCGCGGAAGCGCTCCGCGACGGCGTGCGCCCAGCGCACCGCCAGGGCGGTCTTGCCGACCCCGCCCGTCCCCGCCACGGCGCTGATCACCATGGTTCCCCGTGCCGTGCGCCCCGCATCGTCAAGCAGCCCGTCCAGCGCCGCCAGCTCACCGGCCCGCCCGGCGAAGTGCGCGACCGCGCTGGGCAACTGGCGCGGCACCACGGGCGCTGGCGCCGGTTCCGGGGCGGCCGCCTTCCCGGGGACCGCGACCGGCCCGGCCGCGAGCGCGGCGACCGGGGGCGGGGGTGCGAGGAGCCCGGCGTCGCCGGCCAGGATGCGCTCGTGCAGGCGGCGGAGCTCGGGTCCCGGTTCTATGCCCAGCTCCTGGACCAGCACGCCGCGTGCGTCCCGGTAGCACTCAAGCGCCTCGGCCTGTCGGCCGCAGCGGTAGAGGGCGAGCATGAACTGGGCCTGGAACCGCTCGCGCAGCGGATGCTCCTTGGTCAACCCGCGCAGTTGCTGTACCAGCAGTTCATGGCGCCCAAGGTGCAGATCGGCCTCGGCCCTGTCCTCGAGCGCCTGCAGGCGCAGCTGCTCGAGCCGCGGCACAATCTGGTCGTGCAGCAACTGGCTGGGCACATCAAGCAGCGGCGGATCCCGCCACAGCTCCAGCGCGCGAGTCACGTTGTCCGACGCATGGTCCCAGGAACCGGAACGCATCGCGGCGGTCGCTTCCCGGCATCGTTTCTCGAACTCGAGCACGTCCAGTTCGTCGCCCTCAAGGCGGATCAGGTAGCCGGGATGGCGGGCCTCGATCAGAAGTCCGCCCCGCGGTCCCAGCGCCCGGCGCAGCCGTCGGACATAACTGCGCAGCGTCTCGACGGCTGCCGGTGAGGGCGTGCCATCCCAGACCGCCTCGGCGAGCGACTCGACCGGGACCGGCGTGCCCGCCCGCAGGAGCAGGGCGGCCAGCAGCACCCGAAGGCGCGGCCCGGCCAGTGACACCTGCTGCCCGGAATCATCGACAACTACCAGTGCCCCCAGCAGGCCGAAGCGCATAACTTACCCTAGCCCACAGGAATCCCCCTTCGCGGCGGCAACCGGACAAAAGTGCTCCAGAGCCAAAGACATGCGACAGAACCAAAAGCCGCTAGCGGCACGCGCGGGAGCGTCCCGTAGGCCCGGAGACAGCGCGATGCGAGGGGCTGGCCCCGGTGACTACAGCCCCACGGCACCCGCGCACAGCCCAGGATGGCGGCGGCGCGGGGCATCTGCGGGGCGCGGCCAGGGCATCCGCGAGGCACCAGCGGCCCCAGCGGTACTCCGAAGACGCTCGCCCGAGCCCAGGCCAAGGCACAGGAGCCAGTGCACACGTGCCCTGAGAGTGCCCCGAAGGTGCCCCGGAAGGCTGGAATTCTCGGATTTAGGCCTGCCAGTGGTCACCAGCGCAACGTCAGCAGGACGCCAGCGGACCTCGGCACACTAACCCCGTGGCTAGAAAGCCTTACTCATCCGGAGGCATCGCATGGCTATCAGCACGTTCATCCGGCGGACAGCCGCTATCGGAGCGGCCGCCCTCGCCCTGTCCGGCGCCGTCGCGGGCCAGGCAATGGCATCAGTTCCCCGCACCACCGCCCCCAGTCATTTGCAGGAGAAGCAGGGCATGCACGTGACAGGCTTCGACGCCGCGGTCGCCCAGGCCCACGGTTACAAGATCGTCACCTACGCCAACGGCGACAGGCAGGCCGTGCCCGTCAATCCCAGGTCCGGTCTCCCTAAGGGAACGCTCCTGGTGAAGGCGTCGGCGACAGGCGGAACGATCAGGCCCGAGAACGGCGGAGCCGACACCGCCTACGGCAACTGCGGCGAGTCCTGGATCACCGCCCTGCAGACCGGCGCCCACCAGATCAAGCTCACCAGCGGCTTCGAGGTCGACCTGCCGGCCGTGAAGTTCGACTGGGACATCGACCTGACGGACATAAACGGAACCTCTGAGCAGGGGGACTCCGGCTACCTGGCCGAAGATGAGGAGTGGGAAGGCACGTGGTCGAAGCTCGACCAGTACGACTTCTCAGTTGACGTGGTGCGGGCCGGCGCCTACGCCATTCTGACCGACGGCGAGATCTGCTACTCCGGAGAGCCCGCAATCGACTGGGACCTGGACTGATACGCGGCCGATGGGTCCCGGGGGCACCTGGTCCTCTCGGTCACCCGGATTCGCCGGTGCCGGAGGACCCTTCCCGGGCCCGCACGGCCTCAGCGGCAATACTCCTGGCTTGTGCGGCACCCGCGACGTACGCGACTTGGTCGAAAGCGAGGGCTGACTCGTTCAACGTCGCGATGGCGCCTTCGTGGTCACCCAGCGAATTCAACGCCCACCCTTGGTAGAAATTCGCCCAGCCCAGGGCGAGTTTGTCATCTGCTTCTTGCGCCGCGAGCAGTGCCTCCTGCGCGCGGTCAAGGGCGGTGCGGGCATCACGTTGTTCGACGAGTTCCGCCCAGGCGAGGTAGCCGAGGTGGGTCGACTCGAGCCGTTTGTCGCCGATGCGCCGGGCGGCTTCTACCGATACTGAATAGAACGCCTGCCAGCTGTTCCAGGCCATCCAGGTGGGCGCGTACCAGTGCAGGGCCTCGGCGACAGTGACGACTTCGCGCTCGTGACCGAGCCGGGCCGCGTGCTGGAAGGCCGGCCACCACTGCTCGCGATTCCAGCGCAGCCACTGGTCGGCGCGGGCACGATCGGTAAGCCACTCCGGTCGGTCCGGTTGACCCTCTACCGCATTCGGCGCGAACAGGCCGCCTGCCAACGCGGCGGTTGAGAGCAGCCAGTTCCGGAGCCGCGCCTGGGCCCGGGCACCGGACTGTTCGTCTTCGCGCCGGAGTTCGTGCGCGGAGAACAGCCGCAGCAGGTCGTGGAGCCGGTACCTTCTCTGGCCGATGAATTCAACGAGGCCGAGTTCGACCAGCTCGTCGAGGCTTTCCTCGACATCGAGCGGGTCGGCGTCCATCAGGACCGTGACCAGCGGCACGTCGAACATGATCCCGTAGACGAGGCAGAGGTTGCGGAACAGGTGCGCGGTAAACGGGCCGAGGTCGTCGTAGGACAGCCGGAATGCGGCCTCAGCGGAGAGGTCCCCGGCGACCAGTGCACGCAGCCGCTGGTCGTCGGAGCGAAGCCTGCGGACGAAGTCGGCCGCGGTGCGCGAGGGCTGGCTCGCGATCCGGTTGCCGGCGATGCGCAGAGCCAGCGGAAGGTCGCTGCAGAGTCGTGCCAGTTCGGTGATGTCGCGGTCGGTTCGCTGCCCCGGCGGCACGATGTCATGGAGCAGCCGGATGCTGTCAGGTGAGGGGAGCGGGTCGAGGTGGATGCGCTCCACGTCTTCGAGGCCCGCCAGGCTCCGCCGGGAGGTGACGACGACGCGCACGCTGCCTCCCGCGAGCACGGGACGGACCTGGGCTTCTTCTGCCGCGTTGTCGAGCACGATGATGCGGCTGCGGCTGGCGCACACTGCCTGCCACCGGGCGACGCAGGCATCCATGGTGGAGGGCGGGTCGCCCTCCCGGGCGTCGAGGACCTCCCGCAGGAGCGCCTGGAGCACGGACAGGGCCGGCCTCGCCAGTGCCGGGTTGGGTCCGAGCAGGTCAAGGAACAGGGGGAGCGAGCCGGGTTCGCGCAGCCGCTGCGTCGCTTCGATGGCCAGGGCGGTTTTCCCGACGCCGGGCGGGCCGGCCACGATCACCGTGCGCGGAACTCCGTCTTGCGCGGCGCCGCCGAGGTGTTCCGAGATGGTGCGGAATTCCGCGTCACGGCCCACGAAGTCCTGCACGCGGTGCGGCTGAACTGACTCTGCGGGTGCTTCCGCCCGGGCCCGCCTGGCCTGCTCACGCGCGAGTTCCCGCCGCGTGCCGGGATCCAGCTGGAGCGCATCGCACAGTGCGTCGATCGTCGAACGCCGCGGACGATCGCGCACGCCACGCTCGATGTCGCTGATCCCGCGGACGCTGACGCCGGAAGACTCGGCCAGCTGCTCCAGCGTCAGGCCGCGGTCGAGCCGGATTGCGCGCAGCCGCGGGCCGACGCCCCACTCAGCCATTAACCGCCTCCATGTGTCCTCCTCGGCCGCCGATCCGGAGCGCCGCCGCACCTCAGGCCGCGCGGCTGCGTAAGTCCTGCGGCGACGCCAGCGGTCAGAACCGAAGACGGATGCCGCCACCTCGATGATGCCCTGCCCCGGCCGGCAGAGCGCTCTCCCGCGGCGAAGCTGCCGGTCATCTGCCTGGCCGGGTCAGCGCGACGGAAGAAAGATCGGTTCCACGGCAATCGGGAGGCGGAGCGCATGGATGGCTACAGGGCAGCCGAAACCAAGACTGTCACGATCGAGAGCGGCGAGACCCTCGCCTACCGCGAGGTCGGGAAGGGGGACTCGATCCCGCTCGTGCTCCTGCAGCACTTTCGCGGCTCACTCGACAGCTGGGATCCCGCGCTGGTCGATGGGCTCGCCACCAATCGCAAGGTAATCGCCTTCGACAACGTCGGTGTGGCCGCGTCATCCGGCCGCACGCCCGCCACCATCGCCGCGATGGCGACAGACGCGGTTTCCCTCGTATCCGCGCTCGGCCTGAGCAGTTTCGACCTGCTCGGCTTCTCCATCGGCAGCTTCGTCGCCCAGGAAATGCTGCTCACGGTGCCCGACCTCATCAAGTCCGCCGTGCTGGCCAGCTCGGCCCCGGCCGGCGCCCCGGGCATGCATGGCTGGGCCGCGGACGTGATGGCAAACGTGGGCGGGCCGGCCCCGACCCCGAAGGGGTACGCGGACGTCTTCTTCACCCGCTCCCCGGCTGGGCTGGATGCCGCGGCCAAAGTAGTCAAGCGGATCTACGGGCGCGACCAGGGCCGCGACGCAGTCACCAGCTGGCAGACCCGCAACGCACAGTACGCGGCCGTCTGCGAATGGGGCGAGCCGAATCACGCCAAGCTGCAACGGGTCGAGGCGATCACGACGCCGGTATTCATCGCGAACGGCGACAGCGACCCGATGATCCTTCCGCGCTATTCCCACCTGCTGGCCGGCCTGATCCCCGGCTCGACGCTGAAGACCTACCCCGACGCGGCGCACGGCTTCCTCTTCCAGCATCACGCCGAGTTCGCCGACGACGTGCTCTCCTTCCTCGACTAGTGAGCCGGTCGCCACCGCGCCGGCCCGCCTGATGGGCCTCCGCCGGCCCGCCCGATGGGCCTCCGCCGGCCCGCCGAACCGGTGACAGCGCTCAGCTAGCCATTTCCTCGTCGGCCCCTTCGTTCCTACTGAAACCGGAGAAACACGATGAGCAGCACACTTGCCCGCGGTACCGGGACCGCGTCCCGGTCCGCTCTCCCGCCCGCGGCCTCGTTTGCCGCGATGTCCGCGGCATTCGCCGCCTTCTTCATCGCGGCGGGAGCCCCAACACCGCTGCTGCCGATCTACGAGGCGAACTGGAACTTCCCCGCTTCGATGGTGACCGTCGCATTCGGCGTGTACGCGATCGCGCTTCTGGCGACGCTGCTCGTCGTCGGATCGCTGTCCGACCACATCGGCCGCCGTCCGCTGCTCATCGGCGCTCTCGCCCTCGAGCTCGTTTCCATGCTGGTGTTTCTCGTCTCGCCCTCGATCGGCTGGATCATCGCCGCCCGCATCATCCAGGGGATCGCGACGGCTGCCGCGACGAGCTCGTTCAGCGCGGCGATTCTGGAGCTTGCCCCGGACAAGCGCAAGCACCTGGCCGGCGTGATCGCGGGTCTGGCTCCGGCGGCGGGGATCGGCGTCGGAGCGCTTTTTTCGGGAGTGATCGCCCAGTTCTCGTCGTCCGCCGCGGCGACCGTATGGTCCATCCTGGCCGCGGTCATGCTGATCGCCCTGGTCTTCGCGGTCTTCACCCCCGAGACGGTCACTCGTAAGCCGGGCGCCATCGCCTCGCTCCGCCCGCATGTTTCGGTCCCGCCCGCGGCCCGCAAGGAGTTCGCCGTGACGCTTCCGTCACTGATTGCGGCATGGCTGGTGTCCGCCCTGTTCCTCGGACTGATGCCCACGATTCTCCGGCTGAAGTTCAGCATCGACGGCCCAGTCGTGAGCGGCCTCGCCGCTTTCGCGGAACAAGGCACCGGCGGCGCCGTAGCGCTGGCCCTGTCCAACATGAAGCCCCAGCGCCTCGTCTTCGGCGGCGGGTTCGCGATCGTCCTCGGTCTTGCCCTCTTCATTTCGAGCATCACGGCCAGCTCGCTGCCCTTGCTCTGGATCGGCGCGATCGTCGGCGGCGCCGGCCTCGGCGCAGCGTTTACCGGAACCATCCGAAGCCTCGTGCCGCTCGTCGCGGCGCATGAACGGGCGGGACTGTTCTCCGCGATCTACGTGGTCTCCTACATCACGTTCGGCGTCCCCGTCATCGTCGCCGGCCTGTTCCTGAGCAGCACCGGGGTCACCGCCATTGCCCTGACCTTCGGTGCCGTCACTGTCGCGGCGGCGGCAGCCGGCGTCGTTACGCAGCTCGTGACCCGGAGGCGCACGGGGATCAAGGCTGCCGGGCCGGGGGAGCGCTGAGCTGCCGGCCGGGCGGTTGCCGGGCGGCGTGATAGTCGGCTAGCCGGATCAGCAGTTCGATGAGCTGGTCGCGTTCGGCCGCGGTCAAGGGCGCGAGCAGGGCGTCCTGCAGCCCGGCGAGCCGGCCGTCCAGGTCGGCCAGCCGGCCGCGTCCCCGCGCGGTGATCGTGATGACGTTGCGCCGTCGGTCGGCGGGGTCAGGAGCGCGTTCGACGAAATCGTGGTCGGCGAGTTCGTTGATGACCGCGACCATGTCGCTGCGGTAGATGCCGGTGCGGCGGCTCAGGGTGGCCTGACTGCCGGGGCCGACGTCGGCCAGTGAGGCGAGTACCGCGTAGTGCCATTTGTGCGCGCCTACCTCGGACAGCCCGGCGGCTACCAGCCGGTTGGCGTGCGTGGCGGCCTGGTTCAGCAGTCGGCTCGGCAGCCTGCGCAACCGGGCGGGTGCCGCCGCTGTCTCGGCCGCGCCGAACGTCATGTCAGGGTCAGGCGTGTCGGACATGACATGGATCATAGCGCTTGCGTTAGTGGGACTAACGATCTATAGTCGTTCACGTCACGAACGTTTATGTGGCTAACGTTTATGACGTGAACGGATCTGTGGAAGGAGAGCGCTGCCATGAACACGGTCGAGGGGCCAGCGGCCGCGAGCCAAGCCGACCGCGCCGAGCTAGCCGACCTGGTCGCCCGGCAAGGTCTGTGGCTGGACGAAGGGGACTTCGCGAACGCCGGCGCGATCTTCACCAGCGACGCCGTGGTCCGCACCCAGGGCGGGGAATCCCGCGGCCTGGACGCACTCACCGCGCAGGCGCGCCGGGTTCACCAGTCGTATGGCGCCACCCAGCACGTCACGTCCAACGTGCTGATCGAGATCGACGGCGACCGGGCGAGCCTGCGGGCGAACCTGATCGCCGTCTTCGTGGCCGCATCGGCCGCGCCGCGGCCCGCGGTCATGATCGGCGAGCGCTACCGCTTCGAGGCGCGGCGAACGCCGGCGGGCTGGCGGTTGTCGGCCGTCGAGGCGGAACCGGTCTGGCGCGACGGCGAACCCGCCGGGAAGAACTGATTTCCTCCGTCACTGCAAAGGAGCTTGCTATGCCAGCTGTCACTGTTCTCGACTCGACGATGCACTACGAGGAGACCGGCACCGGGACGCCGTTCGTCTTCCTGCACGGCAACCCGACGTCCTCGCACATCTGGCGTCACGTCCTCCCGGCGATGGGCCCGGGCGTGCGCGGGCTGGCTCCCGACCTGATCGGGATGGGCCAGTCAGGCAAGCCGGACATCGGCTACAGCTTCGCCGACCACGCCCGGTACCTGGACGCGTTCATCGACGCACTCGGCCTGGACAAAGTCGTGCTGGTCGGCCACGACTGGGGCGGGGCGCTGGCCTTCGACTGGGCCGCGAGGCATCCCGGGCGTGTCCTGGGCACCGCCTTCTTCGAGACGATCGTCCGCCCGATGAGCTGGGCCGAGCTGTCGGAGGCGGCCCGGACGCGTTTCGAGGCGTTCCGCTCGCCTGCGGGCGAGTCGCTGGTCCTGGACAAGAACATGTTCATCGAGACCTTCCCCAAGGCCATCCTGAGCGGGCTGCGTGACGACGACCACAACGTCTATCGCGCGCCGTACCCGACACGGGAAAGCCGGCGGCCGATGCTGGCCTGGGCGCGCTCGATGCCGCTGGACGGCGAGCCGGCCGACGTGGTCGCCCGCATCGGGGACTACGACCGCTGGCTGGCCGCCACTCCCGGGGTGCCGAAGCTGCTGCTGACCTTCGACTCGTCCCCCACCCTGCTGATCGACGAGCCCGTGGCCGCGTGGTGCGCCGCCAACATCGCGGGCTTGCAGAGTGTGCACCTCGGCCCGGCGGGCCACCATGCCGCCGAGGACAAGCCGCACGAGATCGCCGCGGCGATCCTCGACTGGGCCGGCCGCCACCACCTCACGGCCGCCGTCACGCTCAGCCCGCAGATCCTGGGACAGGCGGAGAACGCCCACGCGGCCGTCCTGGCCAGGGAGCTGGCCGGCACCGGCGTCACCAAGAATCAGTGGATCGCCCTCAACCTCATCGCGGCAGCGGGCACTCCCGCCACGGCCGACGAAGTGCGCGGCCGCATCGTCGGCGCGGTGAAGATCGACTCCGGTCAGGCCGGAGCCGTCATCGGCGACCTGCGGTCCGCCGGGCTGCTGGCCGGCGAGGACAAGGTCCAGGTCACCGAGGCGGGCCTGGCCTTCCTGGGCCGGGTTCGCGGCGCCACCGGCGCAATCGTCAACCGCGCGTACCGGGATATCCCGGACGAGGACCTCGAGGCCGCGGGCCGCGTGCTGTCCGTCATCACCGCCCGCCTCAACAGCGAGCTGGCGGTCGCAGCACAAGCAGGTGAGCCCGGAAACTGAGCGGCCGCGGCGTGATCTTCCGGCCGCCGGCTTCGAGCCCGCCTGCCCGCGGGCCCTCGCCTGCAAAGACACCGAACACATCTCAGGGAGAAGGCAGTGTCACTCCACGACCGTACAGGAACCGCCCCGGCCCCGGTGCCCCGCGCCGCGGGCCGCAATCTCGGCCTCGCGTTGCTCGTCATCGCCACCGCGCAGCTCATGCTGGTGCTCGACGACACCATCGTGAACATCGCGCTGCCCAGCATGCAGCGGTCGCTGCACCTGTCTACGCCCCACCTGAACTGGGTGATCAGCTTTTACGCGCTCGCGTTCGGCGGGCTGCTGCTGGCCG
>Ga0302325_10034798_pt1 | contig 10302 bp, 8 predicted proteins | sample Palsa_T0_2_FD_201948 | JGI IMG/M metagenome (GOLD analysis project Ga0302325, IMG submission 201948) | Peat permafrost microbial communities from Stordalen Mire near Abisko, Sweden - Palsa_T0_2 | ecosystem: Environmental > Terrestrial > Soil > Palsa > Peat permafrost | place: Sweden: Abisko...
AGCGCGGGCTGCGAACCGTAAGATGGTCTGCCGTGCGCATCCGCCCCGTATCCAGTTAAACTAGAGCCTTATGGCGGACGAAAAGGAATTGCGGTACGAGCCGGCTTTAATTGAGCCGAAATGGCAGGAGCGCTGGGCGCGGAACCCGGCGATGTATGCGGCGGAGCCGGTTTCCGGCCCTCAAAAGACCGAAAAGCCCAAGTATTACGTGTTGGAGATGCTGCCCTATCCGAGCGGCCAGTTGCACATGGGCCATGTGCGCAACTACTCGATTGGCGACGCGCTGGCGCGGTACATGTGGATGCAGGGGTACAACGTGCTGCATCCGATGGGCTGGGATGCTTTTGGGCTGCCGGCGGAAAATGCCGCGCTCAAGAACAATACGCCTCCGCGGCAGTGGACATTGCAGAACATCGCCGCGATGAAGCGGCAGATGCAGCGGATTGGCTTCGCCTACGACTGGGCGAACGAAGTGACGACCTGCCTGCCGGACTACTACCGCTGGAACCAGTGGTTTTTCCTGCGCATGTACGAGCGCGGATTGGCGTATCGCAAGCAGTCCAAGGTGAACTGGTGCTCGCTCTGCGCAACGGTGCTGGCCAACGAGCAGGTGATTGACGGATGCTGCTGGCGGCATGAAGAGAATCCTGTAGAGCAGCGCAGCCTGGAGCAGTGGTTTTACCGGATTACCGAGTACGCGCAGGAGCTGTTGGACGGCCTGGACAAGCTGCCCGGATGGCCGGAAAAAGTGCGCACCATGCAACGCAACTGGATTGGCCGCAGCGAAGGGACTGAGGTCGACTTCGCGGTGGAAGGTGCGCCGGACGCGAAGATTCGCGTGTTTACCACTCGCGTGGATACGATCTTTGGCGCGACCAGCGTGCAGTTGGCTTCCGAGCATCCGCTGGTGCCGGAGTTGACCGCGGGCAACGAGGACCTGGAGCGCGAGATCAGCGCCATGATCGACAGCCAGAAGACGGCGCGCGAGTCGGGCGATAAGAGCGAGGTGGAAAAGCACGGCATTTTCACCGGCCGATACGCCATCAATCCTTATAACGGCGAACGGGTGCCGATCTGGGTCGCGAATTACATCCTGATGGGTTACGGCACGGGCGCGATTATGAGCGTGCCGGGGCATGATGTGCGGGATTTTGAGTTTGCGACGAAGTACGGGATTGCAATCCGGCGGGTGATTCGCGGAGTGGCGGAGTCGGAGGAAGAGACGCCGCTGCCGTTCGAGTCGGAAGACGGAATTCTGATCAACTCCGGTGAGTTCGATGGGTTGATCTGCGAGGAAGCACAGAAGAAGCTGCAAGAGGTTGCGGTTGAGGGCGGATTTGGCGAGGCTAAGGTGACGTTTCGCCTGCGCGACTGGGGCGTGAGCCGGCAGCGCTACTGGGGTACGCCGATTCCCATGGTGAACTGCCCGGAGCATGGGCTGGTTCCGGTGCCGGATGAACAGTTGCCAGTGCTGTTGCCGGAGCAGATTGAGATTACGCAGGAAGGCGGCTCGCCGCTCTCGCGCGTACCGGAGTTTTTGAACACGACTTGCCCGAAGTGCGATGGCCCGGCCACGCGCGAGACCGACACGATGGACACCTTTGTCGATTCGAGCTGGTACTTCTACCGCTATACGGACGCGAAGAATTCCGGTGCGCCGTTTAGCCCGGAGGTGGCGCAGTATTGGTTCCCTATCGACCAGTACATTGGCGGCGTGGAGCACGCGATTTTGCATTTGATCTATTCGCGCTTCTGGACGAAGGTGATGCGCGATCTGGGCCTGATCGTGAACGATGAGCCGGCCACGCGGCTGTTTACGCAGGGCATGGTGATCAAAGACGGCCACAAGATGTCGAAAAATCGCGGCAACGTCGTTTCGCCCGACGAAATGGTGGCGCGCTTCGGCGCCGACGCTTCTCGCGTGTACGCGCTCTTTGCCGCGCCGCCGGATCGCGATCTGGATTGGCAGGAGGATGGCGTCGCTGGGGTCAGCCGGTTTCTTTCGCGTGTGTATCGCCTGGTGATGCGCTTTGCTCCGGTTGCCGTGGCCGGTAAGGGGCAGTCTGCGGCCGCGCCGACCGGCGTTTCGCTCGCCTTGCTGCGCAAGCTGCACCAGACCATCGCAAAGATCACGCTGGACTTTGCCGGGCGCTGGCATTTCAACACTTCGATTGCCGCCATTATGGAGCTCGTGAATGCGTTGGTCTCGGCTGAGTCCGCGCTTGGTTCCGGCGAAGTGCCTGCGCCGGTTGTGGCGGAGCTTTTGCGTTCCTTGGTCTTGCTCATCGCGCCGTTTGCGCCGTTTTTAGCTGCGGAGTTGTGGTCGGAACTGGGCGAGACTGGCGAGGTATTGCGTACGAGCTGGCCGGTGAGCGATCCTGCGCTGGCCAAAGAGGATGAGATCGAGATTCCGGTGCAGGTGAATGGCAAGCTTCGCGCTGTGGTGCGCGTGGCGGCTGAGGCTGGCAGGGCTGAGTTGGAGGCCACGGCGCTGGCCGATGAGAAGGTCCAGGAATGGCTGGGCGGCAAGATTCCGGTGAAGATCATTATAGTGCCGGGCAAGCTGGTGAATCTGGTGGTGAAGTAGTGCCGGAATCCGGTAGCCAGCCGCAAAACAAGCTGCGCGCTACGCAATCGCTGGTCAGCCACATGGGCTTCGTCTGGAGTCATCCGACGCTGACGCTGATCGAGATTGCGTGGCGGTGGCTGCTTGGTGTGCCGTTTCTAATGGTGGCGTGGGGACAGGTGCAGCTGATTCTGGCGCAGATTCCGCCGTCGACTGCTGGGCTTGACCGGCTGAATTGGACGAACCCGTGGCTTTCGTCGGTGATTCTGGCCGACGCCTTTGGGCGCTATCAGCCGGCCGCGGTGACGGTATTGCGTTGGTTGTTGCCGGTTGGGATTGCAGGCTGGGCAGTCGTCTCCGGGCTGGGCCGGACGCTGGTGCTGGCGCGGATGCAGGCGCTGGATTCGAGTTCGGACCCGATCCCGGGCGTGCGATTTTCCATGCGCAAGCTGCCGGGAATGATTGCCTTACAGGCTGTTTGGATGCTGGCACTGCTGAGCTGCCTTTGGGTCTGGTACCGCGGTGTGGGTTGGGCTTCGGCTACGCACATCACGGTCGGCGCGCAGCCGGATCTGGTTGGATACCTGTGCTGGCTGATCTTTCTTTCGCTGGGAATCTACGTGATTTGGGCGCTGGTGAGCTGGACTCTGGCGGTCGCTCCGCTGCTGCTGTTCCTCGGGCCGGAGGAGCGTTCCGGCGCGTCGTGGCGTTCACTCTTTGCCGGCTTTTGTCTGGGCAGCGTGCTATCGGGCAAGCTGATGGAGGTGAGCCTGGTGCTGGCGATCGTGAAGATCATGCTGATTGTGCTGGACATGGTCTTCTCCGCCGCGCCGCTGCCTTTTGCCGACGAACTCGGGCCCGAGGCGATGCATATCCTCTACGTGCTTGTATTTGTGGCATTCCTGGTCGCCAACGACTTTTTCCATGTGGTGCGGATGAGGAGTTTTGTGGCGCTTTGGCGGCACTATTGCGTTGACGAAGCTGGTTCGTCCCGAATCGCAGACTAAGCGGAGCGGGTCTTTTCTGCTTCAAGATCAGAAATGCGCTTATCGAAGGCGAAGGACTGCTGGATCTGTTCAAGGCGCTGGACGATGGCCTGATAGCGCACGCCGTTGGCGTTTTCGATTGCGTCTAATCGCTGGACGATGGCCTGATAGCGCATGTCGCTGGCGCCTTGGACTATATCGAACCGTTTGTCCATCGTGTCGAACCGTTTGTCCATTGCATCCAAACGGGCGCGAATTTCGCGCAGTTCGGGAGCGAGAAAATCCTGGAGAACCTGTCGGACATCCTCAACAGCGCTCATTGCTGAACTCCCTGTGAAGTAGCTTACACCCAACTGCAGCGGGAATACACAGCACCAACGTCATTGTTACGCCTTTACATCCCGCTTGCCTCCCTGCGACACTAGGGAGTGGACACCCAAAGCATCGTTATTCTGGACTTCGGCTCGCAGTACACGCAGTTGATCGCGCGCCGTATTCGCGAGTTCAATGTCTTCTCTGCCGTGCTGCCCTGTACGGCGTCGATTGCCGAGATTCAGGCGTATGCGCCGATCGGCATCATTCTTTCTGGCGGCCCAAGTTCGGTGTATGACGCCGACGCGCCGGACGCCGATCCGGCCATCCTGGCGCTCGGCCTGCCGGTGCTGGGCATCTGCTACGGACTGCAGTTTATTGCCTATCACCTGGGCGGCAAGGTAGTCTCAGCCGACAAACGCGAATACGGTCACGCTGAGGTGACGATCGAGGACGCTGCCACGCCGCTCTTTGCCGGACTGCCGGCCACGATTCAGGTGTGGATGAGCCACGGCGACGAGGCGCTGGAACTGCCCGAGGGCTTTCATCGCACCGCCGTGACTTCGAATGCGCTGGCGGGAATTGCCAATGAAGAGCGGAAGATCTGGGCGGTGCAGTTTCATCCGGAGGTGCATCACACGCCCAAGGGGCGCGAACTGCTGCGTAACTTCGTCTTTGGCATTTGCGGAGCGAAGGGCGACTGGACTGCCGCGCACTTTATTGAATCGACGGTGGCTTCGATTCGCGAGAAGGTTGGCTCGGGGCATGTGCTTTGCGCGCTTTCGGGAGGCGTCGATTCTTCGGTTGCGGCGGTGCTGGTGCATCGGGCTATTGGCGATCAACTTACCTGCGTTTTTGTGGACAATGGCGTGTTGCGCAAGAACGAGTTTGCGCAGGTGACACAGAATTTGCGCGATAAGTTAGGGTTGAATCTGGTGCCGGTCGATGCGAGCGAGCGCTTTCTTACGCAGTTAGCGGGAGTTACCGATCCCGAGACGAAGCGTAAGGCTATCGGGCGCGAATTCATTGCTGTTTTCGACGACGAAGCGGCACGAATTTCCGAGAAGACGGGCGGCGTGGATTGGTTGGTGCAGGGCACGCTGTATCCCGATGTGATTGAGTCGTCGAGTGTGCGCGGGCCGTCGCAGACCATCAAGAGTCATCACAACGTTGGCGGTTTGCCTGAGCAAATGAAGATGAAGCTGATTGAGCCGCTGCGCGACCTCTTCAAAGATGAAGTGCGGCGCATTGGCCGCGATCTGGGGATGCCGGAAGATATTCTCGGACGGCAGCCGTTCCCTGGGCCGGGCCTGGCGGTGCGGATATTGGGCGAAGTTACGGCGGAGCGCGTGGCTATCTTACAGGAAGCCGACGATATTGTTGTAAGTGAGATCAAGGCTGCTGGACTTTATAAGCAGATATGGCAGAGTTTTGCGGTGCTGTTGCCGGTGAAGAGTGTAGGAGTCATGGGCGACCAGCGCACGTATGCCAACACCTGCGCCATTCGCGCTGTGCATTCGGAGGACGGTATGACGGCGGACTGGGTGCCTCTGCCGTATGAGGTGCTCAAGCGTATTTCCAGTCGCATTGTGAACGAGGTGCGGGGCATCAATCGCGTAGTCTACGACATTACTTCCAAGCCGCCCGGCACGATCGAGTGGGAGTAATCAGGTGAGTCACGGCAAAGTCATCGTTAGCCATCCAACCGGCAACGTAAATGTATCTGCCGTAGTAAGTGCTTTGCTTGAAGAGGAATTGCTGGCGATGTTCTATACGTGCATCGTCTGGCGGCAGGAAAGCTCATTGGCGAAGCTCTCGCCGCGGGCGGTGCGCAATATTTTTGAGCGGCGAGCGCGCATTCAATTGGATGCGAAGTATGTTCGCACGCGGCCGGCGCGGGAATTGCTTCGCCATTTGCTCAGTCGCGCGGGCAAGAAATATCTGACTGCTTCGGAAAACAGTCCTTTCTCGATCGATGGAGTGTATCGCGACCTGGATGGATATGTGGCGCGCAGTCTGCGCAAAGTTCCGGGTGTTCGCGCTCTATACGCTTACGAGGATGGAGCGTTGCATCAGTTTCGCGAGGCGCACAAGTCCGGCATCCATTGTATCTATGATCTTCCTATCGGTTACTGGCGGGCTAACATCGGGATTTCCGCCGAAGAAGCCGAGTTGCAGCCGGCGTGGAAGGGAACGCTCAACGCACTGGCCAACAGCGAAGCCAAGTGCGCGCGCAAGGACGAAGAGCTGGAGTTAGCCGACACGGTGATCGTGCCCAGCACGTTCGTCAAGAACACGCTGGAGATGTATCCGGGCAGCATTCAGAAGATTGTCGTGAATCCCTTTGGTGTTCCGGCTAACATCTCGGCTCCGCGCGAACTGACTCGGCCGAGTGATCCGTTGCGCGTGCTGTATGTTGGTTCGCTGACGCAGCGCAAGGGAATCGCCTATCTCTTTGAGGCAATTGAGAGGGCTGGGAAAGCAGTGACACTTACGGTGGTCGGACGCAAAGTCGGCCAGTCGGATGCGCTGGACAGGGCCTGCGCGAAGCATCGCTGGATCGCTTCGCTGCCTCATGCCGAGGTGCTGGCGGAGATGAGCCGGCATGACGTCTTTGTGTTTCCGTCCCTGTTTGAAGGACTCGCTTTGGTGCAGGGTGAGGCGCTGTCGCAGGGACTGCCGGTGATAACTACGCCTAACTCCGGCGGAGCCGATATTTTGCGGGACTGCATCGATGGTTACATTGTGCCGATCCGCGATCCGGATGCAATTGCGGCACGATTGCTGGCCTTCCATGAGGATCGCACTCTCTTGCAGCAGATGAGTGAGTCGGCCAGGGGGCGCGCTGCGCAGCTGAACTGGAAAGCCTCAAAGGCGCGCACGGTAGATTCCGTGAAAGAGGCCGTGAATACCTGACAAGTTAGCGGCGATGTGAGCTTTTATGGATGCTTCGGCTCCAGATCGATTTCCACATCCACTACATGAACGTCGTCGTGCGGGGTTAGGGTGTAAGACAGGTTATAGTTCGGAATGATGCGTTCAAAGGCGGGATTGACGTTGTGCGTCGCAGTCATGCCGCGTATCGCGCCTTCGTTGAAGGGCTCACCCGGTGGGAGCTTCAGTGCTGCCAGCACCATCTGACGCAACTCATCGCTTACGTTCTTGACTCGCACTTTGCCGGTTGCGTAAACAGGGCCGGGTTCTGCGCTGACAGTGTAACTTACGGTTCCCTGAGCGCGATCGAATGCCGGTTCGGGATGAATCTTTACCCGTATGTAGCCGTGGTTATGATAGAGGCGAGCGAGGAAGTCCCAGTTCGCGCGGAGCTTGGTGAATGAAGCCACTTCGCCGGGGTGAAGTCCGGAGAGTTTGTCGAAATCTGACTGAGATACGATGAATCCGGGAGCCAGTTGCACGCCCGCCAGCTTGTATTGCGAACCTTCTTCGACTGTTACTGTGAATGGGATGTGGACTCCGTCGGAATCGACAACCGTAGAGGGCTGGGCTACGGCATCGATCTTGGCTTCAAGGTAGCCCTGTGCGCCATAGAAGTTGGTGAGGTTGGTTTGCAGTTGGCTGACGCTGCCGTCGAAGCTGTAGGGAGTGCCGGATAACTTCGCGAGCGCGGCCTTGGCTTTGTCGGCGTAAGCCGCAGATGCGCCCTGCAACTGAATCTGACCAACCTCGACATCCGGCTCCGTGACGTTGAAGCTCATCGCTGTTACTTTACCGAGCGTTATATCGGTGTATGGCGTAACTGCGACGGTAGCTTTGATTCCTGCCGCTGCAAGCTCGTCCTGCAATTCGTTCTGAATACTGTCGAGAAGCGATCCGGAGACGGGCACTTTGCCGTGAAAAAGTGGAAGGCGCGCATGCAGCCGTTCGTCGAGGCCGTTGCCGATGTTTACTGGAAGATTCTCCAAGCGGAGCGGATACAACTGCGCGACCGGCACCATTTCAAAGACCAGATCCTGCCCGTTGTACTTGAAGGAAATATCCTGAAAGAGGCCGGTATCCATGAGCAGCTTGGTGTGGTCGTTCATCTGCGCCGTCGTGAGCCCTCCACTCTTTTTCAGGTCTGCAGCGGCAGACAATTCGGCGCTGGAGTATTCGCCGGCTCCTTTGAATTGGATGGTTTTTGGCTGGTAAGTCTGCGCTGCGACCGGCAACGCACAGCAAAGCAACAGGAAAGCAGCAGAAGGTAACTTCAAAGCAGGAGTCATGTTGAAGCAAGACTACCAAAGACTTGCGAAGAATGTGAAGCAATAGCTGCGAAGCTCAAGAAATTCGCAAATAAAACGACCATCCCGGTGAGGCGGGATGGCCGTTTTGGCTTGCAGGGGGGTACCGGGTCGACTAGTGAGCGCCGGCCAGCGAGGGACGCGTTTCGAGCTTGCCGTCGGCGTAGCCTTCGCGCATCTCTTCGATGGTCTTGGGCGAGTAGTCGCCGGCGTGGCCAGCCTGGCCGAACTGGGTCATGCGCTCGGTGACAACCTTCTGCATGGCTTCGCGGGCCGGCTTGTTGTAATCGCGCGGGTCGAACTTTTCCGGGTTCTCGAAGAGAACCTTGCGGATGGCGCCGGTGATGGCGAGGCGATTGTCGGTGTCCACATTGATCTTACGCACGCCGTGTTTGATGCCGAGCTGGATTTCTTCAACCGGCACGCCCCAGGTTTCTTTCAGGTGGCCGCCGTACTGGTTCACGATGTCCTGGAGGCTCTTGGGCACGGACGAGCTGCCGTGCATGACGAGGTGGGTGCGAGGCAGGCGCTTGTGAATCTCGATCAGAATGTCCATCTTGAGCACGGAGCCATCGGGCTTCTTGGAGAATTTGTAGGCGCCGTGGCTGGTGCCGATGGCGATGGCCAGTGCGTCCACGCCGGTGCGCTCGGCGAACTCGACTGCCTGATCGGGGTCGGTTACGTGCTCAAGGCCGGTGCCGCCGGCGCCGTGGCCGTCTTCAATGCCGCCCAGCACGCCGATTTCGCCTTCAACGGTGACGCCGCGTTCGTGCGCGAACTCAACGACCTTGCGGGTCACTTCCACGTTCTCTTCAAAGTCGGTCGGGGTCTTGCCGTCGGCCTTGAGCGAGCCATCCATCATGACGCTGGTGAAGCCGAGCTCGATGGCGCTTTTACAGGTCTCAAAGCTGTTGCCGTGGTCCTGGTGCATGGCCACGGGAATTTCGGGATAGAGTTCGGCGGCGGCGAGCATCAGATGGTAGAGAAAATTGTCCTGCGAGTACTGCCGGGCGCCGCGGCTGGCCTGCACAATGACTGGCGACTTGGTGGCGCGGGCCGCTTCCATGATGGCCTGAATCTGTTCCATGTTGTTGACATTGAAGGCACCGACGCCGTACCCGCCCTTGGCGGCTTCGTCGAGTAGCTGGCGCATTGATACTAGGGGCATAGCAATTCTCCTTCGGGTGTGCGGCTCGCCTCACAAACGCATCTGCGGCGGTGGCTGCAATCGTATCCATGGTATCAGAGACTTAACCGGCTGCCTGTGACGCTCGTCATTCGAGGAATTCAAGGCGGCGGGCGGTGCCTACGGTTGCTGTTGTTGGGGCTACGTACAGCGATTTATGCTTGCGCGTAACCGTGGCGTTGGGAAATCATCTAACACGGCAGGGAGATTGAAAATGATCGGTTCGGTTCGCAGTTCGATTCGCAGTCTGGTGCTTACAATTCTGGTAGCAGGCGGCTCGGGCCTGGGGTGTCATGCAGCCACGCGTACTATTCCCGCTCCAGCTACGGATGCGCCGCTGGCTGCCACGAAGGGCAAGCAGACGGCGGTGTTTGCCGGTGGATGCTTCTGGGGCACGCAGTCGGTTTTTGAACGCGTCAAAGGCGTTGTGGATACAACTGTCGGCTATTCCGGCGGGTCTGCCTCGACAGCCACTTACGACCAGGTGACCACGGAGACCACTGGCCACGCCGAGTCGGTGAAGGTAGTCTACGATCCTTCCAAAATCACTTACGGCAAGCTCCTGCAGTTGTTCTTTTCGGTGGTGCATGATCCCACGCAGCTCAACCGGCAGGGGCCGGATGTGGGCACGTCGTACCGCTCGGTGATTTTCTATACCAATGAAGAGCAGCATCGCATCGGTGCGGCGTACATCGCACAGTTGGATGCGGCCAAGGTATTTCCCAAGCCGATCGTGACGCAGGTGGTCCCTCTGAAGGGCTTTTACGACGCCGAATCGTATCATCAGGATTACGCGCTGCATAACCCGGACAATCCCTACATTCTGGTCTGCGACAAGCCCAAGATTGAGGCGTTGAAGGCTGAATATCCGGAGTTGTTCCAGGAATATAAAGGCAAATAACAGAGAAAGACGGCCGATTCCGTACGCACACTGCACGCGGAATCGGCTCGTTTACTTAGATCCTCCCCATCATTGCCGCTCCAGCCGCCCGGGCCGGGTTCAAATCAAAT
>Ga0302325_10034799_pt1 | contig 10302 bp, 6 predicted proteins | sample Palsa_T0_2_FD_201948 | JGI IMG/M metagenome (GOLD analysis project Ga0302325, IMG submission 201948) | Peat permafrost microbial communities from Stordalen Mire near Abisko, Sweden - Palsa_T0_2 | ecosystem: Environmental > Terrestrial > Soil > Palsa > Peat permafrost | place: Sweden: Abisko...
CAAACCTTCGCCGCTGCCCACGTAAACTGTATTCGGGTCCGATGGCGCCACCGCTACCGCGCCGATGGAGCCGGTTGGCTGATCGTCGAAGATTGGATTCCACGTGCCCCCGAAGTCGTCCGTCTTCCAAACGCCGCCGTTATTCACGCCGATATAGAAAACGTTCGGCTGATCGGCGATGCCGGCAAGGCCCACTGTGCGGCCTCCGCGGAATGGCCCGATCATTCTCCATTGCAAACCGGAATACAGCGCGGGTGAAAAAGTCTGGGCGGAAAGCAGGGATAACGCGAAAAGTGGCAGCAGGTATCGACGCATGAATTGAAGCATATCAGAGGGTAACGCCGGCGGTCTTGCCGCCGGTGACTTTGCCGGCCAACATCCGATCGCCTATGAATCGCTACCTAACTTCACACCGTGAATTTTTTGGGCGTCAAAATTTCGACAGTCGACGGTATTTGCGACTAACGCTCTTTGCGCCGCCAAAGTCTTTTATTGAGTTTCGGGAACTTCCCCCACTAGTGTTTACCAACGTTTACAACTCTCTATAGACTAACGAACTATGTTGTACTATTTACGACCATTACAAGGCCCCTTGTGGAACTTTTCTCGCCCTGAGACCGAAACAATAGCAGAAGTATTGTGTTTCTTCAGACAAGGATGTCCGCGTGCAGGTGTGAAAAGCGGCAACCGGTCGTCGGTGGTCCGAAATAGCCCTTTAGGAGGGGAACATGAATCGAAGATCGTTAATAGCACTTCCCGGCGTTGCGGCGTTTGCCGCTAGCCAGGCATTCGGTCAAACGCGGGAAACGGCCTCAACTGAAGTTGCGCCTCACGTGTCAAAAAAGGCCCTGGCTAAGCACAGCGGTTCGAAGGCAGCTTACAAGATACCGAAGAGCGCCTCCAAACAAGCCAGATATGTGAATAGTCTTACCGCTCTCTTGTCGCTCACTGCCTCACAGCAATCCACGGCAGCGGCGATTTTTGCCAATGCGGCCACTACTCAAACTTCCGTAAAGACCAGCTTGAAAGCCGCCCGCAAGGCTCTCACGGCCGCCGTAAAGAGTAACGATAGCGGCGCAATTTCGCAGACCGCCAACGCGCTTGGCGTCCTGACCGCACAGCATATTGGAAACGGCGCCGCTGCCAATGCAGCTATCTTTCAGTTGCTTACGCCGGAGCAGCAAGCCAGGCTGGCCCTGTATCAAGGCTAAGCCCAAGTCCTTGGCCCGAACCAAATCCCCTTACGGTCACTGACACTACCTTCACCGGGTTCTGTACTGCATCCGGAACTCTATTGGACGTGTGTCTCTCCAACTAAGGGCATTGATCAGGTTCATTTATGTTCGTCAAAATTTCCAAGTTACTCTGTCTGATCGGCTACCTGGCCTTGGCCGAGGCAGCGCTGGCGCAGTCGCAGGCGAATCCGTTCTTAGACGATACCGTCGTTCAGCAGATCAACCTCACGGTGGGCGCGAGCGACTGGGCGACGCTGCTGCAAGACTATCAGTCCGACAACTATTACAGCGCCTCCTTTACCTGGAATGGGATACTGGAGGAAGTTGGCATTCGCCAGCATGGCAATGGAAGCCGGAGTGGGATTAAACCGAATCTGGATGTAAATTTTGGGTACTACTCCAGTAAGCAAACATTTCTTGGCCTGCCCTTTATTCTGTTGAAGGCGAATAATGAGGACCCCACTAATCTGCATGAGTGGGTGTCCATGAAATTCTACCGGATGATGGGCTTTCCCGCGCCGCGCGAAGCTCCCGCGCAACTATACGTCAACGGACAGTATTTTGGTTTCTACATGATCGTGGAGCACGAGGACACCACATTCCTGCAGAGAAACTTTGGGGAAAATGGAGGATATCTTTACGAATGGCAGTTCGGGGACACTTATGAGTTTCAAAATCTCGGCTCCGATCCGTCTTTGTACGCCCCCTTCCTTGAGTTGAAGACAAACCAGGCCGCTCCCGATCTCCAAACGTTTTGCAATCTGGTGCAGTTGATCAATCAGCCATTGAGCCCAACGTTTACCAGCGCGCAGTTCATCTCCGCTCTATCGCAGTACATCGACCCCAAGTCTTTCCTGACTTACGCCGCTACTGAGAACGTGCTATCCGAAGCGGACGGCCTGGTGGGAGGCATTGTTGGGATGAACAACTTCTATCTTTACCAATTTCAGGGAACCACGTTCTACCAGCTGATTCCCTGGGACAAAGACTTGACGTTCTCGGGCTCCAATCGTGACGTCATGCTAGGTTTCACGGTTCCTCCAAATATTAATTTGCTGGCGCAAATTTTGGTGGGGATACCCGAATACCAGAATTTTTACCTCGGACAAGTTTCCAAGGCGGCCAATCTCTTGGGCGGCGCCGGAGGCTGGGCCGATACCCAAGTCACCAACGAGTACGCCGTGATCAATGCCGCCGCTTCCAACGACCCGAACAAGCAGTGCATGAACGCCGGCGTACTCTATTCGTGCGGAACGGCGGATTTCCAAAATGGCGTCGCGTATATGCATTCGGTCATAGCCGGCCGGACCCCCTTCGTGCTGCCCGAAGTGCAAGGCTACGGGTTCCAGCCGGTCACGTCCGATCCGCAGATCTCAACCACAGTAATGACGGCGCCCAGCGATTCTCAGATCCAGATGCTGCCGATCGCCCCGGCGCAGGCGCAGGCCGCTCCCGGCGCTCTGATCAACGTCACGGGCACGAATCTGGGGCCGGCCGCGCAGGCGCCGCCGGCGACGGCCAGCAATCCCCTGCCCCGCTCCCTGGCGAATACTTACGTCGCGGTGGAGGGCGTACGCACGCCGCTGGTGACCACCTCGACGGGAGAGATCGAGGTTCAAATACCCGCCGATCTACCCACCGGCGCCGCAAACATCGTGGTCTCGGTGGCCGGCGAAATGAGCAACACATTCGTGACCGGGATACAGGCCGCCTCACCCGAGATTCTGGCGATCGTCCACCAATCAGATGGCTCCCCCGTCACTACCGCCGATCCGGCCGTAGGTGGCGAAGCATTGGTGGTCTACATGGCCGGTCTTGGCGCAACCACGGTCGATGTGGCGTTTGGAGCGCCGGCGCCGGCAAATCCGCTGGCGATCACGGCAATTACACCCCGGCTCGCCCTGGGGCGTACCCAGCTAAGCGTGGTCCTTTCGGAACTTTCACCAGGATTTGTTGGTCTTTACCAAGCCACGGTAACCATGCCTGCCACGTTGCCGAAAGGCGGCGACGCACGCTTGACGCTTACGGCCGGCTCCGCGTCAACGGCCAAGTCGCTGGCGCTCACCAGTCAAAGAGACGCTAAAGATTCGCGGCAGTAAATTATTGGTGGGGCAGGTATGCGTTTCTCGCCGGCGACGGTGAGACGATCTGTTTCGGTTGGGCCGGAACAAAGTATTGTTCCATGAACTCATCGCGCCAACCTCCGGGATCCTCGGCCTGCGGTCCGTCCAACAATCCCTTACTGCGCGCGTCCAACAAAGTGCGGTCGTTGACTAGCTTGCCCGGATTACCGCCCGGGAGCCGCTATCCCGCGCGGCCGGGCAGGCTAAAGCGTGCCCCCCTTAGGTGAGCCCGCGCTACGAGTCCCACCAACAACGCTGCCAGGTCGAACGGCATTTCCGATTTCAAGATGTATCCTGCGCGGGGGAAGAACCGAGCGATTCCGAGGGGTGAGACGTGAATCGGATGCCACGGGAAAAAGTAGCGGGCGCTGGAGAATGGATAAAGCGCCATCACGCCGGATCCGCCGTCCGTCAACATGTCGAGCAGTGGATGCGTGATGGCGCATCCCGCCCACACAACTGTCAGCCAGGCCCACGCCCGCAAGCCTTGCCGGTGGGCCACGAGGGCTGCCAGCGCCGCGCAGAACACCGACAGAAAGAACGGGGAGTGAAAGAAGCCGCGATGTCCCCAGAAGCTTCGATACGGTATGTCGAAGATCCGCATGGCATAGGTGTCAAGATCGGGCGCCACCGCGAGCAGGCCGGCTGTTACGGGAATCGCCCATGGCTTCAACACCGTTCGAATAAGGCGGGATTCCATCGCCGGCAGCGCCAGTGACGCGCCCACAATGAAATGCGTGATCGCGGACGCCACGGCTTAAACTAGGCAACTGCGGCGGCGGATTCCTTCACGGCCTCTATGTCCAGAGTGATGTCGACTTTGTCGCCTACCACGAAGCCTCCGCCGTCCAAAGGCATATTGAAATTCAGGCCGAAGTCCCTGCGGTCAATCGATGTCTTGGCGGAAAAGCCGGCGCGCTCACCACCCCATGGGTCCTTCTGGCGTCCGAGGAATTCGGTATCGAGCGTCACTGGTTTCGTGACTCCGCGAATAGTCAGATTGCCAGTCACCTTGAAGTGTTCCGTACTTACCGGCTGCACGCTCGTGCTTTCAAATGTGATCTGGGGGTGGTTGGCTGCGTCGAGGAAATCGGCCGAGCGCAGGTGCTCGTCGCGCTGCGGTTCCTTGGTGTCGATCGAGGCCGCGTCGATGCTCGCCTGCAGCCCGGAGTGCGCCGGGTTGGCCTCGTCAGTCTCGAGAGCGCCGGTCCAGATTCCAAATCTGCCGTGAACTTTCGAAATCATCAAGTGCCGCACGGAAAAACTCACGCTCGAATGCACCGTATCAAACTTCCATTTTTCTAGCGCCATACATCGAGTTAGATGCACTTTCCTTCCCGAGGATTCAAGCGCCGAGGCGCCAACTGTAATCTCCCGCATAATTGAAGCGTGCCCGGCAACGTTGCATTTCAATATCCAAATTTCCGCTACTACATGACGGCGCGGTTTCTGGCGACCGCGTCCTCTGAGATGCAAGCCGTGGCCGTGGGCTGGCAGATCTATTCGATTACGCACCGGCCGCTCGATTTAGGCTTGGCAGGGCTGGCACAGTTTCTGCCCGGCGTCCTGCTGTTCCTGGTGGCCGGACATGCCGCCGACCGCTTTCCGCGCCGCCGTATCATCATGACGTGTTACGCGGGATTTTCGCTATGTTCGCTGGGGCTGCTGACGCTCTCGGCGATCGCGAGCCGTGCGGCCCTGCGCACAGCCTGGCCGATCTACGCGGTGCTGCTCGGCAACGGGGTGGTGCGGGCGTTCAACGGACCGGCCGGTCAGTCGTTTCTTCCCTCGCTGGTGGCGGAGGAGCATTTCCCGAACGCAGTGGCGTGGAGTTCTTCTATTTTTACGTCGGCGACCGTCCTTGGCCCGGCGCTAGGGGGATTGGTTTACGGAACCATGAACAGCCCGCTGCCGGTATATGGTTCGGCTGCAATTGGAGCGTTGATCGCGCTGGCGCTGGTTGGGCGAATTCGCTTGAAACTGCCGGTGCGTGCACGCGTGGCGCGCTCGGCGGCGATGATCCTCGAAGGCCTGCGCTACATCTGGCGCAAGAAACTGGTGCTGGGCGCGATGTCGCTGGACCTCTTCGCGGTACTGCTGGGCGGCGCGGTGGCGCTCTTGCCGGTGTATGCCGACCGGATCCTCAAGATTGGCCCTTCCGGCCTGGGATTGCTGCGCAGCGGGCCCGCGATGGGCGCGATGCTGATCGCCCTGGCGACTGCCTACTACCCATTGAAACGCCACGCCGGCGCGGCCATGCTGTGGTGCGTGGCGGGGTTCGGAACGTTCACCGTGGTCTTCGGACTTTCGCGCAACGCAGCTCTCTCCATGGCCGCGCTGGTGCTGCTGGGCGCGTGCGATATGGTGAGCGTAATCGTCCGCCACACCATGGTGCAACTCTCGACTCCGGACGAGATGCGGGGCCGCGTGAGCGCGGTGAACATGGTCTTCATTGGCGCCTCGAATGAAGTGGGCCAGTTCGAATCCGGGCTGACGGCTCAGTGGTTTGGGACCGTGCCGGCGGTGGTGCTGGGCGGGCTGGGGACGATCGGCATTGTGGCTTTGTGGGCGTGGCTGTTTCCCGAGTTGCGCCGGGTGGATGAGCTTACGAAGCTGCGGTAGAGAGGCGAGTCGGTGTGAGTGAGAGGGGCCCGCGGGCGGGACTTAGGCGGCTGAAGTGTAGTTCGACTCCGTTGGACGGAACGAACCAATTTTTCCGAAGTGGACGTGGATTGTTGGGATCGCAGGGTGGGGGGATGCGCGGGTTCGGTTTCTTCGGTTCGCAGGCTGTGGGCCCGCGCCCCTAGTTCTTTGCAGGTGCGGTGGTAGCTGCGCTCGCAGGAGCTGACTACCCGCTGGAGGCGCTCGAAGACGGAAGTATCGGTGTGGAAGACGTCGCCGGAGCTACAGGGGCCGTCGCTGGAAATGCGACTTGCCGCTATGTCTCTTCTCAGCCTGCCGACAATTACGTTGTGGGGGACGATCGAAGACCATCCAAAGTGGGGCGGACCCCTGATCCGCGGCCGACCCCTCGGCCGGCCTTCCGGGGCTCACGCGAAACCCGCGGGTTTCCATCGCCTTTGGTCGCCCGAAGGGCCCTGACGACAGGTTCGGAAGCAATCTACTTCCGGTGTTGGCGTTTGCAGTCTCGCCCAAAGCGTAGCCCAAGGAATCCGGGACCGGTACCGTCTATGAACGCGCCCAGATCCGTTCCGCCGCTGGGGCGCCGCCCAAGAGGCCACCGTATTTAAGTCGTCGTCAAGCTCCGGCATTTAAGTCATCGTCAAGCTCCGGCCAATGGATGCCTTAACCCGCGGCGCTGACCTGCCAATTTCGCCGCTGCTCCGAACTGGCGCGGAGGAGACTTGAGTACATACGGATAATCATCCCGAAACCGGCTGAGTTCCGGCACTGCTCCATTCTACATCTCGGCGCACGCTACGGCCGTTGCGGTAGCCGCCCCAAACGCCAGTCACAGCCTCCAAAAATATTTCCAGCCCCTAAACACAGCCCTCGCGCCAATCCCCGCCCCAATTCCGCATCGGTCAGGGTGTACCTTGAGACCAGCGCTATGCCGTCTCTTCGAAAAGCTCCCTATCCCGCACTCAATAATCAAGAATTACCATTCGATTCGAACCTAGTCCCATTTTCGAACACTCCACCTCTTCCCAAAATCGCCAAAACCCCATCCGTGTTCATCGGTGTTCATCGGTGGCCAATCCCGATGCCCCTTGTAATCAGCACGACTCCACCCCACCCACCCCTGTCATACAAAAGGAACCCAATCCCATATTCGGACACTCCCAATACGCCCCGCCCGCGGTTCACCAAAGCGAGTACAACTTTCACCCCCAATCCGGGTTCCAATTTATTAGCAACGCTGGAAGCGTTATCCTAGTCTTAGTGAATAGTTCGTTTGGAGGATTCGCAATGGACGAACAGAAGCCCTGCTGCCCCGGTCCCCGCTATCTCTCCTCGTTCGGGCGCCGCAGCTTCATTCAAGCTGGCCTCTTAGGCGGCGTTGGCTTGAGCCTGCCCGACCTGCTCCGCTTCACCGCCAAAGCCTCAGGCGATCCACGCCTCGGAACCGGCGGCGTCGCCCGCCCCGAAGGCAAAGCCAAAAGCATCATCCAGATCATCCTCCCCGGCGGCCTCGCCGCGCAGGAATCCTGGGACCCCAAACCCGAAGCCCCTATCGAATATCGCGGCCCCCTCGGCGTCGTCAAAACCAAGCTCCCCGGCATTGTCTTCAGTGAGAACCTGTCTCACTCGGCGCAGATCGCCGACAAGATCACTGTCATCCGCTCCATCACCGGCCACATCCCCGATCACGCGCAGGCCACCTACCAGATGTTCACCGGCTATCTGCCCACGCCGGCCATCCAACACCCCAGCCTCGGCGCCGTGGTTTCCGAGGAGTTCGGTCCGCGCAACAGCCTGCCCGCTTACGTCGCCGTCCCCAACGTGCCTTTGCAGGGTGGAACCGGCTATCTCAGTTCCAAATTCGGCGCCTTCGAATTGGGCGCCGACCCCGGCCAGAAGAATTTCCAGGTGCGCGATATCTCCCTTCCCAAGGGCATCACCGACGAGCGCTTCGACCGCCGCCGTTCTGCCCGCGAGGCGCTCGAGGACCACTTCCGCCAGATCGAATCGAACCCCGCCGAGCTCGACGCCATGGGCGAGTTCTATCAGCAAGCCTACAAGTTGATCAGCTCGCCGCAGGCGCGCAAGGCATTCACGCTCGATGGCGAACCGGACTCCATGACCAAACTCTACGGCGAATATAAGAACCCGCGCGGCGGCAATATGCTCGGCGTCAGCCGCCAGTTCATGCTGGCGCGCCGCTTGGTCGAAGCCGGCGTTCGCCTGGTCACTGTGATGTATGGCGGCACCGACGGCTGGGATAACCACCAACGCATCAAAGAAGCCGTGTCCAACGGCATGCCCGCGTTTGACCACGCCTTCGCCGGCCTGATTACCGATCTCGATCAGCGCGGCCTGCTCGATTCCACGCTGGTGATGGTCACTTCCGAATTCGGCCGCACGCCCAAAGTCAATGAGGGCGCGGGCCGCGACCACTGGGCGCGAGTCTACTCATTGGCCGTCGCTGGCGGGGGCATCACCCGCGGACAAATTTATGGCGCCACCACCGCCACCGCCGCCGAGCCCGATCGCGACGCCGTTTCCGTCGAGGATTTCCTCGCCACCGTCTATCACCAGGCCGGCATCAATTCGCAAGACCGCCTGATTGCTCCCGGCGGCCGTCCCATCGACATCGTCCGCGACGGCAAAGTAGTAGAAGGCCTAATCGCTTGAGTAGCTCAGCATTGGTGGGGCATGCTTTAGCTTGCCCTCCACCTAATAAGCCGACAGCATCCTCAAGCATCCGCACGCTCGTCCTCCTGGCTCTAACCGCCTCCACCCTACCGGCCGACACCCAATACATGGTCGACTACGTCCTCCCTCGCGGCGGCGCGCGCGGTTTCACCGTTACTACCGAATTCCACGGACGCCAACTCGACAACCCCAAAGAAATCCTCTTCTATCAGCCCGGCATCACCGCCGCCGCCTTCACCCCATTCGATAAACCCGGCGACGGCTTCAAGGTAAGGTTCCGCATCGCCCCCGATTGTCCGCTCGGCGAGCACGTCCTGCGCGTGCGCACCGCCACCGCCTTGAGCGACGCCGTCACATTCTGGGTCGGCCCCTACCCGCAGTTTCCCCAAGCCAAAACCAAGTTCGGCGAACAGAATTCCATGGCTAAGGCGCAGCCCGTCGCCATGAATACCACCATCGAAGGACAAATCCTGCCCGGATCCGATCTCGATCGCGACTACTACCGCGTCCAGGCGCGCCAGGGCCAGCGCATCTCCGTCGAGGTGGAAGCCGCCCGTCTCGGCACCTTGCACTCCGGCGGCGAGAACGATTTGGCCGTGCGCATTCTCGACTCCAACGATAAGGAAATAGCCCGCAACGACGATAGCGCCCTCTACGTGCAAGACCCCGTGCTCTCCATCATTGCTCCCAAGGACGGCGCGTACTTCATCGCCATCCAGCAGCAGATCTTCTATCCGCCGCAGCAAGCCCGCTACCGCGTTCACATCGGCGATTTTTCGCGCCCCACCGCTATCTTCCCCGCCGGTGGTCAGGCCGGCACTACCATCGATGCACGCATCCTCGGTGACCCCGCCGGCGAGCGCACCGAACCCATCGTACTGCCCGCCACTCCAGGAAACTTCAACTACCTCACTCATGGCAGCGGTATCACTCCGCCTCCCTCCGCCAACGTGCTCCGCGTTTCCCCTTACCCCAACGTCATCCACGCCCCGGGCGACGACCCCACGCCCGTGTCCGCGCTTCCCGCCGCGCTCAACGGCATCCTCGAAAAGCCGGGCCAAACCGATACCTTCCGTTTCAGCGCCAAGAAAGGCCAAAAGTTCCTGTTCCGCGTCTACGCGCGCACTTTAGGCGCGCCGGTCGACGCCAAAATCTGGCTTCAATCCGCCAAAGATCCTCGTAAACTCATGCAAGCTGACGATTCCCGCCTACAGGATCTCGGCTACGCTTCCGCCCGGGGCTCCTGGTACATCAAAGACCAGCAGGATCCCACCTCTGTCTTCGCCATTCCCGCCGACGGCGATTACATCCTCGGCATTGAGGACTCCGAGAACGGCGCCGGGCCCGACCACGTCTATCGCATCGAGGTCGAGCCGAATCGCAACACGATTTACACTCACGTCACCGGCCCCGACGGCTATCAAATGCCCCGCTTCACCGGCTTCATCGTGCCCCAAGGCGGCCGCTGGACCCTCGACGTTCAAATCGCCCAAGGCATCGGCAACGATTACAAAGGCGAGGTTCAACTCGAAGCTAAAGGCCTCCCGCGCGGCGTCACCATGATCGCGCCCACGTTTACCAAGGGCGCCACCCGCATGCCGGTGCAG
>Ga0302325_10034800_pt1 | contig 10302 bp, 3 predicted proteins | sample Palsa_T0_2_FD_201948 | JGI IMG/M metagenome (GOLD analysis project Ga0302325, IMG submission 201948) | Peat permafrost microbial communities from Stordalen Mire near Abisko, Sweden - Palsa_T0_2 | ecosystem: Environmental > Terrestrial > Soil > Palsa > Peat permafrost | place: Sweden: Abisko...
TTTAAAGGAATATTTATCGTTCTTCTAATTATAAATATTCTTTTAATTTTAATGCTTTCATTTCTAGTTTGCTTTGATATTTTATTATTTTGTTTCTTATATTATTAATATTTAAAAGTGATAAGGTAATAGTAAAATATCGATTAAACTCCCCGAGCTTCTATATTGCTTACTAAGCCATGTAGCCCGAGCTAAGCCAAAATAAGGTTTTTGCCGCTCCGATATTACCCTATTCGGCTAAAGCACTTGTTGACTAAACCTTATTTTAGCCTCCTTCCTCGAATTTATTGTCGCATATCGAAAGGCGTACGCGGAGCTCTGCAAGAAAAATTGTCTGATTTCCTAGAAATAAGGGGGACGTGGTCTATATATACACGAAGGTCTTAGCGCATCCAACCTAGCGCCGGCATGCTCTATACCACCAACTGCGATATTTAATATATAATATGCCCACGTGATTGATTAATTAGATTATTTCCCATTTTAATTATAATTAATTTATTAGAATACAATTAGCGCTTGAAAAGACTATTAAAATAGATTAATAGCCATTAATTTAATTTAATCTAATTATTTGACACATTAGATTATTCTAGTATAATTTCAAAAGGCTTACTTATAATTAAGAAAGTAAAATAGGCTAAGTGTTGGTCCACTTATAACATATAGCACTATTATATATTTATAAAATGCTAATTGCGTAAGTAAGTGGTTAATTTATTAAAGAAGGACATTAACACTAAGGTGTCTATATACTTTCTCGGCTACCTAATTTGGACCAGTGCTGTCATATGACATAAGGTCACGTGACTCAAAAACCTAGTAAATATAATATACCAACACTAAGATTTGCTTAGGATTTAGCAATAACATTATATTAATAATAAAGGTTTGACAAAAAAATTGAAATAAAAAGAGAAATAAGAGAAAATACAACTTTAACGAGGAGAGAAGCAAGAAACGGTTAAGGGGGAAATCCATATAAGATAGACTTAGTTAAAGTTTAAAAAAGGAAAGGAAAAAAAGGAAAGAAAAATAAAAAGGATAAAATATATTAGTGTGAAAAAAGATAAATAAGAATAAAAGAGGAGATAAGTTAAAGTGGCGACTCTAGTTTTAAGATTAAACCATCTAATATTTTGCGGCTTATATATTAAGCCCTTTAACATTTAGTAGCCTATATACTTAAGCAAGTTTACCTTGTTAAAAGTTTGCTACTTAATGAAGAATGCTAATAAAACCCTTATAGCAAAGCTTATACTATATAAATTGAAGTCTTCTTTCAAAATGTAATCTTGATCTTATATATATAACAGCTTTAGCTACCATGCTATTATGTGGCCACGCTATTGTTATATAACCATGTTATATAACCCTAACTACATATATAGCTTACCTCCCTTCTTCCTCTCCTTTGCGTCTTTCCTCAGCTTTAGATCCTTGAATTAAGGCCCAAATATAGTGGAGTGAAGTGTAGTCGGTCGCGTAGCTCTACACGTGACTGCTATTTGTATATATATACCCTTCCCTTTACCCTCTCCCTCCTTAAGCAAACGTTAAAAACACGAATTGTACATGTTTTACCCCCTTTTTTTGTTGTGTTGTTTTTGTGCCCTTTTCCCCCTACACCATTTCTACGAGATCCAATATAAATTATTTCCCTAGTAAAGCGTGCCTTGACTTTGCTTATATAGACTTGTTATAGTACACTGCAGCACGCACCTCTCCCCACTAAAAATAATTAAGCTAGCAAACTTAGGTCTTTCACTTTAAGATTTATATAGTAATCCTTTATAAAATGAATAAAGGGTTCTTAAATCTATAGCAATATAGGCTAAACTAAAACTTTTTATAAGGACTTTGTTTTTATATAATTACGTGGTATAATGCGTGGTTTTGAAGTTACTAGGATATCTTAGTAATCTTACAAGAGGTGCACTTGCGCGTTGTTATATTATAAGTGATATATAGCTTTATTATTAGCTAATTATTATTATATCAAGCAAGAATAATTTTAATCAAATATTCGGCTTTAAATATAAAGATTCTTTATTAGTTTTTGATAAAAAGAAGTTAAAACAAATATATTATTTCTTAAAAAAGTTAGTCTTAATACAAAATTATAGGTTTTATGTTTTTCTTTAAAAAAAAAATACATGTGTAAGTATTTTAATATACAAATTTATTTAAATTAAATAAATTTATTCGTTTTAACTTCAAGGGAATGTCCAAATCAACTAGCAAATATCAACTTCGTTATGCTCGAAGATTGGCATTCAAATTATTCCATGCCATGATTCCTATCTTTCAACTCCCTTAGCGGTTCGATATCATCGAACATGTCCTCCTCCAACTTGTCCCAAGTATTCCACAACTCGGCTTGCTCGCCCCATCGACCTCGATAACCCTTTCATTTATCACAACGATGTCACACCCAGTACCCCATTCCTCTCCTATCAGCTCCTCTCCCAGGACCTAGCACTCATGCACCACCGCCACGATTTGCGTAGTCCCACCCATGACTCAAATTGAATGGAGCATAGCCCATTGCAATTCGAAGAATCCGTGGCCTTTGCCAAAACGTAAGCCTCTGTGGTTGATGGCACCCGTGCCGGTGACCATCAAACCGATCTTCTTCGGCAGGTTTTTAATCCTCTCCAAGGTGATATGCCGTCCCATCCAAGTATGCTCGCCATCTACCAGTTCTCCTCCCTAATCACTTGGGGATCTAGGAGCCAGAACCCTCTGCATATGCCATATGTAGTCACCAGCACCGCCTTGCCATCTTTCAATGCACGATCCCATAACTCTTGTATACAGTTGTCCGGCGCGATGAAGAGGATGTCGGCATCGCGGTAGGCAGGGAGGGAAGTCAGGAGATCGGTCGCTCTCACCGAGCCGGCGAAGTCTGCGATGAAGGAGGAGTAGTCGTGGTGGAATTGGGAGTCGGAAAGAGCGACATGGCGGAGTTGGGCCCAGAAGTTGTTGCGGATGATGGATTTGTGGGAGTTCGGAGTTGATTGAAGACATAGAGGAGAGGAGAGGCTCGTCAGCCACTTTTCGAGAAGCGGGATCTTTCCGCAGTTTGTTTCATGGGCAAGAGTTTTTCCCGCCAGTGTTACTTATTCGAGCAGTTAGTTGCCTGCCCTAATTCTAATTCGGTGCCACTGTAAATTCAACTCCGATTTCTCAATTCTGAAGACACTAGATATGGCATCCCAACCAAATATCCGGACTTCTTGGAGTACAGTACTCGTAAATTTGCAATGCTTCCTAGATGTAATGAGCTACCCGGTCTTCCAGAAGTGGCAAGTCCAGCCACTGGTCGATAGATAGAACTACAAGTACTCCCGTACTTCGTACCGCCCGCACCACCCCACCTTTCGTGGAACGTCAAGTTCAAGTTGTCAATGTAATGTCAATGATTCTCCGGCCCAGCGGACCAGTGGGCCACTCTGGTTATTGAATGAATAGACTGCTCTCAAATTCTCAATTGATTGCGATCTCACCACAGACTCACGGACGGCTGCTGCTAACTATCTAATTATGAGGCGTCTCACGGCGTCACGGTGTCACGATGTCAAAGCTCCGAGGATTATCCCATTCCGTCACCTTCAACTCATTACTTCCAGACCCATGCCGAGTAGTTCGATGTTCTTTCCCCGCGTTGCTGAATCTGGAAGGCCTATCCGGCCAGATTCATGGTGGGGCAAAACGTTTCGACGATAAGAAAGTCAAAGAAAATTGATTCCGAGACGTCCAATGGCACACGGCATCCCAGCGACATCCTTGGATGAAGCGCTGGACACTGCTCATTCAACAGCATATAAAGAAAGACCTTGGCCGCATCCTCTATCTTTCTCCCCTTCAGCTCCGTGTTTCTTCCTTAAATCAAGAAAAACATCCCAGATTGTCTCAAAAATGTCTGCCGAACAAGTTCCAGTCTCTCTTCCCTTCGTCGGAGGAAAGAAGGCGACCTCACAGCATCCACATCCCCTCGGCCCCTTGACTGCCGCCGAAATCACTGAGAGTGCACGGCTCATTAAAGCATTTTGGCCTTCCAACACCAATATCCACTTCAAGAGCATCACCTTACAAGAACCAAACAAAGCAGATCTTCTTCCCTTCTTGGCTGCCGAGCACTCTGGAAAACCTACCCCCACTGTTGAGAGGAAGAGCTTCGTCCTGTATTACATCCGAAATACAGTAAGTCGTCGAATAATAGTTGCCCAATAATTTTTTTTGCTCATCGAAGCCGTAGGACAAACTACATGAAGCCATTGTCAGTCTAAGTGCTAGAAGGGTTGAAAGTAATCTTCGACTCGGTTCATATGTTCACAGTCCGGCAGATGGAGATGAGATCCTGAAGGTCGAGAAGATTGCTTTGGAAGATGAGCAGGTGAAAGCTGAGATAGCTAAACTTCAACTTCCCGAGGGAACAGTTATCATCAGCGATCCTTGGATATACGGTAAGATAGGTTATACCGAATTATTAATCTGATTCTGATGATTTCACAGGATCGGACGGCATTAACGAAGGACTGTTCATCGACGCTAAGCGCATGTTCCAATGCTTCCTCTACATTCGAGACCCAAACAATGCATCCGAAGTCGATGGAAACCATTATGCCATGCCACTCACTATTTCGCCTGTCGTCAGTGCCGAAACCATGAAAGTCACCAGAATCGATATCTTACCAACCGGTGTTGACAACACCATCAAAGAGCCATCCCCATACAAAGTTCAACCACCAAACGAATACATCCCCGAAGCTCAAAACATTCGAATGGATGTGAAGCCATTAAATGTCGTTCAACCGGAAGGTGCCTCATTTCAGGTCACAAACTTCAGTGAACAAGGTCGCGCAATCGCGTGGCAGAAATGGGAGTTCAAAGTTGGCTTCAACCAAAGAGAAGGGATGGTTCTCTATGACGTTCATTACGATGGCCGACCTCTTTTCTACAGACTCTCTCTCTCCGATATGAACATCCCATACGCCGATCCTCGCCACCCATACCACAAAAAGGCCGCGTTCGATCTTGGTGATGCGGGTGCGGGTATCATGGCCAACAACCTGCAGTTGGGCTGCGATTGTTTAGGATCTATCTATTACCTCTCAGCTGTCTTGAACGATGACAAGGGAGAACCACTCCACATGCCAAACTGTGTCTGCATTCACGAGCAAGATGCTGGAATCGGATGGAAGCACACAAACTACCGGACTGGCCGTGCAGCCGTGGTCCGAAACAGAGAGCTGGTCTTGCAATCCATCATTACAGTCTCCAACTACGAATACATTCTCGCTTTCCAATTCAACCAAGCTGGAGAAGTCATGTACGAGGTTCGGGCAACCGGGATTCTCTCCACCCAGCCCATTGACGAGGGCATCAGTGTACCATGGGGAACTGTTGTCCATCCAGGAGTTCTCGCTTCCCACCACCAGCACATTTTCTCTCTTCGCGTCGACCCCATGATCGATGGCCCCATCAACCGTGTAGTATACGACGAAGCACACCCGATGCCAAGATCTGACTTCAATCCTCACGGTGTTGGCTACACTGTTAACGAAACGCCTGTCACAATATCTGGTGGCTACGACCAGAACTGGGATGCCAACCGCATATTCAAGATCCAAAACGCAAGTGTGAAGAATCCAGTCAACGGCAAGTCAGTCGCATACAAGATCATAGCGCCACCATTCCAGAAGATGTTGGCAGACAAAGACAGCTTCCACTTCAAGCGCGCCGAGTTCGCCGACCACAACATCTACGTTACCTCTTACAAGGACGGAGAATTGTATGCCGGCGGCAAGTACACGAATCAATCTCGTGGTGGAACTGGCGTTCGCAGCTGGGCTGATCGCAAAGACAATGTGCTGGATGATGACATTGTTGTCTGGGTTCAGTTCGGTATCAACCATGTTCCTCGCATTGAAGATTTTCCCGTCATGCCTTGCGAGATCCTCAAGGTTGCGCTGAAGCCTGTCAACTTCTTTGAGAAGAACCCGGCGCTGGATGTCCCACCGAGCGTGCAGAGCTTCAATAAAAGTGTGCTAGCGAGTATGAACCATGGACAGGAGGTTAGTGAAGCGGTTGTGGGAGAGAAGGCTGCAGTTTGTTGTGTCAAGGAGCAAAGCAAGTTGTGATTGAATTTGGTGGTGGTGTTGAAAGCGGCTAATGATTCGGGATTAAAAGGCGTTCGGGATTGGTAGGTATACCAGGGAGAATGGCTAGCTAGCGTAGCTCAAAGTCATGCAGAAATACTTGTACTCCACCTTCTTGCCTTTGCTGTGCTTATTCCGTTAAACAAAGGTCACTATCACGCTAGACGAAGAAACAAAATCACCTTGCCCACTTACGAAATAAATACCTGCTAGCAAGTGCGAGGCCGCTCAAAAGCAAAAATATCTTCTTATGGGTGAGTATTACTTAAATTCTAATCGTTACACCCATCTTTTCCTTAAGAGAGTATCCAATGCTATTTTCCAAGGTTTAAATAATCCATCACTGTGGACTATTTGGACTCCGGATTACCAAACTCTCTTTAATTTTCCGAGTATAGACAGGGGGGGAAGATTGATATCTTTATACAATCATTCCTATCTCGAGTTTCAACATGGATAAAAGGAACTGTGTCCTGTGGTTTAATTCTCCAACGAAAGTGTAAAAAGTATTCAGCGAATAGGTCATGTGATAATCATATGATATATCAACTAAAATTGAGAAGCTTGAGGGACACTTTAGGAGTGATCCTAGGGCTCTATATATATATAAGGAGTGGCTAATGACTTATAGAGTACTCGTAAGCTCTATAGTTATAAGGAATACCATTTGTAATCAAACATGACTCTTTTGCCACTAGGAGTCATATTTGCCACCTGTTAGTAGTCATACTTGCCACTTATTAGAAATCCTTATTATAAATCATATCGGTCATTAGGTTTAAACCTGAATGCCTTACAAATCAATGATTACAAATCAACAGAAAGTAAACGAAATTCGAGTACTTTAGTCATCCTCACACAGCGGCGCATCACGATTGGCGGTTCCAACACTAACAAATGTCAAACGGGACTTCGAAAACATAGCAAAGAAGAGCTATGTAAGGAACATCTACTACAACTTTCTCAAAGGAAGAATCATACTCATTTCCATCCTCAACATTTTTCGTTTCACCCCCTGAAAAGGCCAAATAGTCTGCCATCATTTCTTTGTAATCTTACTGGTTGGGCTCTTGCAGGACGCTCTCGAGGCATTGGTACTGGCATTTCAATGGCTCATAGTCTCTGTTGCTGTTGTTCCTCCTTCTGCCTCTTCTTCTCCTTCCGCTTCTGCTCTTACTCATACCAAGGCATCTCATACTCTCCAAGCGGTCCTGAGCTAGGCCCCCTCGCAGTGTGGTCTGGACTTATGGGGATCCTCAAGCCATAGAGCCAGTCCCGTGGATGGCTCAGTACCATTTTCAAGCCATTTATATTCCGTTCTTTCTTAGTCTTTCTCATATTGAGCATGGAGCTCAATACGCGTGCAACTTTAGACAGCCTATTTCTTGAAATCTAGTCCTGGAGAACGGCCCTGAGAGTCGATCCTTTGAAAAAGTAGTCTTACCGGTGTATAGTCGAGTGAGTTCCCCATGTTCCAAGAGAGCTTTGATCCCTCCTTCTTGCCTATCTTTCCTCTTCATAGCCTCGTGCATCGTCGTCCATCTGTGTCTGTTGTTCCGAGGGATCCCACTGTCGTCTACCTCCCTTTCAAGGAGAAGCCTAACTTTTGCTTCATCCCCAACCGGAATTGCCTGTCCCTACAGAGGGTGCGTCCGCAGTAGGAGACTCCTAGTGTTATTTGCATTCGGATCGGCGTTGTTATCAAGAAGCAGTCGAGCAATTTTGACATTCCTCTTGTCAATTGCCAAACCCAAAGGCGATTTTTCCGAGGTCGTGACGAAGTCAAGTCTCGCTTTCATTCCTAAGAGTAAATCCACGATTTTGAGGTTATCTCTCTCGACAGCAACCACGAAAGCTGTCGTGCCTTTTGCGTCTAGAGCATTGATATTTGCGTCAGATTTCACCAGTGCGTGAACACCGTCTAAATCTCCTCTTGAGCAAGCTTCATGCAGGGCAGTTGAGTCAGGTTGAACTAGCTCGGGGGCTTTACTAGCAATCTCATCCCGCCGTCGAACCTCGAGCATTTTCATCGCTTCTTCGGCCATAAATACTAAGTTTTCGACAGCGCTATCATAGTCTGGCCCACCAGCACTCTCAAACCCGCAGATTGAGACGTGATCTGCCTCAATTGGGATCTGGTCTTCCTGACGGTCTGAAAGGGCCAGACAAAAAGACTTCTTGTCAACAACCTGAGAAGTTTAGCAGGGTACGGCGGCCAAAAATAGAAGATCGGCGCATCTCACTAGACAACCCGCTCCCTTAGAAGGGAGAGTTTCGTAAAAACTAAGCATAGCGTAATTAAATAACTGTTGTTGAAAACTGAACGCTAGTTGTTCTGAGTACAAGGAGTCCTTCATCCTCGCCAAGACGACAAGACTTGGATTCTAGACTACTTCCTTGAAGATATTTGAGGCGATTTCTCCAAGTTTGGTTCCTATAACGAGTAGGGTAGGCTCTTAGGTTATTAGGTTATGAAACATCAAAATGTCAAAACATAAAAACATATAAATAATAAATAAATAAAGTACTTACAAATCCCCCCTTTTTTAACTAAATTTATTATTCTAAGATATAAAAAAAGGTTTAAATAAAGAAAATTTATTTATTTAATATATAAGAAGAGGGTTAATAAGAGTATATAGTAAAACCTCCGCATAACGATACCATTTTTAGCCCAAATTTCTAACAATATACCCAGGTATCGTTATATCAAGGATCACGTGCAAATATATATAATATAAGAAGGTTTTGAATTATAATTAAAAAGGCCTTAACGCTCACGTCTTGCTAGTGAAATTGACCTTGCTAAAAGCTCTAAAACTGACTGTCTTACTGCCCTAATCTTCCTTTGAAAAAAGCTAGCTTTAATAGCATTAAGCTTGCAAATACCCTTATTTAAGCCATCTTCTTGCTATTGCTTGTACAAATATAAAAGGTTTAGTGCAGCTACTATCTCTTAATACTTTAATACCGGAATCCTTTCTTCTTCTTCTTCCTCCTTATTTATATTTGATTGTATATCTTAAGAATCGGCTTACGTATAGCAGTTTACAATAACGGTAGTAAAGTCTTTATCTTGTGGATCGTCTATAATTACTTCTTTTATAAGAGCTAAAAATTGACTAATCGGAAAAGGGTTAATAAATTATAAAACTTGTAAGATTCGAGACTATAAGTTAGCTCTAATCTCTTCTTCTTGTTGCATTTTTATAAGATATTTAAGGTTATTGGCTTTATTATAAGTATTAATATTACTACCAAGTATTAGTTCTGCTATAAGTGTCGATTTATATTAACAATTAGCAATTGTAGTCTACTAAACATAGTTATTTAAGGTATAAACTATCTAGTTAATTGCATAAAGAAGGGTAATTATCTTGTTTGGATCTTTATTGTAGCCAAATTGCTTAATTATATAGCTTACTTATTACCGGCAGTAATAAAGCTTAAAGGTGTAAATAATGCTTTGATTAGCAGGTTGCTAATAAGAGGTCGTATTAGGAGGTAGCTATTCGACTCGTATATTAGATAAACTAGTCTTTCCTCCGACTAAATCGACTCTAAATTCGTGCCCTAAGAAATTGTCTATAAAGAGAATAATGTAACGCCCTTAAGCTTTGTATTTGCTATTAAGCCAAATCAAGTACTTTGCGCAAATGACCCCTATTATCCACTTAGACTTGTTATACCAGTATTGCCAGTGTGTCAAAAAATAATCAAGGTTAATTAATTATAATTAATTATGATTTAATTAATAAGATTTTGACTTGATTTAATTTGATTTGATTAATGAATTAATTATAATTAATTATAATTAAACCACGTGACTAGTTCCTCTATCTTATAAATTTTTAAATATTATTAAATAATTGGAAATTTTATTAATAAAATTTTAATAATTTTACTTATAATACTATGAAGAAGAGACGTTCTTATACCCCTTACTAAATCACGCGATATCGATATTTCTCTAAGTCGTGTGACTATTTGTGAATCTTTTAAAATAGTATAAAATTATATATATAACTTATTATATTATATTACCATTAGGTGGTATAAAGCCTAGTTAAGTAAAGCGTGCTCTTAATATAGCTAGACCTAATATTATTTCAGCCTCACCTTGGCTTCCGACGTTCCG
>Ga0302325_10034802_pt1 | contig 10301 bp, 10 predicted proteins | sample Palsa_T0_2_FD_201948 | JGI IMG/M metagenome (GOLD analysis project Ga0302325, IMG submission 201948) | Peat permafrost microbial communities from Stordalen Mire near Abisko, Sweden - Palsa_T0_2 | ecosystem: Environmental > Terrestrial > Soil > Palsa > Peat permafrost | place: Sweden: Abisko...
CGCCGCCTGCGCCTTTCCTGGCGTGAAGCTGCATTTGTATGGAAAGCTGGAGCCTCGTCCCGGCCGCAAGATGGGACACCTGACGGCGCTGAACAACGATCCCGAGGAAGCTTATCGGACGGTGCTGGCCGCACGCCAATCACTCACAAACCACCAGGGGCCGTTTGGTTCGTAGCCGCCGATCTAAGGTGATCGGCCCGTAGGTGGAATCGAACCCGACACGAACTTCGTAGCCGCTCCCTTCCCATGGATAAAAGCCCGGATGGGTCACGCGAATGGTATTATCGTCACGCGGCGAGAGATTGAAAAAGATGAACTCGCCCTTCGAATCGGTTTTGGTATCGCCGCAAACCTTCTGCTGACCGCACCGCAGCTTAACCGTCGCGCGAGTAATTGGATGCGCTTGGTCGCGCATGACAGTTCCGCTAAGATTTCCGATCTGGCCCGACCCTGGCAGCCGCTGAAGATGTCCGATCGTGGGCGGCCCGGCGCCACAGCTTCCTCCAATATCGAGCCGCAACGGTGGCAGGATTCCATGCTCTCCGCTTGCCAGTTGCATCGATGTCAGTCTTAGCGTTTGGAAGCCTGGCTTATCCGCCAAAAGTGTGTACGTTCCCGTCGGCAGCACTGTAAATTTGAACGCCCCCGCACCATCCGTGCGCAACGAAAAGATCGTGTATGGCGGCTCAGCCAATCTCAGTTCAACGTTGATCGACGGAATACTCGCGCCGGCGACATCGTGGATTTCGCCGCTGAGCGTTGCGCTGGTCTCCTGCGCCGCCAGAACTGCCGCTCCGCCAAGCGCGAAAATAAGACTGATGCGCACCAACGAACTCCTGAAACTTCTCAACATTGAGCATCCTATCATCCAAGGCCCCATGGGCGGTGGACCCTCCACGCCGGAGTTAGTCGCGGCGGTTTCGAACGCGGGCGGACTCGGATCGCTCGGCGCGGCGTATCTAACGCCCGATCAAATCACGGATGCTATCCGGCGCATCCGCGCGCTCACCTCCCAGCCGTTCAACGTCAACCTCTTCACGGGCGGCTGGAGCACCGAGCAAAGCTCAGACCCCGGTCCGATGCTTGAACTGCTGGCCGAAATTCACGAAACGCTTGGGCTCGCCACGCCCGTCGCGCCAACTCCTGCACCCGATCCGTTCCCGGCGCAGTTCGAAGCCATGCTCGACGCTCGGCCGCCCATTTTCAGTTTCACGTTTGGTATTCCCGATCGTGACGCGATGTCGCGTCTCAAGTCGCGTGGTACCACTGTCCTTGGCACAGCAACGACCGTGGAAGAGGCGCGTCATCTCGAGCAAGCGGGCGTGGATGCCGTCGTCGCGCAGGGCGCTGCAGCGGGCGCGCATCGTGGAACATTTTTGGATTCTTTCGAATCTTCAATGGTCCCTACGCTCGATCTCGTGCGCTCCACGGTAGGCGCGGTGAGCGTGCCCGTGATCGCCACCGGCGGCATAATGGATGGCCGCGAGATCGTGACGACGCTCAGCGCGGGCGCATCGGCTGCGCAACTCGGCACCGCGTTTCTTGTCTGCCCGGAGTCCGGCGCATCCGAAGCTTACAAACGCGCGATTCTTGCGGCCACCGAAGACACCACCGTCGTCACACGTGCTTTCTCTGGCCGACCCGCGCGTGGCCTGCGCAATGCTTTCACGAGGAGCGTAGATGGGAAAGCGATCAGCCTGCGTTACCCGTTGCAAAACGCACTGACCCGGCCGATGCGCGTCGCCGCCGCGCAGCAAGGCCTGCCGGATTATCTCTCGCTCTGGGCCGGACGAGGCGTGGCTCGCGCTTGCGCCAAGCCTGCGCGGGATCTCGTGGCTTCGCTGTTAATATAAACCGGCTGCTACTCTGAAATTAATGCAGGCTGTTCGCCAATGGCTTCGTGACGCTTCTTCCATCGCCGTGCTCACGGGCGCGGGAGTATCGGCCGAGAGCGGTGTGCCCACATTTCGCGACAACAACGGACTGTGGAACAGGTATCGCGCTGAAGATCTGGCCACGCCCAGCGCATTCGCGCGCAATCCCAAATTGGTATGGGAGTGGTATGACTGGCGCCGGTCCCTGATCGCCGAAGCCAAGCCCAATCCCGGACACTTTGCGCTGGCCGCCGCCGAATCACGCGCACGGAAATTCACGCTGATTACGCAAAACGTCGACGGGCTGCATGAACTGGCCGGCAGCCGCAATGTTCTTCGCTTGCATGGCAGCATCTGGATGGTTCGATGCGTCGACTGCAAGCGTGAGCGCGAAGACCGGCGAACACCGCTCCCAGAGATTCCGCCGCGTTGCGAATGCGGCGGCATGCTGCGTCCCGGCGTGGTGTGGTTCGGTGAGCTATTGCCCGCCCAGGTTTGGCAAGACGCCGAAACTGCCGCGCGCCAAGCCGACCTGTTTCTTGTCATCGGAACATCGGCGATGGTCTATCCAGCCGCGGGATTGGCGACGATTGCGAAATCGTCCGGCGCGCGCGTGGTGGAAATCAATATCGCGGAGACCGGCCTTTCGGACTCCATCGACGAATTCCTGCAAGGTCCGTCGGGCGAGCTGTTACCCCATTTGATCGCATGAAAATCTGCTACCTAGACGCGTTCTCCGGAATCAGCGGAGATATGACGGTTGGCGCGCTGGCCGACGCGGGCGCGGACGGTACGGCGCTTGTGGAATCGCTAGAAGCGCTCGGTACCGGAGCGAAGTTCGAAATCGAAAAAACGAAGCGGCGCGGCATCGCGGCTTCGAAATTTCGCGTGATCGGGGGCGACGGCCAAACTCATCGGCACCTGAAACACATCCTCGAAATCATCGCGAAATCCAGCATCGCGGATCGCGCCAAACAAAATGCCTCTGCCGTGTTTCAACGTCTGGGTGAGGCGGAGGCCAAGGTTCACGATGTTGGTATTGAGAAGGTCCATTTTCACGAAGTCGGCGCGGTGGATTCCATCTGCGACATTGTCGGCGCCTGCATCGGCTTCGATCTACTCGACATCGGCGCGGTGTATAGCTCGCCGATCAACGTAGGCAGCGGAACTGTGAAGACCGAGCACGGCATCCTGCCCGTTCCTGCGCCCGCCACATCTGAACTTCTCACCGGCAAACCCATCTATGCCCGCGGCCCGAATCTGGAATTGACCACACCCACCGGCGCCGCCATCGCTACCACGCTCGCTGTTGAGTTCGGCACTCTGCCTCCTATGCGGGTCGTAGCGAGCGGATATGGCGCGGGCGATTACGATTTTCCCGAACACGCGAACGTGCTGCGGGTCTTGATTGGCGAGACTAGCGGCGCCGCAGAATCTACAACCGTAGCGGTGCTGGAGGCCAACATAGACGACTCCAGCCCGCAAGTGCTTGGCTATGCGATGGAGCGGTTGCTCGAAGCCGGCGCACTCGACGTGACGCTCGCGTCCGTTCAGATGAAGAAGAGCCGGCCCGGCACGCTGCTGAGCGTCATCGCGCGGCCTGAAGATCGCGAGGCTCTGGCGCGGCTGATCTTTGAGGAGACATCCACGTTGGGATTGCGAATTTTTTCCGCCGAGCGACGAGTGAAAGCACGGCATTCTCTGGAAATCGCGACGCCGCATGGAACAGTGCGCATGAAGATCGCCGAGAACGGATCCTTCGCGCCCGAGTACGAAGATTGCCGCAAGCTGGCGCGTGAAGCGGCCGTGCCCCTCAAACAGATCTTGGCCGAAGCGAACTTGGCCTACTTGAAAAGCCTGAATACTTGAAAACCTCTCGATGAAATATTACTTGACCACACCCATTTATTACGTCAATGCGGCGCCGCATCTGGGCACCGCTTACTCCACGTTCGTCGCGGATCTGATTAAGCGCTTCAAGAAAATGGAAGGCTACGATCCGGTGGTATTGACGACGGGCTCCGACGAACACAGCCTAAAAGTGGAGCGCGCCGCGCAGGCCGCGGACGTCAACCCGCTGGCGTACACCACGAAGATGGCCGCTGAGTTCATCAGCCAATGGGCCAAGCTCGGCATCGATTATGACCACTTTATTCGCACGTCAGATCCAAAGCATCATGAGACAGTACGCTGGCTGTTCGAGCGCTGCGAAAAGAACGGCTACATTTACAAGGGTTCGTATACCGGCGCGTATTGTGTCAGCGAAGAAGCCTACGTCAACGATGTCGAGCCGGGGGAGCCTTGCCCGACTTGCGGCGCCCCGACGCAGACCGTGACGGAAGAAAACTATTTTTTCAAGCTCTCAGCATTTCAGAAACCGCTGCTTGAGTTGTTCGAAAAGAATCCGCAGTTCGTGAAGCCCGATCACCGCCGCAACGAAATGATCGCCTTCGTCCAGCAAGGACTGAACGATCTTTCCATCACGCGAACCAATATTCAATGGGGCATTCCCGCGCCCGTCGAAGGGCATCATGTCTTCTACGTTTGGTTCGACGCGCTCATCTCCTACATGAGCGCCGTGAAGGATGACAATTTGTGGCCCGCCGATCTCCACTTAATCGGCAAGGATATTCTGCGCTTTCACGCCGTCTTTTGGCCGGCTTTCCTGATGGCCGCCGATCTTCCGCTACCCAAACAAGTCTTCGCGCACGGCTGGATTCTGCACGAAGAAAATAAGATGAGCAAGTCGCGCGGAAACGTGGTGCGCCCCGGCCCCATTGTGGATGTAGTCGGCGCCGACGCACTGCGCTATTTTCTGCTGCGTGAAATCACCTTCGGACAGGATGGCAGTTTCAGCTACGACGCTCTCATCCAGCGTTACAACGCCGATCTCGCGAACGGCCTCGGCAACCTGGCCAGTCGCACGCTTACCATGATTCACCAATATCGCAACGGAATCATCCCGGATTCGCCAGGGGCTCCAGACGTCGCCGAAGCTGCGCGTCGGACCACCGAAATCACGATGGACGCGTTCTGCGATTTCAACTTTTCGCGTGGCCTGGAAGCGCTCTGGAGCTTCATTTCGGTGATCGACAAATTCATCGTCGAGCGCGCGCCCTGGAAACTTGGCAAGGATACGTCCGAGTTCGCTCAAAGCATGCTGAACGAGACGTTGTACAGCGCCGCGGAGGCGTTACGCATCCTGTGCGCCTGGACGTATCCGGTGATGCCGAACTCAGCGCGTAATATTTGGATCCAACTCGGCATGAAGGCGCCGATTGAATCCGTCACTTTCGCGGACCTGCACTGGGGCAAATTGCCGGCGGGACAAAAAATCGGCTCGGTGGCCGCTGTTTTCCCGCGGTTGGACGCGAGCGCAATCGTCAAAATGGAAACTCTCGAAGTGCAAGAGAAGGCCCGGCAGGCGGAGTTGTTTGGAGCGCACAAGGCGGCCGCAAGTCCCCCTGCGACGCCCGATGCTGCGAAGATCAGTATCGACGATTTTGTGAAGGTGGACTTGCGCGTCGGCGAAGTAGTTTCCGCAGAACGCGTGAAAGGCGCCGACAAACTTCTGCACATGAAAGTGGACATCGGCGAAGAACAACCGCGAACCATCGTAGCCGGCATCGCCGAATCGTACCCTCCCGAAGAAATGCTCGGCCGCAAAGTGGTGATCGTCGCCAACCTGCAGCCGCGAAAACTGCGTGGCATCGAATCAAACGGCATGATTGTTGCCGCGTCGGTCGATGGCGGCAAGCCGGTTCTCGCGGGCTTCCTCGAAAATGTTCCCGTCGGGGCTCGTCTCAAGTGATCGACTCCCACTGCCACTTAGACAGTGCGGAGTTCAACGAAGATCGTGAGGCCGTAATCGAGCGCGCGCTCGCGGCCGGCGTCGAGCATTTGATGGCCATCGGCACCGGCAACGGTCCGCCCGATCTAGAAGCAGGTGTGCGTTTGGCCGACCAACATCCGGCCTTCTACGCGACCGTCGGAATTCATCCGCACGATGCCGTTAAGGGGACTCCGGATGATTTCAGACGTCTCGCTGCGCTTTTGTCGCATCCGAAAGTGCTCGCCGTCGGTGAGATCGGTCTCGATTATCATTACGATTTTTCACCGCGCGATGTCCAGAAATCGGCGTTTATCGAACAGATGGAGATCGCGGCGCAAGCGAAGAAGCCCATCGTCATTCACACGCGCGAGGCCTGGGACGACACGCTGGCGCTCATCGAGCAACATTGGACGCCGCATGGAATCGGGGGCATCATGCATTGCTTTTCGGGCGGCCCAGAGGAGGCGGCACGCGCGCTCGACCTCGGTTTTTATTTGAGCTTCGGCGGCATCGTGACGTTTCCCAAGGCGCTCGCGGTTCAAGAAGCTGCAAAGTCCGCGCCCCGCGATCGCATCCTGATCGAAACCGATGCGCCGTATCTAGCTCCCGTGCCGAAGCGCGGAAAGCGCAACGAACCTGCATTGATGGTCCACACGGCGCGAAAGCTGGCCGAACTGCGTGGCGAATCGTATGAAGAAGTTTGCGGGGCCACCACGGAAAATTTTCGACGGCTTATGACCATTTAGGAGCTCTGCAGCTCCGCGCGCGCTAACCTCTTCCACCTCGCCAATTGCCTCCGCCGGTTCGCCGGCATGGTTTCCACCGCCTCGCGGCATTGCTCGAACTGCTGTCTCGCTTCTTCTAACTTGCCCAAACCCACCAGACTCTTGCCGTACCAATAAAGCCCCTCGGGATCGTACGATCTGCGGTCCACAAACTTGCTCAGAGCGATTCGTGCCTCCTCCATCTGACCAGATCGAAAATAAGCGACCCCTAAATCCCGCCACACTTCGTGTGAGCAACATTTGTCATCGAGAACCGCAGCCCGGCTCAAGAGCTGGATCGCGTCCTCGAAGCGTCCCTCATCCAGCGCAATCCGCCCAAGCTGAAAGACCGGATCCGCCTCACGCGGGTCGATCTCCACGGCACGCGCAAATCTCCGCTTCGCTTCGTCGTACTGATGGCGTTGCTGATAAATTAAGCCGAGCTGATATTGCGCATCGGCGTCCCTGGGATTCGTGGTCGCGATATCGAGCTGTTGCCGCAAATGCTGGCGCGCTCGCAAGCCCTCGCCCAAGGATCGAACGTCGGAACCGAGCAAAATGTATGCGTAAAACAGGACGAACGGCGACGTCAGAAAGTACGTAAATGAACCCAACTCCAGGAATGCAATCATCCCGCCGAATGTCGCCGCCAAACCCACCACGGCCGCACCGATAGCAACCGCCAGCCCGCTGCCCAACAGTGTTCGCACACAGCACGTCACCAGGACAAGAAAATAGATTTCCGACGCGCCGAGAAGCACTAGCGCCAATTGATAATTTCCGAACAGGACCGATCTGCTCAATACCGCCAGCGGCAGGAACGCCGCCGCCAGCGACAACAAGATGCAATTGAGCAGCGTAAGATAGTCTCTCCGCAACATAACCGAAAAGCTTTCATGCCTCCGATACAAGGTCATGATCAGGATCACGGCCGGCGCGAATGCCAGCGCGATCGCCGCGATTGTCGTGACAACGGCCCTGCCAGTGAGAAAGATTCCGAACGGCAGCAAGAGCAGCACCAGCAGCGCGGCACACAATGCAAACCACAGCCGGCCATGATCGATGATCCGGCTGGCCGCTCGAACCGGGCGAACGTACAGCATGAACAAGAGTTGAAGCTGCTCTAGAAGCATGAAGACGGCGGTTTCAAGCAACCTGCTAAACTTAATAATCCCATGGGATTCGGCAAGATCGGCCAGGCTCTAACCGCGAAGGAAATCTTCGATCTGGTGAAGAAAGATCTCGATCGCGTAGAGCGCGAGATCAGCCTGGAATCGGTGGCCAGCGTCGATGCGGTGACCACTATTTCCCGCTACCTTCAGGATGGCGGCGGCAAGCGGCTGCGGCCCATTCTGGTGCTGCTGGCGTCGCAACTCGTCGGTGGCGTCAGTGACGGCTCCATCCACATGGCCGCCGTGGTGGAAATGATTCACGCGGCAACGTTGGTGCACGACGATGTTATCGACATCGCCAAAACGCGCCGAGGCCGTCCGTCCTCGAATGCCATTTGGGGCAATCACACTTGCGTGCTGGCGGGCGACTGGCTCTACATGCAAGCGTTCCAGGTGGCGCTACGCGAACGCAATTTCCACGTGCTGGATTTACTGATCGCGCTGACGCAAATGATGGTGGAAGGCGAGTTGCTCCAGTTGGAGCGCATCGGCAAGATCGGTATTTCAGAGGCCGACTACATGGAGTTGGTGGATCGCAAAACCGCTAGTTTGTTTTCGGCGTGCGCGCGTCTGGGCGCCATCACGGGAAGAGCGACCGGCGGGGCCAGCGAAGCCACCGAAACGCGTCTTGGCGAATTTGCCTGGAATCTCGGCATCGCGTTTCAATTGGTGGATGACATGCTCGATTTCACCTCGCACGAAAAGGTGCTGGGGAAGCCCGTGGGAAGCGATCTGCGGGAGGGCAAGGTCACGCTTCCGCTGATCTACGCGCTGGAGGAGGCCACCCCGGAAGAACGCGAGTTAGTGGGCACGGTGCTCAAAGACCGCAATTACGACCAGGCGCCGTTCCGCGAAATCCTCCGCATGATCCAGGTCCGCCGCGGATTCGATCGCGTGCGTGAGCGCGCACAATCCTTCACCGAGCGTGCCCGCGCCATCATGAGCGAATTTCCCGATTCACCCAACCAGCGAGCGATGTTCGCGCTCACCGAGTTGGTCACCGATCGCGATCACTAGCGGAAACAAACATGCCCCGACTTGTTCCAAGCCCCACGCGCATTCCTGTCCCCGGCGACAAGCAGATCGAAGAGTACATCGGTCGCGTGAACACGCAGGATACAGCCGTCAGCATCGCCCACATGCACAGCCCTTCGGGATGGAGCGAGCCCGGCCAGCAGCCAGAGTTTGACGAATACACAGTGGTTTTGAAAGGTGCTCTGCGCGTCGAATCGAAAAGCGGAATCATCGAGGTGCAGGCAGGGCAGGCCGTCATCGCGCCGCGCGGCGAATGGGTTCGCTACAGCACTCCCGGACTAGAAGGCGCTGAATATATCGCCGTTTGTCTGGCGGCGTTCGACCCCGCTACGGTGCATCGCGACGCCTAATTGATTTTCGGCGCGCCAGCCACAACATAACCGCTCCGAAGATCAGCATCGAAACGCCGCAATACAGATTCACGTTCGCTGATTCGAGCGGAGCTTGATAACTTGCCACCAGGCCGACCGCGATCAGGATCAGTCCCACAAGCGAAAAGAAGCTTCCAATTGGGATACGCAGGTCGTTCATATTTACCAAAACAAAAGATTCAGTACCACCAAAGCGCCAATGACAATCACTGCTAGCGGCGCGGGCCGCTTGTACCAAGGCACCTGCTCGTGCGGGATTCGCGTCAGGCCATAGACCAGGTTTTGCAGCTCTGATTCTGCCTTAGGCGCCGACATCAGGCTCACCACCAGCGTAACGAGAAAGCATGTGGACCACGCGAAAATCGCGATCCAAAAGTTTTGCGCCATAGTGGATGGAAATGTATGGAGCACGCTCCCGAGCCATCCGCCCTTGCCTTCGGCCAACGTCAAGCCATGCGTCGCCGCCGCCGCTCCCGTACCAGCTAGCAATCCGGCGAATGCTCCGTGGCCTGTGGCGCGCTTCCAGAACATTCCCAATAAAAATGTTGCGAACAGCGGCGCGTTGACGAAGCCGAACACCAATTGCAAAAAGTCCATGATGTTGTTGAAGTGGCTCGCCAGGTAGGCCGTTGCTATCGACAGCGCCACTCCAACCACGGTAGTCACTCGGCCCACCCACAAATAGTGAGAATCGGGAGCGTGCTTGCGGATGTGGCCTTGATAAAGATCGTAGGTCCAAACAGTATTGAAGGCCGTCACGTTGCCGGCCATGCCGGACATGAACGAAGCCATCAGTGCTGTCAGCCCCAGGCCCAACATGCCCGATGGATAAAACTGAGCCATCAGCGTGGTCAACGTTTGATCGTAGTCGGGGCCGCCGCCGGGCTTGAGCGGAATTGAATAGCCCAGCGCCATGTGTGACAGCGCGAGCGCCGCAATGCCAGGAATGATTACGACAAACGGCATCAACATTTTCGGGAACGCGGCGATCAACGGCGTGCGCCGCGCAGCCGACATGGAGTCCGCCGCCATGGCTCGTTGCACCACCAGAAAATCCGTACACCAGTAGCCGAACGAGAGCACAAATCCCAGCCCCGCCACCAGGCCGAATACTTCCACACCCATTGGATTCTCGGACGCGTTCGCGGCGTAGCGCCACGTGTGCGTCATTACCGAAGGCAGTCGAGCTGCCATGCCGGTCCAGCCGCCGGTCTTCATGACGACGAAAATCGAGAGTGGCGCGAAGCCCAGCA
>Ga0302325_10034803_pt1 | contig 10301 bp, 5 predicted proteins | sample Palsa_T0_2_FD_201948 | JGI IMG/M metagenome (GOLD analysis project Ga0302325, IMG submission 201948) | Peat permafrost microbial communities from Stordalen Mire near Abisko, Sweden - Palsa_T0_2 | ecosystem: Environmental > Terrestrial > Soil > Palsa > Peat permafrost | place: Sweden: Abisko...
CCGGCGAACCGCTAAGCGCCTTCGTCCTGGCCTTCGACCAGGTGCCCAGGAACAGCCGCTTCGAAACCGCCAGCGCCGTCACCCGCATGCGCGAATCCCAATGCTTCCTTAAGAGCAAAGGCGCTTTGACCTGCACCACCTGCCACAACCCGCATGACACTCGCCACGGATCCGAAGCCACCGCGCAATACGACGCGGCCTGCACAAAATGCCATGTAACGCTGCCCACCCAACATCCTAAGGCCGAAGATTGCGTCACCTGCCACATGCCCAAGCGCCGCACTGAAGATATCGTGCACATGGTGATGACCGATCACCTGATTCAGCGCAGGCCCCCAGGCGGAAATCTGCTGGCCGATCTGCCCGAACACCACGAAAACGCGGCCACTTCGTATCGCGGTGAAGTCATTCCCGCCTATCCATCCCCGCTGCCTGACACCATCGAGAACCGCTACTACCTGGCCCTGGCCCAGATCCGCGACCAGGCCAATCTCGCCAAAGGTCTGCCGCAATTCGAAAAGGCGTTGGCCGCGCTACACCCCACTCGCCCGGAACCCTACCTTGAATTCGCCCAAGCGCTCCGCGCCGCAGGCAAGCTGAAGCCCGCGCTAGACGCCTTCCAGGCTGCCTTGACGCGCGACCCCACATACGTTCCTGCCCAACTCGAATTCACAGCGGCATTGAAAGCCGCCGGACAACTCGAGCCGGCGCTAGCACTCGCCAAGCGCGCCACTCTCACCGCCCCCGCCGACCCCCGCGCTTGGAACGCTCTCGGCCAAGCCCAACTCGATGCAGGCGATCTACGTGGCGCCCAGGAATCTCTCACGAAAGCACTCCAACTCGACCCCGAAATGCCCGAAGCGCACAATGGAATCGGAATCGCGCTGGCCCAAACCGGCGACGCCCAGGGCGGGGAAGCCCGCTTCCGTGAAGCCGTCCGCATCCTTCCCAACTATGGCGAGGCCCACGGCAATCTGGCCAATCTCCTGGCCTGGCGCCAAAACTTCCCCGAAGCCGGGTACGAGTTTGAAAAGGCCATAAATTTAGGCCCGTCCGACGTTGCTTCCCATCTGAATTACGGAATAATGCTCAACAATCTGCGGCAGTTTTCCGAGGCTCAAATTCAGCTTGAGGCCGCCATCCGCCTGAATCCCGGCCTCGCCGAAGCCCACGATTTCCTCGGCACGCTTCTGGAACGAAAAGGCCAGACGCAAGAAGCTCTCCGCGAGTACTCCGCCGCCGTAAGGCTCCAACCCACGCTCGATCATGCCCAACTCGATCTAGGCGGCGTACTCGCAAATACCGGGGATGCCGTCGCCGCCGCGGAGCACCTCCGCATAGCCGCCAAAAGCCGCGATCCCAGGATTCGGGACCTCGCCGAACGCCTTCTCAAGAACTTAATAAAGTAACTGAGCCGCGCGCGAGAGCAAGCGGTGGCTTTCGAAGTAGTTAGCGCTTAAGTAGTTAGCTATTGCAATTGCAAACTTATTGAAATATGCTAGTTCGCAAATCGAACTAATTGTTTGTCGCTATAGATGATTTTTATGTGGGGCGGTTGCCACAGGCCTGCTTTGGGCCGGTAGCCAAAAAAGAAAACTGAAAAGGGGAGTTTTGCCAAATGAAGAAAGTATCCTCGATGATACTTGTGTCTCTGTTTCTGACTGCCGCAGCGTATGCGCAGAACATCACAGGTTCCATGTCCGGTCGCGTGGTCGACGCGCAGGGCAATGTGGTTCCAAACGCCTCGGTCACCGCGATTGAGCCGTCCAAAAATTTCAACATCGCCACCAAAACTACGGATGCGGGCGAGTTTAACCTGGCTGGCCTACTGCCCGGAAACTACACAGTCGAAGTGGTCGTTACCGGGTTTAAGAAGTTGGAACAGCGCAACATTCCTCTGGACGCCCAGGACAAGTTGGCTCTCGGCGATCTTGCCCTCCAAGTCGGCGCAGTAACGGAATCCATCGAAATCTCTGCCTCACAGGTGCTGCTCCAGACCGAAAGCGTGGAGCGCGGCCAAGCTATCGTCGGCAAGCAGATAGATAACATCGAAGTGAACGGTCGCAATCCGCTCGACATGGCGAAATTGATTCCCGGCGTTATGAGCACGGCCAACGTATCGGTCGGCGGCTCCGGCGGCCTCAGCAGCGTGTACGTGAATGGTAACCGCGGCACCATGAATCAGCTGACCATCAATGGTATCGGCGACATCGATACCGGCGCCGATGGCAGCCAGAACGTCACCGTCAGCATCGATTCCATGGCTGAATTCAAGGTCCTGACCGGGCAGTATCAGGCTGAGTACGGCCGTAACGCCGGCGGGCAGATCGCAATGGTCACCAAGAGCGGCACCGATGCTTTTCACGGGTCGGCGTATATCGACCACCGCCATGACGATCTAAATGCGAACACGTTTATCAATAACGTCCGTGGCCTGCCGCGGTCGCTCTATCGTTACAACGACCCCGGCTACACCATCGGCGGTCCGGTCTTTATCCCGAAGGTATTCGAGAAGACCAAGCACAAACTCTTCTTCTTCTGGAGTGAGGAATGGCAGGACCAGCTCGCGCCCGTCGCCGCGAAGAACGTAGAAGTACCCACCGCTCTTGAGCGCGCGGGCAATTTCTCGCAAAGCGTGGATAACAATGGAAAAGCTCTGGTGATTCGCGATCCCAACACTCAGGTCCCGGTCCCCGGCAACATCATCCCGGCCAGCCAGATCTACCTTCCGGGCCAAAAGCTCGCGAGCATCCTGCCTCTGCCCAACACGGCGGGCACCGGCTACAACTACACCTCCCAGGTCTCCGGACAAACGCCCCGGCGCGAAGATCTCCTCCGCATGGATTACAACGTGACGCAGAATCTGCACGTTTTCGGACACTACATCAATAACATCCAGCCGGTCGTGAACGTCTACGGCGCTTTCGTTCTCGGTGAGAATATTCCGCTCGATGGAATCAACGTCAACACGCCAGGATACAGCGTCGCCGGCGGCGGTACCTACGTCATCAGCCCCACTCTTACCGACGAATTCAACGTCGGTATGACCAAGAACAGCATCTTCATCGGCGAAGTCGGCAACAAGCTTACGGTCGCGGGTTCAGGCGTCAACCTTCCCCTTCTCTATCCCAATGCCGTGCAGGACGGCTACATTCCGCAGATCAACGTCGGCGGCTCGCACCTCGCGAACAGTCCTTCGTTCGGAAGCGCGGATGCGCCGTTCGTCAACTACAACACCACCATCGACATCAGCAACAATTTGACGAAGGTTTGGGGCAAACATGTCATCAAGGCCGGCGTCTATCTGCAGCGGAGCCGCAAGAATCAGACCTCGTTCAGCGACAACAACGGCAGCTATAACTGGGGCGACACTACCGCTAATCCCTACGATACTGGTTACGGCTACTCGAACATGCTTTATGGCGTGTATCAGACGTTTGATCAATCCAGCGGTTACATTAACGGACAGTATCGCTATTGGAACATCGAACAGTTCGTCCAGGACACCTGGAAGATCACGCCTCGTTTGACCTTCGACTACGGTATTCGCGGATCGTGGTATCAGCCGCAATACGATGCCTCCCTGCAGGCATCCACCTTCGTTCTGGCGGATTACAACCCGGCGCAGGCGCCCAAGCTGTTTACGCCGGCCATCAATCCGGCCAACAACCAGCGCTCGGCCTACAATTCGATCAACGGCCAGTATTATCCCGTCGTGGATATCGGCCTCGAAATTCCTGGTAGCGGCAATCCATATGACGGCATCTGCCAGGCAGCCAAGGGTGGTTGCAACAAGTACCTGATGAAGGACCGCGGCGAGCAATGGGGTCCGCGATTCGGTTTCGCCTGGGACGTCTTTGGCAATTCCCGCATGGTAATCCGGACCGGCGGCGGTATCTATTACGACCGTTACCAGGGAAACCGCATCTTCAACAACGTTACCAATCCTCCCGAGAACGTCCAGCCCACTTTGACTTACGGCTTCGCCCAGCAGATCAATCCGGCGACGGCATTCCTCGGACCACCGAACCTCATCGCAATGGATCCAACCGGAAAGGTCCCGACCACGTATAACTATCAGTTCTCTATCCAGACCAAACTTCCCTGGAGTATGGTGCTCGATACGGCTTACGTCGGAACCCAAGGCCGCCATCTGCAGGACAACCGGAACCTAAACGGGATCCCCTACGGTACGGATTTCCTTCCTCAAAATCAGGATCCGACCCTGGTTGCCGCCAACCCCACTGCGCTGCTCGGCAACAACGCGCTGAAGCAGGCGTTCCTGGAGCCGATTCAAGGCTTCGGTAGCGTCACGGTTTACGAAGGTGCGGCCACTTCGAACTATAACGCTCTCCAGGTCGGCCTCAACCGCCGCGCGGCGAACGGCCTGTTCCTTGGTGTCAGCTATACGTACAGCAAGGTCTTGACCACCGCATCGAGCGACACCAGTTCCGTCCGCATCGACCAATACACACGGGAAGCCGATTATGGTCCGGCCAGCTTTGACGTCAAACATAACTTCCTGTTCAATTACGTCTATCTGATTCCGGGTGTCAAGAACACGAATTACCTGCTGAAGACCGCCACGAATGGGTGGCAGTTCTCAGGTATCACTCAGTTCCGAACGGGCACGCCGTTCACTCCTGGCTTCAGCGTCTCGGGCGCCGGCAGCGTCAACGAAACCGGCTCCAACACAGAAGGCGCGCGCATAGGCGTAGTTAAAGGCTGCAACCCCTATACGGGCTCGAGCGATCCATTCAACCGTTTGAATGCCGCTTGCTTCTTCGCGCCGCCCTTTGGCAGCACCGGCGTGGATTCAGGTCTTGATTGGCTCAATGTTCCCGGGCTGATCAACTTCGATATGTCGCTTACGAAGACCGTGGCGATCAAGGAACGGGTGAAGCTCCAGTTCCGCGTGGATGCGTTCAACGTCTTCAATCACGCCAACTTTACGGGCTTGAATACCACGCTGAACTTCAACGCATATCCGACCACGAACGGTGTCATCACCGGCTCGCCGACCATCACGTCGACGGCTCTTGGCCGCAATGCCAACGGTTCGTTCAACGTCACCGGTTTCGGCACCGTGACTTCGCCCGCTCCGGGAGCTCCTGGTGGACCTCGTGTTCTCCAGTTGGTCTTCCATATCGCGTTCTAACAAACGCGCCTTCGTTTTGCTATTCGCTCTTGCCTCCGCGGCCTCGGCCGCGGAGCAGTGCGCGAGCTGCCATTCGAAGATTGCAGCAACGTTCGCGCAGACCGGCATGGCGCGGTCGTTCTACAAGCCAGGCCCGATCGAGACCATTCGTTTCCATCACCGGCCTTCGGACACGTGGTACGCCGTCGTGGAGCGCGCTGGACACTACTATCAACGCCGTTGGCGCATCGGTTACTCCGGCCGGGAAACCGTCGTTCAGGAACAAAGCATTGATTACGTGATGGGTTCGGGCAACCATGTCCGAACCTATCTGCATTTGACCGAGCGCGGCAAGCTTGTCGAACTCCCGCTCGCCTGGTATGCCGAGAATGGCGGAACTTGGGCCATGAATCCCGGCCATGATCGCGACTACGTCTTGCCGCCCCGTGCTATCGCCTACGAGTGCATGTTCTGCCACAACTCGTACCCGTCGATTCCAGCGGGGCATGACACTCCAGGCAGCGAGCCAATATACAAGGATGTGCTCCCCGAAGGCATCGGCTGCCGGCGTTGCCACGGACCGGGCGACAATCACGAACGGCTGGCGCAGACCGCCGGCGCGAAGGTCGAAGACGTCCGCAAAGCGATCCTAAATCCGGCCCACTTAAGCAAGGACCGCCAGATGGAAGTGTGTATGCAGTGCCACCTCGAAACCACCAGCCTGCCGCTCCCGCATTCGATCGTGAAGTATGGCCGCGAGCCCTTCTCCTACCAGCCCGGCGAACCCTTGAGCGACTTCATGCTCTTCTACGATTACCCCGCGGGCAGCCCACGCCGCGATGACTTTGAGATCGCGCATTCGGCCTACCGTCTGCGAAAGTCCCGCTGCTTCCTCGAAAGCAAAGGAGCCATGACCTGCACCACGTGCCACGACCCGCACGATGTACCTCGCACAGACAACGGCGTTTGCAGCCAGTGCCACGCGAGCCTACCGGTGCAACATACCAAGGCTACTGACTGCATAAGCTGCCACATGCCCAAGCGCCGGACTCAGGATGTCGTCCACGCCGTGATGACCGATCACTATATCCAGCGCCGTCCCCCAGCCAACTTGCTGGCCCCGCTGAAAGAGCGGCTGGAAACCTATAACGGCAAGGTCGTGCCCTACTACCCGGTACCGGGCGACCCGCTCTATAACGCGGTTGCCAATGCGAAGACGCAGCCCGCCGTCCTGGCCGCAGAGATCGCGAAGCAGCAACCATCGCGCCCGGAGTTCTATGTCGAACTCGGTGAAGCCTGGCTAGCAACCGGCAACCCGCGCAATGCGACGGCTGCGTTCGAACAGGCCTTGAAGCGGAAGCCCCTAATGCCCGCCGCACTACTCAACACCGCAGCTTCAGAGCTGCTCAAGCAAAACGCAGGCGACGATCCGCTGCTCTGGTATCAAGCCGGAGAGTTCGAGAAGGCGCTAGCTCTCGATCCCGATCTGGCAGTCGCGCACAACGAATGGGGCGAGCAACTAGCCGGCGCGGGGCAGATGCAGCGCGCCGAAGAAGAGTTCCGCGCGGCCCTCCGTTCCGAGCCCGATCTGCCTGCGGCGCAGAGCAACCTGGGGCACGTGCTTGCAGAGCGCGGAGATCTGCCGCAAGCCGCCTGGTACTTCGAACGCGCAGTCCGCCGCAGCCCGAAAGATGCGGATGCGCACCTGAACTACGCGGCCACACTGCGAGGGTTGAACCGTCCCGCCGAAGCCCTGCGTGAGTTCGACGCCGCGCTCAAGATCCGTCCGAACTTCGGCCTCGCCCATCTCAACGCCGCGGAGATTCTGATGTCGCAGGGCAACGCCGCCGCTGCACACGTTCACCTTCTACAAGCAGTCAAAGATCCGGACCCGGAGATCCGTCAGCGGGCCACTCAGCGGCTCAACGAATCCAGAACCAAATAGCGGCCGCGATGTTGTTCTGTCTCCGAATGCGTATCGACATCAATCCGCATGAACTGAGTCGTATCGCCGCCGATGACCTTCGGCCATGCCGGAAGGCCTTCGCCGTTGGGATCGCCCGTCTTGATGAAGTTCGCGAAGTACTGCTCCATTAGCTTCGAGACCTTGTAATCGTCGGGAGTCCAGGCATAGACTTTGTTGGTCGAAAGATTACCCAGCGCGTATTCGATCTCTGCTGAATGTACGGCACCCTTCGGTACAGGACGCGGAGCCGCCGCCGGACCGTCGCCTCGCACAACGCCACCCGCAAGTCCTGCTGTCGCGTTCCCCATCTGCGGAGTCATGGCAGGTCTAGGCCGCGCGTAGTAATAACGATAGACCGGCTTGCCACCCGTCTTCGCAGCCAGATCGATCCACTTCCATGTGCCGAACGCGATGAAGCGGTCGCTCGCCAGTTCCGTCGCCGTCTGGGTAGCTTCCTCGTCCGTCGAAGCCGAATACTCCTTCGCTACTTCGGCACCATGCTCACCGTACAGGCGATTGATCGCCGCTACGAGGTTCTGAGGAGTTGCCGCCTCACGCTGCAACACCGACCGCGCGCCCTGCTCTTCTGAGTTCCATCCCGCGAGCAACGGCACATGCGCCTGCTTGCCCGCCTGAAAGATAGCCACCGGCGATTCAGGGAAGAAGTATCCATCGAGCGCCACACCGAAGCGCGGCGTTCCCTGCTTTGCCGCCGCATCGAAGATCTGCGCCGTGGTCATAGCCCGCATCGCAGAGATGCTCGTTGCGCCCAAACCGGTCGCGAACTTCACCCCATCCTGTTCCGCCTTCTCAAGAGGCACCGGCGCCAAGGTAGCCAGAATCGATCCGCTCTCGCCGATCGCACCCGCAATCAGATCCTTCGACAGAGGAGAAGCCATCTGCGCGCTGACCGCGATGCTTCCAGCGGATTCCCCAGCGATCGTCACGCGCGCCGGATCGCCTCCGAATGCGGCAATGTTCTTCTTCACCCAAAGCAGCGCTGCGTTCTGATCGAGCAGCGCGTAGTTCCCCGAAGCATGGTGCGGCGATTCCTTCGTCAGATCGGGGTGCGCCATGAATCCAAAGATGCCAAGCCGGTAGTTTACGGTGATGGCAACAATGCCCTTACCGGCGATACTCTCGCCGTCATAACGAGGTTCGGATCCGTCACCCGCCTGGAAGCCGCCGCCAAAGAAATACACCATCACCGGAAGCTTCTCGCTCGCCGATTTCGCAGGCGTCCAAACGTTGAGATAGAGGCAGTCCTCGCTCATGCCATTCGAGCGGAACCCCATGTCTCCGAACAGCGCCTGTTGCATACAGCGCGGACCGAACTGATTCGCTTGCTTTACTCCGCTCCAGCTCTTAACGGCATGCGGTGGAGCCCAGCGAAAATTGCCGACAGGCGGCTCGGCGAAAGGGATGCCTTTGAATTCGCGAACTCCCGAAGGCTGAAGACCGGCACCCTCGATTGTTCCCTCAGCGGTCTTGACACGATCGGCGGCGGCAAGCCCGAAGCATAGTGCCGTTACTATAAGGACGCAGCGAATGAGTTTCATATATCCGCCGCAATCATATCAGGCAAACGGCCTACTGAGCGCTTTCAAACAAAGGATTACTGAGCCCGCATTTGAATTCGACCTGCGCCATGGAACTCGGCAGATACAGAGTTCCAGATACACGGACCTTATCCTTGTAACCGGCAATTTGGCCATCGTTGAGATGTACCTTGAGATCCGATTTCTTGAACTGTTGCGGAGGTAATTCCACTTTGTTCGCTGCGCTGCCGAACGTAGCGCCGATGCCGACAATGTTGACATACATATCCGGCGCGGGCCGCAATCGCAACATCACGTCTTCGTCCTTTGCGCCGAAGCTTTGCGGAAATTCCAAATAGCCTTCCAGCATCACGCGTTTACCATCGTTGGCTTTGTCGCAGACCGAATCGAACGCAGTCGCAGTGCCGCGCGTGGGTGGGCCGGATTCACCGCAAGCTCCCAGAAAACAGCACAAGAGCAGCATACCGCGTCGCATCATAATTCTTCTCCTTCAGTCGGCTTAAAGGCCATCATTCTATCGCACGTATTGTTATCATGCGGAACAGTCGAGGCGGGATGCGATGAGCGCGAAAGGTAAGTTGATTGCGTGCGGTGCAGTGGCTGGCGGTCTCTTCGTCGCCTTTATGGCGGTCGAATGGAATTTGCTAGTAGGAGTGGAAGGTAGGGAGTACGAGGGCAGTGCAACGCCCGATACCGCCAAGATCTATCTGCTTTGGGCAGACGGGCTCGAATACCAATCGTCCGCGGAATATAGAATGATGCACCTCTCTCCCACGATGATGGCGCATCTGGACCAGCGCAGGCGGGAAGCCGCGGCACACGAAGCTACGCTGCCCAAGCCGCCGGCGCCGCTTTCGGACAGCGAACGCCGCAAGAAGATCCGCGACGATTACGAGGCGAGCGCCAAGAGTCTTCACCTCGCGCCGGATATGGCCGCCGCCATGCTCGCGCTCATCGATGATGCCAATGCCCGCCACGATGGAATTCCCTACCGATTTACGAAGAAGATCGATGTAAAGCCTGGGGACGACCGCGACTTGGAGCTCTTGACCAGTAGCGAAGGCGTTCCGCCCGTGTTCGATCCTGCCTATGGTTGCCGCTGGGACCTGCGTCTGCATTCGGAGCCAATTGAACTCACCAATCTCGGCGTAGACAAGACCGGAATCTTCATCACCGTGATCTTGAAAGACGCGCCGGCCCCGCTGGTTCTAACGCAAACGATTGCCGGCGAAAGGTCAGAGCGAACTGTGCGTCGTCTGGGCGGTATGGTTGATGTGAACGTAGTGCCTCCGAATGGAGCGCCAGTCCACGCCACCCACGAAATCGGTCTAGGGGGCTTTTCAATCGATACCAAGGTTCGCCAGGGCAAGAGAATCGAGGAGTATGAGATTTACAACCAACAAATCCATACCATCGCCAGCAACGCCTGTTTTGAGGTATGCAGGCTGATCGGTACGAGAGACCGTCTTCCGGACGAGCATTAGCGCCTTAGCTCGAAGCTTGAGCAGGGGGACCGAAATCCTTCTGTAAAACGAGCGCTACCGTTCCCCGAAGGCGCGCCATGCCGTCTTCATGAGCGGGGATCACGCGCGGCACACAACCTCCGGGCAGGACTTGCGCCTTCACTTCCGCTTCAATT
>Ga0302325_10034804_pt1 | contig 10301 bp, 10 predicted proteins | sample Palsa_T0_2_FD_201948 | JGI IMG/M metagenome (GOLD analysis project Ga0302325, IMG submission 201948) | Peat permafrost microbial communities from Stordalen Mire near Abisko, Sweden - Palsa_T0_2 | ecosystem: Environmental > Terrestrial > Soil > Palsa > Peat permafrost | place: Sweden: Abisko...
TCTTTCAAATCGATTGAACTTGTCACCCGAGGAAGGAGAGAAATGGATCGTCAGCTTGATTAGAGAAACAAGGTCAGACGCCAAGATCGATTTCAACAAGGTATTCTATCTTATGACAAATCTAACAACAGGGAATCGTCATCATGAACCATCCTCAACAATCTGTATATCAACAAGTCATTGAAAGGACTAAGGGTCTTTACTTGGATTCTACAGTCATGGTGCAATCGATCAAGACTTTGCAAACTCATTCAGCATCACAAAAGGTGTAGAGGACATATAATATTGATAGTCAATTCCTATAACCTACTCGAACAAACCGATTCCCATGTCGTGTATTCCCGAAACTTGAAGCTAACCATACCCTTCCGTACAACATATCCAGTAATCGCAGGTATCCTAATCCCCATACATGACTCTCGCAATACATCCCATCCAACATAAGAAAACTCGAAACTGCCAGAAATTGAAATGACTAGCGCATAACGTCCCTCCTTTTGTATATCCCTCTTGTATCATACTGGTCGTGTATTCCGAGTAAAATAGAGTGCCGTCCGTGTTATTTTCCCAAACAAAAATACCATATATAAAGGAATGTAATAAGTATACGTCTTTGATAGCGAAATTTAGAAGGCAAGGAAGAGTTCCAAGCCGGTGTGTTTTTCGAGATTCATGAAGTTTTCCTGCCGTCGAGGACTGTCCGGATGATAATCGACTTCTCGTACAGCCACACGCATGTCTTGCTTATCGAGCATTTCCCTCGAGACGTCATCGTCCAACGCAAGCCGAAGACCACGCTTGTTGATGATGGTAGTGCGAATGATACTACCAGGATCAAGGCCCATCTTGGCAGCAATGGACGTAGTCAACGAGTTTGCTGTACGCGCAGGGACATATACTGCATAGTAAATGTCATTTGACGGATCGATGGCTGTGGGAAGATGCATCGTGTGAGGATCACCGTTCGCGCCGATCTTTGCTGGTGCAATATACACGCAGAGAGCTAAAATGTCAGCAACGCACTAAAAGGCGATGTACCTGGACGGGTAGCAGGAAGAGGCATGGGGGTGTAAAAGGGATCAACATCCATTGCCTCGATGTCCTTGCTGGCAGCTTGGACATGCATCTTTTGAGACAATTGCGGTGGGACAACAATACCGGCCATCTTGGGGTTGGCATCTGGAGGAGATAGAGGATGAACAAGAGGAGACCCCCCGATGTACTTATCTGATGAGGAGAAAGAAGTCTGGCTCAATGCTGGCGAGCCTCGTTGAACGCCGCTGGTTGGGTTCAACTTTTCCAATTCAGCAGAGTAGGGAATTCCTGGTGCCTCCCAATGTGACTGTGGTGCAATGGGAGAGAACGACAGGCTCGGATCATCTGCTGGTTCTCCAATAAGCGAGAAAATGCTGACCGGCCGGATGCTGGCAAACATCGACTCCATCATATGGGCCTTGTCCACCTTGCGTTGGATTTCGTCTTGTTGAGAACGAGGGTTCATATTCGTGGAGTTTGTGCTGGTGGTAGATGAGATCGACCAGTCTCTGCGATGTCGGCGCTGAGGAGGTGTATTCGATTCTACAGATGGACCGCTGAATGAGTGGCGTTTCTTTTTCTTGCTAGAAGCTTGTTGACTTGGGTCAGGGCTGCCCATTGTCAATTGTTGAGCTTGTTGACGGAGCTTCTCAACTGCTCGTTCGAGATGTTGGCGATCGTTGGCAAGTTTGCGTTCTGCACCTTTGTCCCGGAAGAGCTTGATCTTGCAGTACGCGAGTTCTGCAGCGAGATTGCTTTGGAATGCCGATTCGTGAGATCCAAGATATTCTGTTTTGGCAACGAGTCGGACAGGAACGCCCTTGACACCTTTGGAGTGACTGAAATCGGTTGATAGGAAGAGAAAGCGAACGCAGAAGTAAACGGTCGGTTTCGGTGATGTTGAGGACCAGGTAACGGTGAACCGATCGAAGGATGTCGAGGATTCCTCAACTTGCAGCTTTGTTTCTGTATTTGACTTCTTTTCGTTGGCTGCATGTGTTTCCAATGGTTCTAATATGAGACTAACACAGAGAGAGACTACCATAATCGATGGCTCGAAGTTTATCGGGGTTTCCACCCGACTCGAGAGTACCACGACCATCTTTCCAGAGCCGCCAGCAAGCAGGGGCAGTGCGGCGTTGGTCTTCCTCATCGAAGGCGATGCGCAAAGTTGTGCGATACCGTTTGACTTCCTTGTTTTGTACGGCCGACGAAGTATCTACTACGGAAACCGTGTATGCTTGTCGCTTGTTGAGGTAGGTTACTGGAATGTCGGAGGAATGTCGCAACATAGCTGTGGCCGCATGGAGGGTGGTTGAAAATCGGAACTGGCCGTAGATCTCTTGATTGCGAGGAAGAACTGCATTTATGAAGTTGCCGTGAACTTCGCTTGCAAGATATAGCTCTGGATCAGTGTTTTCAGCGGTGCTGCCTGCTGCAGGGCTGTAGTTTGAGGGAGAGGATTCTGATCCTGCTCCTCCCACCGCAGATCCAGAAATCGAGAGACCTTGATAGCTGTCTTGCGCGTAAGGGTGGGGTCGGAAGTGCATGTAGTTGTGATGATCGAGATGACTGAGGTGAGGTTGGAAGATGGAGGAAGTTGACACTGTCTGACTCGGATGAGTGAGTGAGTCTGGAGTATTGGTGCCGAAATTGTTGTTGACATTCAGCTCGTAGGACTGGAATCCCATGGTTGTTGAGCCACCTGGTGTGGGGGTGTAATACCCAGGGGGCTGAGCGGCGAAGGCTGCAAATGCAGAGGAGTTTGGGTCGAGGAGGGAAGGTGTGAACCTGAAGGCCGTACCCGTGGCTTTTGGAGTGGGATCCATATCATACCTAGATCATCAGATGCACGCAGAGAGGAGTGCTACATTGTTTGGCATTCATTGTCGTTGGGTTCTTCTTTGAAGCGATCCTTTGGTGCAGCAAGCTGACCCTCAGGCGAGAAATGCTGTTCCTTGAATCTGGCCACAAAGTCCGCAGAGGGACGTCGCGCAGACTCCTCCGGACTACGATCAGCGCTGGTGTCACGCGAGGGGTGGTACCGCTGTGTGAACATATTGGACATAGTAAATGAATGTAGGGGGACTTGATCGATACTCAGGTACCGATCTGGGTCTGATTCGTAAGTGAAAATGGCTGGCAAGTGCGTCGACGGACGACGATTTGCAGAGGAATTCAGATATTCGACGGCCCGATCTGCGAGTAAAGGCGATGGGGTCGTGAAACGCGGAGGGACAGAGATGCTTTGTCGAAGTACGGTGTAGAGTTACGTTGATGCTACAGAGAGACTGTTTTCATTGATCTGAGTGTCGTAAAGCTTGTTCGGGGCAATTGAAAGGGAGGAGAGCAGCGTAGCAGCAAGCAAGGCTCGGTGCAGTTGTGTCGGCGCCTGGTTGTTTGTGCGCAGGAGGACGGTGCTCTCTGGAGAGAGGACGAGCGAGTTGAGGATGGCGTGTGGCTCGAGATCGAGGACAATCGAGGGATGTCGCCTTTTATTTATTTATTGTCGAAGCGATGGGTGGAGGAGCGAATATGGTGCGGTGTGGTGGTGGTCGCCCAACTTTAACACCGACGACCGGCCACTCGCAAGGCGCTGTGTGGCTCCTTCGATAGCTCCTCCCACACAAAACTGAAATAAGATTTGCACGGCCACAGTTCTCGCCACACTGTTTTACGTAACTCCAGTCTCGGCGGTAGTTGCTTATGCGGGAATTTACAATCTACACCACACAAACGTCAACCACACCCTATTACCACAACACTATGACGCAAGTAATCATGCACCAGCCTCATCGCACACAAAAAATTCCTCCCTCTAATTTCCTTTGATCCACACAAAACACTGTGCGGCGGGCCTCTCTTATTCCACACCGGCCCCGAAATTAGAGAAAACCTCTCTCGAGCCAGTATGTATGCGCTCATCACCAAAGCCTAATACAAATAAAATTGGCACTCATGACCTCACTGACGTCTGAAGTCGATACGCTGCTGCAGGCACCCATAATGCATGGGGCGACGTGACTCGAATCGGGACAATTCGGCTGAGCTTGTTACGAGCTATTTTACCGTGCACACTGATCTGCATAAGCGATTGTAAATACGTCTGCGGTGAAATGGTAACACAACGAATGCCGAGACTGAACTGCTCCTAGTACACCACAATAGGATCTCCCCCCGAAGATCTGCCGAACGGGTCCGTCGAGTGCACAGCCTCAGCCTCCACTCGCTAAACAGCTACAGCGCGGTGTGTTATGCCATCATCCAGTGGTTATGCAAGTCTTGGCGCCCAAAAGTCCGTCGCTTAATTTCGCATGCGCCACAGCTGATGGTAAACGGGATCGACAGGTTATGATGTGATCATTTCATGATCATTGGAAATAGCAGCCGTGCGTGCCATGCCATGCACAAACAAACGTGGGGAATTATTTAGTGCGGCCAGGGTCTCCCTATCCGGCAAATAACGACCTTGTGCTAACGGAATAATGTCATTGCAGGAGCGATCGACATGATGCCGCACCATATACCATATGATATCCTATATTCTTGAACCTAAGTCCCTGTCTCCTGATGTCCTTATGCATATCGTGAGCTTGTTGCCAGCTGAAGCACTGGCAATTTCCGGCCGGTGGGATTCTTTGTGCGGAATGACGCTTGTCTGCATTCATTTAGAGTTTGTAATTAATTTAAATACTTTTCCCGAACGGGTGGCGAATCTTAACCCACATCGGACTTTTCAGCGCTAACTACCGTGCGTCCCCCGAGAAGCTTTTTACACACGGAGTGGCGTATCGTACAAGGCTGAGTTATGGTTATGGCACCCCCGAGAACTCAATTCTCGATCCTCGGGTTAACCACGGACCGTGAATAGCTATTCCCTCTAGGATACAACGCCGCCAAGACGAGAAGCCCGAGTATTTTGATTTCCAACCCTTCCGTGCAATGTTACATCCTCCGGGGACGAAAATGCCAACTGCTAACCTAATTGTCACGGTCCTATCTCCCCGAGAATGGACTCAGACATTCCGGGAAATGAACCGAACACGCTGCATCACACAATCTATTAATAGATCTCCTTAATCATAGATAATAAAGCTCCTATGAACACCCTTGTAGTCAGCATCGCATTCGCCACCTTCGCCACAGGTTTTGTCATTGTGTTCCCAAGCCCAAACGGAAGCAACGGGACATCATACTCGCCACGCTCTTGGCGTTTTGTCTTTATGTAGATTAGAGTTTTCCTCACCAATCGCAGAAAAACGTCAGAAGTGGTACCGTGGCAGTGCAGCGCGAGTCGCCCCACACAACGTGGATCCTTTGGAGTGTCGATCGGCTTGTCGTCACGAAAGGCCAACGCCTTGCGGAATGATTACATGAGGCGTCATTCGTGTGATGAACAGCTAATTTGCCGGATATTAATCATTTGCTCAGGCGCGATGACACTTGTTACTCCCCGCTTAGGCTCTTATCTATTTCAAGAGATTAAGGTGGCGTGCGTTCATCTCAGAACCTCTCCAGAACGCCTCTCTTACTCAGATCAGTTGTCAAACTGGTGATCGAGATGCTTCTCGGCACTTGACAACATCGCCCAATGCGGGAATTGATGCGCCCTCTCTCCACCGTTTACTCTGGTCCAATCGCCGAACCCAGGTGACATTCCGGTGATCTTTCGACCCGCACCACCATTCGAGGTTTAATACCACGTTCCTGGACGTATCGCTCCAACCGTATTACTACAACAGTATTCTTGTGAAACTAATCTATCGCCTCAAAATTACCGGCCATTGACCTGTCTATGATTATTATCAATTACCTGAGTACACTGTCTCTAACATCTTTCTCCCTTCGTCACTCAGATGGGGTCGTCCTCCGTCGTCATCCATGACAAAATATACTGGTATCCACGCCTCGTTCAGCTCTTTCCGCGTCGCTGCTGCTTTTCTCTGTCTTGCTTCTATTCCTTGTTTCATCCTTGTCGCTTTCGAGAACTCTTTCGCATGAATCGCCGCCGTCACATCTCTCCATACTCTCCGTGATTCCAAAGGCAACTCGCCTTCTTCCGGTAGACACTCCTTGGGAATGACATTCAAAGCCTGTAAATCAACCAACAGATGCCGATACTATCACATTAAATTGCCCATTGCTGAAAAGATACCTTTGAATTGGGCTTGGAGTAGTAAATTGCGCCTTGCCAAGTCCCTGAAATTGTCACCAAGATATCTTTCTGCGGTACTGATTTGATTCTATCAATCGTATCGCTCCGAGGATCATATCGAAAGACAACTCCCTCAACCAAGTGTTTTGCTTTCCCAAGCCAACTCTATCATCAACTCCATTTCAGAGGGATATCACCTCATCATTATACTTCAACAACGCTTTCATCCTCGTCTTTGGACATCGAATGATACAGTAATCCTGAACTGTGACATAGGGATGCATTTTCAAACTAACGAACCCAGTTACATTTGCCGTCGGGTGCGTGAGATGATACTCCTCGTCATCACGCAGGGTGATAAAAATACCCTTATTGTACTCCCCGGGGGATACTTTGACCGCTGTAATCAGCCTTGTGACAACAGAGAGAGTAGTATGTACAGGTTCCGGTAAAACGAGCAGAGATTTGATCAAACCCTCGTATTGAAATACCCCGCTCTCGACATTCGCCGTAAAAGGCACTAACAGGCGGATGATGCAGGACTTGCTCCGTGAGGAAAACTACCCGATGAGACCGTTTCGTCTGTCCAGGGGCCTTGATATCGTTTTCGGAAGATATACTCTGAGGAGTTGCCGCAACAGCTGTACTGGACCTTGATGAGCTGGAAGTACTACTGCGAGACAGGACAGGAGTAGAAGATGATGATAAACTAGAGGTGAGGGATTTTATTGAACGGCTAGAGATGCCCGAATTTGAAGTTACTGAAGGTCGGGCATCAGGACCGAGATTGTCAACATCCCATTTACAACTTCCTTGATCAATAAAATCCCACAAAGAGATACCGGAAGAATTCCCCGAGAATCGAATTGTAGGGCTATTGTCAACACAGCAGACATAAATTGTACTACTTTGCATAGTTTCCCTTTCTAGAAAATCAGTAGATCAGAATAAGGTACGTACCACGAACTTCAAATCCTTTGTATACCAAAATCGGATCACTAGAATAAGCCTCAAATATGACTTGTATACCCTCCAACATTCGATCCACAGGATCTTCCGACTCACCAATACTACAAAATCAGTCCAGTCCGTCTCCACAAACCTCGATCCAGACCTGACAAAATAATCCGGCCGATCAAGATAATTCCAATATCTACGATATATTAAACCCCTTATCAGACGGGGTTCGTACTCAAGATTCCCAACCGGCTCCAGAAGCTGCGCAGGCAAGGACAGTCTCACCGCAGAAATATCCTTAACTCCAATAAACCTACGGATAATCAGCACGTGGGCAGACAACAATCAAGGGGAGCCACTTTTTGAGAATCCCAAGCAGCACAGACAGTTTTCCTTCGTGGGACTTGTCGTCGTGGAGTTCCACTGTCTCGGGCGCTTCATGGAGGTTGTCGTGTTCCATTAGAGCTCAAGACTCGGAATGGTCCGGTTGTGGGGCGTGCGCAGGTGATGCCTTGGCCCTTTGTTCTGATCTATACGAGATTTAGGTCCACCATCTTAATCTGAGATTTAATACTGACGTAATCTGTCGTTAAAACTTAGAGCTCCCGATATGTGTTTCAATGGGAACAATTCAGATACATAGAAGTTTGATGCTCAAACTCTCAAGTGGCTCAAGAGACTCTGGTAGCTGCAATAATCGAGGATGGAAAGAAGTTCTTGGACCGAATCGCACTGATCGCGGATTTTATATTAAAAGATCACCCCGGATTTGAGATCACGGCGCGACACTGAAGCTCAAACATTCATCGAAACTTGTATCATTATATCAAACAGGAATTACGAGGTTCCTCTATCCAAATGCCTAAAAACTCCCCTGCATGAAAATGCTCCCTATCATTTTAAGCTCCCTGTTAAACCAATCAATCATCTCTTATCGGTAGTCCGTCCCACCATCGATGCCCATTTAATCCCAATATAACCCTTCAAATCAACCACATTAAAAGAAAAGGATAAATACCAGTCAACAAGATGTTTCCTCGCACTATACAGGAATCCCCAATTCCTCGCCAATGAAATCCCCTCACCCTCAATATCGGAATTCTTCCTTGGATCCTTCGTGTTTCGCCACTGTACTAGCATTGGCGGAAGAACACTGTACGCCTTGAACCGGCCCTCGGATATGTAATGGATCATGGTGATGTCGACGGGGAAGGGCATCCATTCGTTCAATTCGAGCAGAAGTTTTCGTGCCCCGCGCTGAGTGATTGCGTAGCCGTGGGTGCAGACCGGGTTTTTAGCTTTGACGATGACGCGTCGGGGGGCGGTGTCGTTGTAGTAGTTTTCAACGAGGTCTTCGACCCAGTCGTACATGTCTGCGCAGAGGTTTTCTTTGTCGGAGGGGACGTCAATGAAGTATTCGTCTTCTTTATCCGCAAATTCTTCGGGAGAAAAGAATTGTTCGTAACATGTTCCAAGGTATAGAATATCCCACGCTACTGTCAGTTATATTCATGAGAAGTGGGTACCAGGAGTATTTGAGAATGGATTCTGTTCCTTGGTGAGCCGACCTAATGCTTCTTTGATCCGTGGCGTGATTTCTCTGATATTCAAGTCCCAATCAATATCGTCTTCCATGATCAAAGCCGTCTCAATACCCTCCTCAACCATCTTTCTCCAGATATTCGCATGTCCCCTATAGCATGCCAAATGCGCCGGCTCAAGGACCACGTATGGCGTCCCATACACATCGGGCAACGACTGTTTTTCCAACACCTTACTATTGACACCTGGCACAAAAGTCAACTGTAATCCAGACGCAGCAGCGATCAATGCCATCTCATCGTGTCGATCCTCCCTCGTCTCCAAATTCAGCACATAGATCTTCCCGAAATCTAGTGTCGCGTTCGCCAACACCGGCTCAGCAGCCAACGACGCGGAAGGGACACCATCCCGCAAGACTGCCACGTCCGGCAAATGTTTCGAAGAATCAGCGGGTGCCTTTTGTATATCTCGTGGTCTTCGCAATGAACCAAACCGTTCCTGCTGTTTCATAGGCAAATGGTCTATCTCCTCCAGACTTTTCAGACCGTGGAGATCGGTTGTTGCAGAGACTGGTTCAGAGGAGTAGTGTTGCAGAAGACCCACGCTCGTGATCATCAGCATTACGACTCCAACGACAATGATTGCTCGCGTCCGCAGATTGTGTGTGCGTGAGCCGTGCCATTTGGGAGAGTGGAAGGCGGCAGAGGGCAATGGAGGAGAGTCCCGGTCGTAGAGCATCGCACAGGAAAAGGAACAGCCTCAGAAAACTAATTTAAGAAAGGGCGACTATTTTAAGCACGGGTTCATACTCGACTGTGATTGGCCCAGAGAATGGGAAGGGGGTGGGTTAGGGGTGTCACCTGCCGGTAAAGGTGATCTGTTACTCCGTCGAAGAGTCTTCAATGTCTTCAATGTCCATATTTCCTTAGTCCATCCCTTCTCGGTATCCAGCAGCCCTGGAAACACTGTTTTTTTGGCCACTCTCTTCTTCTCTGAATGCGACTGCTGAACGATGTCCGGCAAACGGAGAAAGACGGCGTCCTCATTCCTCGGAGCAGCCGCGTATGACAAAGAGGTAAATCGATATTGTCGGCCTATTTGATGGCATAGGTAGCCTTAGAGCGATCCGAATACACCTCATCATTCCGGAGTGGCACGGTAATCAAAGGCCGGCTTCAGACTCTCCTCGCGACCTGCGCAGAATGCATTGGCGAGCACCCAGATGTAGTCCTACGCCAAAGCGACTTATGGGATTCCCTGCCGGAACATCTCATGGTGTACGTCAGAAACGCGGCCCGACGACACTACTCAGGCGACCAAGGGTCTGGTAAACAAATGCAGCCTGTGCTGCTCGAGAAAATGTTCCTTGCGGATGGAATGGAGGTACTGAATCTGGACGATTTTTCGGGCGTCACGAATGCCTTCCTGCATACGGTGGCTAGTCGATTGGACTCGGAACTTCTGACTTCAATATCGATCGTGAATAATCAAAGGATCACGGGTCGTCCGGTCGCTTCTTTGCTACAAGGGTGTGAAAATTTGAAATATCTGAATCTGAAAGGATGTATCAAGTTAAAGAATGAAACTTTTCCGGAATCTGTGGTCAAGAAAC
>Ga0302325_10034805_pt1 | contig 10301 bp, 10 predicted proteins | sample Palsa_T0_2_FD_201948 | JGI IMG/M metagenome (GOLD analysis project Ga0302325, IMG submission 201948) | Peat permafrost microbial communities from Stordalen Mire near Abisko, Sweden - Palsa_T0_2 | ecosystem: Environmental > Terrestrial > Soil > Palsa > Peat permafrost | place: Sweden: Abisko...
AGCGTTGCTTATATTAAAGTATGCCTAGTAATGAGTGAATACACCTGAAACTACCTAGTCTGCGGAAATAGAAGAGCGATCGAAGCCAACCGTTCACCGTACCAACAATACTTTGCAATCAAATAGTCTTGCTAGCTAAGTGCCTGATAGTCAAAACTTTGCCTGAACATTATTCCGTGAGTAGAAGTCAGAGTTCTTGTCCATTCATCGCTATTCGCTAATATAGAGATATGAATACCAAGATTCGTTTTCACCGCAGGAAATCTCTTCCTCTGCCGCCTCGTACAGTTTCCGTTCAAGTTTCCGTTCCCCTGAAACGAGCTTAGGAAACTTTGCTTTGTTTACTCGTAAGCTTTAGTCACTAGTTGTTTTTTGTTGCACATCGCAACTTTCCTAAACGTTATCCCCCGCTTGAAACTTTCCCCTAGCCGGTATTAAGGTTTCCATTCAAGTTTCCATCCTCAAAACCCCGCAAAGGAAACTCTACACCTCCAACTTCCTCCTTCCAATCGGCGTTCCATTGCAAATTCAAACGAGGAAGGAATCCGAATACTCTTGCAAAGATTTCCCAGTAAGATTTACTTTCTCTAGCTGGAACTTAGAACTCCCAAAACATCTCTCAAGGTGGTGGTCTGGTTTCCGTTCGGACCTCACGATATCAACCTCTCCACGTTCGTGGCTAAATCCTCTAACCTTACAAGAATTGGAAACATCCACTACTTATACTGTGCATTGTCTAGCATCATACTCTATAGAGATAAAACACTTTTATTTAGCTTCACAGGCCCTGGACGAGTGTGATGGACAATGTGACATCAGTGACAAGACCGTGCATCGACTGCTGCTAAATACACAAATACGAACTCGCAATTGACTTGAGCTTGAGCTCCAGATAACTCTTTGCACTAGCATCTCTTCCCTTCATATCCCATCCAATCCCATTTTCATTCCAAATCGTCCATCCCATATTCACATTCCAATCATTCATATAAACTTCAATCCCACTTCCAAGCTAACGCCGCCCAATGCCGCTAAATAACAGCAGTCCCTTTCCCACCAATCAAGGCCTTTCTCTTGGACTTTTCGGCGCCTCACTCCCCGTCCCAACAGTGCCCCAACTTCCCCATCCTCTTGATGCCGAATTCTCCCTATGCTCCACAATTCCCACTTCCTGACTTTCCCTCGCCCCTTTCCCATGTCCACCACCAGGATTAATCTTAGAGAACATAACACTAAATCTCCTACTCATCCTCCTTATCGGAGTTTCCGGTCTATCATCATCCTCGCCAAACCCAATGCCACTCACTCGACTCGATTGCCTCCTGTCACTGGGCAACCCAGACAGTTTTGCAGGATCGACTTGATGTCTTGCTCCAGGAACAAGGTTCACGAATGCCGGGAAGATGAGCGAGAAAGCGAAGAGCGCGACAATGACGCAGAAGGAGTATTTGACGGATTTGTCGTCGACGCGCTGCACAGCCCACATAACGAACTGGAAGGCACCACCGCCGCTCGTCGCAGCGGTGATGTACACTGCTCCGACTTTCGTCCTTCTGCCCAGACCTCGGATTCCTATTGCGTACACGATAGGGAAGACAGGGCCTTCGAAGAAGAAGAAGACGAGTGCCGGACCAGCTATCCCATTTGCGTTTAACCCAAGGGCAAAGGTGAGGGTAGAGAAGATGAGGCAGCCGAGTATAGTTATAGCAAGGAGGATGCGGGGGGCAATGATAAGACACAGCGGAGCGAAGAGAAGGCGTCCAGCAGCGAAAGCCGTATGACCGATTAGGACATAATTGTCTTCCGTCAGCGTCAATCCACCCGATGGAAGCTTGCTAGTAGAGAGCAGCGCCGCGAACCAGGCGGACATTGCTTCCTGTGCCCCGACGTAGAGGAATTGGGTAAAGATCGCAAGGGCGAGGGTGGTGTAGATGAGGGGGAGTCCGGTTTTGACAAAAGGGAAAGAGACTGTTTGAGAGCGGTAGATTCCCAGGTCTTCGGATTGATGTTGGAGGTCTGTGTCGCTGGCTTCCGGGAGGGGCATGTAGTAGAAGAAGAGGGCTAGGATGACGGTGAAGAGGGCGACAGCGAGGTAAGTCCATTGGACATCGATGAGAGAGGGATTAGAGGCGACGCTCGAGAAGAGGACCTTTTCGGCAAGGAGTTGGGATAGGACGGTAGAGATGGCTTGGACGCCCTGAGCGAGCAGGAGGCGGAATTCAGCGTGTTCGCTTGGTCCACATAGGGCAAGGAATGGATTTGCAGCTGTCTCAAGAACGGAGAGCCCGAATGCGACGACGAAGTTCGAGATGATGAAGCCGGGGAAAGAGGTCAAGACTGCCGAGGGCCAGAACATCAATGTGCCTGTGCCGTATATGCAAAGTCCGCTAATGAACGTTGCTTTGAATCCCCAGTGGCGGAGAACGACCTGTCCAACGGTCATGGCTCCAAAGAAATATGCCCCAAAATAGGCTGTGGTCAAACCAAGAGTCTGGCTGGTGCTTTGATTTGCGATCTTGCCGATCTGGTTATTCAGGATGTTAAGTAGTCCGTAGGAGAAGCCCCAAAGAAAGAAGAGTATCGTCACCAAGGCGCAGTATTTGAAAGATTCCATGCCTTTCGTTCTCAGCATGCTTCGAGGTCGCTTCATATTCACAAAACCGAAGTAGACGCTATTGTCTGTGACAGCAGTGTTCGCTGTATTAGTCCGATTCATCGGAGGAGATGTTTGAGTGCGGTTAATCATGCTGACGTCCATATCAGGTGTGGTCAGGAAATCCATCGCGTCCATCTGCTGCTCTTGTGTGCGTCGTTGACCCATTTCAGGGGTCGTTAGGAAACCCATCATACTCATTTGTTGTTCCGTGTCTCTTCCGACTTGAGCCTGGGGTTGAGGTTGCACTCCAGTTGGGACCTCGATGGATTCGATCTGATGAGGCATTTCATCATCTCGTACGTGGGATGAGAAAGATACTCCTTTGTCTTTGTCTGTTCCAGAACCAGTTTTCGAATGATCCATAATCATAGAAGGCAGAATTCGTGTGACGAGAGGTTTTAATGTCGGAATACACGCACAAATAATCCCCACATTGACCTCGACAGCCGACCACATCAAAGCAATACTCGCATTATACGCAAAGTCTGTCCCAGTTCCAAGCCTCGTTTGGGTGATGACCGAATCCTCGGCGGCTTGCTGAAGATAATAAATCCTGACCACATCCACAATCGTAACGAAAATACCCAGCGCAAATGTCACCACCAAAACTGTCTTCTGTCGCTGCGGCAAGCGCATGCCTGTCAGGACTGGGATGGGAAGAACCAAGATCGCAAGATCGGTAATGATGTTCACGGGTGCGGAACAGAGATAGAGTGTGACGATCGATATGCAGGTGCTGTTACTGTTGTTCTGCATTGGGTCATAAGCAGCACTGACGGGACTACATTGGAAGACGTTCAAGAACGTGAGGACCACACCAGCGACGTTGACGATTGCCAGTGTGATGAAGGATGCGACGCGCAGGATCTTCTGGGTATTGCGAGACATGCGGAGGTAGAAGATCAGGATGGAGGTTTTGGTTGCCATCAAGGCGGGGTTCTACATCATCAGTTGAATTCCCCACGTCCCATGAAGTTACTCACGTATAGGATCGTAAAAGCATATTCACTCCTCCTCAAAGCAAGAATCCAAGAAGTCGGTATATCAACATCATGTCTCCCCAATCCCTTGGACGTCCCATAATCAATCGAGAACGATAATCCGAAAGCAATAAACTATCCCAACATCAGCACTCTATGCCAAGTCTTTTCAATTGTAGATAACTCACCCAAGCACCAATCATAAACCAATCATCCGCAGTCCGGCTCCTTAATATGGCGAATCTGGACACGAGTCTTGCAGCGACAAAAACAGAAGCCAGCACGAACGTCGTAGTGGTAACCACGAACACGGCCTCGCCGCGCGAGTGGTGCCCGCCGAAATCAGCCATCTCTATCCGTAGTATTGTTGTAATTGAGGAAAGATGTTATGTTATGGCTGTCGTCGAGTCCAAGTATCCATATCTTCTTTTATCTTTTTTTTTGTGCAGGTGCTGATCGTCCCAGTGTCCAATGCTCAACGCATAGCTTCGCAAACCGTGTGCCTTGACTCGAGCCCTTCTCACACCCTGCGTTCGTCCCGCCGGTGGGCCCGAACAATCAACCGTCGCAGTTCGCAATGTTCGATTCGAAGGATGCCGAGTCGTGCCCGTGTCGAGATGTCGTCTTGAAGTGTCGTTTCGAACTGAACTAATGAAGACAACGCTCCTTGCCCACACGCAACAAGCAAAAGCAAAAGCTCAACTCAACTCTTGTGACCCGCCCCGCTTCCCCAACATTCCCGACTGCTGCCGTGCGCCGGGCGCGACCCAATGGAAGGCAAGCCGCCAACCTGGTAGCCAAGGGCAGAACAAGCAAAAAATGGATGGAAGGGCGTTGGAACCATTCATGTTAGAGGTCGAATCCAAGACCGGGTCGGCAGAGCGGCTATCCCTGTCGTCCAATGACGTAGAGCGCCCACTTGCCGAACCGATGATGCTTTACGAAGTACGAGATTTTTCGGGGTTTCTTTTGCTGTTTTTTTTTTTTTTTGTTTTGTTTTTTGGTGAATTTGGGATGCAGTTGGAGGTTGTGGGTATGGTATTGGTTATGGTTATGGGTGAGTGAGGGATTTGTAGAGTATGGGGTGGATGAGAAGATTTGGAAGGGGGTGAAGCGAAGGGGGGAGAAGCGGTGAGAAGCTTGAGAGTGAGGTCTGCGAGTGAGTTTGAAATCCACAACGCACTTCCTCAACCAAGCACGTGAGCTTGCAACCACTTTCCTCCTGACTAATCAATTACAGCGTAAATCATGTATTGACAGACAGACGAAAAATTCCCGCTGTGTTGCTCTTCCGTACCGTACACTGAGACCCTTAATTCAGCGAGCACAACCCCGCTCGATCGCGAGATGGTGGCGTTCCTGCGGTACTTCCGTACAAGTACCCCGCATATGTGCGCAACACTCAACGGGTGAGGTATTAAGCGCCGCAGATCAAATCAGATTGAGTCAACGAGTCAACAGGCTTACTTCAGGCTGAAGGGTCCAAGCGAATGCGACGCTGACAGTAGTTCTGTCGGCCCGACTTTGGGTTCCGGGCTGTTTGAGAACGGTATTTGGAGTGATGATCTTTTGGACAATGAGGTGGAGATGTGGGGATATGGAGGGAAGAGGGAAGGGAAGGAAGGGAGATGGGAGTAAAGGGAGGTAGAGCTTGGGAAGCGCGTGTTGCGCAAATAGATGCTGATATATTTAGGAATATCAAAGGAGTGAAAATACAGTCTACAATGTCTCACCATGAGTGTAAGCCTGTACGGAGTGAAGCCTTCCAGAATTCCAAAAACTTCAACATTGTATAAATCACGTGACTTCTTCGTACCTCACCCCTCAGGGCGTCCCCAGATCTCCCTTCAACCGCCTTGAAATCCGGGGAAAGCCAGCCTTTCACAACCCCGGAAAAACTGCACAGTACGAGGATAATATCAACAAAGCGGGGAAATCAAGCAGAAACCTTAGCAGAAGATATATATTCAGGATATAATTATCCCGGGTGATTTGTACAGCGTTGAATATTGACTCCCGCTCCAACGTCCGTGTGCCCTGCTATGCCTAACATCAATCGTGAACATGATCCGAACGCCAGACCCGCTCGCTCCATTCGCTCCCTATGCATGCAGCCAGCCCAGCTAACCAATCAACCGCCTTTTACACCCCCAAGGAAGCCAAAACAAAAGAACCAAATAGGGATTGGGATGGAGGTTAACCCTGCCCTCCACTCAGAAAGAAATCCAGCTCGCTCGGTCCACCACGCGAGTGTTCGTTCTCCGCCAACTGCTCCAGCAGACTCAGGAACGGATCCTTCTCTCCCTGCGAACTCTGCCCCTCGCTCGTAGCCCCGGGCGTCATCCCCTCGCCCATAACGCCGTTCATGCCTCCTCCCCCTGCCCCTCCACCAGCACCCCCATTCATGCTCCCCAATCCATTCCCATCCATCGAGTGCGTCTGGCTTGCGTACGGAAACCCCATATTGCCCATCCCGAACATCGGATCGTAGGCTTCTTGCTGTGGGAGCGAGGAGAAGGCGTATGGTGGACTAAACGGCGTCTGGCTCAGATTAGGCATTCCCTGGCCGTTTGGGGGAAATGGTGTGATCGGCGTAGATGTCGAGTCGAGCATTGATTGCTGCATGCCCATACCGCTTTGATCCATATGTGATGAATCGAGCGTGTTGCTCGGTGTTAGGAGCATGGTTTCTGGGGTTCCATTCCCGTTTACGCTTCCATTTCGCTGCGCATGATTGTTGAGATGTTGTAGTTTGAGATCCAGGTGCTTTTTTCGTGAGGAAGAGGATTGTTTTCTCTTTGCCAGAGCCGGAGATGGGTCTAGAGTTGAGGAGGTAGAGTTTGAGTTTGCGCGGGGAGCGTAGAGGTCGTGACCCGTGTAGGTTTCTTGCGTAGGGTCGAGTAAGATGTCAGCGAAACTGATATGCGCGCCATCGAAGAACTGTCCCAGGTCTGAATAACGATCGAAGAAATCCTCGAGGTGGAAAACGGCTGAGTAGCGCATTGGATTACTGGCGAGAGATTTTACCAGCTCGGAATGGCAGCCGTAGATCGTTTGCAGGGTTTCCCGCTGGTGTTGCACGGAGGACCAGGCGTAGCGGAGTTCGGACAGTTGTTGCATCTCACGAGAGAGGAAGGAGGAGGATTGCGAGAAGACTTCATTAGAAGTGGCGCCTTTGTAGTGCGTGCCATGAACGTGGACAGTACCCGCTGTGCAGATGCAGTAGCCTACGAAGGCCGGCCATTCGATTGATGATGATTGTTTACCTGTCATAATCAGCAACAGAACTCGGATTCGAATGAACTGGATGACATACCTAATTCCACTAGTTCAGCGATGGCGTTTGCGTGGAGGAAACAAAGATTCGTAGCTTCAATCTGCCATGACTGGTGTTGGCCCGTTCCAGCTAGTTCGGCCAAATCGATAGGGAGGAAAGGTCGATATATTAGACAATGTATGAGGTGATATATGAGTTTGCTGAGAACGAGTGTCGTGCTGTCAGATTGACCGAATAACGTATCGACTGAAGAAAAGACGTCTTGTGTCCCAGACGCCCAGATATCAAGATCCTGTCTGATCTTGGAGAGATTGGATAATGAATGCCAAGGGAAATGGCTGTCGCCTTTCACGCCTCCAGCTGCGAGATACCGATTCGTGATCCCGAGGATTCGAACAATGTCTATCAACATCCCACTGCTTCCTTGACTCTTTTTACCAGAGCCGGCGTGATACTGTAAATTCGATCCGTTTTGGAAGAATTCTCCTTCGATTGGCAAAGCGGCTGGATTTGGTGTCCATGATGGCAGTCGCAGCATAATAGACTTGTCAGCGATCAGGGAAGGCCGCTTCGATCCACATGCTGTGAACCTGTCCATCAGATAGCAAGTCCAGAATAGTCGTCGTCGCATTTCCCTCTCGACTGCCGTTAATCTGGTCTTGTGATCAAACTCCCGGTGCAGCTCGAGTGCCACTGCCATTCCAATGCCACTCGCTGCTTCAATTAGTATTATCGAATGGAAATCCCAGGGTCAACTTACCTAGCATCATATACGCCTTCTTGCCTTTCCCCGCAGCAGTAAATGCCACCCCAAGGAGTAAGAGAGCCTGCAAACAGTCGATCGAAGGATCATCAATGTCCAGTTCCGTCCTCGCACGCATAGCATAGTCCTCGCTAAGTCTCACCGCCGCATGATATCCATTCGGATGCGCCGTGTACCTACTGATATTAGCTCTAATCTACAGATCTATATTCTTCTCGCCTACCTTGCACTGACGGCATATATCGCGTAGAGAAGGTATGATGGTATCGAATTTAACTGAATTCGTTGTCGGGTTTTAGTCTCGTCCAGAATATGGTATGCTTTGCCATGACATCGGCTGAAATATGTGTCGAGAAGGACATCTGGTTGTACTCCAGGCGAGGGTTCACTAGCACAAATAAGCTTTCCTGTTTCCGATACCAAGAGCTCTATCCGTACCTTATTGGACTTGGCGAATACACTGCCGTCTCGGATCCTAGCATTTGGGTGTCGAGTTGAGGACGTCGCAACTTGGAATCGCCATCTGAACTTTCTTTGTCGGCACCAGAGCCGCCGCCCTCATTAGCATTTGGCGAATTCGACTTCTTTTCGTCCTTCAACCTCTTCTCCAACCCATCCACTCTCTTCAACAACGCCTCCAACACATCTGTCTTGGGCCCTCGCTTCTTGGGAACAGCATCTACACATTCGTCAACGTCATTCTCGCGGTTGTTGTCGCGAAAACCTACCATAAATGCAAGGACACTGGAAGACCTGGCAAGCCTCGCACGTCGGCCGCAACCGGTTGCACTTGATCTGGAAAAATTATTAGAGCTGTGGAAAATCATGTTGAGAAGGCCAACTTGCCTTGCGCTTCCGACACGACTTGCAATTCATTGATTCTCGTGGCTCGTTGCTCATGCGACGTGCTGGTAGACGTTCAATCCCAACTTGGGGTCGGCCGGACATGATGAAGGACGCGAGAAATTTCTGGGGCTAGGTTGAAATGAACAGCAAATAGAATCGTTACATTATTAACGTTGACGGCAGCGCAGGGCGCATTGCATCACGAGCTGCGGGGCGGCGAATGGAGGGGATGTGGCGGCCGTGTGCCTGTCTCGTGTCGGTGTTCTCTGCGTGGAAAATAAGGATTAGATCATGGCAGCGGGGGGCGTGAATGGTAGTTGCAGGTGCAGAACGCGAGGTGCAGAAACGCAGAGAAGACGCAAAGATGCAGAGAAGCACAGATGCAGAGATGCGCAGAGCAGCAGCAGAGCAGTTGGAGAAACGGGGGAGGAACGTGGGATATGGGGCGCCAATAAAAGGACGTACCTACGAAAGATCGGTCCGTCCTCGACCGAGTCCTGAAGGGAGGAAGTAGAAAGTAGGCAGGTGGAAATCTGGAGCTGGGTGGGATGTCTCTCCTTGTCTCCTTGTCTGGTTGTCTCCTGGTGTCCTGTCTCCCTGTCTCCACACTGATCAGTTGACAGCGCTGACCCTGCTGGCGTTGCTTGGAGAGACAGCAGGCAGCCTAACAGCTGCTTCGTCGGGTCGCTTGGGAAAGGAAAAACCACCTCGGTCTGGTGTGGCGTAGGGGTACAAGTATCTGGGGGCCAAGGCCAAGGCGCGCCAGAGAGGGGTGGCTTGCTAGGCCTGCTAGGCTTGCTGCGAGACAGCGGGACCGTTGTACGTTGTGAGTACCGTCCAAGACAAGAGCCGGACAAAGCTCAGAGGTCGGAGAAACAAGCCTTCCTTTTGACAGCAAGAGCCAAGAGTCGAATGAGAACTTCTCCCCTGAAGAAAGATCAAGGAACAGCAAAAGCCGCTTCAATTCGAGATTGTGGGGAGGGTCGAGCTAATTTCTCTACATCCACCGCGGGATGGAGCTCAGCGTTTGATCTGCCTCTCCCGTTGTGATTTTTGAGGCCCGCTGGTTTGGAATAAGATTAGACGTGTTGTTGGGAGTTTGTATCGGAAACGATGAGGGCGTCTAAAAATTCTCAGATGGCGAGTTGATATATCTAGTCTAGCACTCTGGTTACGAGCATATGAGCTCACCTCGACCTTGGTCACTTCTCCCCCTTGCGGACTAAAGGTACCAATCCAGCTGCGAGTCCCCGGACCATGGCGGTGACAGCGCTTTTCTGTCGGCGTGGAAGGCGTGGAAGCTGGGGTGGTAGGGGTCGCAATCACATTCCTTCGGTCGATGCACGCGGCATACAGGGATACTTTAAGTGAAATTTCAGGGATAATTCGGTGTTTGCTGGCTCATGTCCAGCAATATCCTGCCCTGTCGTCCCTACGATCCGAGAAGAACTGAGCTGTGAGAGGCTCGCATCAACACCATGTGGGTGCATGCGGATTAGCGATTTTCCATTCCTTGCCATGCCATCATCTGCATGGCCCCTCACTCATTTGCAAGTCACAAGAGAGCCGCTGTGGCTGCTCGCCCTGCAGAATCTGGCTTTTATCAAGTATTTGTGGCACACCATTACCAAGCTGTTAAGAAGCAATCAGCCTGGTAGGTCCTCGATTCCGTCAGACCTGATCAGAGCTGTGGAGAGGACTGGTGAGCGGGGCTTTATGCTGTTAGACACGTGGTACTCTCTGCAGCCGAAAACGAAAGGATAACCTCAAGAAGAAAAA
>Ga0302325_10034806_pt1 | contig 10301 bp, 7 predicted proteins | sample Palsa_T0_2_FD_201948 | JGI IMG/M metagenome (GOLD analysis project Ga0302325, IMG submission 201948) | Peat permafrost microbial communities from Stordalen Mire near Abisko, Sweden - Palsa_T0_2 | ecosystem: Environmental > Terrestrial > Soil > Palsa > Peat permafrost | place: Sweden: Abisko...
GTGGCAAGTATGACTACTAATAGGTGGCAAATATGACTCCTAGTGGCAAAAGAGTCATATTTGATTACAAATGGTATTCCTTATGACTATAGAGCTTACGAGTACTCTATGAGTCATTAGCTACTCCTTTTGTATATATAGAGCCCTGGGATCACTCCTAAAGTGTTCCTCAAGCTTCTCAATTTCAGTTGATATATCACATGATTATCACATGACCTTTTTCGCTCAATACTTTTTACAAAAAGGCATTAAAATCAAGGAGGAGGATGAGAATAATATAATTATAGATTTAGGCATTAATTTAGAATAATACTTTAATCTAAATAAGGAGGAGGAATCTGATTTTGATAATACAATTGATAGCGATAAGAATATAAAAGATAAGAATTTGTAGCTTGTTTTTTGTATTTCTAGTTTATTTATTTATATATATGCTTGCTTTTAACATTCCGACTTTCGGCTGTAAATAATACCACGATTAGCTATATACTCTGCAAGTGAGTATACATTAATAATATAAGCCTATAAGCTTATAAAAATTTGCCACTATTAAGGATATGCTAGGAAATGGGCCTATGTGAGGGGGGGGTCTTACACTAGGGGGGTGACAGTGCGAAAGATAATACGGTACAATGCGTTGCTCCAAGGGATTGGGGGTGTTGTCGAACACGGTTTTCTTATCAGCTGAGTCTACCAGCCACACCACACTGAATCACTGATCTTCTGACGCGAGGGAATCTAGCCACTCAGAATCCAGCGCTCGACGGGATGCTTGAGCTCTTGGAGCAACGCATTGTACGGAGGTTCTGGCATAAAGTAATACGAATAGGGCACAAAGCTTGTAGAGGCTTGTAGAAGCTTGGGGAGGGGTCAACCACTGGAACCGCTTAACTTTCAGCGTAAGCCACCTAGCTAGCGAGGCAACTGTAGCGCCTCGAGCACTAGGGGCTCTACAGGGCTCATCAACCGAAGAAGGAGCCATAGGGTTTTTCACGGTAGCTGCAGGCTCTGTGCCCTATTCGCATTACTTTGTGCTAAAATCTGCGTGCCTTCATAAGAGTTAAGATTACTGCCCGGTGAAACAATGACATTGCCACCTTCCCTGCCTTGCTACTGGTCGTCGGTTGATGAAACACCTAGATGCTGTCAGTCATGACTCGCAGACTCGATTGATTCGATCTTAGTCGATCCAGGAATCTAGGCTTGAAATCATCGCGCCCTAATCTAGCCATTTTCCGAGCCAGACCGCAGCAGCCTTCGGTCTGTCTCTAAAAACAAATAAACGCCTCCGACGGTGGCACATGACATTGGACTATCGGGGTCAGATTATTGGTTGTTGCCCACACACGCGGGAAGCGTGCACAGACAGAATTTAAAGAAGAAATGACAAAGGAAGCTGGTGAATCGCGGTAAAGCAGGGCATAGTCGCAGATACGGTAGGGTGCCAAATGTTTTCGCACAGTCAGTGCGCAAAAGCCACCCAAATCGACTGCAAATTTGGTGGTAGATGCACAGACCATGTGCGAAAACATTTGGCACCCTACCGTACTGTACTAGACTAGGCTATTTCTCCCCTGCCCGTGTGCTCGCGCCGCTACTAGGTCTACTGTATCTGTTCGCCGGGTCGGCCTGCCGACCAACCAATTGACCGGAATTTACCTAATTTCACGGGATTGCGCAATGATAGGCTGGACAGACTTCTTAGCCGCACGATTACGAGCACGAAGGACTTTGCGCTACTAGTAAACATCCCTCTTATTATGCGCCATCGGTCATGCCGTGAACGCCGACGCCTCAGTTTTCTGTTGGCTTTGACTCTTTGAGTCAACCAGGATAAGGCGGGTGATAGCTCGCTGGCACCTCTCAACCACAACACACCCTCTACAGTATCATAGCATCTTCTAAGAAATTTAAGTTTTCTAAGGAAAGAAAAGGTTTGACACCAGGGCTGCTAAACCCAGAGCCGCTTTGAGTTCCTAGGCTAGATAGAGGCTGCTCCGATAGCAAAGTCATAATGTCAAACCGCTTGAGCTCCAGCATAAGGAATTGGCGCCTTCTTGATACGAAGTACTTCGGATATCGTGACCCAACCTAGCGGGATAAAAATCAGCCCTAATGCAGCGTTGACAAGCCCCTTGCATGGAGGGTAGACAAGGGGGTGACGACAATTTCTACGTGGATTTAGCATTGAAGTCTTAGCTGCGGGGAACCCCCGCTACTATAGAGTTTGCCCCATATATTTCTTTGCACCCGCACAACCGTTAATCCATTTTGCGTCCCACTATCCTTTCCAAACCTAAACTCCACTGTTTTCAACACTTCTTTGACGTCATGTCCAATTCGCCATTCTCCCTAGTTCCGCGCATAACTCAAGACGCCAATGGATCTTTTCCATCACCTTATAGTGTTGACCCCCTCCCAGGCCATCTCAGGGTGACTCTTCTGCCAGTCGCCATTATGGCTCTAGCCTCCTTTCTAAGCACATTTGGTTTGCTTTGTTTTATTACCTACCGCATGGTTGCCTGGAGGAAATACTATCGTGTTTACCCTGGTTACAATCAATACCTTCTCTTGATCTACAACCTTCTCCTCGCCGATTTCCAGCAGTCAATTGCCTTCCTCCTCAGCTTCCATTGGATTAAGCAAAACAACATCTTGGCTCCCACGGCAGCGTGCTTTATCCAAGGATGGCTAGTCCAGGTCGGCGATGTTTCTAGCGGAATGTGGGTGTTGGCTATTGCTTTCCACACATGGCATTCTGTTAGAGGACAAAAATTGGAACATTTTCGCTTTTGTTGTTGTGTTGTTTCAGTTTGGGTCTTTGTGTTTATCCTAGCGATCATTGGCCCCATTGCTCATCCGAGAAGTTTTTTTGTGAGCACTGGTGCTTGGGTAAGCTACCCCTTTTCTATCTTCATTGAATGTCCAGCCCGAATTTAAATTGTTATAAGCCACTGACAAGCAATAGTGTTGGATTAACCAAGATTATACCACTTTTGTAAGACGTCCCAGTACTAGACATATGAATTTGCCATTTTAATTCAAAATCAGCTAACGAATTTTATTTCAGCGTCTGTACCTCCATTATATCTGGATCCTCGGCGCACAGTTTGGCAGTGTAGTGATATACACTATTGTCTTCTTGCTTCTTCGCCACCGTATGAAGAAAGCCCTCCCCGCCTCTCGATCCACTAGTTCCAAAAAGATTGCTCGCGCAGCACGCTTCATGGTGCTCTACCCCATCGCCTATGTTGCTTTCTCGCTACCCCTTCCTGCTGGTCGCTTGACTGTGTGGAGCGGCGGCAAAGTTTCTTTGACCTATTATTGCGCAGCAGCAACGTTGATGACATCTTGTGGTTTGGTAGACACCATACTATATACTTTGACGCGACAAGTATTGGTCAATGAAATTGCGGACGGGTCGACCGGGAGTATTGCGCTCACGGGTTCAATGGGAGGCGACAGAGGAACGATAAACACAGGAATCAGATCGAAGAGGGGGCAGGGATCGGGGCTTGAAGACAGCACAGAGGATATCTTCAAAATTGTGAAAATGGAGACGTATGAGGTCACGAGCGAGTCGGTGCATACCCAGGAGAGAAGCTGCTCGAGGTCGATCAGAGAAGATTAATAAGTAAAGCCATCTCTTAGTGTTCTCTAGCAAATCTCAAATAGATAATACGAATGATTTCTACATGCTTATCTATCATTCGTTATTGCAGAGTAATAGAAATTCAATTTGAGTGCATGTTCTTGTTCCGGAGAGAAGTAGAAGAATAATGGCTTTAAAACTGATTGTCATATGCTTGCCATCACTCGATGAAGGATGATTCTGTAGTCATGTGAGAATAATCTATGGAGAGATCTGAGTATGATCCTGGATTCCTGGAGAAATTATTGTAAATTTAACAAGGGAGCTAGAACGGATTCACGGATTCACGGACTAAAGCTCGACTAGGCTACTACAAACATTCGTACTAACACAACCAAGAAACTATAACCCAGTTGTCGCAAATAAATCGATGAAGGCAAAATGCTCTGATCAGGAGCTCTGAATTGGTGTGGGCGAAGCCCTTATATATATGTAGAAAAGGGGTGGCTGCGCTAGCACTTGAACCTAACCTAAAATGGCTAGGAACACGTGAGGGGGGTCCCACGCTCTGCGACACCAGTTGAAGAGAGGATAAAACGAGCCACAGAGAATCTAGAACAGAAACCCTGTTATGTGCTCAAGCTGACTAGGGCGTTCTCAGGATGCTCAGCCCTTTGTAACTCAAGATCGACCTACAAAATCTCCTCCTGCCATGCCGCCTGTCTTGCTCCCGGTTCCACCTCTCTTATCGCTAACAAATTTGCTAAGAACCACTAGAGAGTCCGTTTCAAAGTGTCGAAAGGAGGGTTCCAATGGTGAGAATACCTTCAACCTCTGCAAGTGGACGATTACTATACACGTCGATCACTACCTCTGAGAGCATTACGGCCTCTATTTACAATAGTATTAATAGTCCACCCCTTCTGCTCTACACGAATTGTGATTCGGATGAAATATTATACGGAGCGGCGCCAGAAGTTACAAAGTCGACATTCTAGAACAAGATTGCCACGGCCGAGGAAGACACAACCAATACTCTGACCTCTTCCAATCCCCTTCCTCAATCAACTAATCGTTCTTCGGGCTCAAGTAGCGGATTTTCATCTGTAGTGACTACTGCCCTTATTATTTATAGGTCTTGTAATTTCTGGGAATAGGTCGTGGCATGCTTAGAAAGGTGTCAAGAAGTTTATATAGATAAAATGCATCTGCAATAACTTAAAACTATATTAGACACTAATTTTAAATAAAAAAGCGCGCTAAAAATGTTGAGTGATTTTACTAGTATGGCTTATAGCTTATAGCAATTTAGAAAATGCTTATATTCTTTCTCTTTAGTGGTTTCTAATTATCTTTTATAGCAGCCTCCACTAGCGTGTCAAATAATTAGATTAGATTAGATTAATTATCATTAATCTAACCTAATCACTGAAAATAGGCATTAATCATATTACTTAATTTAATTAATACGATGCCCAAATAAGGGTTTTGAAGAGGGAAAAACAACCCCAAAATAATAGGAGTATACCGCGTCCCCTAAATAGCGGTAGAACTAGAATGTGCGTGAAGAATCGTATTGAATGGCCTGCCAGCTGCCTGCGCTATCAAGAACTGTAAAGAAGCCTTAAATACAAAGGAGGAGGCTGCCCTGGAGGGAAGAGCCATTTCCCGAACAGAGTGCAGTTTTCCCCACTACAGTTTAAGCATGCGCACTTTACCGTATTAGGAATAAGTCCTATAGTAGGGTGAAGTTTGGTTGGTCGCGTAACTCTGCACCGGACTGCCATTTGTGTATATATACCCTCCCTCCTATCCTCTCCCTCAAGCAAGCATCAAGCAAGCTCTAGGAAGCACGAATTGTACATGTTTTTGACCCTATATTTTGATGTATTGTTTTGTGCCTTTTCCCTTATTAGTCCTTAGCTTAAGCGAGCTTACCAAGCAAAGCAAAGGCGCTAGAACCTTTGTGGTTTTTTTAGCGCTTACTTCCACTTTATAAATTATATGTTGCATGAAATCCATGCACGTGACGTGGAGTTACTCTTTTCAGCCGCTCCCGGGCCTTAAGCTCTCCTCATCTCTAATATATTACTTCACCACAGTCTTTACTGCAACATTATATTAATTACAAATAAAACAATTAGAAATTAATATCAAATTAACTATTATGCTTATTAGAAAGCTTTTAACTGAAAAGTTACTATATTTTACTTGATATATTCGAAAATTTCTTAAAAAAAATTTAATTAAACTTAATTTAGCTTGAAATCAAAGTAGTCCGATTTATTAATATAATATTTAACAATTGTTGGATGCATATAGTGAGGTAGAAGGATGATGTATTCCTCTGCCTAAAAGCTAGCTAAAGAGAGAATGCTAAGCGAGCTATGAGCTAAGCGAGAGCACGTGCTCTGCACCACGTAACAACAATGGGGTCTCTTTTATATTAGAAAAATATAATTTCTTAGGTTATATTATTAAAATATTACAAAAGTTCAAGAAAAGGATATGAATTTTGATATTCTAGTAGACCTATTATTAATATATTTCTTGTTTAAAAGGGCATATTAATATTTTTTGGTATTTATTTAATAATTAATAATTAAAGTGAGTGATTGATTTGGTAGGGTAAGCGTGCATTTCGGCAGGAAATCGAATAGGTGTGTTATGTAATTACTCGGTAGATCACTAGTGCCTTTTGAGCCTAGCCGGGCGGCGATGCACCATCACTTCCAGTGCCCGAGCTCAATTCCTTCAGCATTTTGCAACACTCTTTGCATTGTCGATTCAATCTGGATAGTTTCACCTGGAATGATATTTATCTATTGGCTTTTACGGGAATATCTGTGCTCCAAAGATGCGATTTTTAGGGTGGGATAGTAATGGCGAGTTCAGGATGACCAAAGACCTTGGCAAAGATGATGTCCCACCTTATGCGATACTGTCCCCATACCTGGGGAGACGATGACCAAGAGGTTACTTATGAAGACTTGTCAAGAGGCACGGAAAAGTCTAAGGCCGGGTATCATAAGATTCGGTTCTGTGGAGAGCAAGCTGCCCGCGATGGTCTCCAATATTTTTGGGTAGACACTTGCTGTATCGACAAAACTGATGCAGTTGAGCTTCAAAGGTCCATCAATTCCATGTTTCGATGGTATAAGAATGCGGCAAAATGTTACGTTTACCTCTCAGATGTTTCGATACCCGAAGACAAGCTCGAGAATAACTCCAATCCCAACATCAAATCAGTTCTCCGAACAGCTAAATGGTTTACCCGGGGCTGGACGCTCCAAGAGCTTCTTGCTCCTTCGTCAGTCGAATTCTTCTCCACTGATTATAAGCGACTTGGTGACAAGCTATCCCTCGAGCCTATAATTCACGAGATAACAGGGATTCCAGTCGAAGCTCTCCAGGGATATGATTTAACAAAGTTCAGCGTTAATGAACGTGTGTCATGGATAGCAAAAAGAGAGACTAAACATGAGGAAGATATAGCTTACTCTTTGGTTGGTTTTTTTTTGGTATTTTCCTACCGCTTATTTATGGGGAAGGTCGTGAGCATGCGCTGCGGCGGCTCCGGGAGGAGGTCAACAGAAGTGTCAAAAGTGATGAGTTCGATGAGCTTCCGAAATCCGGCGTTGAGAATCAAGAAAAGCTCGCAGTACACGAGCACAGCAACTTACAACCCTCTAGCAGGTTTCCTGCTCGTATGTTTTCTAGGTACGCAAGCTGAGACTATAATTGATTTGCCTATGGCACGGCTAGGAGAACTCCGAAGAGCCGGGTTTAATCTCAAATTTCACCTCGCAAATGTGCCGTATATTCAACATTTTGAAGGGAGAGAGGCGTATCTCCAGCGCTTGGCTGGTACCCTCCTTCCAGGATCCGACCCAGATCAGCGGAAACTTGAGATAGTATCTGGTCTTGGAGGCATCGGAAAGACCCGGTTGGCCATCCAGTTCGTAAAACTGCACGAAGATAGGTTCTCGTCGGCTTTCTTTATCGACGCCCATAGCCAAGAGTCTATCTCCCGAACTTTCCTAGGTATTCACCTGCTTCTGTGGGGCGACTCCAATAAGCAAAAGAGCAGAATAGTAAACACTTGCTTAACAAGCGAGGTCTTGGACTGGTTCTGTCTTGATGGCAATACCCAATGGCTGTTAATCTTCGACAATGTCGATAGACAGCCTTCTGACCCCGACGGTGTCGACATCACAGCATTTTTCCCCCCCGTCAATAGAGGCTCTATCCTTATCACCACCCGTCTCAATCCATTGGAACTTGATAGGCTCTCCAAACCGCAAATTGTCTTGCAGCCCATGAGCTACGATGAGTCCGGCAGCCTTCTCAATTATCACGTAAACATGGTTCCAACCAGTATGTCTATGCAGACAACATCTCGTTCTAAATCTAGAGGTTAGTATATGAGAGTGCATTGGACCTTGTTCGGGATGCTAATTTTTTCATTTAGAGCAGCATGATAACTTGCTGAGTCGACTGGCAGGCCTACCACTAGCTTTGGCTCAGGCCGGAAGCTTTTTGAGAACCACGAGGATGAGCATCACAAAATATCTCGACCTCTATGATAACTCTAGACGACAACTTCTCGAATCCCATCGGCCTCTGTTTGGGAGGGGCGAGGACAGGCTCGGCTAAAATCCACTAATCTAGGATCGATCCAGGATCGGTGCCTAGATCACCCAGGATCGATCCTAGCTCGATCTTGGCTCGATCCTTGGCTCGATCCTTAATTAGCATTTACCCCTTTTTACCGCTTTTCCCTTCCCCACGCTTTACTCTCCCATTTACCCTCCTCGTATAATAGTTTTTTTCAACTAGAACTTTATTAAAATGTCTTCTTTCCTTCAAGACGCAGATTCCTCTCGCGCCCCTTTAGTAGCAATAGAATCAATAGTAGCTTCTTGTACAAGTGCGCACAATAAGGGCAAGAAAACCTCCGCTATTTGGAATCACGCTCGCAAACCCTTAAAATACGAAGATTAAGAGCTCCTTTATTGTTCTTATTATAAACTCGACAATTAACTGCATAGTATTAAGTTTACTTCTTCTATAACTAAGCATATTTGTAGCAAGCACAAAATAGTTTAACTTAAAAAGGTTTTAACTTAAAAGTAAGAGGTTGTATAATAGTAGCTTAAATTGATTTATTACTAGGCTATAGCGACTAGGGATACTAAGGAGTTAGATACAAAGATTTTAGAGAAGTCTATTAATTAAGACGCCCTTACTAAAGCTCTAGTCTCTCTTATTATTATATATAACCTCTCGTTTTGCGTAGTCGAATAGCTAGCGTTTTATACCTTTTGCTAGGTTCTTAATCTAGAATGTGAAGGCAAGATTACAACGTCTTACTTAATTATATAAACTAAGGTTAGGGAATCTTTTTAAAAGCATAAAGATATTATACGAAAGGCACTTTAGGGCGCGCTTTCTTACATCCACATCTCTCTTGACATTTGGACCTTACTAAATCGATAGCTTATCCTCGCGATTTGCGCACACTTTACCTCGTACGACTAGAAGAAGGAGAAGGCCCTTCTTGCTTTAAAGAAGGTGCTTGGCTATAGCGGAGACGACTAGTTTTCGATCCTTCTCCTTGTCCTTTAAGATTACGCTATTGAGCTAAAGCTTAGAGCTATTATAGCTAATAACGCCCCCTTAAATAACATCCTTTGTTGTACAATCGAGAAGCATATATGGGATATACACGAGAGGGAGTAGTTAGCAAACAACTAGCGCATCTGTTGCATTAGCTATATTATTAACCTTATTATATAAGCTTTCTTATTTACAAATCTAATAAATATGAATAAGCTAAAGTCGTGTGACGAGGCAAATATAGATAAGGAGCTTATAAATAAGGAGGTGAAGAAGGCAAAGTTTAAGCTCTTAAGACCCCTTAGCAAAGCATATAATATCGTAGTTTATATACGGAGTTTAAGTAGTTATGCGGACCATTTTAGGAAGCTAGCAAGAAGGATAATCCTAATAGACAATTGTATAAGGTAAAATAGCTGGCATAATATGCTCCAGGTTTTACTTGAGCAAAAGGCTTATATAAATAAGTATTGTGAGGTCTTTGAGCATAAGCTTTAAAAGGATTTGCTAGACCTTGCTAACTAGAAGAAGCTTCGTATAATTAATAACTTCCTTTAGCCCTTCTCAAGAGCTACTCTTTTTATTAAAGGAGACGAGGTCTCTATTAATCGTACGCTCTTTATAATAGATATTTTAATTAAGCACCTCTAAATCTCAATTGTAAGTCCTTTACCTTTCCTCCTTTTACTTAGCTAACTCTTATACTAGGATAGTTATAAGGGAAAGAGAGACAAAGAGAGCAAGGACTTTTTAGCCCGGCTTAATAAAGTACACAAGGTCTTTAATAAGTACTATTAAACAACTAATATGTCTCTAATTTACGCTATAGCTTTAATCTTAAATCCTAAGCGTTATACAAGGTATATTTAAGCCAACTAGAAGAGAGAGTAAAGAGAGCTTGCCTTAGAAAGTGTTTAGAAGCTATAAGAGACGTATAGAAAAGTCAAGATCCTTATACCTACTATTACCCCCTTCTTATACGACAAGCACAATTAAGGGGAGCCTAAAGAACTTGATTCTTTTAGTCGCATTGCCTTAACTCTCGATATATAAGCTAAGCTAGCTAGTTAAGACGAGTATAAGGATTATA
>Ga0302325_10034807_pt1 | contig 10301 bp, 9 predicted proteins | sample Palsa_T0_2_FD_201948 | JGI IMG/M metagenome (GOLD analysis project Ga0302325, IMG submission 201948) | Peat permafrost microbial communities from Stordalen Mire near Abisko, Sweden - Palsa_T0_2 | ecosystem: Environmental > Terrestrial > Soil > Palsa > Peat permafrost | place: Sweden: Abisko...
CTTTCAACGCGACTTTATTCACGATCAACTGTGGAACCGCGCCTGTCAGGCAATCTCGTTGCGGAGGATCCTGTAGCTCACCATCATCGAGTCCAAATACGCATGCACCTCTACGATGATGTCACCCATTGAAGCGACACACCCAGCAATAATCATTGGCGAAATTGGCACCCTCGTTCGTCATCGATACGGAGTGAAGCTCGGCGATCGTTATGTCGCCGTCGACAAAGAGGTGCTTCACCTCCAGCTTTACTCCTCCGGCCAGAACGCCGGAAAGGCGAGCGAACGTCGCTTCCAAGAACTGCGCCTTGGAGTGATACCTACCCGCAAGCGGGTGAGTTCCCTGGACCGTCCACTCGACATCGTCAGCAACTCGGGCCCAGAATTCCGGCTGCGTAACGGGATCGCCAAGCTTCCCGAACAAGGCGATCCGATCAAAGCGCGTGGTCACCATGTCTTCGCTCCTTTACAAGGTAAGTCGTTGATTTGTATCTCAACCCTCTACTGACCATCGGTACATCCTCCTCCTGAGAGGAGCAACCTGCGAGGGCGTGCCGTTCGTTTGGTGACTGCCGGAGCTCGGCACGGAAAAGCGGGCGAACGTGATAGTCGTGGAAGAGCCAACTTTCACTACACCCCTCCGGGGCCTTTGTGCCCCGTACCGGTAGCGGGACCACCCGGGGGTTGATGAGAAGGACCATTGCTGTGGCACGCGGATAATCCGAGCACCAGGGGTACTGCCACGACCGCTAAGCGGATCTTCGGCACAACCATGTGGGAATGGGCCCCCTTGCTCCTTCGGAGCCTCGATGATGGTCGGAAATGAAGCATTTGCCTCCCGTCGCGAACACCTGTCAGCTGCACAACGACCAGTGTCAGATCTCGGGCGCACCGTCGAACCCGTCGAACCCACGGGGGCATTGCGCGCCATTGAATCTGTTCGACTTTGTCCTGTTCGCTTCGCTGGGCGAAAAGACCAATGTTCCATTTTTCGCCAAGGTTGGCTCGGTCGGTCTCGGCGATGTACTGGCGATACCCAAGGGCACCTCGGGCTGGCCACAGGAGGGCGATTCAGAGTCGTCCTATTGCCAGACGGGCACGGTCGACAACAATCTCAATTCCCAGCCGGCGCGGAACTTCCGACGGGCGAACGGAACCGTGAGCTATGGGACGCTCGACCGTCGATCGATCGTAATCCATCGTCAGTGACGTCTCACCGCCCACCCACCGGGTCTTGATGCGCACCGCAACATCGAATCCGGATCACAAGAGAGACGACCTCATAATCCCAGGTCAGGGACCTTTGTTGAAATTCACGGGTCGCCGTGGACCCTGTGCACGTAGTGGGTACAGCCACGGCGGCTCCTACGGACTACGTGGTCTGTGGATGCGATGCTGACCGTCCCCCGGCACGATTGGTAAGGCCGACGGCCACGAACTGCTCATTGTGAGGATTCGACGGTTGGAACGGCTCACCATGCTGGAGTGGACGACTTCTCAACAACAAGGAGCTGACAAGTGGGTCAGAACATGGTTGTGATCCGGAGTTCCAATTACCGGGCGAAGGATGGCGAAGGCATGGGGGTGATCGGCCATTGCTCGGCGGCGTCGCTCAACAATGGCCTCGGCCGCTATGCATGGGCTTTGACTGCGGCCCAGCGGGCATGCGAATGCCCGCCGGAGATCGCGCGGCCTCGATCAATTCCGGCAGGATGGCACATGCCAGCCAATCGACTGGGTGCTCGCCCGCCTCTCGGGCCGCTGTCAAGGCCCGGTCATAGTGCGCCAGACCGTTGTGCAGCACCGCGCTTGCCCATAGCGCCCCGTGGACAGTAATTCCCAGCCCGGCGGCGACGGCCTCCTTCGTGTGGGCTTCGAGAAGACTCGAAGCCTCCGGTTCCCGTCCCCGCAGAGCCGCAAGCTTCAGGGCGCTGGGATGAATCATCTTGGTCCCGATAATCTCGCCTATCGCCTCCGCCTCGGCGATCAGCGAGGTGGCCACTTGGAGATCGCCGGCAAAGACATGTTTGTGGGCCAAATTGGCCAGGGCAAGTGCTAATAGCGGGAGCGCGCCCACCTGCCGGGCCAAGTGGACTTGGCGCGATGCTAAAGCGTTCAAGGCCTCGTAGTCCCATAGGACAAGGGCAGCCGCGACGGCAAATACTCCTGTTTGAAGCTCCTCCTCGAGCGGTACGTCCACGACCCGGAAAACACTCACGCTCTGCCTCAGCATCGGCGCGGCAGCGGCCGGTCCATTGGCGAGGTACATCGCCAGCGCATCGGGGAGTAGGTCGGAAGGTCGCGGCGGGGTCGATGGTGATGGTGGCGCCCCAAGGATGGTTCTTGCCACCAGCTCAATGCTCGCACCGCGGCCGAAACGTCCCGCGATGAGCGTGAAACCCATCGCTAGAAAATAACTCTGGCGCGCCGATGCGACATCGATCGTCTCGAGCTGCTTGGCCCCTTGCAGCAGGAGGCTAGGGGCATCGCCAACTTGCGCGCCAGAGTAAAAACCAATTTGGCCGCGCATCATCGTCGTCCGAGCCCGACCGGCTTCGTCGATTGCTCCGGCCTCGGCCGAAGTCAACAACGCCATGGCGGACTCCGACTCGCCCGCTTCTTTCTTGGCCCAGGCCGCAGCCAAGGTCCGGGTGAGCCGCTTCGCTGAGTCGCCGGTCAGAGCCACCGAGCGTTCGAGGAACGCCGCCGCCGCGGCCAGGCCGCCCCGTGTCTGGGCCCGGGCGGCGGAGCGTTCGAGCTCGAGGGCGACATCTTCGTCTGGTCCCGAGGTCGCCTGAGCCCGATGCCAGGCTCTGCGATCCGGATCGACCTCAGGATCTGTCATGTCCGCCAGCGCTCGGTGCGCGGCCTGTCGTTCCGCCCCGGTGGCCGATCCGTACGCGGCCGAGCGCACCAGGGGGTGACGAAACACCACCTTGGGACTGAGACCCACCAGCCCGGCCTCGATAGCGATCGAGACGTCGTCGGGCTCAATGCCAAGGCTCCCCGCTGCCCGCCAGACCAGCGCCGCGTCCCCCACCGGCTCCGCGGCTGCCATCACCAAGAACTGCCGGGAGTTGGCCGATTTACTGGCGGAACCCCTGCTCGAGCCGACTCGAGAGCGGCAGGGAGCGAGCTGAGGTGAGGCCGCTCGCCGGCGCCATGGGCGTGATCACTCGGGTCCACTCCAAGAGCGCCAGCGGGTTCCCGTGCGCCTCCGCCACGACTCGGCCATAGACCCCACGGTCGAGGGGAACCCGGGGAAGCGAATCGAGCAGCGCCCGGGCGTCAGCATCCCGGAGACCGTTCACGACCAGCTCGGGTAGTCCCACGAGGTCCTCGTTGGGCTCCCAGACGGAGAAGACGAGGCCGACTGGGTCGGCCAACAGGCGGCGGGCCACGAAGGCGAGCACCTGGGCTGAGGTGCGGTCGAGCCATTGTGCGTCATCGATCACGCACAGGAGGGGTGCGTGTTCGCCCACCTCGCAGAGCAGGCTGAGTACAGCCAAGCCGACTAAGAACCGGTCCGGAGTCGGCCCCGCGCTGAGACCAAAAGCTACGCGGAGCGCGTCGCTCTGGGGCTCGGGCAAGCGGCCCAGCCTGTCCAAGAGAGGGGCACAGAGCCGCTGCAGAATGGCAAAGGGAAATTCCATCTCGGACTCGACACCCACCACGCGCGCCACGTGAAACGACGACGCGACCCTTACGGCGTACTCGAGCAGGGCGGTCTTGCCCACCCCCGGCTCCCCCCTTAGAACCAGAATGCCACTCTCCCGAGAGCGAACCCCCTCCAGAAGCGCATCGAGCACTCTGCATTCGCGAGCGCGACCAACCAGGCTCTCGCATGGCGCTTGGCCGATCACGGTGGATAACACTATCCTCAACTGGGAACTCCCTGAGAGATTCCTGGGGGCGACCTCGGAGGATTGATCATGCGGATAGCCACATTGATTAGGCCCCTGGGAGCCGCACTGGTACTCACCCTGCTAACGACGGGCGTGGCCACCATCCCCTCCAATCTTGGCGCGGCCCAACCAATCTCATCGACGTTCGGAACACTTCCGTCGCCGTGTGGCGAGGGTCACGCAACGGGAGCGACCGACCAAGGAGTCACCAGGTCCACCATCCACATCGCCTACGGCGACGACCGCGGGTTCGCCGGGGACCCCGGCCTCGATCAGGAGATGGGCGACGCGGTAAGGGACATGATCGCCTGGTGCAACGCCCAAGGCGGCATCAACGGACGCAAGATAATCGGAGATTACTACGATGCCGCGATCACCAACGTCGTGAATGTGGTGGCCCAGGCTTGCAAGTCCGACTTTATGCTCGTCGGCGAGGGTTTTTCGCTGGACGGTTTGGCCGAGCAGACGCGCCTCGGGTGCAACCTCGCGGCCGTGCCCGGCTTCACCGCCACACAAGTTATGGCCAACGCTTACGAGATGTACCAGGCGGCGCCGGCGCCGGACAACTACAGCCCGGTGTCAATCGCGTATCAGGCCGAGACGCTCTTCGGAAGAAAGACCCAAACTGTTGGTGTCTACGACACCACACTTTCCACACAACAGCAGGCGACGGCCAAACACATGCAGGCTTATACCGAAGCGGGTTGGAAGTTCCTCCCCAGTTGCTCGGTCACGGTCAACTATAACGGTGAGCCGGACTACACCCCATTCATGGAGAAATTGAAGACCTGCGGCGCCAGGATTGTCTACGACAATGGTGCACCCGGCCCAATCCTCTACGGCTCCCTCGAAGCGGAGAACCAGTTCAGCTATGAACCCATCTGGATGATGGAGCCCGAAGTCTATACACAGGCTTTCGCCCAGTGGAACACTAACGGCTTGGGCAATAACGTCTATGTCGGCTTGCAGTTCGAACCGCTCGAGGCGGCCAAAGTCGTACCGGCGGTCGCCGAATACCTTTCGATTTTGAAGAAGTACGGCGGACTCACCTCCGAGTTGGGGGAGCAATCGGCATCCTCGTTCCTCCTCTGGGCTAGGGAGGCCAAGACTTGCGGTTCGGACCTCACGCGGCAGTGCATGATCAATCACTTGGCGAAGGTGACGAGCTGGACTGGAGGCGGTCTTAATGCGCCGTCTAACCCGGCGAAGAACCTCCCACCGTCCTGCGGGCTGTTGATGAAGCTCGACAACACGAAGTGGGTGCAGGCGTACCCAAAGAAACTGGGATCCTTCGACTGTTCCTCCAAGTACGTCGTCACGAATTCCGGAGCGGTCATTACCACCCCGCTCAACGCTCAGGGGTATTCCACCGAATACGCAACCTCATCAGTTATCAAACCACGCGGTTGAGCCAGGCTTAAGCTGAGCAACGGGAGCTCCGCCCATGCAGCTATTCCTGACTTATACGATCCTCGGCCTGGTCACCGGCGCGGTGTACGGAATCGCCGCCTCAGGGCTCGTCCTCACCTACGCGACCTCTGGCATCTTCAACTTCGCACAGGGATCGATGGCGATGCTGGCTGCATTCACCTATTGGCAGTTCCGCTACGGCTGGAGCTGGCCGGCTCCGTTGGCGCTCTTCGCCGTGCTCGTGGTGCTGGCACCACTCCTCGGAGGATTGCTCTACGTGGGCATTATGCGGGGTCTACGCGAGACGGCCGACGTGACGAAGATCGTGGTCACCATCGGGATCATGCTCGGGCTTATCGCTCTCGCTCAATGGATTTGGAATCCTGGTACTCCGCGCACTGATGCTCCCTTTTTCGGGGATTCGGCGAAGTTCAAGGTCTTTGGCGTATTTGTCACGGTGCACGAGGCAATTGCACTCGGCTGCGGGATTCTCATCGCCATGGGCATCCGTCTACTGTTCACGAGCACCCGCACCGGGATATCTATGCGGGCCCTGGTCGACAACCCAGTACTTTTGCAACTCAATGGCGGGCGACCGGCCCGGCTGGCTGCACTCTCATGGGCCCTGGGCGGCACACTGGCGGCTCTTGCTGGCATCCTCATTACGCCGATTAGCGGGGGGACGCTCGATGTCCACGTACTGACGCTGCTGGTCCTCGACTCCATCGCGGCGGCGATGTTTGGTCGACTGCGCAGCATCTGGCTGACATTTGCCGGTGCACTCGTGCTCGGCCTGGCTGAAACGTACGTGCTGGGCTACTTCCCCGTCTCGTGGTCTTGGGCATCGAACTTCCGCATCGCCTTGCCGATGATCGTTCTCTTTGTTGTTCTGATTGCGCTACCCCAGGACCGCCTGCGCGGCGCCGCCCTGCTGCGCACGCGTGAGCGCTTCACCGTTCCCACGGTGCGCTCGGCCGTCATCTGGGGCGTCCTTCTCGTGCTCGCCGTACTGGCCCTTGAGCAGATCATGAACAGCGAGGACATGAGCACTCTCACCATGGGGATCGCGTTTGCCATCATCGCTCTGTCGCTGACCCTGCTCACCGGCTACGCCGGTGAGATCAACCTGGCCCCGGTTTCCTTCGGCGCCATCGCCACCATCATCGTCTTCCACCTCGGCCTATCCGGGGCGGGAGTAAACCAACGAATTACGCCCTGGGGAATTGTTCTCGGTGTGGCGGTAACCGCCCTAGTCGGAGGCCTCATCGCCTTACCTGCGCTCCGCTTACGCGGGTTGTACCTTGCGCTCGCGACACTCGCCTTCGGTGTAATCGTGTCCGACATGGCCGTCGGCGAAACAACCCCTGAAATCTTACCCATAGTCCATGTGCACTTCTCGATCTTCCCCAACGGAGCGCTCCAGATCCCACCACCCAAGTTCGGCCCAATCGACCTCGCCTCGGAGAAGACGTTTCTCACGACGTCGGTCTGCATCTTCGTGCTCATCGGCATCGGCCTCGTGGCCCTGCGGCGGAGCAGCTACGGGAGGCGCCTGTCGGCCATGAAGGACAGCCCGGCTGCAGCAGCCACCCTGGGACAGAAACTCGTGACGCTAAAATTATCGGTCTTCATGCTTTCAGCGGCCATCGCCGGCCTGGGTGGGGTCCTCCTTTCGGCGGCCTCCGTCAGCGTCAGCGACACGACGTTCGTCATCTTCGTAAGCCTGGCCCTTGTAATGCTCACGGTGGTCGGCGGAATAGGCCACGTGGCCGGAGCACTCATGGGCGGGGTCCTGGCTGGAACTGGATTCCAGGCACTGACCTCGACATTCAACAATCTCGGTACTGATCACGGAGGTGGGGGCTTTTGGAGCGTCGTCGCGAACCTCTCCCTGGTGGCGCCGGCCCTCATCGGCATCACCCTCGGCCGTAACCCGAGCGGAGTCGTGCCGGACATCGTGGCGCGATACCGGCCCCTCTGGCACGTGAAGGGGGTTCTGGCCGCGGGGGTCCTCGCAGAGGTGGTGGCCTATGCGCTGGTACTCAGCAAGGTAATGGGGAACTGGTATTTCGTACTGGCCACGGCCCTGATTTCCATCGCCACCCCAGTCGCCGGCCGAGCGGCACGACCCGAGGAGTTCCATCGCGATGTGACGGTCGCTCCAGGGTCCCAAGATCCGCCATTGGTGGTGCAGCCGAGCTTGAGAGCGTGACAGCGTTCGATGAGGCGGTCGATGGCCGCCCTTGAGGTGATGAAGGTGAGCGTGGCGTTCGGGGGAGCTCGGGTGCTGCACGACGTCTCGGTGACGGTCGCGGACGGAAGTGTAACCGGCCTCATCGGACCTAACGGAGCGGGCAAAACGACCTTGTTCAACGTCGTCAGCGGGTTGCTCAAACCTCAGTCCGGTCGGATCTTCATCGAGGGGCGTGAAGTCACGAAGGCAGGGCCGGACCGACGGGCACGTCGCGGCCTGGCTCGGACGTACCAACGACTCGAACTCTTCACTTCCCTCACCGTGCGCGACAACATCCGGGTTGCCGGAGAGATCCGCAACACGTGGACCCGACGGGAACGAATCGACGCCGCAACACTAACCGACCGCATCATCGAATTTTTCGGCCTCGCCGACGTAGCCGAGCGCGAGGTGAGCGAGCTCCCCACCGGCCGCGCCCGGGTGGTGGAGATGGCGCGGGCGCTAATGACACAGCCCAAGGTGCTTCTGCTCGACGAACCGGCCGCAGGACAGACGGAGGAGGAGACCGCGGCCTTTGGACGACTCGTGCGCCAGCTCGTCGATGAGAGCGGTTTGGCCATTTGCCTGGTCGAGCACGACCTCAGCCTGGTCATGGGCACCTGCGAGTACATCTACGTCCTCGACTACGGAGTGATCATCGCCGATGGCACGCCCGATCAAGTCAAGAACGACCCGGCTGTGATTAACGCGTACCTCGGTGCCACGTGAGCACAGTTCCGCGTAGTCCAGACGGGACGACAGCTGCGCCGATCCTCGAGGTCATTGATATCCGGGCCGGCTACGGATCGATAGAAGTCCTGCATCGGGTATCGCTGCGGGTCGCGCCCGGCTCCGTGATGGCGCTCCTCGGACCGAACGGTGGCGGCAAGTCCACGCTTCTCAATGTCTGTGCAGGCACCATAAGCCCCATCAGCGGGGAGGTTCGCCTCGGGGGTTCGGCCATTACTGGAATTTCAGCCGATGGCCGGGCTCGCCGAGGCATCTGCACCATACCCGAGGGGCGCGGTATCTTTCCCAATCTCAGTGTGCTGGAAAACCTCCTCATGGCCACCCATGTCGGGGTGCCGCTAGATCGGATCGAGGAAGTCGCCTTCGCCCAATTCCCTCAGCTTGCGGGGCGTCGCAAGCAGATGGCCGGAACGCTCTCGGGAGGCGAACAGCAGATGCTCGCATTGGCCCGAGCTCTCGCTACTAATCCAAAGGTCATACTGCTGGACGAGCTCTCAATGGGCCTAGCCCCGATCGTGGTCGGCCAGCTGTACGACAAGGTGCGCCAACTGGCTTCGCTGGGACTCTCCATCCTGTTAGTGGAGCAGTTCTCACGCACTGCGCTGCCCATCGCTGACCGGGCGGCCGTCCTACTGCAAGGCATTATCGCCTACGAAGGCTCACCGGCCGAGATGGAGGAAGCTTTGTCAGCCAACTATTTCGGCGGATGAGCGGAGCCGACCTGGAGTCAACTTTCGATGTCGAACAATCGGCAGTTCACGTGAGAGCGCCCCATGCCGAGTTTGTCCCGGGCTAGCTCCTCACCCTACGGGCTTCCAGGCTGACCACCGGCACGGCACGATGCGCGCTTGGCGCCAATCGCCCCCCTCGAAGATTTCCCGCTGACCCCGGTCAGCCGGGTGCAGGTCCATCACGAGGTTGGCGCCGGCCCGGCGCAGCGGGGCGGCGAAGGTCTCGGGCACGCGGCTGGAGTACCCGCAGTCGGCCAGCACATCGCCGAGGGTTATTTCGTCGCGGCACAAGCGCAAGAGGGTCTGGACCATGACGGCGGCCGGGTCGATACAAGGGGCGCGCAGGGCGATGCCCCGGACCAACTCTGGGAGCACGACACCCTCTTTATCGCGCACCACGGTGGCGATACCTGGGCGCAGTAGCCGAAGAATAGGTGGTCCTGGGCCCGCGGCGCATTGCGTTTGGCATGGCCTAAGGGGGCATCTGGGTCATTGGCCGGTTGGGGATCCTCGGCCGGCCAATGCCCGACTCTCGAGCTGTTCGTCCCCCAATTTGGCATGGCTGTCACACGGTCGGTGATACCACCACTCATGGTGGCGTATTGGGTCGTCGATGCACATTGCCGTTATCGCGTGATCCATATTCCTGATCGGCTTGTCATTATCCTGATGAGGTTCTCTTGACGCGCTAAAAAGCTCACATCGTAGTACGAACGGGAATTTTACAGCACGCAACGCGACGGTTCATTTGGGAGCCTGACTATGTCATCCTCTCGCTCGGGAGCCCTGTCCGTGGCCATGAAATGCCATTGTCAGTCAAAATTTGGTGGGGCACGCCGTGGGTGGCCAGCGCCCACTTCAAGGCATCGCAGACCGGCTTGGCTGTCGCTCGGGCGACGATGCGGGCGCACACGCAGAAGCGGCTGTGATCATCGACGCCGGTGACGACTTTGACCTCGGTGCCGTCAGCTAAGTAGAAGCGGCCGACGATGTCCATCTGCCACAGCTCCATCGAGCGGGAGCGCTCCCAGCGCTTGTAGTCAGAGCGGGCCCGTTTGCGCTTGGTCGGCTCGAGCAAATGGTGGCGCACCAAGGTGCGATAGATCGAAGAGCGACCCGGCACCGGCGAGAAGCCCTCGTGTTCGAGGCGGGTGCGGATGGACCGCGGGCCCCATCTCGGATGCAGCCGGCGTAGTTCGATCACCCGGGCCTGGACCACCGGTGCCATCTGATGGGGACAGCTCTCGGGCTTGGAGCTCTTGTCGGCCAGGG
>Ga0302325_10034808_pt1 | contig 10301 bp, 8 predicted proteins | sample Palsa_T0_2_FD_201948 | JGI IMG/M metagenome (GOLD analysis project Ga0302325, IMG submission 201948) | Peat permafrost microbial communities from Stordalen Mire near Abisko, Sweden - Palsa_T0_2 | ecosystem: Environmental > Terrestrial > Soil > Palsa > Peat permafrost | place: Sweden: Abisko...
AGACTTCCTCGATGTAGCGCCCGAGGGCCGGCATCCCGCTCGTACGGCCGAAGATGGGATCGTCCACCGTCGCTCGATCGCCGAGCCTGCCCATGAGCTGCTCGACCTGACCCGAGGCGAGCGACGAGAAGTAGAGATCCGAAAGCCATCCGCGCAAGCCGGACGGCGAGCCGCGGTCTGGAGCCGATTGCATGAGGACGGAGGATAGCGGCAGCGGGGAGGGACGGTCTACCTTGCGCCGCACCCCCGGCCGACCGAAAGTATCGTTTGTGGCTCTCTTCGAGCGCGCCCCTGACTGTGCGTCGGTCTACGAGGTCTCCCCCCGGGATGGCCTGCAGAACGAGCGCGCCACGGTGCCGATCCACGACAAGCTGCGCCTCATCGAGGCCTTGGCCCAGGCCGGGCTCCGGCGCATCGAAATCACCAGTTTTGTCTCTCCCAGATGGATCCCTCAGCTGGCGGACGCCGACGAAGTGGCCGCTCACGCCGTCGCGCCGCCCGGCGTGACGTTCAGCGCGCTCTGCCCCAACGCGGTGGGCCTCGAACGCGCCAAGGCCGCGGGCATGCGCGAAGTGGCGGTTTTCGCCTCCGCGAGCGAGACCCACAACAAGAAGAACGTCAACAAGACCGTCGAGGCCACGCTCGCGGCCTGCGGGCAGGTGGCAGGCGAGGCGCAGGCCGGGGGGATGCGCGTGCGCGCATACGTCTCGACGGTGTGGGGTTGCCCTTACGAGGGGGACGTGGACGTGAAGCGCGCGGTGGCGATAGCGAAGAAGTTCGTCGAGATGGGCTGCTACCAGGTTTCTCTCGGCGATACGATCGGCGTCGGCACCCCGCGGCAGACCGAGCGCATCCTGCGGGCGATGGCGGGCGAGATCGCGTCCGACAGGATCGCGATGCACATGCATGACACCCGAGGAACCGCGCTGGCGAACGTGCTGGTCGGGCTCGAGATGGGCATACGCGACTTCGACGCGAGCGTGGGCGGCCTGGGCGGATGCCCGTACGCACCCGGGGCGGCAGGCAACCTCGCGACCGAGGATCTCGTCTTCATGCTCCAGGGGATGGGAGTGAAAACGGGAATCGACCTCGAACGCCTCGTCGAGGCCGGCAGGGTGGCCGAGAGCGTCGTCGGGCGCCTGCTGCCGGGTAAGGTCCACCAGGCGGGCGTCCGCAGTCTGAAGGCTTGAACGGTTCCGCTCCCGGTTGGGGGAAGGGGGGAGCGGCCGTCGCTCCCCCGGCCGTGCCCATGGTGAGGATCCTGCCGCAGCAGAGCTGAGCGAGCGCAGCGAGTCGATGCGGAGCGAGGCTTCAGGGTGATCCTGGTGATCACTCCAGATGAACTTCAATCTTCTCGCGCGTGCCGGCGGCGGTTTGTTCGGGGGTCTTGAGAAACGCGAGGAGCGGCAAGACGAGGAGGAACGCGACGCCGGCCATCAAGAACACGTGGTCGAACGCGAGCAGCGTCGCCTGGCGATCGACGGTTCCGTCGAGCGAGCGAAGGGCGAGGCCGCGCGCCATCATCGCGTCGTAACCCCGCGCCATGAACCCCGTCGTCGCGTCGCGCAGCCGAGCCACCGCGGCGGGGTCTGCACGCGTCACGTGCGAGACGAGTGCGGCGCGCGCCTGGGCTCCGTAGCGCGTGAGCAGTGTCGCCCCGACGGCCAGGCCGACCGACCCTCCCACCTGTCGGAAGAGCGAGTTGAGGCCGGTCGCGTCCGCCATTCTGTGGCGGGGGATCGCCGAGAGCGCGACCGTCGACAGCGGCACGAACAGGCACGAGAACCCGATGCCCTGCGTCGCGATCGCCCAGATGACGTCGCCCTGCCCTGTCACCAGTGTGAAGTGGCTCATGTTCCACGCGCCCCATGCGATGAAGCCGACGCCGGCCGCGATGACGATCCGCGGCGACACGGCGTTGTAGATGCGGCCCACGATCGGCGTCGCGATCAACATCACGAAGACGCGCGGCATGAGCGCGAACCCGGCTTCGGTCGCGGTGAATCCGAGCAGCGTCTGCATGAAGAGCGGCAGCAGAAACATCGTCGCCATGAGCAGCGCAAACATCAGCGACCCGATGAGCGTCCCGGAGAGAAAGACCGGGTCCTTGAAGAGCCGGATGTCGACCGCGGGCACCTCGCACGTGAGCTCGCGGATGATGAAGGCCGCGATGACGACAAGGGCGATCGCGAAGGACGCGGTGATCGTCACCGACGAGAACCAATCGTCTCTCTCGCCCTCTTCGAGGAAATACTGCAACGCACACAGTCCGACGATGAGAAGGCCTATCCCCCACCAGTCGATGTTCTTGCGCTGCCGCTCGGCGAGCTCGCGGTTCTTGGCGATGATTTCCTCGTCTTCCTGGACGAACGTGGCGACCATCACCAGCCCGAGCACGCCGATGGGGACGTTGATGTAGAAGATCCACGGCCACGGGTAGTGGTCGACGATCCACCCCCCGAGCGTCGGGCCGAGCGCGGGTCCGAGCATGACGGCCATCGCGAAGAGGGCCATCGCCATCCCCTGCTCTTTGGGGGGAAACGTTTGCCGGAGGATCGCCTGCTCGGTCGGCTGGAGGGCGCCCGCGCCGAACCCTTGAATGGCCCGGTAGATGATGAGCGTCTCGAGCGAACGAGCCGTCCCGCAAAGAACCGAGCCGGCCAGAAAAAGTGCGAGGCAGAACATGTAGACGCGCTTCTGGCCGAAGAGGCGCCCGAGAAACGCCGTGAACGGCATCACGACGACGTTCGCAATGATGTACCCCGTGCTGATCCACGTGATTTCCTGCACCGTGGCGCCGAGGGTCCCCATCATGTGAGGCAGCGCAACGGCGACGATCGACGAGTCGATCGCACCCATGAGGGTGCCAAACGTGATGGACACGGTGACCAGCCACTTGTTCGGCTTGGGGCGGGCGGCACGGAGGGCCGACGCGATCGGCGAGGCGAGTGCGGAGGGTGTCGAGGCTGCGGTGGTCATCTTTCCTGCGCGATCGATTCCGATGCTAGCGCGGCGTCAAACATGGCGGGAGTTGTCCCCAGGTCGACCTCCGTCTCACATTTCAGTTTTGAAAGGAAAGGCTCCACAATTGCGAGTCCGAACGCCGGAAATTGGGCCTGGAAGGCCGCCAAGTCCACGGGATCTCTGAAGCCACTCGGCTGGCATGACCGTCGCACTCGTGGCGTACGGCACCGCGTAGGCCGGCTCTCCCCCCCCGGGCCCCTATGTGGTGCCGTTTTCTTTTTGTCGCCGGCCCGCTCGTTTGCTCGTTTGCTCGTTTGCTCGCTTGATCGTTTGAGCGCAGAGCCGGTAAAGCGGGGCGGGTGATGCGGGCCACCTCGCTTCTGTTGGTCGCCCTGGCGGCAGAGTGCCAGCGCACGCCCCCCGAGGAGTTCGCCCCTCGCAGTTCGAGCGAGACGGCGCCCGCGGACACGAGCCCGCACCGCCCCGACCCGCCGAGCGTCGCGTCAAGTGAAGAGGTGAGGGATGCCGCTCCGTCACGCTGCATGCGCCCCACGCCGGCCGACGCCCCCGCACGGGTGCCAGCGGGGCCGGCGCCCGGATGTCCGGCCGACCCGGAGGCTTCGCCGCCGAAGGTGCCCGTCGTGAGAGTGACGTTTCCAGAGGCGGGCGGCGCATCGGTCGACGCCGAGTTCGTGCGTTCCGAGCACGACACGATGCGTGGCCTGATGTACCGGACGACCATGAACGACGACCGGGGGATGCTCTTTGACCTGCGGCTTCGCGAGGATCACAAGTTCTGGATGCACAACACCTGCATCCCACTCGATTTGCTCTACATCGACTTCGACGGCTACGTCGTCGGCATCGTCGAGAATGCCCCGACGCTCAACGACGAATCGCGCGGCGTGGGCTGCGCGTCGCGCTTCGTGCTCGAGGTCAACGCCGGCTGGACCCGCCGCCACGGCGTGAAGGCCGGCCAACGGATGACCCTCCCGCCCGAGGTGAAGTGAGGGGCGATCCGGCCCCTAGTCGGGTTGGTAGACCACGGTTTGCGAGCCGTCGCGGTAGTAGAAGCGGTCGAAACGGGCCTTGTCGAACGTGGCCGCTCCGAAGGCGTTCCAGGCGATGCTCCAGGCGGCCGCCACGGCGAAAAGCGACCGCATCGGGCGCGCGCCGATGGCGAGCAGCACGAAGAGAAGAAGGGAATAGTCGTTCGAGAAGCGGTAGCCGAACTGCCGCCATCCGGTGTTCTGGTAGAGCAGATCCATCGTCGCCGGAATGGCGGCCGACAATGCAAACGCCCAGTAGAGCCACTTTCGATCGGGCTGCCCGTCGAAGCGCTTGGGCCAGAGGAGCCACAGGTAAAACGGGGTCGTAAACCACAGCGCGAGCCCATGCTCGTTGATCTTGAAGGGCGATCCGAACGCCGACACCGCGTCCTTCGGCGGCCGCCAGGGGAGGCTCGTCAGCGCGATGCCCAGGTTCTTGCCCAGGTAGTGGTAACCAAGCAGACCCCACTTGGCGATGCGCGAGCGCCACGCCACCGTGAGAAACTCGTGGTCGAACGGGAACGGAGTCGCGCGGTGGTAGCGCGTCCAGTTCATCCATCCCATGACGGCGAACGCGAGGAGGATCGGAAGAGCAAAGAGCGCGTAGCGTCGCGCGAGGGCGCGAGCGTCCAGCCGGCCCATCGTTTGACGCACGAGCGCGACGGCGCCGCCTTCGTCGGGAAGCCCACCGCGGGTCGAAACGCGCAGCGCCTCGAGCGCGAAGAGGAGCGAGATCCAGATCACGGGAGGCCGCGACAGGTACGCGACCCCCATCATCGCGCCGGCGAGGAGAGGCCGCTCGGCGTCCAGTGCCCAGAGGGTGTAGAGCCCGGCCGCACCGGTTGCGACGACCATCGCCGCGAACCAGACCGTCCCCTCGACCGCGGTGAAGAAGTAGACTGTGCCGAACGCGAATAGCAGCGCGTAGACGACGTTCTCGCGTTCCGTTCGAGGAGAGCGGCCCGTCCGCCTCAGCTTCTCGAGCACGAGCAGGAGCACCGCGGGCGAAATTCCGGCGAGCCAGATGACGAACTGCCCGTCGCGAAAGTTCTCCGGGCTTCCCGCGAGCTTCACGAACGGCAGCATCAGAACGGCCGGGAAGGGAGGGAAGCTGATGTAGGTCTTGCCCTCGAATTCGGCAAAGTCGTTGTTCATCGCGTAGGGTGGGGGCCCGTGCGCGAGGTCTTGGCGATGATGGATCCACGCGTCCGCAAGCAGGGCGTAATGGTTGTATGCGGTGTGCTGCGAGAGCCGCTCTGCTCCGGCGAATGACGCAAAGACGGCCGTGGTCCCCAGGTACAGCGCCGTCGCGACGAGCAGCCGGCGCGACGTCGACCCCTGCCGCGTCCAGCGTGCGACCAGGCCCGCCTCTTTGGGATCCAAGGTCGCCATCCGGGCCGCGCACGCTAACACCGGTCAGCTCAGGGCGCGCAAATGCGAAGCACGATTCACGGGTTTCCGCGCCAGCGTGCGCAGCGCCTTTCGCACGCTGCGCTGCAGCAAATGCGATATTCCCGAGAGAGTTGATGCCTGAGCATCTGGCACGTGGCTTGTACGCTCAGTTGCGAGCACGCATGCGTTCCGCTTCGTGAGCGAGCACGCGAGCCACCCTCGAATGGCCCTCCCCTTCGGCGAAACCACAGGCGCACGCGACGCGCGCACTCTCGCAATTCTCGCGAGGACGATCTACCGCGAGCTCCGGAGCAGCGGCTTCGAGGCGCGCGACGTGATCGCGCTTGCGGGGGAGCTTTTGGCTCAGGTGACGAGCGAAGTCAGGTCCCGGGCCGAGCGCGGCCGAAAGTAGAGCTGTTGACAGGCTTGCGGGCCTGCTTCGACAATCGCTCGAAGCACGTGTCGTCCTGTGTGGCCATGTGTGGCGCGTCGCATCGAGCGGCGGGAGCCGGCCGGTCGCGACGCACCCCCGAGGGCTGAGATGTTCACGATCATCATCCACGAGAAAGGCGGAACCGAAAGGCGCGAGGCTTTCGACAAGAACGAGGTCAACGTCGGGCGCGTCCAGGGGAACGACCTCATGCTCCCGAAAGGGAACGTGTCGAAGCACCATGCGCGCCTCCTCTATCGCGATAGCCGCTTCATCGTCACGGACCTGAAGAGCACCAACGGGACGTACGTCAACGGCCGAAAGATCTCCCAGGCGACGATCGTTCGCGAAGGGGACAAGATCTACATTGGCGACTTCGTCCTGCGTCTCGAGACGGATGCGGCAGCGGGCGCCGACGATGCGGCCAAAGCGCGGTCGCCGTCGCGTCCCAAAGGGATTTCCCGAGAGGCACTGTCACCGATGCCCACTGCGCCGCACGAGCTGCCTGGGCTCCAGGCAGCGCTGGCAAACGCCCAGGGCTTGTCCTCTGGAGCCACGCTCGGGCCGATCACCGTGTCCCCCCGCCAGGGGTCGGGGCCGCCGCCGCTGCCCCCGAACGTGAGCCACTATCCGCTCGAACGCGATCCGGACAGCGAGAGCGCACCGGAGATGCTGGGGAGTCCGCTGCCGAAGGTCCCGGGCCCCCCGCCACTGCCTCGAACCGAAGGTCGCCCGCGGCTGGGGTCCCGGGTGAGCGCAAGCGAACCGGGAGCGACTCCCGCTCGCTCGTCCAGCACACCCGGGGTGAGCCCGGTGCGGCCGACGAGTCTGCTCGAGGCCCGACCGGTGGCGCGCCAGTCACCCGAGCAGGCGGCGCGTCGCCTTGCGCTCATCACGCTCGTCGACCGTGTCGCCGACGTGGTCGACCTCGGCCCCCTGAAGGCATCTGCTGTCGTCGAAGACTCGCTTGCGCACCAGATTGACCTTGCCGTGCGGGCGCAGGCGAAGGCGATGCGCGACGAGGGAGAGGCACCGGAGGGGGTCGACCTCGAGCTGCTCTCGCGTGACGCCTTGCGCGAGCTCGTCGGTCTGGGCCCGCTTGGGCCTCTGCTCGAGGACGAGGCGACTCAGGAGATTCATGTCGTGCGTCCAGACCATGTTCTCGCGCTGAAGAACGGCGTGGCGACGCTCGCCGACCCGGCCTTCACGAGCGAGGAGGCGGTCGCCCGTGTCGTGATGCGGCTCGCCCAGCAGGCGGGCGAGGCGATTGGCCCAGGCGAGGTCATCGTCGAGCGCCGTCTGGCGCGGGGAGCTTGCGTCGTGGCGATTGCGCCGGCGTTGGCCGGCGGATGGGTGTTCACGGTGAAGAAGGGAAGGCACCTCGAAGCCTCGCTGGAAGAGTTCGTGCGGAGAGGGACGATGTCTCGGCCGATGGCATCCTTCCTGGAGACGTGCGTCGTGGCGCGGGCGAACATTCTCGTCGTTGGGTCGGGGTCGGGGGCGACCGCATGCATGCTCTGTGCGCTCGCGTCTGCAGCACCGCCGGGCGAGAGAATCGCGATCCTGCACGACATGGACGATCTGACCGTGCCTCAAGCGCAGGTCGTTTCCGTGAGCCTCGTCGACTCGGGCCCTCAGGGTGAGGAGACCGTGCGCGCCGTCGCCAGACTAGGGCTCGACCGACTCGTCGTCGTGTCGCTGGCGGGCGCGGTCGCTCTCGCCACGGTCGAGGCCATCGGCGGGGGAAGCGACGGCGTGCTCGCCGGACTGGGGGCGCCTTCGCTTCGTCACGCGCTCGCCCGGCTCGCGGCGCACGTGGCGCTCGCACGCCCGGGCGCGTCGATCGAGGCCGCCCGCGAGGCGATCGGCGAGTCGTTCGACATCGCTGTCGAGGTGGCGCGTGTCGCCGACGGGGCGCTCCGCGTCCTTCGCGTGGCGGAGCTCTCGGGGGGGGACGCGAAGGGCGTCGTCGCCCACGATCTCCTCGTGGGTCACGTCGGGCGGGAGGGGCAGTGGACGTTCGTGCCCACCGGAACGACGCCACGCCTGGCGAGCGACTTCGCCGCTCGAGGGGCCACCATCGACATGGCGATCTTCAAGGTCGGCTGACCCGGCTAGCCCGCCGTGGTCACCGCTCGATGTGCACCTTCAGCTTGCGGTGGAACGATGGAAGACGAAGCTTGCGCAGGGCCTTGGTCTCGATCTGGCGGATGCGCTCGCGCGTGAGCTCGAAGCTCTTGCCAACGTCTTCGAGCGTCTGGTCTCCGGGAGCGTCGATCCCGAAGCGCATGCGAATGACCTGCTCTTCGCGCGGCGTCAGCAGCTTGAGAAGCTCGCGCGTCTCGTGTGAGAGTTCGCGGTCTCCGACGGTGTCGTCCGGGGCGGGGAAGGAGGGGTCCTCGACGAAATCGCCGACGGTGGCTCCGCCGTCTTCACCCACCGGCGCGTCGAGACTGACGGGGTCGCGTGTCGCCTCGAGCAGCATGCGGATCTTCTCGACCGGAACGTTCATCCGGACGGCGATCTCCTCCGGCGTCGGCTCCGAGCCGCCCTCCTGGACCATGTCCCGGAGCGTCTTGGCCATCTTGTTGTGCGTCTCGACCATGTGAACGGGGATGCGAATCGTTCGCGCTTGATCGCTGAGAGCACGGCTCACGCTCTGGCGGATCCACCAGCTCGCGTAGGTGCTGAACTTATAGCCGCGCTTGTACTCGAACTTGTCGACGGCGCGCATCAGGCCCAAGTTGCCTTCTTGAATGAGATCGAGCAGGTGCAGGCCGCGGTTGCGATAGCGCTTCGCGATGGCGACGACGAGTCGGAGGTTGGCGGCGATGAGGTCGGCCTTGGCGCGCTCGGATGCGGCCTCGCCAGCATGAACCGCAGCGAGCGCGGCGTCCAGCGAGCGCCGGCGCGTCACCGGAGCCGCGTCGCGCGTCGTGCGCAGCTTGGCACCGACCCGATCGAGCGCGCGGCGCGTCAGGCGGATGCCGAGGAGGCCTTCGACGATGGCGTCACGCGTACGGGCGGAAACGCGGCGAGTGCGTGCCAGCGAACCGGCTCGCTCCAGCGCCGTCGCGATGGCGCGAACCGTCGCCTCTTCGTCGTCGACGTCTTCGTCGAGCGTGGTCCGCGTGACATCGCGCAGTCGAAGCTTGCGGTCGCGGAGCGCGCGGCCAAGCGTGCTCAGTTCGCGCGCTCCTATCGGGCAGCCGACGAGCGCCCGGAGAGCCTGACGCTCGCCCTCCTCGATGCGCTTCGCGAGATGCACCTCGCCTTCGCGCGTGAGGAGCGGCACCCTCGCAAGCTGCTCGAAGTACGTGGTGACCGCGTCGGACGGGGAGCCCTCGCGGACGGGATAGATGGGAAGGGAAGGTGTCACTGCTCTTAGCAATGGTACGGCCAGCCGCACCGTTCGGTCTCGTTACAGCCGAAACGCACGGCGTGCACCATTATTTCCACGCTTTCGGCCGAACGCGACTCAACAGGGGTGAAATTCCCGGAAATTGTAGCACTCACTCCGACGCCGCGGCACCTTCCGCGGAGCGTCTCAGCATCTTTCGGTGCAATAAGCGCTTCTTTAAGGGGCCCAGCCTATCGATCATCAGGATGCCCTGTAAGTGGTCGTATTCATGTTGGATTGCGACGGCGAGCAGGCCGTCGACCTCGAGCTCGAACCAGCGGCCGTCGGGGTCCTGGGCCCGGACGCGCACCTTTTCAGCCCGCTCGATCTCCTCCCGGGCGGTGGGAAAGCTCAGGCAGCCCTCCTCGAACAAGATGGTGCCGTCGCTTGCCAGGATTTCGGGATTGACGAAGACCCTAAGGTCGCTCGGTTCCCCGTCGGCGGCGCAGTCGACGACGAAGATCTGCCAGGGCTCGCCGATCTGCGTTGCGGCCAGCCCCACGCCGGGTGCGGCGTACATGGTCTCGGCCATGTCGTCGATGAGCTGGCGGAGCTGTGGCGTCAGCGCCTCGACTTTCCTGCCGGGCTCCCGGAGACGGGCGTCGGGATAGTGAAGAATGGTGCGGACTGCCATGAGCGCCCGTCCAATGTAATGCGCGATGGCGGGTGTGGCGAGGGCGTGCGGCTCAGCGCTGCGGGTACCGCAAGGGGCCCCAGACGTGGGCATCGTAGCCGCAAACCTCCCATTGAGGGTCCGCGATGGACGGGGCCTCGGCGGGCGTCGCCGGGCCAGCCCAATCGACGGCGCCGGGGCGCCCGCGGGGGCCGAGCAGGATCGGGGCGATGAACGCGTGAAGCTCATCGGCGACCGCTCCGGCCAGGATGCTGCCCGCAAGCTCTGCTCCGCCCTCGATCATCGCCGCCACGATCCCCCGGGCAGCCAGCATCTTGAGCCCGGAAAGGGGGTCGATTCGCCCCTCGGACGAGGGGGGTGCTCGAAGCACCTCGACGCCGCGGTCGGTCAGCTCCTGTTCCGCGGCGGACGAGGCGTCGGTGGTGCAGATGA
>Ga0302325_10034809_pt1 | contig 10300 bp, 10 predicted proteins | sample Palsa_T0_2_FD_201948 | JGI IMG/M metagenome (GOLD analysis project Ga0302325, IMG submission 201948) | Peat permafrost microbial communities from Stordalen Mire near Abisko, Sweden - Palsa_T0_2 | ecosystem: Environmental > Terrestrial > Soil > Palsa > Peat permafrost | place: Sweden: Abisko...
GCTTAATGAGGCATGCCATGTCGGATGAATTACACCCACGTCTGCGCCATCCCGAATTTCGCGGCCGCATCGGGCTCGCCAGGAGAGCCATTACTCCTCCGGTTGGTATCTATGCACGCGCCTGGGGGAGCGCAAAGCATGATGTCGCCGAGGGCGTGCATCGCCCGCTGCTGGCGACCGCGCTGGTATTGCACAGCGAGAGCGGCGCCACAGAGCTCATTCTCGTCACGCTGGACCTCATCGTCCTCTGGCAGGAGGAGGCCGATAAGATCCGCTCCGCCATCCTGGAGCGTCTCGGCCTGAGACCCCATCAGCTCATACTGCATCCCTCGCACTCGCACAGCACGCCGTTTTTTTTGAGCCGGCAGGTGAACAAACCGGGAGGACACCTGATTGCACCGTATCTGGCTGCGCTGCCCGATGTGTGTTGTGAACTGATCGTCGCGGCGCGCGCAGCGGCTCGTGATTCGATCTTGACGTGGGCGTACGGTCAATGTGGGTTGGCATTCAATCGCGATGCCATCGATCCGGCGAGCGGCCGGGATGTATGCGGGCTGAATCTGGCGGTGAAGGCGGACCATACGCTGCTCGTGGGTCGCATTACCGATAGCAACGGCAAGCTCAGCGCAACGATCGTGAATTACGCTTGTCATCCGGTGTCCCTGGGGGGTGCGAATCGTCTGCTGTCACCGGATTACATCGGCGCGATGCGCGAGGTCGTGGAGAAGGAAACCTCGGGCGCGCTGTGCGTATTCTTTCAAGGAGCCGCAGGCGATATGACGCCACGACGCAGCTACGAAGCCGATGTCGCAGTGGCGGATCAGAATGGGCGGGAGCTGGGCTATGCGGCGCTGTCGACTTTAGCCTCGATGTTTCCGCCTGGGCAACAGCTTGAATATCAGGGCATCGAGGAATCCGGGGCAGTGCTGGGGATATGGCGCCTGCGCGCGAAGCCCTCGATCAGCACCGAAATTTCCGGCGAGGTGATCACCACGAGGCTGACGATCAAGGATATGCCGACTCGGCAACAGTTGGAGCAACAGCTGAGCAACGCCACGCAACGCTTTGAGATCGAGCGCCTTGAGCGGGCCCTGGACACGCGCAAGCTCGCGGGCGACGGCACCACAGGCGAATTGCCCGCTACCGTCTGGCGCCTGGGAGAATCATTCATCGTGGCGACGCCGACCGAACCTTATAGTGCATTTCAAGTCGCGTTACGCGCACAGTTTCCCGACGCGGCGATTGCGGTGTTGATGGCCTCGGACGGGGCCAGGAATTACCTGCCGGTACCGTCGGCTTTCAAGCGCGACGTGTACCAGGTCCGAGTCGCTCTGTACGATGTCGGATCGCTCGAGAGCATGACGCAGCAGGTGGCGCATGCCATCGAAGCGGCGCGCTCGTCGGCGGTTGTTACTGCACAGCCCAGTGATTACGGCTAAGGTGGAGTCGTGAACGCGAATAATGCCGTGCGCGCAATCATCCTGCTCGTCGTATGCACGCTATCGGGTATGGCGGTGCGGGCGGATCAGCTCGATGACATCAGACACAATGGCGTGCTGGTCATCGGAGTGCTCGGTACCGATGAACCCAATAGCTTTGTGGATCCAACAACCCGCCAGTACGTCGGTTACGAGGTGGATCTGGGCAATGCGATTGCGCAGCGACTGGGTGTCAAGGCGAGCTTCACACAGCTGGCGGTCGCCGCCCGAATTCCAGAACTGCAGCAGGGGCGCGTCGATATTCTGGCAGCCACCCTGACGCACACGAAGGAGCGCGAGGCGCTGATTGATTTCTCCCTGACAACGCTGGTGACCGGGCAGAAGGTCATGGTCAGAAGCAATGCGGGAATTACTCAACTGGCGCAGCTCGCGGGCAAGAAGGTCGTGACCGCCAAGGGCGGCACTCAGGAAATCAATATTCGCAAGGCAGTCCCCTCGGTCGATGTGGTGACGTTCGAGACCGCGCAACAGGCATTTCTCGCGTTCCGTCAGGGCAAGGGGATAGGCTACGTGAACGACGAAGTCTCACTGCTCAGCGACTACGCCAAGCTCGGGGCGGACCAACACTCCTACGTGATTCTGCCGCAGAGCATCAGCACCGAGCCCATCGCCATTGGGATCCGCAAAGGTCAGCCGAATCTGAAGGCGGCCATCGACGCAGCATTGCGCGACATGGAGCGCTCGGGCGAGGGCGAGAAACTGTTCGTGAAATGGTTTGGAGCCGATAGCCGGCTGAAGATTCAGACCCGCGGTTTCAAATTCGATTCCGACAAGATCCCGGACTAGGCCGTCGCCGCGGTCTTTTGCCGCGCAGCGGCAGTCGGGAAACGCGCATGGCTCACTTCGATCTATCGCTGCTACTCGCGGGCCAGTACCGGGAATGGTTGCTGGCCGGTCTGCGACTTTCACTGGAGTTGACCGCTATCGCGCTGATTCTGGCGCTGCCGCTGGCCGTTGCCGTGGCCTTGATGCGGCTGTCGCCAGTACGGCTTCTGCGCGCCATGGGTCAGGCGTTCGTCGAGGGTATCCGCAATGTTCCGCTGCTCGTGCACATGCTGTTTTGGTACTTCGGTGCGCCTGAGCTGCTACCCGAGTCGCTACGGGAGCGGCTCAATGAGGGCAATTTCGAGGCTTTGAGCGCAATCGTGGCGCTCACGCTCTACACAGCAGCTTATATGTCCGAGGACATACGCAGTGGTGTGCGCGCCATCCCGTCAGTACAGCTCGAAGCCGGGCGCGCACTAGGGTTCGGCTACCTTGCGAGTATGCGCCTGATCGTACTGCCGCAAGCGGTACGCATAATCGTGCCACCGCTGATATCACAGACCCTCAACCTCTGGAAGAACACCAGCATCGCAACGGTCATCGGTGTGGGTGAGCTTATGTATCAGGCGGCGAAAGTTGAGACCGTGTCGTTTCGCAGCGCCGAGGCCTTTAGCTTTGCCACGATCAGTTATCTATCCGTGTCGCTGATCATTACGGGACTCGCGGCGTGGTATCAGCGCCGCCATCCCCTGAGAACCGCATGAAGGAGTTGGTCGAGAAGTACTGGCTTTATTTCCTGGTAGGCCAGTATCCGAACGGTCCGCTCGGCGGGCTTACGCTGACGCTACTGCTGGCCGCAGCGGGCCTATTATTGGCTCTACCGCTTGGAGTGCTACTGGGTATCGCACGACTCAGTGCGTACCGCTGGCTTCGCTGGCCGGTCACGGCTCTGGTCATGACCGTGCGCGGCACGCCGTTGCTGATGGTCGTGTTCTGGGCGTACTTTTTCCTGCCGAGCGTGACGGGCGTCAGGACCAACCAATTTTCCACCATGCTTATCGCGCTGGTGCTGTTCGACGGTGCGTATCTGGCTGAAATCGTTCGCGCCGGCATCCTGGGAGTTCCGAAGGGCCAGGCGGAGGCCGCGCGCTCGCTGGGTTTGGGCGTTTCAGGTGCCTTGCGCTTCGTGGTGCTGCCGCAGGCACTGCGCAGCATGCTGCCTTCGTTGGTGAATCAGTTCGCATCGAGCATCAAGGAAACCTCGCTGGGCTATATCATTGGATTACAGGAAGTCTCCTTCATCGCCTCGCAGATCAATAACCTCGAGCTCACCAAACCGATGCCGATCTACCTGATTCTGGCGGGAACTTATTTTCTGCTGTGCTTCGGTCTGTCTCGTTTGGCGTTCTGGCTCGAGCACTCCTTGAGTGTCCCGCGGCTTGACCGTGTTGCAGCGGTGCGCGCGGTATGATCGTGCTGGAGCAGGTCAACAAGTGGTTCGGGCGCTACCACGCGCTGATCGATGTCTCCGAGAACGTATCAAAGGGCGAATTGGTGGTGATCTGCGGTCCGTCCGGGTCCGGCAAATCCACATTGCTGCGTACTGTGAACCGGCTCGAGAGCATCCAGTCCGGACGTATTCTCATAGACGGGCAGGATATCTATGCGCCGGGTCTGGATATCAACCGTTTCCGATCCTACATCGGTTTCGTCTTTCAGCAATTCAATCTGTTTCCGCATTTGACGGCGCTCGAGAACTGCACACTGGCGCCGATGCGCGTGCACGGTCTGACCCGTAGCGCAGCGACCAAGCGTGCCATGGAATTGCTGGAGCGCGTCGGTCTGGGGGATAAGGCGGGGGCCTTTCCCGCCGAGCTGTCGGGCGGCCAGCAACAGCGCGTGGCCATCGCGCGGGCGCTGGCTATGCAGCCGCCATTGATGCTGTTCGACGAGCCGACTAGCGCCCTGGATCCGGAGATGGTCAGTGAAGTGCTGCTCGTGATGCGCGATCTGGCGCACGCCGGGATGACTATGGTCTGCGTCACCCACGAAATGGGTTTTGCTCGCGAGGTGGCTGATCGTATCCTATTCATGGATGCCGGGCGGGTGCTCGAGCGTGCCTCCCCGGCAGAGTTCTTTCAGCGGCCGCAGCATCCGCGCGCGCAGCAGTTCCTGGCCGATATTCGCACGCCGTTTGCGCCGATCGATGCCGGAAAGGGGACCTAATGTTGCGATCCTGCGATCAGACTCGTGTGTGCCTCGTCGTTGCAGCCATTGCGGCATTCTCTCTGGCCCAAGCCGATGCCTGGTCAAGCGAAACGACGTCGCTGGAAGCGACCACTCAGGCCACTGAGCCTGTCAACGTCATCTTTGATACGGATATGTGGTCGGACATTGATGATGCTTTAGCGCTGGCCATGCTCCATGCCTTACAGGAAAGACACGAGATCAATCTCGTCGCTGTGACAGTCAGTACCGATGACAAATGGTGCGCCCCGTACGTCGACCTGATCGACACTTTCTACGGCCATCCAAACGTGCCGATCGGCGTCGTGCGCAATGGTCTTAAAACAGAAGCGTTCCGTAGGTTGTTTCCATCGGGGACCTGGCCGGTGACTCGCTACACTCAGCTCCTGTCCGAAGAGAAGAATCGCGACGGCACCCTGATCTACCCGCACCGCCTGCTCGACGGGACCAAGGCGCCCGAGGCGGTTTCGCTGCTTCGACGGACTTTGGCTGCCCAACCCGATGGCAGCGTCCTAATGATCCAGGTCGGCTATAGCACCAATCTGGCGCGGTTGCTCGATAGCGCGGCCGATGCCGCTAGCACTTTAAACGGGCGCGATCTTGTCCGACAGAAGGTGCGCCTGTTGTCGGTCATGGCTGGGAATTTTGCAGATTCGACGATTGATGGAAAAACGCTGGCCAGAGGATCGCCGGAATTTAATCTGGAATCGGATGTGCCATCCGCGCAGAAGCTCTTTGCCAGCTGGCCCACGCCGATTGTCGTCAGCGGATTTGAAATCGGGCTAACCTTGCCGTACCCGGCGGTAAGTATCGAGCGGGATTTTACCTATGCGCAACACCATCCGATCGCGGAGACTTATCGCACCTACGCCGATGAGACGTCCCAGAAATGGCCTCATAACCATGCGACGTTCGACCTGACCGCCGTGTTATACGCCGCCCGACCAGACAGGAATTACTTCTCGCTATCGCAGCCCGGTCGAATCACCGTTCTGGACGATGGAAGCTCGCGCTTCGATAAGTTCGAGGACGGCTCGCATCGCTACTTGATTTTGAGCGACGCGCAAAAAGCGCGCACTCTGGAGGCGATGGTGATGCTGGTCAGTCAGCCGCCGAGGCACAAATGATCACCGCCGCGGCGAATAGATTTCCAGGGCCGCCTTTTCGAAGGCCGCATGACTCATGGCGCCTTCGCCTGGAAAGCTTGCGTGCTGAATTAGCCACACAGTGGCCAGGCCATGTTCCGGGTCAATGCGAAGATTCGTAGCATAGGCCCCGCCATGACCGAAAGCCCCAGAGGGAAAGGTCGACCAACCCAGACCGTAGGCAGTCGCGTCTGTCGGACTGCTTCGGCTCGAAAAGCGCTTCTGAAGTACGGCCTCGGAGAGTTGGTTACTGGACATCTCACGAATCGCCGCCTCGGATAAAAGTCTCCTGCCCGCGTATGTGCCGCCATTGAGAAGCATCTGACAGAACTTGGCCAGATCGCTTGCAGTGGAAAACAAGCCACCGGCCGGCATCGGGTAGCGGCGAGCGCGATCGGTTAGCGGATAGTGCAGTTGCGTTATTTGGATTTCCTCCAGGTCGGTTCCCAGCGCATTGACTTTATAGGACTTCGCCAGACGTCCAACCTGAGCCTCGTTCGGCCAGAATGTTGTATCGATCATCCCGAGAGGAACGAATAGCCGCGTTCTCAGGAAATCCTCGTAGCTCTGTCCGCTTACTACCTCGACGATCCGCGCGGCAGTGTTGATTCCAGCGTTCGAGTAAACATAGTCGCTGCCAGGCTCGAACATCAGCGGCTCTAGCGCGTAGCTTTGCACGCGGGTCGCGAGCGGATATACATCAAGCGTTGGCGTCTCGATAGAAGAGCTAAATGGAATGCCACTCGTGTGACTCAATAGATTGCGTATCGTGATAGCGTGTCGCGGCGCTTGCAGGTGGGCCCCAGCGCCATCGGATGTCACCGCTATGATGCTGGGTGCGAACTGCGGCAGGTATTTGTCCACCGAATCGTCCAGCCGCACCTTGCCTTCATCGACAAGCATCATCAACGCGGTAGCGGCAATGGGTTTGCTCATGGAAGCGATCCAGAACACCGCATCGGTCCGCATACGCTTCCTGGCCGCAATGTCCGCGTAGCCCACGGCTTCAAGGCTTAACACCTTGTCCTTGGAGGCCACGAGCGTCACGGCGCCGGCGAGCTCGTGCCGATCCACAAACGGCTGCAGAACGCTGGCTATGCTAGAAGGCTCTGCGGCGCTCGAGAGTGAGCTTGCAAAGAGCAATATCAGCGACAGTACCCATGCGAAGCAACGGCAACCAGCCTGTAGGCTCATATTGCATCCCCCGTTATCAATGCGCCTTCGGTCACGAACCGAAGTCATTTCTTGAAATTACACTCAAACTCATCTAACGAGTGACCCTCGAACCAGCGATTGGGTTGGCATACCAGGTCTTTGGCGGGGCCGGCCGGATCGGCGGCCAGCGCGAAGTCGACGATCCGTCTTCTAATCCAGCAATCTCCATCCAGACATGGTCATGGATGCTGCCGGCCTTAGCAACCGCTTCCGATTGCCGCTCGTATGAAGCACGTCCCCCGGTACGTCTGCCTCAGCGGCGCACTTCAATCATCTTCCACCCATTTCCAGACGGGTCGCGGAAACCGGCGTCCACGCCGCCGTAGCGCTCCACTGGCTCTTGCGTGAACTCGACACCGAGTGCGCGCATCCGGTCGTAGGCGCCGCGGCAATCCTCTACGGCCAGCACGAGCGGCGGCATGGCGCCTTTTGCGACGATTGCGGACAGCGTCTGCGCCGTCGCGGCGTCGAGCACCGGGGGCCCCGGCGAGAAAAGGCCGAGCTGGAACAACGGCTGGTCCGGGTATTGCACCGTGAGCCAGCGATAGTCACCGTTGCGCACGTCCGTGTGGACGCGAAACCCGAGCTTCTCGACATAGAACGCGAGCGCTTCGTCCTGATCTCGCACGTATAAACCCACAACTTCGACACCCTGGCTCATCGGATCCCCCTTACTCTTTAGACCCGTTTATACCGCGCACCAAACGGCGTCGCTTCTCCGAAACTGAGATCGTGAGGTCGGGCCGTTGCGCGGCGCTGAGAAAGCAGGCGGGTACGCGGCCGAGCTCGCGCCCGGCCGCCTTATCGCCGGCCCGAATTGCGCCCGGACTCTCGCCGGTGACGTCGCGCAAAGTGCGTCCAAATGAGCCCAGGCTCGCCCAGCCCGTGTGGAAGGCAATATCGGTGATGGACAGGTCAGTATCGCGGAGCAGCGCCGTCGCCCGCTCAATGCGTCGCGTGAGCAGGTATCGGTGCGGTGGGACACCGAAGGCCTGCCTGAAAGATCGGGCAAAGTAGGCCTCGGAGTCCATTCGGTCCCTCGCGCGCAGTAGGCAGCGCAACAGCTGTGGGTTTTGGCTTGTGGGAGCTCCACTCATGCCGCCTCCGTGTGTACGACAGGATGCATTGGATCTTTGACGAAGTACGCTATCGGATGAGACCATTTTGGGGAACCTGACCCAAGGCGCAACGCTCTATACTCCCACGCCAACCATGGCGTCTCGGCGGCACAAAGCTATATACTTGACTGCGTCAAGTATATGCCTAGGATAAAAGCGTGAAGTACGCTAGATCCCAGCCTGAATCTGACGCCAAGGTTATCGCCGAAGTTCGCCGTTTCAACCGTCTCTACACCCGACAGCTCGGCTTACTCGATCGGCATTTGCTCGACAGCGCCTTCACGCTCACGGAGGCACGCGTGCTGTATGAACTCGCACAGCGCAAGTCCACGATCGCGACGAAGATTGCCGCGGATCTCGTACTAGACTTAGGCTATCTGAGTCGCGTTTTGAAAAGGTTTGAGCGGCGCCGCTATATCAAGCGCGAGCGTGCAAGCGCGGATACTCGGAAATATCACATCAGTTTGACAGCTCTGGGACGAGAGCGCTTTCTGCCGCTGGATCGGGCGGCGCGCACACAGATTGCGACATTGATCGCACCATTACCCACTGCTCGCCGCCACGAACTGGTCGACTCCATGCGCGTCGTTGAAGATCTGTTAGCGAACCGAGCAGTGGAGCCTAAGTCTTACCAGCTACGTGGCTTGCGCCCGGGGGACATCGGCTGGATCACACATCGGCAGGCGATTCTCTACCAACAGGAGTACGGTTGGGACATCAGCTACGAAGTACTCGTCGCGGAAATTCTTACCGGTTTCGTCAAGGCTTTCGATCCGAAGTCCGAGAACGCATGGATCGCCGAACAGGAGCAGAAGATCGTCGGCTCCGTGCTTCTGGTGCGAGCGCCCGGCAACGTCGCCAGGCTACGCCTGCTGTACGTCGAGCCCAGTGCTCGAGGCATGGGCATCGGTCGCAGGCTTGTCGATGAATGCATTGCATTCGCGCGCACACAAGGCTACGAGACTCTCACGCTCTGGACGAATAACGTCCTGGTGTCGGCGCGAAGGATCTATCAGGCGGCGGGATTTCGACTCACGAAGGAAGAACCGCATCATTCCTTTGGTAAAGATCTGATCGGACAGACCTGGGATTTAGACCTGAGAGCCGCAGCCCCGCGAAGCTAACGAGCGGGTCGCCAGAAGCGCCAGCAACACCAGTGTATTGCCAGGCTTCCCGTGCGGGCGCTCGGGAATCGTGCGGTGGCGTGTCGGAGTGCACCATTGGGTGGCATCAAGCTGCCGACGCCGCCAGCGGAGGTGCCGCGTCCGAAGGCCCCGGCCCGTGCTGGGGGCCCGAAATTGATGCAATTTCGCAGTCATACCCATCATCTCTCGATAGCCGCTTCGCTGTGGGCCATCAGCGCAGTCTCGCTGGTACAGAAGCTGCATTAGGTGTTACTAAATAGCGGGGCGCTTTGTCACCGCACTATATAAGTAACAGGGAGTTACGATGACTCGACTACTGACTGCGATTTTGGCCGTGGCGCTGCTGCGCTTGAGTCCGGCTTTTGCGGACACCGATGTCGATCAGCAGGCCACTGAGTCCACCAGCAGTGCGGCCGCCCCGTCCAACACCGTGGTGGCCCAGTCCGCCCCGGCCGGTGACCTCGATGAAATCGTCGTGAACGGTATCAGGCGCGGAGATCTGATCCTCCCGACCACTGTGACGTCGGATTCCGCATTCGGGTTGGACCTCGGCGTGATGGATACGCCGCGCAACAATACGCTGTTGTCAAAAGCTCAGCTCGATGCACTCAATGTGCAGAATCCGGGAGGCTTTTCTTATCTGACGTCGAGCAGTTATACCGATGCTTCATTCGGTCAGCCGAACGTGCCGCGCATCCGCGGTCAGTACGCCGATATGTACTTCAACGGCATGCGCGACAGCTTCACGCTCAACGGCTATGGGGCCCCGATCAGTTTCAACAGCGTGGATTCCATCGACATCATCAAAGGACCGGCGAGCGTCCAGGCCGGACCCGGAGCAGGCGTGGGCGGGGAGATCGACATCACCACCAAGATGCCCTCGTTCGTAAAGCCGATTCAGGATTACAACCTTGAGTTTGACACTCAGCAAAAGCGCATCGCCTCCTTCGATGTCGGCGCTCCGCTGACATCGGATATTGCTGCACGCGTGAGCTTCACCGAAAACGACAGCGGCAGCTATTACTACGACATGTTTTTTCATCAGCAGTCGCTGTTTGCCTCCTTGATCGACCGCGTGACGCCGCAGTACTCAATCCTGGTTACAGCCGGGTGGGAGAACACCAACTACCGCGAAAACGACGGCATCAATCGAGTCAACCAGCAAC